>JGI20214J51088_10000228_pt1 | contig 40950 bp, 21 predicted proteins | sample WetSurMetagenome_FD_51088 | JGI IMG/M metagenome (IMG submission 51088) | reverse complement strand
GTCGGTCTACCCGTCCTGCTCCGCTAAAAAAAGAGGAAATAAGTGCTCTTAAAAAGCTTAATTTCGATCATTACAGGGTTGACCTGTATCTGTTCAACCATAACTGGAGGCACGAAGCAGATATGGCTGCCGGTGAAGCATCAGGACTTGAGTTTTCACTTGAGCTGGCCCTGTTCTTCGATAACAATTCCAAAAACCAGTCAGAAGATTTTATCAACTGGGTAGATGTCCGGCAACCCCGGATTTCGGTCATCAACATTTATCATAAAACAGATTCCGTAACACCTGATCACCTTATTGATACTATTGCTCCTCTCCTGAAAAGAACCTTGCCCGGTATCAGGATAAGTTGCGGAACAAATGCCAATTTTGCCCAGTTAAACAGAAAGAAACCTGTCTCACCTCATTTCGATTACATGTGCTATTCCATACATCCGCAGGAACATGCTTCGGACAATTTAACCATAGTTGAGAATCTTCAGGCTCAGGCATACACAGTTGAAAGTGCAATGCAGTTCTCAGACAACAGGGAAATCTGGATTTCGCCGGTTAATATTCAACGCAGGTTTAATGCAAATATCGAAAATTTTGAACATCCATGCACAAAGGTTGGGTTTCCATCGCAGGTGGATAGCCGTCTTATGTCGCTTTTTGGTGCCTGCTGGACAACTGTCAGCCTTAAGTATCTCAGTGAAGCACGAGTAAAAGGAGTTACATTTTTTGAAACAGTAGGTGAAAGAGGTATTTTTCAGGGTGATTTCTCATCAAGATGGCCGGAAGAGTTCCGGTCTGTTAAGGGAATGATTTTTCCTGTTTACCGTGTTTTTGAGTACCTGCTTAAACACAAATATTTTAAAGTTATCAAGAGTACATGTTCACACCCCTTAATAGTTGAAAGCCTGGTGCTTTCAGATGGAAAACAGCTTAATCTGATATTGGTAAATTTATCCTCTGATCATAAACAGGTCAAAATTGATGGCATTTCCGGTCCAGCTACAATGAAACAACTGAATGCTGATAATTATGAATATGCTGTAAGTGATTATAACTGGTTCGAGAAATCTGAACAAACAGAGTTGACTACTTATGAACAATTGGTTTTGAAACCATTTTCTGTGAGTTTTATTGACGGTTGTTTTAATCTTTAGGATATTTGTAACCGGAAAAACAATTATTTTGATGAATATTAACATTAAAATCAGTAGCAAATCCAGCACACCCAAATACGAACAGCTTGTTAATGAGATAATAAGACATATCCGGGCAAAACGATTGCTATTAGGTGATAAACTACCCTCTATTCACCACATATGTAATAACTATGATATATCCCGCGATACTGTTGTGATAGCTTATAATGAATTGAAATCAAGAGGAATTATTAGTCCAAAACAGGGGAAGGGATTCTATGTCTCCTCAACTTCAGTCCGAAATAAACTTAAAATATTTCTCCTTTTCGATGTCATGAACTCGTATAAGGAGGTTCTGTACCGGTCTTTTATAAATAATCTCGGTCCTGATTACCAGGTGGATATTTTCTTTCATTATTACAATTTGAAAGTATTTGAGCAATTAATAACCAACAATCTTAACAAGTATGGTTATTATGTAATTATGCCTCATTTCAATGAGGATGTTTCAGGCTTTGTAAAAATGATTCCGCGTGAGAAGTTACTGATAATTGATAAGGATATTAAAACGTCCGGAAGTGGCTATTCCGCAATATTCCAGAATTTTGAAAGGGATATTTTCGAGGCGCTTAATGAAGCGCTTCCTCTGCTGACAAAGTATTCCAATATCAAGTTTATTTCAAATCACAACTTTCAGTTTATACCTGATGGTATGGGTAAGGGTTTTCTGAAATTCTGCCAGGAGAATAAAATAAAGCATAAGGTTTATGAATCCATTAAATCTTCGATACCTGGCAAAGGTGACGCTTTCCTGGTAGTTTCAGATTATGATCTGGTGGAACTTCTTAAAATAAGTCTAACAATGAAATGGGAATTGGGGAAAGATATCGGAATATTGTCGTATGATGAGACCCCTTTAAAAGAAATATTAGCCGGCGGAATATCTGTTATCTCTACAGACTTCAGAAAAATGGGAAAAACGGCAGCCGGAATGATCAAAAACAGAATATTCGAAAAAGCAGAAAATCCCTGCCTCTTCCTTTCCAGGAAATCATTGTAATAAGCATAAAAATACTTAAAATATTCATATTCATAATCTTGCAAATAATTAAATAAAATATCCAATTTTCTTGTTTTCTATATCTTTTATTTTTTAAATTTGTCATAACAGTACATAACACTTATAATACTGGTTAAAAACTATATATCAATTAATAATTAATCTTATACAAAATGGTACTGGTACAGAATTATGGATTGGCTGTTTTTCTATGTGCTGTTGCAATGATTTGCTGGGGCTCATGGCAGAACACACAAAACCTGATTGGGAAAACCTGGAGATTTGAACATTACTATTGGGATTTTTCAATTGGCATTTTGTTATTCGCGTTGCTGATGGCATTCACATTCGGCAGTATTGGTAATGAAGGCAGAAGCTTTTTGCCGGATCTCAACCAGGCCGATCCTAAAAATCTACTTTCCGCAGCAATAGGTGGCGTTATCTGGAATGTAGGAACTTTACTGCTGGTTGCCGCAATATCTATCGCCGGAATGTCAGTGGCTTTTCCCATTGGAGGTGGAATTGGATGGACACTTGGCATTTTAATTAATTATATCGGTAAACCTGAAGGGAGCCCACTGTTTCTTTTTAGCGGAACAGCCTTTATAATAATAGCTATCTTATTAAGTATGCAGTCATACAAAAAGCTGGCATCTCATCAGAAAAAACCTACTTTGAAAGGGATACTTCTATCATTAATGGCCGGTCTGTGTATTGCTTTCTTTTACAGATTCGTAGCCTCGTCACTGGCTACTGACTTTTCTCCTGCAGAAGCAGGGAAAATAAGTTCATACACCGCTGTGGTTTTTTTCTCAATTGGAGCTCTGCTCTGTACGGTCTTGCTTAATCCTGTCTTTATGGCAAGACCGGTACAGGGAGAACCTGTTAAAATGTCAACATGGTTCAGAGGAGGCTCTAAAGCTCATTTACTTGGAATGTTAGGCGGAGCTATCTGGTGCCTCGGCAACTCGGTAAGCTTTATGTCGGTTGGCGCCGCAAGTCCGGCAATTTCTTATGGTTTAAGCAACTCAGCTCCTGTGGTGGCGGCATTATGGGGAATCTTTGTATGGAAGGAGTTCAAAGATGCACCCAAAGGAACTAACATGCTCCTGAGCCTGATGTTTGGCTGCTACCTGATCGGATTGGTGCTGATTGTTTACTCAAGATTTGCATAATGAAAGCCTTTGTGTAACTTATTGATTTACTTAGTGCTAATTTGCGGTAAAAATATTTGGACCACAAAAGGAAAAGAATTCAAAAGACAAATGGTGAAAGTTTAATTAACAAATATCAAATCAATATATATGAAGCAATTACTATGTACTTCTATTGTAATATTTTTAACAGTATCTGTGTTTTATGCTCAGGAGAATCCATGGAAAGGACCTTCTATTGATTTCTCCCATGGAAAACTGAAAGTCTCTGACAATAAACGTTTCCTGGTTTTTGAAGATGGGACTCCTTTTTTCTATCTTGGTGACACAGGATGGGAACTTTTTCATCGGTTAAATAAAACCGAAACTGAAAAATACCTCGAAAACCGCCGGGTAAAAGGTTTTACGGTAATCCAGGCAGTGGCGCTCGCAGAACTCGATGGATTAAATACACCTAATGCAGAGGGCAATAAACCACTAATAGATAATGATCCGCTTAGGCCAAACGAAGCTTACTTTTCACATGTTGACTGGGTCATTAAGACAGCTGCAGAGAAAGGGATATTCATTGGCCTACTTCCAACCTGGGGTGATAAAGTTGATCCTCAGAGATGGGGTAAAGGTCCGAAGATTTTTAATAAAGATAATGCATACAGATACGGTCAGTGGATCGGAACCAGATATAAAGATTTCAAAAACATTATCTGGATCAATGGCGGTGACCGTGAAGGTGGCGGGGATAATTTCCCGATATGGAATGCAATAGCTCAAGGAATAAAATCGGTAGATAAAAACCATCTTATGACATTTCATCCGATGGGAGAAAACAGCTCTTCAGCATGGTTTCACAACAGCTCATGGCTTGACTTCAACATGGCCCAGACCGGTCACGGTCAACGATCATATGCAGCATATATCAGGTTTATTGTAAGAGACTATAACCTGAAACCTATAAAACCGTGTCTCGATGGAGAACCCAGGTACGAAGATCATCCTGTCGGATGGAATCCGGGTATTCTTGGCTGGTTTAATGATGAAGATGTAAGGCAGGCACTATACTGGGATCTGTTCAGCGGTGCTTTCGGCCACACATATGGATGCCACCCGATCTGGCAGATGAAGACTCCTGAAAGAGAGGCTGTTGGGCTTGTAAGAAATAACTGGTATGATGTACTCGATTTACCAGGAGCATATGATCTAATTTATGCGAGACGGTTAATTGAATCACGTCCGTTTTTGTCGAGAGTTCCTGATCAGTCGCTAATTGTGCCAGCTTACTATCCAGAGACAGATTATATTGTTGCAACGAGGGGTGATGGATATGCATTTGTCTATTTTCCTACAGGATATAGTGCTGAAATCATCCTGGGTAAAATCGGTGCCAAACAAATAACTGCTTATTGGTTCGATCCGCGAACAGGTTCTGCTAAACTCATTGAATCAATGGATGGTTCAGTCACACGGAAATTTACTCCTCCAACCGCAGGCCGCGGTAATGACTGGATACTGGTGCTTGATGATGCCTCCAAAAATTTTAAAACTCCCGGATTATAAAAATGCACCTTGGATTAAGTTCATATACCTATACATGGGCAGTTGGAGTGCCGGATTCATTGCCACCAAGGCGATTGTCAGCCTTTGATCTGGTTGATAAGGCATCCTCATCAGGTATAAAGCTTATTCAGGTTGCTGACAATCTGCCTCTTGAAAATCTCTCGTCCGGACAGTTAAATGACTTGTTTAACTACGCAAAGAAGTATGAGGTATCAATTGAAATGGGAAGCAGAGGCTTGACCCCAGAACATACATTTAACTGCCTGAAGACAGCAGAAACTCTTCATTCACCAATCCTCCGGATGGTCATCGACAGTCAGGATTTTGCACCTGATATCCAGTCCGTTATAGGGATAATAAGAGATATGCTTCCTGAATTTGAATCAAGGAAAATCAGGCTGGCAATTGAGAACCATGATAGATTCAAAGCACGTGAATTTGAAAAAATAATTCAGGCTGTCGGAAGCGAATGGGTTGGCATCTGCCTCGATTCAGTAAACTCTATGGGAGCCGGGGAAGGATTCGAAACGGTCTCAGAAATCCTTCTGCCCTACACAATAAACCTTCATATCAAAGATTTTACGATACGAAGGGTTTTGCACAAGATGGGAATCATTATTGAAGGAGCTCCGGCCGGCAAAGGTATGCTGAACATCGAGGATCTTATTTCCAGGCTTTCTGAGACAGGGCAATGCCAAAGTGCAATTCTCGAGCTCTGGACTCCCCCGGAAAAGACTATTGAAGATACTGTCCTCAAAGAGGAAAAATGGGCTTCTGAGAGCATTGAATATTTAAAAAACATATTAAAATAATCTGCGAAAATATGTGAGATCAGCGGGAACCTTATTGATTTTTCCCGCAGATAACGCTGATAAACGCAGATGTTAAAATCAAAATCAGATAAAATTTTCATATGAATAAACTAAGATTTGCTGTTATAGGATGCGGCTTCTGGTCAAAATTCCAGATCGGAGCCTGGAGTGAACTCGAAGGAGCTGAACTTGTGGCAGTTTATAACCGTACCTTATCCAAAGCCCAAAAAATCGCAGACTATTTTAAAGTACCACATGTATACACTGATCCTGAAGAGTTATTTTCCAACGAAAGACTTGATTTTGTGGATATTATTACTGACGTGGATACACATGCGTTATTTGTTGAAATGGCAGTTAAACATGGGATCAGACATATAATCTGTCAGAAACCTATGGCTCCCGATTTTGAAACTGCCAGGCGAATGGTACAAATCTGCAGAGATGCAGGTGCAAAACTTTATATCCACGAAAATTACAGATGGCAGGCACCGATACGCAGGTTTAAGCAAATCGTCGATTCTGGGGTAATCGGAAAGCCTTTCAAGGCGAGAGTGTCATTCCTGTCAGGGTTTCCTGTTTTTGACAATCAGCCCTTTTTGATGGAACTCGATCATTTCATACTTACAGACATGGGTTCGCATGTTCTTGATGTCGTTCGTTTCCTGTTTGGTGAATGTGATGAACTATGGTGTCAGACTAAAGCAGTCAATCCCAAAATTAAGGGAGAAGATCTTGCTGTGATACTTATGAATATGAAAAACGGAATGCCGGTATATACTGAAATGTCGTATGCATCGATAATTGAGCACGATACATTTTCCACTCTGAATATTCTTGTTGAAGGCGAAAAAGGGTCAGTTTATCTTGGTCCAAAATTTGAGATACGCACAACCACAAGACAGGGAACCAGGTCAGAAACTGTAAAGTTTCCATCCTACCCATGGGCAGATCCTGATTATATTGTAAACCATGAAAGTGGAATTCATGTCAACCGTAATATACTTGAAGATATTCAGGGAAAAACAAATGCTGAAAACAGCGGAACTGATAATCTCGAAACTGTTCGCCTGATCTGGGCAAGTTACGAGTCAGCTGCATCAGGTAAGAAAATTAAAATAGAAAGCTTTAAAAAATAAATAACCCGAAACAAAATGTTAAAAGTATCATTAGTAGGTGCAGGTGGAAAAATGGGTCTGCGTCTGACCCACAACCTGAAGAACTCAGACTATGAAATGTCATATCTTGAAGTTAGCCCCCAGGGTATTGAGAAACTGAAAGAAAAAGGCATTAATATATCTGATCCTGATAAAGTTATCCCGGATGCAGATGCTGTTATTTATGCTGTGCCTGATGTGGCGCTTGGCAAGGTTACAGAAACTTACATCCCAAAGATGAAAAAAGGAGCCCTGGTTATGACCTTAGATCCTGCAGCCGCCCTGGCTGGAAAACTATTCAATCGCTCCGATGTGGCCTACTTCATCACACATCCTACTCATCCATCTATCTTTAACTGGGAGCCTGTAAAAGAGAATATGAATGATCATTTCGGTGGAGTTTCGGCCAAACAGTCAATTGTCTGTTCACTTATGAGTGGTTCGGCACAGGATTATCTTAAAGGAGAAGAGCTGGCCTGTACTTTTTACGGACCGGTTTTAAGATCGCACAGGATATCCGTGGAGCAAATGGGATTGCTTGAACCTGCATTGGTTGAAACCCTTGCTTCAACTTGCATATATGTTATTCGACAGGGTCTTGATGAAGTTATTAAACGGGGTGTTCCGGAAGAAGCTGCAAGAGACTTCCTGCTCGGCCATTTACGTATTCAACTTGCTGTATTATTCAATGAACTTCCGGGTGCTGTATTTTCAGATGCTGCTAATAAAGCTCTGCAACGAGGACTAAAAGAATTTATTAAAGAAGACTGGCGAAAGGTATTTGAACCTGATAATGTTAAAGACCAAATTGAATCTATTACATGAGGAATATATTTTTAAGGGTTATATTAAGCTGCCTGTTTATTCTATGCAGTTTCATAGCATCTGCCCAGCAAGGCAACTGGACCCATTTCAGAGGGAGCAATCTAAATGGAATATCTCGGGAGACAAATATTCCCATAACCTGGAATGATTCAATAAATGTTGTCTGGAAAACAGGAATAAACGGTAAAGGATGGTCATCGCCTGTGGTTTACGGTGATCAGGTCTGGCTCACAACCGCTTCAGCAGACGGGAAACAGATGTATGGGATTTGTATAAACTCCAAAACAGGTAAAGAAGTTTTTAACATAAAACTTTTTGAACCTTCAAAAACCTACTCCAAACATGAAATTAATACATATGCCTCTCCTACTCCATGTATTGAAGATGGATTTGTTTATATACATTTCGGAAGTTATGGAAGTGCATGCCTGAGTACTGTTGACGGCTCTGTACTATGGAAACGTACTGATCTGAAGTGCGATCATGTTCAGGGGCCGGGATCATCACCAGTCTTGTATAAGAATCTTATTATATTACACTTAGAGGGTGTTGACATTCAATACATCATTGCCCTGAACAAGAAAACCGGAAAAACCGTCTGGATGAAGGAACGACCAAAGGATTGTTATGATAAACTTGAGCCTATAGGCAAAAAAGCATATATAACTCCGGTTATTATAAAGGTAAATGGCAAAGATCTTCTCATCTCAAATGGTTCTGCAGCATGCATTGCATATAATCCGGAAACAGGCGAAGAAATATGGCGGGTTATTCAGGGCGAGGACTCCACTATATCTATGCCGTTTTCAGAAGATGGGATTGTTTACTTCTACACCGGTTTTGTAACTCCGAAAGAAGGTGAAAAATATTCTGAACTTCTGGCAGTTAATCCTGACGGCAAGGGCGATATTACTAAAACACACATTATCTGGCGCATCAAATCTCCCATTCTGCAATTACTTACCCCGCTTATTAAAGATGGCCTGATATATACAATCGACTCAATGAACAATCTGTCGTGTATCGATTCAAAAACAGGAAAGACGATCTATACCAAAAGACTGACCGGAAAATATAACTCATCACCTGTTTATGCAGGTGGAAATATCTATTTCACTTCCACCAATGGTGAAACATTAATCATTAAGGAAGGGAGAAAGCTTGAAATAATCTCAAGGAACAGGCTAAAAGGAGAGGTATTTGCAACACCTGCAATTGCAAATAATTCATTGATCATTCGGTCCGGATCTATGCTCTATTGTCTGGGAAAGAAATAAGTATTTATACTGGCAAAGCATTCAGAATTGAAACAGATACCTTTTCAGCTAATGCTTTGTATCCTTCGGGTATAAAATGAACATTTTCGAAGATCTGTATCTCTTTTAATCTTGGAAGTGCAAATCCAAATAAATCATCTACCTCTATATTTTCTTTTTTCATTATTCTGAGGGCAGCTTTATTGTACCGGAGGACCTGTTCAGGTTCTCTTAATGGCGAGGATTTATCAGGAACAGGAGTTGTTGTTGCAAAAATCAACTTAGCCCCTGAAGCTTTTAGTTTGCTTATAATGATTTCAAGGTTTTTTGAATACTGCTTAACATCTGTCTGTCTTGGATCCAGAGGATTTATAGATGATTCTCCTGTAGCAGCATTTACATGTTTCAGATCGTGAAGTCCAAAATTAAAATGAATAATATCCCATTTTGTTATTCCCAGCCACTCCTCAACTTTTAAGACACCCTTCTTAGTGCCTTCACAGTTTTCTTCAGGATGCCAGACATGGGCTTTATCTTTAAGTATCTCAATTATGAAAGGGGTATAACCTATTGAAATTGAATCACCAATGATTAAAACATTTGGTAAATTCCGGTATCCGGAACCAAACAAATCAGATCTTATGAACAGCAGTGCCCCGGCTGAACACAGAGTCCTGATAAAACTTTTTCGTGAAATATTTTTTTCCATTTAATGCTTAATAAACATCTCTTCAAAATGCGGCATTGGGTCAAATATACCACCGCCGGTTTTATAAAATTCATTATTCAGTTCATAAACACCTTTTTGTACTTTTACCCAGGGAGAATCCTTGCGGGGATGGTAATCCAGCATACTGTTCCAGTTTTTGTAATTCTGATGTCCGTTACTTTCAACTAATCCAAGATTCCCTATTCCCGGAAAGGAAGCGAGACGTGCAGCGACGTTTTTATTCCACTCAACCAATACCGGGTTAACAGTCAGATCTGCACAGAAACAAGGGATGTTTCTTTCAAATGCAGCCTGTGCTATTTTCATTGTCATGCTAAGTGTTTTGGCAATAGCCTTCAGTGCCATTGCTTTATAACCCATTTGAATTCTTTTAATTGCGTCATCAACATTATGGGCACTTTCATCAGCCGCAAGACGCAGCGGAATATCATTTACATCAATTTCCAGATCCTCGGGAAATGGTTCCTCAATTATTGCAATCTGATCGAAAGCACCAATCTTTCTGGCATGGTCTATAAGTCTCAGAAGAGTCTCTTTCTTTTCGTAGCGCCCGTTAGCATCAAAATAGTATGGTAATTTCCCATTTTTGGTGTGTGCGGTTTTGACATTACCAATAGCCTCATGGATTGCAGTTAGTCTGGCTTTATCTTTCTCCAGCATCTCTTCCTGTGTCCCAGGTTGTCCTATTTTAATTTTCATGAAAAAGTATCCCTGATCTGTGGCTGCCTTAATATCTTCGATTGGGATAGTATATGCCATGAGCGGGATCCCTGCAACCTCACCGTGTCTGTGTGAAAAAGCAGGTTTGTATGCTGCAGGGATTATATCATCGAATGATGCAAGACCATTCTCTTTTGCAAATAATAACCATGCAGCATTGTCTACACCAACCAGGGCATTCAGGGCGAATGTCTTACGTAAATCGGGATTGTTAGTAATTTTTTTTCCAAATTCATACACCTCCGGATACAACATATCAAGAAGTTCCAGAGGGGTAGTAAAACTCTGTCCGTTTACTATTTGTGTTGCTCTTTCGCTCATTGCATACATTAGTGCATTACCACCGCTTTCAGAATGACTTGCAAATACATTTGCATCAGACCACAGAACACTCTGGGTACACAATCCAATTGAGTGCCTGCCTGCATCACTCTCCAGGTAAGCAGCTGATTGCCAGATTTCGGTCATATAGCCCCCTTTAAAGCCAAAAGGACGGATCAGTGGCTCTCTCTCAAAATTGGAACTGGATCTGGTTATCCGTATGTTTTTTGTCAATGTTCCGGTACCTCCTGAACCAAATATTTCGAGTGGATTACCAATAACAGCTGCTCCGGCGCCTGCTGCCATTGTTGAGATAAATTTCCTTCTGTTTTGTTTCATTCTTTCATTTTTAACTGCTTGATCATAAAATGTTACCGGCATTTACATACCGGATAAAATCAACTGCTCAATAATTCTTGCATTGGCATCCTTAGCACCTTCCTGTAAAACAAAGGTTTTATCCTTTTCAAAAACTGCTCTGCTCCACAGCAGTAGTTTATTATCCGGAAAGTATCCAATTTGTTTGCTTAACCATTGAACTGCCTCATCTTTCTTATTCAGTCTTTCATAAGCCCATGCAGTTACCAATGCATTTGCAGGCAGAAAATTTCTTACAGTATTGTCAATACGAGGTTCAAACTTTATAATATTTTTCAACATATCATCCCCTTCACCAGTCCTCTTTAACTGCTGAAAACATAAATAACTCATCCAGTCTTCAAGTCGCATGTCAATTTCTTCAGGATAAGGCTGACCTACACCCAGATTTTCAGGCCATAATCCTGCTTCAGTAATGAATTTCAAAGCAGATTTAAAGTTCTTCTTTTGCATCAACTGTGCAGCCTGCATAAGTTTTGCTTCACGATATAACTCGTGGCCGCCTGTAGCTCCTTCATAAGGTATTATATTGATTTTTGTAAGCAGTGCATCTGCCTCCTTGTACTTTTTATTAAGCAACAGGGTTTTCGCCTGTAAAGCGCCCATAATAAAATCTTTTGGATGGGAGTTATAAAATGGTCCGGTGATTGCAAGTGCTTTTTCATATTGCCTGTGATCAATGTAATAGTTAGCCAGAAGCATATGATAACGCCACTGGTTATCAAGAGATAATGCCCTTTTCAAATCACTCTCACAAAGAGAATCGCTTTTAGTTTTAAGTATTTCAGCCCTGCTTGCGTAAAATGGTGCAAATCCCGGATTATTTTCACACGAGGTAAGCAAATTGATGCACTCTTCAACACGGTTCCTGTCCTTATATATAAGTGCCAGGTGATATTTAAGAAGCCAGTCATCCTGCTTTGTAAGTAATTGTTCAAGCACAACTGCCGTCTCAGAGCGGAATGGGAAGGAATAAGCCGGCTTTATATCAGTAACATTCACTTTTTTATGCTGCAGAAAACTTAACCAGTAAATTGTTTCAGCAACCTTCGGTGACATTGAAAATACCTTTTCAGCTTCTGCCATGCATCCTGAATTGTAATACCAGACTGCCAGTTCCATATAAGTTTCCTGAGGCAATTCATTCCTGATAAGTGAAGTAAATTGGATCTTATTATTTTCATCCGGATTAATGAGATATTTTTCAAACCTCGAAAAATGATTCAGAGGGTCAAACGATAAGATAGTTTTCAATATATCGTCCAACCTGGTCATATTCTTCTGATAACGGCAGATAACAGCCTGCAGTTGAAGCGCTTCAATATTGTAACGGTTATAATCAACTGCTCTTTCGGCATAACCCAGTGCCTTTTCATAATTATTCTCCTTAAGATAGAGCCTGCTAAGTTCTGTATATGAAGCACTCCTGTATTCTGTTGATAGGGTGGCCAGATCAAAACCATCTTTTGCATCAACTGTATTACCAATTCTGGCATTAACAAGTCCATAATAATAGTTGGCTTCCCCATCATGAGTATCAATGCTCAATGCTTTTTTCGCCAACTCAAGAGCCTGGGTGTACTGTATATTACGGTATTTAAGTTCTGTCAATTTCAGGATGGCAGGTAAAAAGTTATGATCTTTTTGCAAGGAAGCCAACAGCATTTCTTCAGCACTTGGATACATTTTCTGGTCCATGGCTTCTTTACCCTGAATAAATAATCCATAAGCACTGCTCCAGTCAAAATCCCCGGGTGCATCAACAGGCCTGCTCATTGTATTAGCCTGTGGATCTGAATGATATATCATCTTATTTCCACCCAATGTTACAGTCAGATAGTTACCATTACCATTATATCTGATAGAATCCCCAAATGTTTTCAAGGGAGCCAGCCGGAGTTTTCTGCTATAAATAACTTTTTGGTCCTCAGTTATTTCCAACTGGTCTTCTATAGCCTGAACTGGCGAAAAATAAACTTTAAGAAATCCTTTTTCATTTTTAATATTCAGTGCACCATATTCATTAGCCTCCACAAATCCTTTAGTCCGGAGTACCGGATAAAAGTATTCTGTCCAGATGTCAGTAGCATATGGTGCAAAACTTAAATGTTTAAACGGGGTACGAGTAGCACTTTGGCTGTTCTGGTTAAACAATCTTCCGGATTGCATTTCAACATATTGTCCGTCTGTATCAGTAAGAAATTTTTCCCATATCATACCCTGACCTGACAGTCCCCAAATCCAAATCTTCTTTCCTGCTTTGTCATCATGCGAACCATAGCGCACCATACCAAATTCATCGTCATGCCAGTAACCGCCTGAGAAATTAGTGTATTTCCCAAAAACATGATATGATTTATATCCTCCGAAATTATTTGATTCATAAAATGAAATATTTTTCCCATTGCTCTTATTAATGGGCCAATCTCCATATTCACCACCATGACCAATATAACGTGTGCCCGGATAAATGAATTCGAGATTGCCTCCGGCTTTGAAACCTCCGTTTAACCAGTGGTAATATGGTTGATCGATGGATGTTGAATTGTACCAGAAGGTCTTAGTTATAAAGTAGGCTTTATCTTTGGGGAGCCTGATCTCCAGTCGCCAGTTACTTCGTGTAAGCAAGTCCAATACACCGACTATACAGCTTACACTGCCATCGTCATTGTTTTGTACCATATAATCTACAGGAGTGGCACAATTTGGTGTATGACCTATGATTCCATAGTTGAGTTCAAGTCCACCGCTTGTATATGGACCGCGCATGGCTATATCGCGGAACTTAATTACATGATTATAATAGATAAAGGATTGATTTGTAGATTTTTCTATTGCTGTCCATATTTTCCCTCCAACTTCTGGCAATATCATTACTTTGATATAATCATTTTCAAGTTCAACTACTTTCCATGTTTTCTGAATTGGTTGATCTGTAAATCCATCATACCGGAAATATGGATAAAGTGATGATAATATGGGAATCGGGTTTGGATCAGAATACGGATAAGTCGTGAAGACCTGCTGATATTCCTTTGTTGTAGCTGCTTGTGTTTGTGCTTGTGCTTGTGCTTGTGAAGAACCTATAAACAAGCTGCATGCAAAAATGAATCCGGGAATAATTTCTCTGCTTTTGAAAAGATTAGTGGCCATAGAATTAAGTTTTGTGAAGGTTGGCTAATTGTAAGTTGTTATTACGAAGTAAGCAAAAAATACTATTCCGATATAGTAATATCATAATTATATATTAGTATCACAATTAAGTATAAAAGTATTACATTCAGTAGTAAAACTGGCATAATTTTATTACTGAATATTCATACAGTCCTTTGGTTTAAATAGAACTTACTAAATCGGGACCACAATGACACAAAGTTATAATGGCCATAAAAAAAATAAAATATAGATTTCATATCCTTCGTACTATGAACTTATCCAGAATTGGCATTGATTATGAATATATAATTTATTTTTCACTCAGGAACGAATATTAATTATTAGTTAAAATAAGATAAAAGCTTGTTAAAATCTTCTTTTTCGTTATATACATTCTAAATAAACTGATTTTAAACTTAACTTGTTTTTGGATAACCTTTTTTATTTAAATTTGCTATTAGGAAACCTCTTAACACAAAAGATCAGTATCAGATATTGAAGAATAAACTACACTATAAGTAANAACAAATTCTTATTTCTTTTCNCATGAATTGGTTCACTTACTATATGAAAGATCTTTGATTTTTAACCCTTTTCTAATTAATCTGTAATTCTAAACCTTAAAAAGTATGAAAAAAAAATTGAGATTATTGTTTTTATCTCATTTGCATGACAGACCAGGTCTGATTATGAGATTTTCGCTCCTTTTAGGCTTGATGGCAACGATAACAATGTCGGTGTCAGCAAGTTCTTATGGCTCCGGCCCTGATACAGGCACCAACGATTTGTTGTCTTCCCAACAGGTAAAAGTTACCGGTACAATTACCGATGCAACTACTCATGAAGCTCTGGTGGGAGTTAACGTTGTTGTTGAGGGTACAACTGTAGGGGTAAGTACCGACATTAACGGAAAGTATTCAATTGCCGTTCCCAACCTTAATGCTGTTTTGCAGATTACATATATCGGCTATACAGCGCAAAAAGTAAACGTAAGCGGAAGACTTGTCGTTGATGTTACTCTTGCATCCGATATTTTAAGTCTTGAAGAAGTAGTTGTTACAGGTTATGGGACTGTAAGAAGAAGTGATTTAACAGGATCGGTTAGTTCTGTAAAAACAGAGGATCTTTTGCAGCTGCCGAGTCAGCGTGTTGACCAGGCAATCCAGGGCCGTGCATCCGGAGTTTTCATTATGAACACAGACGGTTCACCGGGTGGTAACACAATGATTCGTATCAGGGGTAACAACTCAATAAATGGAGGTAACGAACCTCTGATTATTGTTGACGGTCTGCAGGGCGCCAACATAAACCAGCTTAACCCAAATGATATTTCATCAATGGAGATCTTAAAAGATGCTTCGGCTACAGCAATTTACGGATCACGTGGTGCTAACGGGGTTATCCTTATTACAACCAAATTGGGTAAAGTAGGGAAACCTGTAATCGATGCTGGCTACAACATTGGCATCCAGAATCTGGCGCGTAAACTGCCCGTGATGAATGCATTTCAATTCGCAACCTATAATAATTTATATAACAGTTTTGGTACAGCTGGTGGTGCAACTCCCAAACAGTATTTTACAGCTTCAGATTTGGAATACTATAAAACTCATTCCACCGACTGGCAGGATGAGATATATAATGTAGGTATTCTTCAGAATGCTAATCTGGCTATAAGCGGAGCAACCGACAGACTTAAATATATGGTTTCTTCTTCAATGCTCAATCATGAAGGTATTATGTTAAACTCCAAGTATTCAAGGCTTTCTTTGAGGGCTAACCTTGCAGCTGATATTACTGACTGGGTCGATTTCGGATTAAACTATTCATATACAATGGAGACATACAAGTCGCCTCCCTTTAATGCAAACTTATTTACAGCTTCAAACAATGCGCCAAGATGGGCTCCTACTGAACCAGTATATGATGAGTTTGGTAATTACTGGAGACACAGACCGGGTTATGGCGCTTACGACACATGGAACCCTGTTGCCTCAGCATTGGAGCAGAAGATTGATAACCCGATATCCACGAATAATCTTAACCTGTTCCTGAATTTCAAGCCCATGAAAGGCCTGAGTTTAAAGATCATGGGTGGAGGTACTTTCAATAATGAAACTAACTCCAATTACCAGAACACCAAAACCAGGGACGGATTTGCAATGAATGGAGTTGGTACTATTTTTAACTACTTGAATAACAGGATACAGAATACCAATATTCTTACCTATGATAACACCTTCGGTATTCATCACATTACTTTAACAGGTGTTGTTGAGGATATTTTCAGTAAATCAACAGGCAATTCAATGAGAGGACAGGATTTCCTTGTTGATGGTCTGGGATATAATAACATGGATGGGGCTAAATCAGTATCTATCGACTCATGGTTTAGTCAAAGATCAATGCTTTCATATATGGGACGTGTCAACTACGGGTTATTAAATAAATATCTTGTTACAGCCAGTTACAGGGCTGACGGGTCCTCTGTTTTCGGTGCAAATAACAAATGGGGATTTTTTCCTTCCGGATCACTCGCATGGAAAATATCTGAAGAAAGTTTCCTGAAAGACTCTCCACTGGTTTCTGATTTAAAATTAAGGATAAGCTACGGTATTACAGGTAACCAGGCTATCAGTCCCTATGGCTCCCTGGCCAGGCTTGGTTCAGGAGAAAATTACAGGTATCCGTATACTAATGGACAAAATCTCGATTTAGGTTTTGGCTTAAGCGGTGTTCCAAATCCCGATCTGAAATGGGAAACCACAGCACAAACTGACATTGGAGTTGATGTTGCTTTATTCAAAGGAAGACTTACTTCAACAATTGATGTTTACAAGAAAGTCACAAAAGATCTTCTGATGCCAAAGCAATTGCCTGGTTATGTTGGGGTAAACAGCGTTGTCGCCAATTTGGGATCTATTGAAAACAAAGGACTTGAGATTCTTATCGGTGGTGATCCTATTGTAGGTAAATTCAGGTGGAATACCTCATTTAACTTCACTTTGAACCGGAATAAAATTCTGGATCTGGGTGAAGGGATAAAACAGCTAGGTTATAGACCAAGCTCAGGAGGATACGGACTGGCTGATGACTATATGATACTTCGGGTTGGCCAGTCTTTCGGTCTTATTGAAGGATATAAATGGCTTGGTCTTTGGGGCGCTGATGAGGAGGATGAAGCCAGAAATAAGTGGGGCCAGTTGCCGGGATATGACAAGTATGCCGACCTGAGCGGACCTGAAGGTGTACCTGATGGAGTTATAGATTCTTTCGACAAAACAACTATTGGTAACGGGTATCCCAAATTCACCTGGGGATTTACCAACATGTTCATGTACAAGGGCTTTGAGTTATCATTTCTTGTTATGGGTTCACATGGGAATGATCTGTTTAATACATTAAGGATCCGCAGGGAAACATATGAAGCAACCGATCCTAAAGTATTGAATTACTGGACAGTTGACAACCAGAACACTGATATACCTGCACTTTATGACGGTGCATGGGTTGAAGCTCAGCATCTTGTAGATAAATATGAATTGTCGGGTAGCGCCACATCAAAATGGGTGGAAGATGCCTCATTTGTCCGTTTGAAAACAATGACACTTGCTTATAATTTTGAACCGGCTCTGCTTAAGAAAATCGGATTTACAAAAGTAAGAGTTTATGGAAGCGGAACGAACCTTTTCACAATGACCGATTACACTGGTTATGATCCTGAAGTAGCACAATTTCCGGATAGTGATGCAACTATAGGGATTGATCAGAGTAGTTATCCCCCGGCCAGAACTTTTACTTTTGGTATTGATTTTACATTCTGATAATAACATTAAACTCTAAAAAATCATGAAGAAAAGAATATCGAACATACATTATCTGGTTATATTGTCAGGAGTTTTACTGCTCCTAATTGCCGGATGCTCTAAAACACTAGAGGAGAAACCAAAGGATTTTGTTGGCCCGGATAATTTTTACAATACTGCCGGGCAAATTCAGGCTGCGTTTGTCTCTGCAATGCAGCGGACATGGGGTGGCTGGCAATTCTACGACTGGCAGGGTTATCCCCAATGGCCGTCATTGGATGATCAAGGATATGGAGGCAATCTGAACATAAGTGACGGTTTCGGAAATGGCTGCTGGACAACGCATTACAAGGCCATTGCAGATGTTAATCCTGCCATCAAATCGTTAGTTGCTGATAAACTTGGGAGTTCCGTCTCACAGGAGGTTAAAGACCAGCTTATGGCAGAGGCAAAATTCCTCAGGGCATGGAACTATTTCATGCTGGTAAGGCTGTATGGTGATGTCCCAATTATTATTGAGACTACTGATGTAGTAAAAGGAGATATTGTCAGATCACCTGTTGCTGATGTCTATGCATTAATTGTTAGCGACTTGTTGTTCGCCACCCAGAATCTTCCTGAAGTATGGGATGCAGCAAATCAGGCTCGTCCAACTGCAGATGTTGCCAGAGGTTATCTTGCAAAAGTATATATTACAATGGCCGGTTTTCCTATAAACGACGCTGCCAATTATCCTAAGGCAAGAGATATGGCTAAAGCTGTTATTGATGGCGGACGTTACAGTCTTGTTCCAAAAGTATGGGATGTATTTAAAATGGATTACGAATTTGGGCCAGAATTTATGTGGAGCTGGCATAACTCTGAAGAAGAGTATGTAATAGAGCCACAAATCTGGCTACCTGGTGAAATGGCAGGTGGCTGGGGTGATGTTACAGCTGAAAAACTATGGGGAGAAGCTTTTCCGGAAGAACCGCGTAAACATGCTTACCTGTTGCTTGAGGACAGCTTGTTTGATACCAAAACCACCTATATTGATTGGTATAAATCGGCTCCTTATGTCAGGAAATTCCTTTACGATACGCCTGATAATATGATAAAGAACGTATCATATCAGTGTCAGCCAATATTAAGGTATGCCGATGTTTTGCTGCTCTATGCCGAAGCTGAGAATATGGTAAGTGGTCCCTCACAGGCAGCTTGCGATGCAGTCAATCAAATTGTTAAAAGGGCTACTGCAGGAATCCCGAATGCAAAAGACCCATTGTTCACCACTGCAATGTCAAAATCTCAATTTGATGATGCTGTTATACAGCAGAGAAGCCTTGAGTTGTGCTTTGAATATGACAGGTGGTTTGACATTTGCAGGAAGAGAATACTCGACAAGGTATGCGACCCTGTCTATCTTCCAAACTTCTCGGCTAATGATTATCTGTTGGCTATTCCTCAGAAAGATCTGAGAATAAATAAATTGCTAACCCAGAATCCGGGCTATACAGATCCCACACCTTAATATTATTGACTCTGGAAATAAGTATGGATTGCCATCGGTTTTATACCCGGTGGCAATTCTTTTTCAGAGTTATTTTTATTAATATTAGGGTAAATAAGGAGTACTTAGAGTGAACTAAAGTATAAAGTTCCTAAAGTTTTATATATGAGAAATTCCAGCGGCTTCGGGTTTGCCATTCTGATAATGTTTGCAGGAAGCATTTTAACCTCTTGTCATCAGCAGGATAATAAAAAGGATAAGACTCTGTTCAGGATAGTTGGACCAGGAAAAAGCGGAATCCGGTTTTTAAATAATCTGCAGGAAACAGACACTGCCAATTCAATTTTTTACGAATATTATTACAATGGTGCCGGCGTGGCTGTCGGTGATCTGAATAATGATGGATTAAGTGATATTTTTTTCGGTGCAAACATGTCTGAAAGCAGACTGTACATCAATAAAGGAAATTTAAAATTTGAAGATATTACCGAAAAATGCGGGATTAATACCAGGGGAAAATGGATCACAGGCGTCAGCCTCGTCGATATCAACCAGGATGGATGGCTTGATATTTATCTATGCGCTGCAGGTAATATTAATAATGATTACCATAATCTTTTATATATCAGCAACGGTGACAAAGAACATCTGGCATTCACTGAACAGGCTTCAACTGTGGGGCTTGATGATAACGGATACTCAACGCAGGCAGAGTTTTTTGACTATGACCGTGATGGCGATCTGGATGTATATATAGTGACAGCTTCTATGAATATCCCGAACAAAAATTCAATCAGAATGCGCAAAAATGACGGATCAGTGAGCAATACTGACCGCTTATACCGAAATGACGGAATGGACCCTCAAAGCAAACTACCGGTTTTCCATAACGTATCAAGAGAAGCAGGCATTACCTGGGACGGATTTGGTCTGGGTGTTGGGGTTGGTGACATCAACAGGGATGGGTGGCCTGATATCTATATCGGTAATGATTATATATCGAATGATCTTTTATATATAAATCAGTGTAACGGTACCTTCAAAGAAATGATCAAAAGCTATACAAAACACATCAGTAATAGCACTATGGGTGTGGATATAGCCGATTTTAACAACGATGGACTCATAGATATTTTTACTCTGGACATGCAACCCGAAGATTATTTCAGAAAAAGAATAATGGCAGGAAATATGCGTGACTACAGAAGATATCTGAAAGAACTAGAAGCGGGTTATTCACCTCAATACATCAGGAACATGCTTCAGATGAATAACGGAGAAATCGAAGGACAGGTGACATTCAGTGAGATAGGGCAACTGGCTGGTGTATTTGAGACTGATTGGAGCTGGGCTCCGCTTTTTGCTGATTTTGATAATGACGGATACAAAGATCTGTTCATCGGAAACGGGATAGAACATGATATGACCAACATGGATTTTTCTCAAATGTGGCTCAAAAAGGTCAAAGAGAATAACTCAATCCAGTGGAGTGTTCTTTTTAAAATATTAATGGATGATTTAAATAAAAAAGGAAATGTAAAAAAATCCAATGTCGCCTTTCATAATTCCGGAGGTCTGGTTTTCAATAATATTACCAAATCCTGGGGATTGGACAAGCCATTATATTCTACGGGTTCTGCTTTTTCAGATCTGGATAATGATGGAGATCTTGATCTTGTTTTGAATAATATTAATGATCTGGCTTCCGTATATGAGAACACTCTTATAAGCGAAGATTCTGTTAAAAAGAATACCCATTTCCTCAATATAAAACTAAATGGTGATTCATTAAATAAAGGAGGTATTGGTGCAAAAATAACTTTATCCTGTGGTACCGTAAAGCAGTACTATGAGCATTTCCCTGTCAGGGGATTTCAGTCAATGGTTGATCCGAAAATTCATTTCGGATTGGGAGAAGCATCTACTATTGATTCTTTAAATATATGGTGGCCGGACGGAAAAGGACAGGTTTTATATAATCTGAAAGGCGATCACACTTTATCACTTAACCATTCGGAAGCAACATTTAAAACCAAACCAGGAATTATTGCAAATAATCCGGATAAGATCTTTGCATCTGTAAAGGGTAAACCAAAAATAATGTACAAGCATGATGAGAGACAATTTATAGACTTTGATATCCAGACACTGGTTCCTCATCAATACTCCCAGGAAGGACCTGGTATTGCTGTCGGAGATGTAAATTCAGATGGTCGTGATGATTTCTTTATTGGAGGGTCAACAAGCTTTTCAGGGAAAATATTTCTACAGGAAAAGAGTGGCGGTTTTTCTTCTTATCCCCTGCCCGGCAACAATAATTATGAAGATATGGGCGCTCTGTTATTTGATGCAGATGGCGACGGCGATCAGGACCTCTACGTGGTCAGCGGTGGATCAGGATTGCCACCTGGGAATCAATTTTATGCGGACAGATTATACATCAACAATGGTAAAGGTGAATTTGTATTGGATAAAAATGCATTACCTGATAACAGGGTATGTGGGTCACAGGTCACCGCATCTGATTTTGATAAAGATGGGGATCTTGACTTATTTGTTTGCGGGAGAGTTGACCTGGAAAAATATCCGATTCCACCAAGAAGTTTCCTTTTACGAAATGATAGCAAGGGCTCCTCTGTTCTTTTCACTGATGCAACTAATCAGACCTGCAGAGACCTTGTGAAACCGGGTCTTGTTGCGTCGGCTCTATGGACCGACTTTAATAAAGACGGTTGGAGTGATTTGATCCTGGCCGGCGAGTGGATGCCTCTTACCTTCTTTAAAAATGAACATGGAAAATTAACAAATGTGACATCCGGAACTGGATTAGAGAAGTATACCGGATGGTGGAACAGTATCTCTGCGGCTGATTATGACAAAGATGGTGATATTGACTATGTTGCAGGGAACCTGGGATTGAATACTCAATATAAAGTTTCACAGGATCAGCCAATGCGGATAGTGGTAAAAGATTTTGACATGAATGGTACACTTGATCCTGTCTGCACCTACTATGTGCAAGGTAAGAATTATCCTATTTATACGCGAAACATTTTACTCACTCAAATTCCTTCACTGGAGAAAAAATTTAAAACCTATGAAGATTATGCAAAAGCAACAATTACAGATATCTTCCCTGAGAATTCCTTTAAGGATGCGTATGTTAGAGACAGCCGTTTTTTTGAATCTGCCTACATCGAAAATATAGGAAACGGATCATTTAAGCTTTCTTCCCTTCCTGTTGAAGCCCAAACAGCTCCTGTATTCGGCATATTATCAAATGATTATGATTATGACGGGAATATTGACCTGTTGCTGGTGGGTAACTCCTATTCATCATCTATATCAGATGGACAATACGATGCTTCTATTGGCATGTTTCTTACAGGTAACGGCAAAGGGAAGTTTTCTCCTGTTGCAGCCAGAACAAGCGGATTTTTCGTTAACGGTGATACAAAAGCAATGGCTGAACTTACAATGCATGACGGAAGGTCATTGATCCTGGTTTCAAGGAATTCAGACAGCCTGAAGGTTATTGAACCAAAGAGATCACCCGGAAGGATAATAAAACTGAAAAATGACGACGCAACTGCCATACTGGTTTATAAAACCGGGGAAGAAGAGTTCAGGGAATTCTACTATGGAAGTGGCTATCTCTCTCAATCATCAAGGATCTGCAGGGTACCTGAAGAAGTGGTTTCAGTAACGATAACCAATTACAAAGGAGAAATAAGAAAAATCATTAATTAACACCAATGACTCCTTAAAGAAAATATTTTAATCACGACTATGAAAAGTTTAAATTTAAAATTACTCACAATTGCATTACTGGCTTTATCGTGTAGTACTTCACATGAATATGTTCCAAAAGCAAAACAGTTGGTGCTCCAAAAAGCATTCACCTTTTCAGCAGGAGAAGTGAAATTGCTTGATGGTCCTTTTAAAGAATCTCAGGATGCGGAAGCAAAAAATCTGCTAAGTCTGGATATGAATCGTTTATTGGCTCCTTTTCTTGTAGAATCCGGTCTTACTCCAAAAGGATTGCCATATTCAGGATGGGAAACAGATGTACTTCCTGGTGTTGCTCTTTCTTTTTACCTTTCCGGTTCGGCCCGGCTTTACATGAGCACAGGCAATACTGAATTCTTAAACCGTATCAATTATGCGCTTACTGAACTCGAATTGTGCCAGAAAAAAAATGATGGTTACATTCTAGGAACAAAAAACGGTAAAAGCATATTTGCAAGAGTAGAAAAGGAAGGATGTTTTCCTGAATTTGGACATTGGAAAGATGGTGAAGCAACACCTTATTACTCAATGGAAAAGCTTCTATCAGGATTGAGAGATGTTTACCGTATATGCCATATTCAAAAAGCTTTACAAATATCCAAAGGTATTGGCAACTGGCTCATTAAGCACATGTCCTTCATAAATGATACTGAATTGCAAAAGATTATGCGGACAGAATATGGAGGAATGAATTGGGTGCTTTCGGATTTATACGCCGATACGGACGACAAGAGGTACCTGGAACTTTCAAAGCGCTGGCAGGATAATATAACAGTTGTTCCGATGGTACACGGAACAGATGTGCTTAATGGAGTACATGCAAATATGCAATTCCCGAAATATTCAGGGTTGGCAGCCCGCTATCCTTTTTCAGGAGATACCAGTGATCTGTTTGGCGCCAGGTTTTTCTGGGAAAGTGTTGTGAACCATCGCACTTATGTTACCGGTGGAAACAGCGAAAGCGAATTCTTTGGCCCAAAAGACTCTCTTAGTCACAGATTAACCCCTTTTACAGAGGAAAACTGCAATGAGTACAATATGCTCAGGTTAACCTCACTTTTATATCAGATTGAACCAAGGGTAGAATATGCCGATTATTTCGAAAGAACACTTTTCAACCATATTCTTGCTGCTCAAAATCCTGAAGATAACAAGGTTTGTTATTTTTTACCATTAATCCCCGGCGCCAGTAGAATATATCATCATCTGGAAGATTTTTCCTGTTGTGTTTGCTCGGCACTTGATAGTTATACCAGACATGCCGAATATATTTACGGCCATTCTGATTCTGCGATTTTTGTGAATTTGTTTATTGCCTCACAGCTGGATTATAAAGAAAAAGGGATTGTGATCAGGCAAGAAACCAGCTTCCCTGAAAAGGATATATCAATGCTTACAATCCAATGCAGGAATGCTGTAAAATTTGATCTGTGTATCCGTAACCCATATTGGGCAAACAATGAAGTGACAATTAAAATTAATGGCAAGCAGCAAGAAATTGTATCTTCAAAAGATGGATATCTTCATTTGAATCGTAAATGGTCAAATAAAGATAATATTGAACTAAATCTTCCTATGAATTTGCGTACGGAAAGTATGCCTGATGATAAAAATATGATAGCATTGTTTTTTGGTCCGGTGTTGCTTGCAGCAAATCTTAATGGAAATGAGGCAAATAATCTTTTAAGGGAATCCGTTGCCCCTGCCCTGGTCCCGGGAAATTTGCCGGTAACAGGTTGGCTCAAACCAACAGATAAACCATTAACTTTTACTACAACAATACTAAAACCTTCCCAGGTGGAAGTTATTCCATTTTTTCGTAAGAAGACAGGCCCTTATTCTGTTTACTGGAAGATATTATCAGAAAAAGAATGGCTTCAACGTGAAGCAGTCAAACAAAAAAGTCTGGAAGATGATAAGAGACTTGATCTGGTTACAATTGACAAAGTAAGAGTGTGTGATAGTATCTCAGAGTCAACCCATAATATTACCGGGGATAGTTGGACAGGATTTGGAAATGGAGGTATTTATGGGAAAGGCGGAATTTTGGACGACGATTGCTGGCGGAAAGCATCTTCCAAATCGTTTGGTTATGATATGCTGGTCTCAGATTCCGAACCTAATTCCTTATTTTGCAGGTATATGGGAAGAGGTTGTTATGAGAGATGGAGTTTCAAAATTACTATTGATGGAATTCCTGTTCAGACTTTAAAGCTTGGTAAACTTGAAGTTGAGTCTTTTCCTGTTGTTTCATGGCAGAACACCTGTTCTATTCCAGGTGATATAACTAAAGGCAAAAAGAAAGTAAAAGTTCTTTTTGAAGCACTGGAAGACAGTATTATTCTTACGCCCAGACTAATTGAAATGCGTACAATCAGGAGGCAATAATCAAATTAAGTATCATATTATCAACTCTTTTTTGCCGAATCTTACTTAACTAACCACAAACAGATAACCTAATGAGAAAATTATCAGTATTAACCATTTGTCTGTTCTGCAGCACATTGTTTGCACAAGACTTAAGCTTCAGCAAGTCGGGGAAAAATGTCTATCAGGAACTGACGAATCCGGCTAAGACATCTGCTGAAGAATGGTCAAAAGTTACCAGCGATATCAATGTGAGTTTTGCAAGTGACAATATCAGGTATCCAAAAGAAAGGGTACCATCAGTCTCTTCAGAAAACTGGATAGTAACAGCCTGGAAAGGCGAAAAAGTTCATTCACAGATACTGGTATGGACAAAAAAAAGCATCCTGGAGCTTTCTGTTAAAACAGGAGATCTGGTGAATGAAAATGGAGTCAGGATAAACAGCAATAAGATTAATACTGCCTTTGTAAGGTATGTAATGACTGATGAGTTTGGAGAAGGTTGCGGAGAGAGGAAAAAAACAGATTATGATTCTTCGCTGGTAGAAGATCCTTTAGACATAATCAACAAAATTTCGGTTAAGCCAAATACAGTACAACCAATATGGTTAACTGTCAAGGTTCCTGGCGATATTCCGGCCGGAAAATATTACGGTACAATTACAATTAATGCAGAAAAGAAGTTTGACTTAAAGATTTCCCTGAATGTCTTAAATCACCTCTTGCCCCCTCCTTCTGAGTGGAAATTTGACCTGGATTTATGGCAAAGTCCTGTTCCTGTTGCACAGGTACATGATGTTAAATTATGGAGTGATAAACATTTTGCATTAATGAAGCCCTATTTTACTATGCTCGCAGATGCCGGGCAAAAAAGTATAACTGCAATTATAATCGATCAGCCATGGGGATCAGGACACACTTTTTGTAAGGACCCGAGCCTGGTAACGTGGACAAGGAAAAAGGATGGGAGCTGGTCTTATGATTATAAATTATTTGACCGGTATGTCGATTTTATGATGAGCTGTGGAATTAATAAAAGGATCAATTGTTATTCAATGGTGACCTGGGATCTCAGGTTCATCTATTTTGATGAAGCTAAGGGAGACACAACTTCTCTTTCACTTAAACCAGGCTCAGTGGAATACTTAGATTTTTGGACTCCTATGCTAAAGGATTTTACAAAACACCTGAAGGGAAAGGGGTGGTTTGGAATTACCTCAATAGCCATGGATGAAAGGCCCTTACAAAGTATGCAGGCCGTAATTTCCCTTTTAAAGCAGATAGATCCGGATTGGAAGATTGCCCTGGCAGGTGGCGCTCATCCGGAAATTGCAAAAGATATTTATGACTATTGTATCATTATCGGTGAAAAATTCGATCCGGATTTGCTTAAAGAACGAAAGGATGCAGGTAAACCAAGCACATATTATACTGCCTGCGGAGAGAGATATCCAAATGGTTTTTCATATTCACCACCTGCAGAAAATACATGGATTGGCTGGTATGCCGCAGCAGCTGGATATACAGGATATTTACGATGGGCATATAACAACTGGACTGAATCTACTTTAACTGAAACGCGCTATCGCACATGGCCGGCAGGTGATTGCTACCAGGTCTATCCGGGACCAAGGACCTCAATCCGTTTTGAAAAACTGATTGAAGGTATTCAGGACTTTGAGAAGATCCGAATCTTAAAAGAACAGTTTCTGCAGGATGGACACAGCCAACATCTTAGGGAATTGGATGATGCCCTTTCCGGTTTCACTATGGGGAACCTGGCAATAATACCAGCTGCAGATATGGTTAGCAAAGGCAAAAGAATATTAAATGAATTTTAACTTCTGTTCAGAGGGAGATAAATTATAGAAATAACTTAATGTATTTAACATGAAAACAACCATTAAATATTCAGAAATTCAACAGGACAACCTGAAGAAAAGCAGGATTATCTGCAGCATATTCGTTTTCCTGTTCCTGTGTATGTGCCTTATTCCGGTAAGAGCTCAGGACGCCTTAATTAGTGGCAGTGTAAAAGTATGGGCCGCACCTGCCGAACAGAAAATCCGCCCTAAAGACAGGATTGAAAGCAGTAATCTGGTCTGGTCAGCTGAGAATAAAAAGATCACTCTTTCCGGAGCAGGTAATGAACATGTTCCGTTCCAGGTAGTAATCACAACTGATGTTCCTGCAGGATGGAGACCCATAGCTCCAGGCGGCTTCTTTATCAAAGCTTCTGACTTTATTTCTGCCCAGGGTAAAACAATTCCTCAGAAGCAGATAAATTTGTTCCTTGAACACTACATACAGATCTATGCTGTATCAAGTCCGGTCGGGGCAACAGGATACTGGCCTGATGCACTTGCCCCGCTAAAGGAACCCTTTAGCATGCAAGCCCAGTATGCAGTAGTTGGAAACAGGCCTGTATGGGTTGATATTTCTATACCAGCAGGAACTCCGGCCGGGATTTACAACGGAAACATTACCGTGACCCAAAATGGTAACATAATACAAACACTTGGGGTACAACTCGAAGTATATAATTTCTCTCTTCCTGATCAGACACATCTGATTACCTATTTTAACATATCCAAGGGTGAATTGGGAAGACTGTACAATAAACCCGCATCAAATCCTGAAATTGAGCAGCTTTCTCAGTCTTATTTTGATTTACTGTTTACTCACAGACTGGAGACATGGTTCAATGAACCACTGGTTCCTGAACTTAGTATTAAGGGAGAAAACGTGGAACTAAAATTCAATGATCAGCGCTATGACTATTACATGAATAAGCTGAAAACCAAAAGGGTAATACTAGAATCAGGACCTCATGAACTCGTGAGTCAGATAAAGGCAGAGCCATTTACCCCAACATTCAATAAAATAGTAAAATCTTACCTGACAGCGGTAGATTCCTATTTCAGGAAAAACGGATGGTCCGACCGTCTGGTTTTCAATAGCCCTATAGATGAGCCCAATACAAAGAAGGATTATGAAGAAACCCGCCAATGGGCAACTCTGGTTCATGAAGCTGCTCCGGGAGTTCATTTTCTTTCAACGGAATCTCCGGTAAGTGACAATCCTGAATGGGGTACCTTCAGGGGTTATGTCGATAATTTCTGTGTTCACGGGAACTCACTTAACGATCCTAAAGTTAAGCAGGCACTTTTGGAGGAACAGGCAAAAGGAGGTGAAGCAACATGGTATATTTCATGTGACCAGGCATATCCGCAGCCGAATTACTTCATAGATGCCCCGGCTATGGATCCTGTTATGGTCCCCTGGATAACAGCCCGCTACCACATGAATGGCATTTTGTACTGGGCGGCCAATTTCTGGAATCAGACCCCTGATCCATGGCTTGATCCGGTTACCTATATCTCAGGATTTGATTGCAGCGGCGGATATGTACTTAACGGTGAAGGTTCGCTAATATATCCCGGAGATCATACCAAAACTTATACCGGGCAACCAAATGTCATAGGACCAGTTTCATCCATCAGGCTGGAATTGCTAAGAGAAGGTATTGAAGATTATGAGTACCTGTGGATGCTTAAAGATCATGGCGATAATGATTTTGCTGAGACAATGATCACAAATATGGTTATTGATGTAAGCGCATTTTCACGCAATGTGGAAGAACTTTACCTTGCCCGCAGGTCAATGGCAAGGAGATTGGAAACACTCTCACATAAGTAGTTCTTTTCAGTTTGGAAATTATAAAATCATGAAGTGATGAAATTAAAAATATTATTGGTCAGACTATTTTTCATAATAGTGGTTTCTTTTTTATTCACATCATTGACTAAAGGTCAGATTCATCAGCCTCAATTACAAATACCTTTGATAAAAACACCCCCGGTCATTGATGGGAAGCTCAATGATGTAGCATGGCAAAGAAGTACAGAATTGTCAGAATTTGTTAACTGGTCACTTGATAGTTACATTAAAGATCCTGTAACAGTATTCCTCTGTTATGATCAGAAGAATATATATATAGCCTTTCGCAATTCTGATCCTGAAGCCGAGAAACTTAACAAATCAGTAAATCCAAAAGGTCCGAGAGACACATTTTTATGGGGCAGGAATCATGTTAAGGTTGTAATCGGGAATAAGGATATAACGCTGCAGTTTATGGCTGATCCAAAGGAAACCATGACTGACTGGAAGAACAATGATATTAAATGGAATGGTAACTGGGTGTATGGTGCCTCGATCAACCAGGCTGACTGGACAGCCGAATTTAGCATTCCCCTGGTTGAATTCGGCCTTAATCATATTCCTTCAAATGACGAGCTTTCAATAAGCCTATCGAGAAGTTATCCTTTGGGAGAATCATCGGACTGGAGCGGGAAATGTCTCCTGTCTTCAGAGGCTGCCATAAGCTGCAGGTATGGCAGATGGCCAGATCCCGTTCCCGGTAAAAACCTTATGACTTTCAATGCGCAAAATTTCGGGAAGGAAAGCCTGAATTTAATATGCGAACTTGAATTGATTCCGCTCAGGGATAAACCTGAATTTATTAACCAGACCGGACAGGGCCCCTCATCTGATCTTCAGATAAAAACGGTTACCGAACCATTGGTATATAAAACTATTTATACAATTCCGGCAGGAAGTACTTTGAAAAAACAAATTTCATTTGACTTGCCAAAAGAGGGAAGTTATTATGCATCTGCAACAGTTAAATCAAAGGATGGAGTTTTAATTCACCGAAGTGTTGACTACTGGTTTACTATTGAAGCCAACAGAAAGAAGCTTCAAATACTGAAAGACAGGATTGGAGAGTCGATTGCTTTAATGAGCAGGATTGCCAATCCTGTTGCCGGTAAACTTCTGGCCGATGCAGATAAGATTTTATCATCGGTCGAACATCTTGAGTCTTATGCTGATACAGCATGGAAATCGGGAAAATGGGATGATCTTACAGCAATGGTTGAAAAAACCGACCACGATATAGCCAGACATCTGAATGAGGTACGGTGGACCTCATTGCATAACTGGAAATCGGAGGATGACTTTGGAATCGCGCTGACCCATTCTGTTTTAAAGCTTCGTAAAGATGCTCTGTTCCCTGAACCCATAACCGACCAATATATTATTTCACTGGCACGCAATGAATACGAATCTTTTCAGCTGGCAATTCTGCCTTTCGGAAGGGACTTGGACAAGCTTACTCTCGAAGTAAGTGACTTCACTGCTAAAAACGGAAGTATAATCCCGGCAAAAAACATTGAAATATCTGTTGTTGACTACAATAAGATCGATTGGCAGGCAGAATATGTAACTGAATATAAAGGCTGGCACCCGGATCCTTTGATACCCTTCAAAGCCGGGATTAAAATCAGCGGAGATGATGTCTGCCGTCCCTTATGGATTACAGTTTATGCGCCTCCCGGAACAAAACCAGGTGATTATACAGGCATAATATCCGTAGGAGCTACAGGCATGAAAAAGCTTTCTGCATCAGTTATATGCAAGGTCTGGGACTTTGACCTTCCGGTAGCCAGTCATTTAAAAACCCATTCCTGGGATGAAATAGAATATATGAGTGAATTTTATAATCTTAAGGAATTTCCGGTGGAATGGTATCAGCGTTTTTGCGAACTACTGCTGAAGAACCGGTTTAATCCGGGTTCGGCAGGGGTGAATTACGTGAGTATGATACCAGACAGCACAGGAAATTATGATTTCAGTAAGGTAGAAAAGGTATTGGGTTTCTGCATTGATCATGGGCTTACCCGTTTTTCAATTTTACAAATGAAAAAAGGCCTTTATACGCCTGAAGAGGCAGAAAAGGCCTATAAATTTGCCGGAGCGTATGCTAAGTTATTAAAGGAAAAAGGCTGGCTCGATAAAGCTTTGGTAGAACTCTGGGATGAACCTACCGCTCTTGAATGGCCTTACATAAAAGAAAGAGCAGAAAAATTAAAACAGATTGCCCCGGGATTGCGTTTGCAATTGTTTGCCGAGGGAGGACCATACGAATTTTCAGATAAAAATACTGATCAATATGGATTAAATAATCTTATCGATATATGGGCTCCTGTTAACATAGTGGAATCTCCTGAGACCCAGGCAAAAGGAGGAGAAATATGGACTTATTTCTGTACACTTGCAAGGGAAAGCGCTCCTAATTTCTTTATTGATTGCCCGGCAATCTATCAACGAAGTATTGCATGGTATTGCTGGATGTACGGAGTAGATGGCTTTGAGCACTGGAGTTCAAATTATTTCTGGAGAAATACGCAAAAGGGAAAACCTATGGATCAGAAATGGCCTCATATACCCTGGGATTCACGTACATATTACTATTTTAATGGCGAAGGTCAGCTTGTTTACCCTGGTCCTGAAGGAGTACCCTATTCCTCAATCAGACTTGAGAACTTTCGTGACGGAATGGATGATTATGAGTATCTTTTCAGACTCAGAGAACTGCTTTCAAAGTTCGGGAATGATTCTACAAATGCTAAATTGAATGAATACAGACAACTATTATATCCGGAGGATTATTTACTTTATAAATACCCAAGGAAAATTAAAGTAACACTGGAGAATACACTGCGTTTTCCGGATCAACCCGAACGTATTCTTGATACACGACATAAAATTGCAGCAGCTATTGAGGATCTGCAAAAAGATTTTCAGATTAAAAGATAAATTAATCAGGAAACTGAAAACATTCTAAAGTGATTTTCATACTTAAATATAAATCATCATGAAGAGTAGAAGAACCAATCGAAGAGATTTTATTACAAAATCAGCGCTTGCTGCGACCGGTTTGTCTTTAGGTCTCAACAGTATTTCAGCTGCCGGATCAGGATTTTTGGGAGCGAACGATAAGATCCGCGTAGGATTTATTGGTGTGGGCAATCGCGGATCGCAGTTGCTTAAACTGTTTATGTCGCAACCGGACTGCGAAATTGCTGCTTTGTGCGATCTTTACGAACCGTATCTTATGAGAGATTATTCCAGGGTCGACAAGCGATATACTGAAGGTTCTCTGGGCAAAGGAGGCCAAATTCCTAAAATGGGTGAATCATTCAAAAACACAGTAACCCGCTATAATGATTACAGGAAGTTGCTCGATGACAAATCAATTGATGCAGTATGTATTGCCACTCCTGATCACTGGCACGCTTTGCAGACAATAGATGCCCTGAGAGCAGGTAAAGATGTATATGTTGAGAAACCTTTAACACAGACTATTCATGAAGGCCGGATGATGGTTAAGACACAGGAGGATTTAAAAAGGGTCGTTGCTGTTGGATTAAACCGCCGGGGAAATTCACTGTACCAGAAGTTAGCCAAAGAATTGAATTCAGGCAAAATTGGTAAGATTACAGTCGGGAGGGCAGCACACATCAATAATATGTTTCCCAACGGTATTGGAAAACTGAGTCCTGAAGCACCTCCAAAAGATTTAAACTGGGACATGTGGCTGGGTCCAAGGGCATTCATTCCTTATAAATACAATATTGCTCCATATACTTTTCGCTGGTGGAGCGATTACTCTTCACAAATGGGCAATTGGGGTGTTCATTATATGGACGTTATCCGCTGGCTTATGGGCGAAAAAGCCCCTGTAGCAATTAGTGCCCATGGTGGCAAATACGTTCTTGATGACGACAGTACCATTCCCGATACTTTGCAGGTAACTTTCGAGTTTGCCTCCGGATCAATCATATTGTTCAGCGATTACGAAGTTAATAGTGGTCCGATTTCAACTTTTGGTGAAATTGAACTCCGTGGAACAAAAGGTACATTAATGGCAAATGAGAACGCTTATAAAATTGTTCCTGCTACAAAAGGTCAGTTCCAGACATGGGACAAACTTATGGACCCGGAAGAATATGAAAATGTAAACCGTTTGCTTGATGATGGCAGCAGTGCTGAAAGTACTACTGCATTGATCCGTAACTTCCTGGATTGTATAAAATCCAGAAAAACTCCCCTCTGTTCACTGGAAGAAGGCCACCGTTCAACCAGCTTTGCCCACCTGGCAAATATTGCGCTCGCAACAAAAACCAGGTTATTCTGGGATGCCGATAAAGAATTGTTCACAAATAGTCCTGAAGCCAATAAACTGCTTCATTACGAATATAGAAAACCCTGGAAATTATTATAATTTTTAAAAACTATATTATGTCAATCACCCGAAGAAGCTTTGTAAAATCAGTTACTGCAGCAGGAGTTATTCTTCCTCTGGATGGGTTAACAAGTCACATCTCAGAAAGAATTTTGCTTCCCGACACAAAAAAAAGTATGATTTGTGCCTTCTCAAAACTCTTTCAGTTTTTAGATTATAACCAGTTATCGGAGGTTTATGCTGCCTCAGGACTGGATGGAATTGATCTTACTGTAAGACCCGGAGGGCATGTGGAACCTGAAAAAGTAAAAACCGATTTGCCAAAAGCCGTTGCAGCTGCACGAAAAAACGGCCTGGAAATATATATGATGACCTCAGCCATTACAGATGCTGATAATAAACTAAACCAGGAGGTATTAAAAACAGCTGCCGGACTGGGTGTTAAATATTATCGTACAGGTTACCTTACCTATGATTATTCCAGACCCATTCCTGAAAACCTGGATAATGCCCGCAGGACTCTCGAAAAACTGGCAGTTCTGAATGAAAAAACAGGAATATACGGTGCTTATCAGAATCACCATCAGATCCCAAATATAGGTAATGCAGTATGGGACTTATGGTATATTCTGAAAGACATTGATCCTGTCTGGATGAGCTGTCAGTATGATATCTGGCATGGAAAAATTGAAGGTTACAGTTCATGGAGTGATGGACTGAGATTAATGAGTCCCTATATTAAAACACGATGTATCAAAGACTTCAAATGGATTGATCAAAACGGGAAATTGATACCTGAAGCTGTTCCTCTGGGAGAGGGTCTGATCGATTTCGATGCTTATTTCAGATTACTTAAAGAACTTAAACTTAAGGGCGACACTACTCTGCATATCGAATATCCTGTATTATCAAAGGAAGAAGAAAATCTTCCGGCTAAGAAAAAAACAGAGAAAGCTCTTTCTGTTTTGAAACGAGATACAGACAAGCTTAAAAGTATTATGGCAAAGAATAATTTCTCTGCGTAATATACCAGTTCAACTTTTCGACAGACTAAGATGCTTTAACAATTATGCAAAGATCCAACTATGAATAAAAACTACAAGTTATCATTGGCGCTGGGCACCCTGTTCTCATTTATCTCATTTATTTGTACTGGAGCTGAAAAACTGCCTTCCCCATTTATAATCCTGCCTCAGCCACAGAGTGTGATTCTTCTTAAAGGACCGGGATTGGAACCCGGTAAACTACAGCAGATAATTCTGAAGGGAGAGTTTAAAAGACCTGTAACTGGAAATATCCTGTCACTTCTGACAATTGGTAAATCAACAGTCAGTGGGACAGTTACACTCATTCTGGATAAAAACAATACTGCAATTCCTTCCAAAGAAGGATATATCCTGACCATTTCCCAGGACAGGGTAGAAATAATCTCGTCAGGGGAAGCTGGCTTGTTTTATGGTTGTCAGTCTCTGGAACAACTTCTTGAGGATGCCAGGGATTACAGGAAACCAATTCCTTCATGCAGGATAACCGATTATCCGGTTTTATCATACCGGGCTGTCCATTTTGATCTGAAGCATCACCTTGATCACATGAACTACTATTATGAGAGCATTGACAGGCTGGCACGTTATAAGATAAATGGAGTAGTAATTGAATTCGAAGACAAACTCCGATATCAGCGTCAGCCGCTTGTCGGAGCGCCACAGTCGATCAGTATTGACGAAATGGCAGCACTCACTCTTTATGCCCGTGAGCGGCATATCGAAGTCACTCCGCTTGTTCAGGGTTTAGGCCACGCGACTTTCATTCTGAAACATCAGGAATATGCAGGACTGCGTGAACTATCGTGGAACACATGGGCATTCTGTCCGCTTAATGAGGGTACATACCAGGTACTGTTTGATCTGTACAGAGACGCCATAGCAGCAACACCCGGTTCAAGGTATCTTCATATAGGGGGAGATGAGATCGGGAATATCGGTTTATGTCCACGATGCAAACCGATGGCCGATAAAGATGGTATGCTGAGCCTTAGTCTTTACTGGCTAAAACGTGTTTGTGAGTTTGCCCGGGAAAATAACAGGATTCCTATATTCTGGGATGATATGCCACTAAAAGAGGGTGGTGTATATGAAAGTACCTGGAGTGATGAGGTGACATCCGCTCAGGCTGATAAGGCATGGGAAGAAGGCATCCCAAAACTAGACAAACTGCTTACTGATTTTCCAAAGAATTGTGTTTATATGCGATGGAATTACTCGATGGCAAAACAGCCCGGAAATATCCATGCCCTTGACTGGTACGAAAGCCGCGGACTGAAAGCTATGATTGCAACAGCAACAAATGGAGAAGGAGGCATGCTGTTTCAGGAGGATGAAAGGGATAACGGTTCGGCCTCATCAGGGATTATAAACATTAGAAGCTTTGTTCAGCTTGCTGCAGAAAGGAATATCAGCGGAATGCTCTGTACGGCATGGGATGATAAATCTCCCCATATGGAAAATTTCTGGCGCGGATTCATTGCTGCGGCTGAATATAGCTGGTCTCCAAAGGGCAGGACATTGGAAGAATATGATAATGCGTGGTTGCAGAGGGAGTTCGGTTTATCTGTGCCTGATTATGTTTCTTTTAATAGACAGCTAAGACGAGGATCCGCTTTATGGTATGAAGCCTATTTCAAAAATGGAAATCTATTGAGTGATGAGAACACCCTGCAAAGTATGCAGAGGGTTGAACACTGGCTTCCTGCACTTGAGGGTCAGGAAAAAATTCAATTTGACTATACAACAAAACTCATTGAGTTACCTGACCTGAAGTTTCCCGGTTCATGGAGCCGGAAATATAAAGAGCGTCTTGACAGGGCCCTGACTGAGGCAGATAATTACAAAACACTGTCAGACAGACTAGTCGGGCTGAATAACACATCGAAAAGGAACAGATACTACTGGCAGCTCTCACTTGCACTTTACAACTTTCAGAGTACTGCTCCAAAAATGTTGCTGGCCCTGAAGCAAACTGACAGTGCCGATGAGACCCAACGGAAATCAGGTTTCGAAAATGTAAAAAAAACACTCAGGGAATTTCAGCTGGCATGGTCTGAAGTGCAATCTGTATATAGTCAGACCCGTTTTGTTTCATACCCTGATAATTATATTCCTGACAGATATTTCCATCTGGCAAGCCAGCGGGAAGATTTAAGCTGGATGATCCAGTCTGAAGAATTATTTTTTGGGATGATAGAAAAGTGGCTTCAGAATCAACGCTGAAATCTTTAAATATAAATAAAGATGAATAATAAATGAGAGGATCATTTTTAAGTGCTATAGGTATTTTACTGATCTCATTCAGAATATGCGGCCAGGCAGATAGCAAGTGGCACTATCCTCTCTATCTGTCAAACATGGGCTACTGGCATTCACGTATCCCCATTGTTGTTAAAAATTCTTCAAAGCAGGAGGTCCTGGGTGAACCGGTAAGTTTTTTTATAGGTAAGGATGAAGGACAACTTCATCTGACCGGAGAAAAGGCATCCGAAGTTAGAGTTACAGATTCAGATGGTACTGAATTACTTTGCAGGATAACTTCACCAGTGGGCGGACTGGTGACAGAAGGATCTATACCTGACAACAGCCGGTTCATATTGCCGGTTACAGTTAAGGGAGGACAGTCAGCTACTTTTTATATTTATTATGCCAATAAGGCAGCATGGCCAGTCGGTGCTGTTCTTGAGGAAGAGAGGTATGGCAAAAAAGATGGCAGAGCATCCAACACACTTAAGGAGTTTAAACTTGATGCTGAGATTAAAACCACTCAGACAATTACATTGACCGGAAATGGACAGAACCAGGAATGGCCTGCTAATGAAAAATGGAACATACGCATACCCATTAAAGTATTCAACTTCAGTAAGAGCAAATCAGCAGCTTTACCTGTTTACGTGAACATGGAACAGATTTATCTGCGTCTTCATAATGAATCAGTTCAAATTGCTCCGATGCAACTGGGAAGTAAAGTAACCAAATCATGTTTCCGTTTTGAGAACGCACTGTTATTTGAGGACCAGGGTGAACCTGAGTCAGAACGAACCACATATGCATATTTCTGTGGGAATGAAAAGGAAGACATTTTTGTCCGTCAGAAAGAATTCAACAACTGGTGCAATGATAAAAGAAATCTGCTTCTGAGCCTTCAGGCAAGCGGAGAAATAAACAGGAGCGGTTTTACTCAGGATATAACTATTGACCCCGGGAAAACATATATGTTTGGAACAATGGCAAAATGTTCAGATTTATCAGATGGCCTTTCGATCAGGATCGGTTTCAGGGGTAAAAATGATACAATTATATATGGGCAGGCTGCGAGTGATAAGATTTCAGGAACAAGTGACTGGAAGTTCATATCAGGAGTTTTCCGGACGCCGGAAGAGGCGTCCTCAGCCAGGTTGAGCCTAACTCTGACGAAGACCGGGAAAGCCTGGTACCAGGGAATGATAATGATGGAGGTAATTGAAGGATATTCCAGCAGTATGTTTTTTGATCAGAGAGAGGCGGGTAAGCCTGAGGAACTGACTGTATGGTCTGTGAATCCGGTTGTTAAGGTATTTCATGAGGATCTTCCTCCCACAGACATTGAATCACTACTTATCTCTGCAGCGAAAAATGAGAAAGAACCGCTTCAGATAGCCCTCAGAAGCAGCAAAGATTACAGTAATATCAGGGTCGAAGTTACGAAGCCTGTTAATTCAGAAGGTAAAATTCTTGATCAGGTATCAATCAATATAGTCGGATATGTACCAATTGATTATCCCTCTAATTATTATGAGAAAAAGGTTCCTTACTGGTATCTGAAATTTCCTTCAGAGGCTATTGGCAGCGATGGCTGGAGCGGGTTCTGGCCCGATCCACTACTACCACTTAACCAATTTGACCTAAAAGCCCATACGACTCAGCCTGTATGGATTGAGGTATCTGTTCCTGAGGGAGCTTCAGCCGGTGATTATACCGGGCATATAAAAATCTTCAATGGTGAGACATTGGTGAAGCAGCTGCCCTGGAAAGTTCATGTCTGGAACTTCACCCTGCCGGAGGTGAATTCATTCGGAGCTCTTTATGATTACAGATCAGTTCACCGGACACCGGAATCAGAAAAGGAACTGGTTCGAAAAGATATTTCGGGGAACGATTTGCGGAATATGTACCTCTCATTTATGGCAAAACACAGGATCAGCTCAGGAGAAATTAATCCTGTTCCAAAGGTCAAATATACTGATGGCTCTGTTTCCATTGATTTTACCGAATATGACAAGGCTGCCGCATTCTATTTTGATGAGCTTAAAAACCCGTTTGCATACCTCCCTACCAGCTTGTTTTACCTTTTCGGATGGGCCTTCCCTCCTTCCGATAAATATGGAGAGCAGCCATATCCTGGAGATTATCCCTATGAAGGTGCAGACAGAAGCAAACTGCGTCCTGAGTATAAAAAAGCTTATCAGCTTGTACTTAAGACGTTCTGGGATCATCTGAAAGAAAAGGGATGGGCTGACAGATGCATTCTTTACCTGTCCGATGAGCCTCATGAGGCAGATAATAATAATGGTAAGAGCAATGACATCAGGATCCAGATGAAAGCCCTTTGCGATATGATTCATGAGGTTGACCGGAAAATTCCTGTCTATGTGAGTACATGGTGGTACAGACCTGAATGGGAAGGGTATATTGATGTCTGGGGGCTGGGTTTTAATGGTGAGGGAGATTATGGTAATTATGTAACGGCTGAAGATATGCAGCATATAATTTCTTCCGGTGGCCGGATCTGGTATACAACAGATGGTAATTTCTGCACTGAAACACCATATATGGCTGTAGAGCGTCTGCTTCCCTGGTTTGGTTATAAATACGGAGCTGAAGCATATGAGTTCTGGGGGGTGAACTGGCTGACATATAATCCTTTCAAATATGGCTGGCACAGCTATATTTTTGAAAGCCAGGCACCGGGTGAAGAATCATGGAAAAGATATCCCAATGGCGACGGGTTCAATATCTATCCGGGAAAGCCAATTGGGGTTGATGCTTTGATAGGGTCGATACGGTTGAAACAGGTTCGTGAAGGAGCAGAAGATTATGAGTATCTATCAATGCTCGGTAATCTGATTAAGAAAGCTCATCCCGCAAATCCTGCATTAACAACAGCCAGTAAAGCTCTTCAACAGGCATTGGATATCGTCAATATACCATGTGCAATAGGACGTTATTCAACAAAAATTCTGAAAACTCCGGATGAAGTACTCCTAATGCGTAAACAAGTCGCAGAAAGTATTGAAAAACTGATCAATGAATAGATTAAACCTTGAAGTATGAAAAACTTATTAATCTTCAAATCAACTATTTCAAGGGAAAATATTCTGTTATTAGTATTTGTTATTATTTTGACTTCCTGTAATAAAGATTCTGCTCCTAAATCATCTGTTCCTGAGGAAGATAAAGGTTTCCTTCAGATCCCTGGCGTGGGTTGGCAAACTTTTGATCGTACAGCAGATTTGGATAATACACTGAACACACTTAAGTTTAAATCTGGCTGTGCATATTACCGATGGTACTGGATTTCATTAGAGCCACAGGAAGGTCAGTACAACTTTGCCATGATTGATGATATTCTAAAAACATGCAGGGAGAACAATCAGGCACTCGCATTCAGGGTAATGTGTGAAGATCCAACGGGAGAGGGACTTCCTCAATGGCTGATTGACAAAGGGATCAAACGAACTTACAGCGCTTGTGCCGAAGAAGGGGCCCATTACGCGCCAGTTATGTCAGATCCAATATTCATTTATTACCATGAGAAACTGATCCGTGCATTAGGACAGCGTTACGACGGTCATCCTGATCTTGCCCAGGTAGATATCGGATCGGTCGGTCTCTGGGGTGAATGGCATATTTACTGTGATCCGGACCTTATGCCAGGTTTAGCCATCCAACATTCGGTTATCGATTTGTATTATGAAGCTTTCCCCAACACTCCGCTTACATCATTAATGGCTTGTGTTTATGATGATGATTATGCTGTTAAAAAGGGCAGTTGTGGCTGGCGGGCCGATAGCTGGGGAGATGCCGATGGTACAGGAGGAAGGTGGAATCACCATGAGTACTATTACTGGC
>JGI20214J51088_10000227_pt1 | contig 40964 bp, 30 predicted proteins | sample WetSurMetagenome_FD_51088 | JGI IMG/M metagenome (IMG submission 51088) | reverse complement strand
GAATTATTTATGTCAAAATGGCCGAAGTGGTCAGCACACAAGGGCATTTCATACCCTACCGCATTTCTGACCGATTCGACATATTCAGTCAGACCAGCCAGGCCTTTGTCAGTTATCTGTACCTGGGTGAACGGATGCAGTGCATTGCCATAATTCATATAATCCCTCAGATCGTACTGGCCGGTTGCTCCATCCCAGAATTTAGAATTGACCAGTGCATCGGGGATGTTAGCCACTACATGAATGCCAAGATCCATCTTTAGCCAGGTAAATCCCTGGTCNTCAACTCTTTTTTTCATGGTTTCGGCAAAAGCCTGAGGATCCCTGGCTCCGGGCGTATCGGCATATAATCTTATTTTGTCACGGTATCTGCCTCCGAGCAGCTGCCAGGCCGGAACATTATATGCTTTCCCGGTAAGATCCCAGAGTGCCATCTCTACAGCACACACTCCGCCGCCCTGCCGTCCGTGATATCCATATTGCCTGATTATCTTAAAAAGCATTTCAACGTTGCATGGATTCAGACCNAGTATCCTGCTTTTAAGGAATAATGCATAACGCCCATCGGCACCATCCCTGACCTCTCCGAGTCCATAAATACCCTGGTTTGTATCTATCCTTATTATCCATTTGTTTGCGATCATTGCCATTCGCATATCAGTAATCTTCAGTTCAGATGGATTTGATGACCGTTTAACATTTGATGTGGTTTGTGCAATAGTATCTTCAACCGAAAGGTGCATCAGTCCNCCAAGAGCAATTCCTCCGAGGGCGGTTTTTTTAAGGAAGTTACGCCTGCTGTTATCAGTACCTTTGACTTTATCCAACTGCATATTCTGATCTCTAATTTCTTCTAATATTTTCTTCATAATTTCAACTTATTTAGTCCTTTTAAAAGCAACCGGGAACTAGCAATCCCGCCCGACTGAATATCGTTCGGGCGGACAGTAACCTTAACCATTACCAGTTCCGATCTTTAAAATAATTATCAAGCTCCGTTTTGGTCATAGGCAGTTTTCCAGGATAGTTATTCAGCCAGTTCAAAAAATCCTTTTTAATCTCATCGGTCCATTGACTGTCGATCTGTCCTGGTTTGTACTTTCCCTCCCGCAGTCGCAGGTGTCCGAATTCATCCCTGAGTGCCGTAACTTCGGAGGTAATTACNAGATCTTCAACAAGGTGAGCGGGAATAAAAATGACTCCATATTTCTTGGCTAGCACCACATCACCCGGAAGTACTACTGCTCTGCCAATCCTTATCGGGGCATTGATTGAAACAAGACTCATCTGCTGGATATAAGAAGGATCCTGTCCTTTTATCCAGCCATTGAATCCCTTAATTTCACTCAATCCCTCCTGGTCCCTTACTGATCCGTAAAATATTACACCTCTTTTCGATTTGGCATATATTGAATTTCCAAGGTTATCACCAATCAGGGTCCCATCAGCTATCTTCCCATAGCTGTCGGCAACATANACATCTCCATCAACAAGGACATCAATGGGCCATGAGTTTGTACCGCCCTGCTGAGCACGGTTTTCGATCTTGCCCTGGGCTTTAACATATTTTTCCAGATCAGGTCTCAGGGGTATATATTGAGCGGTTACAACCCTGCCAGTCATTGGTTCATCAGGGTTTATAATCTTCCAGTCGCTTTCAAACTGGTTCTGATAACCTTTGTTCCTGAGAACACCCCAGGCCTCTTCAATTGAAATCTTCTTGAGCCTTTCCAGGATTGCATCTGATACTTTTGGTCTTCCATCAGGAAATCGTTCCCCTTTCCATTCGGAAGTGAGCGCTTTAATATATTCGGGCGATGAGCCTACATTCTGGGCCTTGAGTGTTAAGCAACCCAAAATAAGGACCGATAAGAACACTATTTTCTTATTCATATACTTATAATTTAAATAAATGGTTAGCAATTTTTTAATTCTTATCCCACCATACCTTTTGGGCTATCTCAGTTTCCCTGGTCATTGAGGTTGCCCATCCAAGTGCAGTCAATGCAGCATTCAGGTTTTCGAGATTATTTGATCTTTCGTTTTCCACGTATGCATACCTGACAGGCATTTGAGCAGTCGAAGAGTTTGAAGGGAGGTTGAGGTTCATTCTGCGTACATTGAACCACGATTCGGTAGGATTCATATACAATGAAACCCACATCTCCTCGGCAAGTCTTTGTCTTGCTGCTGCACCTGTTCCGAGAGGGTTAGCTGTAATATAATCAGTGATTTCCGATGCCAGGATTTTCTGGGTGGGAAGAAGGCCTGAATAAGAGCTCAACTGAGTCATACTGGTTGTAATTGCTGCAGAATATGCTGCATCTGCAGTAGTGCCTGTTGTCCATCCGTTAAGTGCTGCTTCAGCAATAAGGTAGTTCATTTCGGCAGCAGTCATTATCACAAGCGGTTGATCCATTGTGAAGAGAAATGGATTTGGGCTTGTATATGTCCAGTGGTATGCTGCAAGCGATGGGGCAGGGTTGGCATTGGTACCATGAATCATTCCTTTTGCTGCTGTGAGGTCCCAGTCCCATTTGGTAACATCCCTCCAGTAGGTTTGCATATTTGAGGCGGTGACTGCTGTAATAGTATTATTGAGACGTCCGCCGAAGATAACTTTTCTTCTTGGATCAGCTTTAGCTTTGAGAAAGTCGACAAAGTATTCGCCCATCTTCATATAACGCTCCGGGTCTCCTGAAGGTGATCCTTCAAAGAATGAGCTGTACGGACTCTTTTCGCTGTTCATACCATCTTTAGTCAGGAGTGTCCAGTTATCTGAATTGCCTGTTATTACACCTCCTGCAATTGCTTTCTCTGCATAGGTTTTAGCCATTGCAGCATCGGCATCTGAAGCTCTCATCGCCAGACGGAGCATAAGAGAATAGCCATACTTCTTCCATTTATTAATATCTCCATTATAGACAATGTCACGTGCTTTCTTGGGATCAGCATTCCCTTTCCATGTGAGTGCAAGTATTGCCGGATCAGTACTTAATGCCTTTGTTTCAGCATCAAGGGTTTGAAGCATATATTTGTAAATATCAGCCTGCTTGTCATATTTGGGTTTCATAGTTCCGTCTATATATGCTAACCCTGCTTCTGTAACGGGGATATCGCCATAAAAATCGGTCAGCCTCTGAATTATGGCAACCTTCATTATACGCGTCATGGCAAGGTTGTTGACCTGCAGGGGATCAGCCTTCTTTACAAGAAAATCCTCAAGTGAGATAGCCATTTTCAGTGCACCTGTATAAACTCCCCATGGACTGTCATTAAGCCCCTGATCAAACTGGTAGAGGCCTCCCATCTGCATTAGATTTGAATATGTAGCATAATATTTCACATATCCTCCCTCGAGTCTAGCAGGGTTGCCACCTGTGGATCCGCGCCCATGGCTCACGAGAATATTTGTAAACATCATTGACATATCTGAGTTATCAGGTGTAAGCAGATATTTTGGATCATCCAGCTGAATAAGATCATCGGTATCGCATGCATAGCCGCCAACAAGAATAACGGCAGCAAGAAATATTTTGAGCAATATTTTATTTTTCATTGTAAGTCGAATTAGAAATTAACACTTAGATTCATGGTATATGAGCGTGCTGACGGGAGCGCTCGATTGTTTATCCCTATTGCTCCACCTGTTCCCGGATCTCCATTTGGTAAATGGTTTATAATATCGAAAAGATTACGTCCAACCAAAGAAACGCTAATGTTCTGGACAGGGATACTCCTGTAAATGCTTTTTGGTATTGTGTACCCGATTGCTACCTGGCGGAATTTAGCATAGGATGCATTAAACACAACCAGTTCAGATACACGCTGTACCATTCCGGTGCGATAAAAGTTCTCAAAATGCTTAACATGGTATGGTATTTCATTCCCGGCAACAANCACTGCATTTGGCAGGTTAGCTGAAGGATTGGCATTGATAGTATAGCCTGTTGCGGTGGAAACATCTGAATAGACCGGCTCAGATGCAGTACCTGTATTATAAACTCCTTCAAGAAANAAACTTCCGTCGCGGCCAGGAAGAGTTGAAGTGCTCTGTCCTCTTTCCACCATTTCCTGTTCAGCCTCAAAAGCTACAGTTGCACCCCATTTGCCATCAACCATCGCAGACAGGGATAATCCTTTCCATGTCAGAGTTGCGGTTATGCTTGCCGAGTTTGGATGGGTGCCGTAACCCAGGAGTGTTTTTTGCGGATCCCTTGCAGGGCGCCATGACTGATGATTCTGGCTGTTGTAACTGAATGTCCATTTTTCCCATACAGGATCACCATTTACCTTCTTCTGAGTATAACCGTACATGGCATACGGACGTTCACCAACTATTTGTTTCACATCAATTCCACCCCCAATGCTAACGCTTCCGGCACTTACTTCTGAAGCCCCTCCAAGATCGAGTATTTTACCCATGTTATAAGAGTAAGCCATGTTTATTTCCAGGTTAAATTTATTGCTGATCGGAACAAGTGTCAGCATAATTTCATGTCCTTTATTCCCGATTGCACCTAGGTTCACAGTAGCACTTGTGTAACCTGAGGTTTGCGGGAGGGTTACGCCGACAATATCATTAGTGGTTTTCTTATCATAATACGCATAATCAATACCAATCCTGTTCTGGAAAAAGCGAAAATCAAATCCCACTTCGTATTCACGTGTCTCATAAGGTTGCAGATTAGGATTGTTTATGCTTCCGGGCAGGCTTAACAGAGGTGTGCTCATATAACCGGTAGCATCAAAGCTGTAACCTATTTTTGTAGCATATGAGCTTGATCCGCCTCCAACTTCAGCATATGATGCCCTGATCTTGGCAAAGGACCACCAGTCAGGCAGTTTAATCTGATTGGAAAGAAGATAACTTATTCCGACACTTGGATAGAAAATACTGTTATTCGCGGGAGCAAGTGTTGAGAACCAGTCATTTCTGCCGGTGGCTGTAAGGTAAACAATATCTTTATACGATAGTTCAGCACTTCCATACAGAGAGTTTATGCCGGAGTTGCTGTTGCCAACACTTGTATATAGCTGGCCTGCATTTGTAATAACATGATAGAAAGGTATAAGAAGCTGGTCACCTGAAATTCCATCGCGGTTGTAGTGACTCCTGGTTGCACTTCCTCCGAACATTGCAACAACGTTGAAATCACCGAACTTTTTATTGAAGTTTAGTGAATATTCGCCGTTGAGCTGGTTATCAATGGTNGTGTACTCAGCAACAGCACCGGTACCTGCGACATTACCTCTAAGGAATCCATATGCATCTATATTTGTGACTTTTATGTTGCTTGTTTCGGTACCCAGCCTTCCCATAATATACATCCAGGGGGTAATATCATATCTCAAACTGGCCGATACCGATACACGGTCCCTCTGGTCATTTTCAGAATCCTGATATGCCGACCAGTATGGATTTTGATAATAATCGTTTGTACTGAATGGAAGCATCCATCCATCTGGTTTGGCGCCCCACTTATCCGTTTGTCCTTTTAGCCAGTTTATATCCCATGAAGTTGGAATCAGCGACAGCATCTGAACATACCGCTGTGGATTAACCCTGTTCTTGCTCTTTGATGTTGAGTAGTTTGCCCGTGCATCAAGAGTGATCTTCTTTCCGAATTTACTGTTAACCGAAAGACTTACTGTCTGACGGTTCATATTTGAGTTTGGAATAGGAGAGGTATAGCGCATATCTGAAAAGGAACCGCGGAATTTCTGGGTCTGACTGCCACCAGAAAACGATATATCGTTTGTTATAGTTCCTCCTGTGCGCATAAAAGAATCCCAGTGATCTTCCATATAATCGAATACCATAGGTATCTCAGGATTATCGTTCCAGTTTATGCCAAGGGCTCTTCCGTCATAACGTGGCCCCCAGTTACGGTGAACTTCCTGGTTCCAGGTTGTCGGATAAGTATCGCTATTATCACCGTTGGACCCTGAATTACCATATAATTTCTGACGGTTTCTGAATGGATCAACATAGTTTTCAATACCGAATGACCCGTTGTAAGTAATTCCAATTCCCCTCTGGTTTGTTCCGCCCTTGGTTGTAATAAGTATTACCCCGTTTGACGCTCTTGACCCGTAAAGTGCAGTTGCAGCAGCTCCTTTGAGAATACTCATTGTCTCAATATCGTTTGGGTTCAATGTGGTGAGTGCATCTCCAAGGTCCCTTCCTCCAACGCTAGATGAAGCCCTGGTTATCGGAACTCCGTCAATTACATAAAGCGGATTATTATCACGGCTGATAGAGGTGTTTCCCCTTATTCTTACATTGGATGAACCTGCAGCTCCTGTTCCTGAAACATTGATGTCGACTCCGGCAATCTTTCCCTGCAGAGAGTTCATAAGGTTTAATTCGGGTACTTTCTGAATTTCATTACCTTTTACTTCGGCTGATGAATAGCTTAATGCCTTGGCTTGCCTTTTTATTCCAAGGGCTGTCACAACAACTTCATCCATCTGCGTTATACTCACTTCCAGGATTACATTTAAATTAGTCTGGTTACCTACAGTAATTTCCTGGCTTTTATAACCAATGAATGAGAATAACAATATAGCCTGATTATTAGGAACCTGAATACTGTATTTTCCTTCTGAATCAGTAAGGGTACCTGTGGTTGTTCCCCTTAATACAACCGAAACGCCCGGAAGGGCAAGATTATCAGCAGAACTTGTCACAATTCCGGAGACACTCTTTTGAGCGAAAACAACCTGCAATCCTGCAAATAGCAGAAAAGCAAGTGAAATGAAGCTTTTTCTCATGACTTGGAATTTTTGGTTAAAGAGGCGTTAGTTTATTAGGTATAATATTGACATTGGATCTTTAAATCTAAGGAGAATATTTTAAAATAATTCCGTCTTTGAAATAAAAACAATTATTTTTTGTGCCGGTTTTTCAGCTTACTTCAGGTAAAGTGTAGCTAATTTAAATGGAAAAGTGATTGTACCCATACTTTTTTTTTATTTCTCTCCATTTTTAACAATTTTTATGATAATCCATTTAAATTGTATATTTGACTGCTTTGATAAATTTTTACCGGAAAACTTAAATAAAATGTGATTATGAAGAACAAGCTCTTCCCGGCAATTCTCTTGTGTACATTTCTCTTTACTTCTTGNACGGGGGAAAAATCAATGNATAAGGTAATTGACGAATCCCTTGCCTTTTCAGCAAGACAGTACACTCTTATGGCTGAAGCATTGAATAACAAACCGGATCTTCTTCCAAGGACGATTGATGAATCAGGTACCCTGGTTACTTCAAATTCAGGATGGTGGACAAGCGGATTTTTTCCGGGCAGCCTCTGGTATCTTTATGAGTATTCGAAAGATGACAAATTTAAGGATGCTGCAATTCAGATGACATCGAGGATTGAAAATGAGAAAAACAATACCGGTACTCATGATCTGGGATTTATGCTTTACTGCAGTTTCGGAAATGGTTTCAGGCTTACGGGAGATCAGAATTACAAAGATGTTATGCTTACCGGCGCCAGGTCTCTTTCGACCCGTTTCCGGCCAAACATAGGGTGTATCCAGTCGTGGGGAAGCAGGAAGGGGTGGCAATGCCCGGTTATAATTGACAATATGATGAATCTTGAGTTTCTTATGTGGGCATTTAAACAGACAGGTGATTCAAGCTTTTACAAAATTGCAGTAACTCATTCGGATACAACAATAAAAAATCATTTCCGGCCTGATTTCAGCACCTGGCATGTAGTATCATATGATACAATCAGAGGGAAAGTTGAGGCAAAACAGACTGCCCAGGGTGCGGCAGACGGATCTGCATGGTCACGGGGACAGAGCTGGGGATTGTACGGATATACTGTGATGTATCGTGAAACAGGTCTGCAGCGATATCTTGATCAGGCAGAGCATATTGCAGATTATCTGATAAATCATCCCAATTTGCCGGAGGATAAGATACCTTACTGGGACTATAATGCGCCGGGTATCCCCGATGCAAAAAAAGATGCTTCAGCCAGTGCGATAATGGCTTCAGCCCTAATAGAACTCAGCGGTTATGCAGGAAAAGAGAAAGGCATTCAATATCTTAACGTTGCTGAGAAGCAACTCCGTTCTCTTTCATCTCCGGCTTACCTGGCAAAGGAAGGTGAAAATGGTAATTTTATACTGAAGCACAGCGTCGGTTCCCTTCCTGCCAAAAGTGAGGTAGATGTTCCTCTTACCTATGCCGATTACTATTATATTGAAGCTTTGCTCAGATACAAAAAACTACTGAAATAAACTGAGGATAAGCCCTTTGAGTTCCTTTGTGTTGACCTTTGTGATCCTTTGTGGTTAAAGGATTTAGGTTTTTACCACAAAGGACTCTAAGGTAATCACTAAGGTAAACAAAGTACTTTGTTCAGTAGTCGGAGCAGGAGCAAATCAAAAGTCGATCATTGCCTTCATAACTCCATCGTGGTATCCGGCAACAAGGTCGAAAGCCTCTTTTGTTTTTCCAAAAGGGAAGCGGTGTGTAACCATGTTACCGACATCGATTTTACGATTGCTCATCATTTCGAGTGAGTCTTCCACACACCCAACCTGCCGTCTTATAAACTGAATCGATATCTCCCTCCGACGTGTGTCATCAACGCTAAGGGTCCATTTGTTAAACTCGGGTATTCCAACGACTATCAGTCGCCCTCCGGGTTTAAGCAAATCAACAGCCTGATCTACAGCCTCCTGCTGGCCGCAACAATCGAAAACAATGTCGAGGCCAAGAGCCTCCTTTTGCCGGATGATTTCTGTTATATTATCCTTCAGTGGATTACCAGTCCATGTTGCTTTTTCTTTTACAGCGACCGCCAGTCTTTCATCAATTTTATCCGTGACATAGGTTTCCCCGGCTCCATACGCTTTTGCACCAAGCAAAACACTCATCCCGATCGGACCAAATCCCAGGATCCCTATTTTAACACCTTTTATCTCACCTGCTTTTTTAACTGCATAGACTCCGATTGCGAGTGGTTCAGAAAGAGCTCCATAATCGGGAGTGAGCCCACCCGGGAGGGTGTAACAGCTTTCTTCGGGCATAACAATATATTCCGAAAGAGCTCCCTCTGCCTGACCTGGACAACCGAGAAATTTAAGATGCCGGCAGGTATGATGCCTTCCCGACAGGCACTGATCGCATTTTCCACACCACATGGCTGGCTCAACAGCTATTATGTCACCTTTTCTCACACGGGTAACGGAAGGTCCGGTTTCAATAACTTCACCCCCACATTCATGTCCGACGGTGAAGGGATATTTCACGACCTGGGATCCTATCTTACCATTTGTGTAATAATGTATATCGGAGCCACATATTCCAAGAACCTGTAACTTAATCTTCACATCGTCCAGGGTTTTAATAACAGGATCCGGAACCTCCTTCATTTCCATTTCGCGGATACCTGTAAGCATCATTGCTTTCATAATAAATCATTTGAAAATTGAAACAAATATAGTATCAAATGTCAATCCTTTGTGTTACTTTGTAATGAAAAGGCTTCAAGGCGTTAGGGCATAACGGCATAACTGCATAACCGCACAATTGCATAACCGCACAACCGCACAACCGCATAACCGCATAACAAATTATATTTTACAATGAAAAGGAATATTTACACTATCGGAGAAACCTTATTTGATATAATATTCAAAAACGGCCAGCCACAGGCAGGCAAGGCAGGAGGAGCAATGCTCAACAGCTCTGTGTCGCTTGGAAGAATTGGCCTGCCGGTTCATCTGTTAAGCGAATATGGCGATGATGATATAGGCAGGATTATTGATGATTTCCTGAAGTCGAACGGAGTTTCCACCTTGTTTGCTGATCATTTTAAGGATGGTAATACTGCACTTGCCATTGCAACCCTTAACGAAAAGAACGACGCCAGTTATACATTTTACAAGAATTACCCTTCCAGAAGACTTGAAATAGATTTTCCGGTAATAGTGAAAGATGATATCATTCTTTGCGGGTCGATATTTGCAATAACAAGAGAAATAAGGCAAAAATTCGTCAGTTTTGTAACAGGGGCATCTGAAAACGGAGCTGTTGTGCTTTATGATCCGAATTTCAGAAAGGCACATGCTTCTGAACTGGATGAACTCAGACCAATGATTGTTGAAAACATTCAGATGGCAAGTATTATAAGGGGTTCGGATGAGGATTTTCAGAATATTTTCGGAGCTTCTACTCCGGAGAAAGCCTGGGATATAATAAAGAAGTACTGTAATTGCATGGTTTACACAGCCAGCTCTGAAGGGGTCTATGTCAGGACCACAAATTTTGAAGGAAAGTTTACAGTCAGGAAGATAAAACCGGTCAGCACTATTGGTGCCGGAGATAACTTTAATGCCGGTATGATTGCCGCAATTTATAGGAACGGGATTTCAAGAGACCAGCTGGCAGTCATGGGAGAAGACTTGTGGTCAAAGGTAATTTCATCCGGAGTTGATTTTGCATCGGATGTCTGTATGAGCTATGAGAATTATATTTCTGATGAGTTTGCAATAAAGCTGAAATAAGAGCAGGGATTTTTCTCTGTGCCACTCTGTGACTTCTCAGTGGCTCTCTGTGTAATCCTTTTTTTTTACACAGAGTTCCACAGAGGTTTCACTGAGTTCCACAAAGTGTGGTACTAAATNGGTTTTGCGTTTGTCAGCAGGTATTTCTCCGCCTCAAGATTCCAGATATAATCGTTTTTAGAGACTATTTCATTCAAGCCTTTATAAAATTGATCATTCTTTCCTTTCTCCTCAAGGTTGTAAAGGGAAACCAACGGCATTGATATATTAGTGTAAATAAGCTTTTTCCCACCAGGAATTTGCGGAAGGTTTAAAGTAGTTTCAACTACTGCATCCAGTCCTCCGATATGTGTTATCATAACTGCCGGATTGATCTTCCCTTCGCTCATCATTTTAAGAGATTCCCTCATATCATCGGTGTTCCCTCCCGATGTACCTACAATATGGGTGAATGCATAATGGACATTATAAAAATTAAACTCTGCTTTGAACTGTGGATTTGTCGGACCCGCAAAGAAATTCAGGCATCCGTCAAATCCAAGAATGGCATCACCCTGTTCGACAACCTGTTTTATGGGAGCAAAAATAAAAACATCATCAAAGCCTTTCCCTCCAGTGAGTTGCCGCATTTCTTCCACAGGGTTGCTGATTTTGGAGGTATTTAAATAAACAATTCTGATTTTTTCTTCTTTAANGCTCTTTTCAGGTGGAAACAGACAGGCCGCTCTTGCAAGTCTGGTGTCGTCGATGTCNGTTACAACAACCAACCCTGGTTTCCTTGCCTGGTGAAGTGCATAATCGATTGCACCAAGTCCCATTGGTCCGACACCTGCAAGAATTGCCATATTGCCGCCTTCTTTTATACCCATATTATGTATGTAGGAACCCGGTGGAACATGGTAGCTTGCATTAAAGGCTCCAACAATGCACGACATCGGTTCAGAGAGTGAGGCTGGATAAAATGCTTCACCTTCGTACTGAAGAAGTGAGTCAGCTTCCATTACAATGTCCGGAATAATAACATGTGTAGCATCACCGCCGATAAACCTGTAAGAATAGCCCGGGGCATCAAGTGTACCCATGTGATTCATAGCCGGCTGAATTGAAAACTTCTGACCCGCTGAGAATTTGTGCTGCCATTTTTTCCCAACCTCAAGGATCACACCGGCAAACTCATGTCCGATAATTGTCGGATTCACATTGATGTTATCCGGAACGCGTTTATGCTCAGCTCCCTGTAATGCTGCCTTGTGCGACGACATGCAGATGCTGTCGGATACCACCCGGGCGAGGATTTCATCCTCCTCTATTTCCGGAAGTTCAAATTCCTCCAGACGAAGGTCCTTTTTACCGTAAATCCGGACTGCTTTTGTTTTCATAACCTTTATTTTTACCCCTAAATCCCCCATGGGGGACTTAAAACACTCCAGCAGATAAAGCCCCCTTTGGGGGGTTGGGGGGTAGAATTACCCCAGCATCACCTGCCCACCTGTCACAGGTACTGCCTGTCCTGTTTCATACTCCTGATCAATAATATACAGCAGTGCTTTAATTACATCTTCTAGGCGACATCCGCGCTTCATCGGGACCTGTTCTTCATAGAATTTCTTTACATCCTCAATTGTTTTTGCCCCAGGTACTTTTCCCGTATTAAGGTACTGCACAAAAAGCCCGGTCTTGGGATCAGACCAGAGAGGGCCTTCATAGAAATTTCCGGGACAAATTGAGTTTACCTTTATCCTGAAAGGCGCAAGCTCGAGGGCAAATGACTGTGTAAGACCTATCCCTCCGAATTTAGCCCCGGCATAGGCAAAGTTTTTGTTGCTGCCCCTTAGGCCTGATTTGGAATTTATCTGGATTATATCTGTAAAATATTCAGGTTTTTCATGATTCTGAATCTTCATTACTTCTGAGGCATATTTTGCACAATAGAAATAACCGCTGTAATTTATACCGGTAGTCCTGGCAAACATTTCCGGTTCTATCTCATCCAATCCACCGGCCTTTAAAATCCCNGCATTGCTTACGATTAAATCGAGTCCCCCGAATTCACCCACAGTTTTTTCAATCAGGTTTTTAACAGATTCAGGATCTGAGACATCAGTTCTGAAAAAAACAGCTTTGTTTTTGGAAACCTGCGACTGAAGTCCTTTAACAAATTTGNTTCCGGTTTCTTCATTCAGATCTGCAACAACGACATTTGCATTTAGTCTGAACAGGGCTTCAGCAATTCCTGCACCGAATCCCTGTGCACCGCCTGTAACAATTGCAATCCTGTTCTCCATTCGGTTCCACTGGCCGGTNCTTTGGGCAACCTTTCGTCTGTAGTTTTCAACCTCCCACTTATCAATGAATGCCGACTGATCGGGTGTAAGNGTTTTTGTACCGCCGCATAGTGATGAGTAATAGCTCACCTTGATAAGATCCTCGTAGACATCCAGTATTGCCTCAGCTGAAGCCACAGATCTACTCAGTGCAATTACCCCTGCATTTTTTATTATGATAACTGCAGGCAGATAACCGTATTCATTCTGAAAACGGGGCAATAGCGACTTTATTGATTCCAGTATNTTTTCAGCTGAAGAAGATTGCTCAATGTACAGGTACCTGGTTTTGCAATAGACAATTATATCGGGAGTCAGTGGCAGGGATATCTTATGAAATTCCTGCTGGTTCTGATAGTATTTAGCTATCAAGGTGTTATGCCGGCATCTGATTACCTTTACACTGTCACTTGAAAGTAGCATACGCAGGGCCGGCAGAACTTTATTAAGAACCGGGTTGTAAGGAAGATCCCCAACGTCAGTAAGGCGGATTAAATGAGTATCAATTTTTGAAATTATATCTTCATAGATATTCCTGATCTCTTCAATTGAATCAGCACTGACAAATGATCCATGATTTTCAAGGAAAATTATTTGAGGATCAGATAAATTCTGATCTCTGTACCTTGTGATTTCAGATTCGAGCATTTTAAAAAGGGTATAGCCCGGATCAGTATATGGCACGAAAAGGGCTTTTTCGCCGAAGAGTTTAACAATCAGGTTTTTTGCATTTCTGCTGCACAATACTCCGTTTATAAGTGTCGGATGAAGGTGNACGACAAATCTGTATTTTATAAGTTCATGCAGGGAGGTCTCTACTGATGGTCTTTTGCTGTGACTGTGATCAGTCATGCAGTTGAACAGGTCATTCTTGACTTCTTCTTCCCTTTGAACCGGATCATCTGAAAATTTTTTCAGGGAAATATTACGCAGCTTTTCCCTGCTGAGTTCAACAAGTCCATTCTCATCAAGATAAGCCAGTGGCTGACCGCTGGATTTAATCCAGATTGTATTTTCATCCTTGTAAGATGTATTCCCGCCACCTGCGATAACGTACTCTTTATTTTGCCCGTAAAATCTGGATATTTCAATCAGCTGGGCGATTTCCGGTTTCATATATTTATTTTTTAATCAGAAAGAATTCTATTACCATCCTGCCAAGAAGTGCAAGCTCATTTTTCTGATCTAAGCTCGGCCTGGAATCTGCCAGTACATAACCCTGCATCCCCTTTGCCCTGAGATATTGATGGGCTGCAATAACACATACGCCTTCCCATGCTATCCGCTTCATTTCATCATCAAGTTCTTCCGACCCTCTCGCAGTAACTTTTAATGGNATCAATTCAGGTGTATTATGTTCGGTACCGAAAGTGATAAGAAAATTCCTTTCATGGAACCAGGTTACAAAGTCCCTGAGGACAGACAGGCTGTTACGTCCAGGGATAAGTTCCACACATCCTATCTTGTGATAAGAAAGAGCTTCTGCAAGCTTTTCTTTATCTCTCTCAAACTCAGTTGTATTTCCTGAGTTATCATCAAGCAGGACAGGGTAGCACGGAATGCCACCGGCCTTAATTATTATTTTTATAATCCTGTCAAGTTCAAGGAAAGAATCTTCGTTCTCTTCAACAAATGCTGCTCCTCCGCTTTTCAGCAGATTTGATCTTATCTCGTTTTCCAGCTGAGAAGTATTTCCGTTTTCAGCTTTTGATTTTCTTCCTCCATAGATTTTTTCAAGGAAATCTATTTGATCGTTCCCTTCGGGATAAGCCTCGGTAGCGGCTGACCTGACCGCTTTGGCCAGATGACGTTCCCGGACCAGTTCCATGGCNTACCTTGCCTTTATATTTTCATATGAAAGAATTATTGAAGGATTAACCGGTTCAATTATCCTGTTAAGTTTTGAGATCATTGCTTTCATCTGATTCTGGCTTTCTCTTATGACTGACTTAAGTCTCAGGTTTTGAAAGAAACCAGGGTTAAAAGGATAATCCAGACCTTTTCCGCAGAAATATATTCTTCCGGGATTATTTGGATCGTTGATCCTTATCCCTTTTTTCTGCTCCTCCTTCAGAAGTCCTATAAATTCAATATTGAAAAGGGGAAATATCCGGTTTTTGACACAACCATTGCTAAAATCTTTATACCCGTCAGTCACAAAAAAATCATTGATTCCCAGCGCGGCAATCTCTTCATCTTTGGCCATTCTGAAAATAGTTGCCATATCAGGGAACGCGCTGAAGGAATATGGAGTATGAATATGGGCATTTGCCTCCCTGAATAATGGGAGATTGTTTTTGTTAAATTGTTTAGTCAGTTCCGAAAGTGAGGGAAAGTCATCCAGGAAAATCTTATCCACTTTTTAATGTATTAGGGTCAACGGTTATAAATATTAATTTCATTCAGCAGAAGGNCTGGATTGATATTTGGTTATCAGGATTATCTGAATAACTTTTCAATCTCCCTGATTTTCTCCTTGCTCAGAGGTTTTTTCTTCCCGGTCATCTTTACTATCATTGTCATCTTCGCTGCATTCTCAATAACTTCAAGTTTGTCAAAGGCCTGGAGGATTGATGATCCTGTGGTAAGAATTCCATGATTCTCAAGCAGAAGAATATCAGATTTCATAATACACTCTGATGCCACTGAGGCCAGCTCCTTTGTACCCATTAAAGCATAAGGCACAAAGCATGGATCTCCGCATATTGCCCTGGCNTCAGCTGTAAGGTCGGTATTGATTGTGCACTTCATGGCTGTAAATGCCGATGCAAAAAGCGGATGAGCATGCACTATGGCCGTAATCTCCTTCTTTTTACGGTATATTGAAAGATGCATTTCATTTTCTATGGAAGGCTTCAGCTCAGGAGTCAGGTTTTCNCCGGTCAGTGTCATAATTCCAACTTCCNTCCACCTCATCCTTCCCTTATCAGTAGCTGAGGGGGTTATCACTATGATATCGCCTGAGATCTTAAGACTTATATTCCCGCCTGAGGTTGTTGTAAGGCCCTGCCTGTAGAGACGCCGCATAAACATTGCGACTTCCTTGCGTTCTTTTTTATAATTCTCCTGAGTTTTCATTTAAAATACTTACTGAACCAGATCAATTATCCCGTTCAGGACATACTGAGGGCGATATGGAAAATTATCAATCTCAGCCCTGCTGGTTATACCGCTTAAAACAAGTACAGTATCTATTTCTGATTCCAGACCACATCTTACATCAGTATCCATACGATCACCAATTACAATAGCNTCTTCTCTCTTTACACCCAGCTTTTTAAGGGCAATCCTCATCATAAGGGGGTTTGGTTTGCCGACATAATATGCTTTTTTACCGGAAGCAATTTCAATAGGAGCTATCAAAGCCTTGACTGATGGAGATATTCCTGTTTCGACAGGACCGCTGATGTCAGGATTTGTTCCTATGAGACGTGCCCCCTTTAAAACAAGGTTTACCGCCATCTCTATCTTTTCGAAACTGTAACTGTTTGTATCNCCGACAATTACATAATCGGGATTAACATTATTTATNGTATAACCGATGCTGTACAGAGCGTGAATAAGTCCGGCATCGCCTATGATATAAGCACTTCCATTAGGTTTCTGGCTTGCAAGAAATCCTGCTGTGGCAAGTGCACTTGTATAAAAATGCTCTTCTCCCACATTAATCCCAAGTCTTTGAAGCTTCTCCTGCAGTTCTTTCTGGGTTCTCTGGCTGGAGTTTGTAAGGAAGAGGTAACATTTACCTGTATCTTCAAGCCATTTCAGAAAAGTGGTGACACCCGGCAGCAAAATATTGCCATGATAGATCACCCCGTCCATATCGATAATAAAGCCTTTTTTTTCTTTTATATTCTCAACTGCATTTTTCATTTTGAGTAAATTGTAATGTAAAGATATTAAAAGGATCTAAACACCCTCTTTGTTTAATTTTAATGATTTGGCTGACGTAAAATCTGATTTGCAGACATGCCCTTTCAGAGGCATAATCTTTTCATGTACTGCGTCTAATATCCATTCAGGCTGAGGGAAGAAGGCATTCTCCATTTCATGTGCGGGAATGATCCAGTTCCTGGAACCCACAACAACCGGAGGAGCATCGAGGTAATCAAATGCGATTTCAGTTATTGTCTGTGCCATCTCCTTTAGGAATGATCCCCTCGCCGATGCATCGCTGGCAAGAACTATTTTTCCTGTTTTTTTCACAGATTCTATCACAGGCATGTAATTAAATGGTACCAGGGAGCGTGCATCTATTATTTCAGCTCTTATTCCATAATCTCTCACAAGAATATCTGCTGACTTAATAGCATTGTATAAAGTTGCCCCAATGGTAAGGATTGTCAGGTCTTCACCTGATCTCTTTATATCGGGCTCGCCGAGAGGTATTTCGTAGTAACCTTCAGGAACACCTGAATTTTGAAACATCTCACCTGTGTCGTAGAGTCTCTGGCTTTCAAAGAATATCACAGGGTCGGTTCCCTGTAACGCACTGTTCATTAGTCCTTTGGCATCGTAAGGGGTAGCAGGGAAGACAACCTTTAATCCGGGTATATGTGCAACAAGTGATGACCAGTCCTGGGAATGCTGTGCACCATATTTTGAACCTACGGAAACTCTTATAACCACAGGCATCTTAATAATATTTCCGCTCATCGCCTGCCATTTTGGAAGCTGATTGAAGACCTCATCGCCTGAGCGTCCGAGGAAATCGCAGTACATGATCTCCGCAATTACTCTTCCACCGCACATCCCGTAACCAATTGCTGTTCCGACAATAGCTCCTTCAGAAATAGGAGAATTGAAAAGACGATGATAGGGGAGGGCTTCAGTCAGACCACGGTACACTGCAAAAGCACCGCCCCAGTCGCGGTTTTCTTCACCCCATGCTGCAAGTGTCGGATCTTTGTAGAATCGGTCAATTATTGCTTCGAAGATCCCATCCCTGAGCTGGAAAAGCCTGGCTTTGGAAACCGGTTTCCCTTCCTTGTCCTTAAAGAACCTCTCCTTGTTTTTAAATGACATTACTCTCGGTACATCCTCTAATGGAATAAGAACTTCGGGATCCCTTTCTTCCATTTTGTCAGCTGACTGGTTTGAAAACATCATTGTTCCGATTACATCAGGATCTTTCTGAAGATCAAGCCTTGGCGATATTTCATCACTGACAGCAAGTTTCAGAATATGTGTCAGAAGTTCTCCTGCTTCATCCCTGATTTCATCAAGCTGCTCCTGTTTTGCAATTCCCGATGCTGTAAGCGTGTTCCCGTAAGCAATTATAGAATCTTCTTTCTGCCATGCTTCAACCTCCTCTTTTGACCTGTATGATGACGCGTCAGAAGGCGAATGCCCGCTTATCCTGTAAGTAAGAGTATCAAGCAGAACAGGTCCGTTTTTTTCATTCAGGATCTCTTTCTTCCTTCTGAAAGCATCAATTACAGCAAGCGGATTGTAGCCGTCGACTCTTTCAGCATGCATCATTTCGGGATTTACGCCGGCACCTATCCTGGCAAGAATACCATAGCCCATTGTTTCACCCATTGTCTGACCACCCATTCCATAAAGGTTGTTCATGAAGTTGAAGATAAGGGGCAATCCTCCTTTATATTCCCCATCCCATAGAGTGTTGTACTGATCCATTGTTGCAAACGAAATGCCTTCCCATACTGGTCCGCATCCCATTGAGGCATCACCTATATTGCACACAACTATCCCGGGTTTTCTGTTGATCTTTTTATAGAGTGCCGCACCTACAGAAATATCACCCGAGCCTCCAACAATTGCATTGTTGGGGTATATCCCAAATGGTGTGAAGAATGCATGCATTGAACCGCCGAGTCCCTTGTTGAATCCGTTTTCCCTGGCAAATATCTCGGCAAGAGCTCCATATAACAGGAAGTGCTTTGCAAGTTCCTTCATAGGACCGGCAAATCCTTTCTCGACAACCTTAAGGGCAGAACCCCCAAAGTAATTTTTCATGATAGAATAAAGAACATCTTCATCGAGTTTATTGATTGCAGACAATCCTTTTGCAAGTATTTCACCATGACTCCTGTGCGATCCGAAAATGAAATCATCAATATCAAGATTGTAAGCCATCCCTACTGCTGAAGCCTCCTGACCGATTGAAAGATGCGCAGGACCAGGATGATTGTAGGGAATACCCTTGTACTCATTTTTTGTTTTTATCAGGTTGAGCATTGTCTCAAACTCCCTGATAATTACCATATCGTGATAAATTCTTACAAAATCGTCAGTGCTGAAGCTGTCCTTTTCTTCGTCAATGGATTTGTTATACTGGTTTACCGGGATCTTCCCGAACTCTAGGAACTGTGGTTTTCGAACCTCCTTTGGATCAATGTTCTGACTTTTAGGCATATGTTGTTAGTTTATTATAGTTATTAACCCACCCCTTTCCTCTCNCGGGAGGGGATCTTAATGCATGCATTGTCATTGCTATCCGTCCGTCAGCTGACGGACGAGAGAAGCAATCTTATTCTTCAGTGACTGAATTTTTCAATCTGTTCTTTAATTTCTCTCAGGAATAGTGTTGCCGGGCCGCCATCTATGGCCCGGTGATCGTAAGTAAGCGATAATCCGATGTAAGGAACAAAGCCGAATGTGCTGTTCCCGAGGTCGGCAGGCCTGTTTATAATTGTACATACTCCAAGTATTGCGGTCTGCGGAAGGTTTACCACCGGAGTGAACATTTCTACTCCGTAATTACCCAGATTGGAAACGGTGAATGAGGCTGCAGTACTCTTGATAAGCTCAGGGTTTATGTTTCCTTTTTTGCAGGCTTCCGCTGACGATTTTAACTCCCGTGATAGTGTCTGAAGATCCATATCATCAGCATTCTTTACTGAAGGAACCATCAGTCCCCTGGGAGTGTCAACGGCTATACCCAGATGGACTTTGTTAAACATTTTTATGCGGTCGTCGAAGAAATGTGCATTGACCTCAGGAAATTTTTTGATCGCTTTTATGACGCATAAGCAGATCATATCGTTCAGTGTTATATCCTGTTTTTCAGATCCGTTTTTCAGCCCCTCCTTGATTTTTCTTCTGGCCTCGAGAATATTACGGACATCAGCACTCATATGATGCGTAAGCTGCGCTGAGTTCTGAAGAGAAACATGCATGGTCCGCGCAATAAGTTTGCGGACGTTTGATAGGGGCTGTTCGGTAAATTCATCCCCTGGTACATCAACTTGATCCATTTTGCCTTCGGTCGGAGAAACAGCATTTTCAATATCGCTGCATATAATCCTTCCATTTGGTCCTGATCCGCGGATGCCATAAAAATTTAAGCCCTTCTTTTCGGCGTAACGCTTTGCTCTGGGTGAGATCCTGATTTTCATTTCTCGGGTTTCATCTGCGGCATCTGCTTGTAAAACCGATGTTTCCTGTACTAATGTTTCAAAGGATTGATGATTTATCTCCGGAGGAATTGATTCTCCTGATAACTGAGTCGTTATCTGATCAGTCTTTTCTCCGGCATTACCAATAAGTGCTACATTGACAAGAACCGGCACCTCTGCCCCGTTGCCGTAGAATATCTCCAGTATGGTGCCATCGGATGGTGATTCAACGTCAAAGGCAGCTTTATCGGTTTCATATGAAAAAAGAAGATCCCCGCTCTTTACCGTGTCACCTTTCTGCCTGAACCATTTGGTTATTATGCAGGTCTCGACCGACTGACCCTGCCTTGGCATAATTACAGGTATTGCCATTTTTTGTAATTGGTTATTGGTTATAACTTGTTATTACAAGTTGGTTATTTAATAGTAATAGAAAATACGATAGTGTTAATTATAACATGATTACAAAAATATATATAATAACTTGTATTTACAAGTAAAAATATATATATTTACGGAAAAATTTGCACAGCATGAAATCAGACGGTTCAAAACCGCAATACAGGATGCTTTATGAAATACTCCGCAAGCACATCAGCGAAAGTGTTTACAGGGAAGGGGATCTTCTGCCGTCTGAAAATGAGCTTTGCAGGTTGTATGGTATGACTCGTCCGACAGTGAGGCAATCCCTTGCATGTCTTGCTAACGATGGTTATATAAGAAAGCATCAGGGTAAAGGAAGTATCGTCACCCAACCTGCGAGGGATATTGGTATTCTGTCGGTTTCAGGTACAACTTCCGCAGTAGGAAACAGGAACCTGAAGACCGGGATTATAGTCAAACCTGTTCTAAAGCAATGGCCTGCCGACTTTATGTTCCCCCTTTCGGAACTTGAAAAGGAATCAGGATGCATCTATTTCGAAAGACTCCGTCTGCTCGATGAAGTTCCCATATTCTACGATATCAGTTTTATTGCAAATATTAATCTTCCAAGGATAACTGCCAGACAATTTGAGAATAAATCTCTTTTTTCAATACTCCGGGAACATTACAACATCGAAATAAAAGGGGGAGAGCAGAGGATCAGGGCTATTTCACCCTCATCGAAAATTAGCAAATTTCTTAAGCTTGAAAAAGGACAGCCAGTGCTCCACCTTGAAAGGAAGATAGAGACAAGTGTAAACGGTTTTTTCATCTATTCATCTATTTTCTGCAATACAAGAAAATACTCGATCTTCGGAAGGTTTTAAGATTTTAGCCTCCGGTTCCTTTTGAATTGAAAAAACTTTAATTTTATGCCTGATAAATTTCTGGCGGGAATTGTCTAGCAATTATAAATAACTAACAAAATCAAAAACAGAAACTAACTTATGAAAGATCAAAACAAATCATGGTCAAGGCGTCGATTCCTTGGTTCTGCAGCATTAGGAATGGCTGGTATGGTTGTAATTCCAAATATTGCAACTTCATGCAAAGGGAAAACCAAAGCTAAAACTGCTGAAGAGAGTAGTGAAATCACACTCGGATTTATAGGTCTGGGACAACAATCAATGTTCCTCCTTAGTGGCTTTCTCCAGGTAGCCGGAGTAAAAGTTGTTGCTGGTTGTGATGTGTATGGCATCAAGCGCAAGCGTTTTGAAAAAAGGGTAACCGACTTTTATGCAAAGGCTGGCAAAGAAGCAAAGGTTGATACATACGAAAAGTTCCAGGATGTACTTGCCAGACAGGATATTGATGCAGTTGTCATAGCTGTTCCTGATCATAATCATGCAATTATTGCAATCGCTGCCTGCAAGGCCGGTAAGGATGTTTACCTTGAAAAACCAATGACTTTCACGATTAAAGAGGGGCAGGAGCTTAAAAAAGCGGTCCGGCAGAATAACCGGATACTGGCAGTAGGAAGTCAGCAGCGCTCTGATGCCGGATTCCAGCATGCGGTAAACCTGGTTCAGACAGGTGCACTTGGTAAAATCAGCAAAGTGAATGCCTACGTTGGAGCACCTCCCACCCCTTATAATCTTCCCGAAGAACCCCTGCCTGCCGATCTAAATTGGGATCTTTGGCTTGGACCTCTACCTTCAAATATCCACTACAATAACCAGCTTGATCCTCTTATTTCACTTGATCCTGAAAAAGATGAAGAGATATGGGGCGCATGGCGCTGGTATAAAGAAATGGGAGGAGGCTTTACAACAGACTGGGGAGCACATATGTTTGATATTGCTCAATGGGGATTGGGGATGGATAAAAACGGACCGGTGGAAATTTCTCCAATCGGGGACGGCACAGAATTCATTTCGTGGAAATATGCAAACGGTGTGGTAATGACTTCAGAACCTTTTGATGAAAATCTCACAAAGGGGGTGAAATTCTGGGGAGAAAATGGCTGGATTGAAGTTGCCAGGGGTTACTTCAAAGCTTCTGATCCCAAATTCAATCCTCCTGCTACGGCATCAACTGATGAGGGACCATATGAAACAAGAATTCCACACCAGGTCAATTTTATCGAATGCGTGAGATCACGTCAGGATCCTGTTGCTTCTGTCGATATTGGTCATAGCAGTTGTACTGTCTGTAATCTCGGTAATATTGCATGCGACCTGAAGAGAACAATTAAATGGAATCCTGAGACTGAGACTTTCATTGATGATTCTGATGGAGAAGCTACAAAACGGCTGCATTATGAATATCGCACCCCGTGGAAACTGGTATAAAGATTTTCACCACTAAATCCCCCTGACGCTTCGGTCAGGAGAGGCCTAAAGGGGACTTTAAGAAGTTTAAGCTCCCCTTTAGGGGGGTAGGGAGCATAAAAAAGAGGCTGGACGATCGTTCAGCCTCTTTAAATATCAATCTGAGCAAAAATTAATCTACTCGTCTAACCTTGATAGCAACAGGTCCCTTTTCTCTTGTTTCTACTTCAAACTCAACTACCTGTCCTGTTTCAAGTTCAGTCTGAGGGCTCTCGAGACCTGACCGATGGACAAAAATATCCTTCTGATCTTCAGTCTGCAGAAACCCGAAACCTTTAACCCTGTCATACCATTTAACAGTACCTTTCATAGTCTTGAGTTTTATAAAATCTACCTGTAATTATCCCTTCTGTTACCGCCGCCGCCTCTGCGATCATTATCTCCACCCCGGAAGTCTCTTTTTCTGTCGGTTCGTTCAATAGATTCGTTAACAATAATTTTTCTGCCCTGAACTTCAGCACCATTTAGTTCCTCAATGGCCTTCTTTGCTTCAGCTTCGTTTGGCATCTCAACGAAACCAAATCCTTTACTTTTCCCAGAGTATTTATCAATAATGACTTTAGCGGATGAAACTTCGCCATACTCTTCAAAGATTTCTTTTAATTCTGCTTCACTCATTTTAAAATGAAGACTTCCTACATAAATGTTCATAATTCAATAATTAAGTAATTAAACAGTAACAAAGGTCATATTTATTTTTGAGATCTGAAAATAAAACTTCATTATATGTTGTAATTAACAACTGATTTAACTATTTGTTCGCTTCCTGCTTCTTAATTCTTATGTATATATGCTTGATGTTATTCTGACCCGAATCCCTTTCATCAATCTCAAAATCAAGTGATCTGATCATTGGAGTAAGTTTTGCAAATCCATAGTTCCTTGGGTCGAAATCTGGTTGTTTTTTGAGTATCAGATTTCCGACATCACCAAGGTATGCCCAGCCGGTTTCATCTGCAAGATCCGTTATTGACGATGCAATAAGACGCTTTGCCCTGCTTTTCTGATTCTGCTGATCACTTTCATCATTCCTTGGTTTGCTTCTGGAAGGCTTGCCCGGTCTTTTCTTAATTTCCTTTGGATCAGTTACTACCAGTGGGGTGTTAATAATATCCAGATAAATAAACTTATCACAGGCAATTATAAATGGGGAAGGTGTCTTCCGTTCGCCGATCCCTATAACCTTCATTCCAGTCTCCCTTAACCTTGTTGCCAGCCTTGTGAAATCACTGTCGCTCGATACAAGGCAAAAGCCATCAACATTGCCTGAATAAAGAATATCCATGGCGTCGATAATCATGGCTGAATCGGTTGCGTTCTTACCCTGAGTATAGCTGTATTGCTGAACAGGAGTTATTGCATTTTCAAGCAGCACCGATTTCCACCCCGATACTGTCGGTTTGGTCCAGTCACCATATATCCTTTTGAATGTGGGAGTTCCGTATTTTGCTATTTCTTCAAGCATCCCTTTTACATTGCTGTAGGGGATATTGTCGGCATCAATAAGTACAGCCAGCCTGAGATCGTTTAATGTCTGCATAATTTTTTTTGGTAAACTTCCGGCAAGTTACCCTTTTTTAAGGAGAGCCTTTGTAAATCACATGGATTTTTATATTTTGGTGCAATAATCCATTAAAAATCCAGAAATCCGCCATTCCTTATGGGAGAAAATAAACTGACAGCTGAGGTACTTGCCTTTGCAGCTATTTTCTCAGTTCTGCTGTTGTTTTTTTTGTACTATTTTACTGCAAAAAAGAGGATCCTTCATGATCTCCTTATTAAACCGCTGTTCCCATCCGGATCTGCTGCAGCTCTTGAGTTCGTCTCATTTAAATTGACCGGAATCCTGTTCACCGGGATAGTACCGTTTATTCTTTTTGTTTTTATCTTCAGGACAGAACCAACAAGGATGGGGTTTGTAACCGGACGCATGTGTCATTTCTGGTACCTTCTTATTTTGCTGATGCTGGTTACCTCTCTCCTCTCTTTCAATCTGTCGAAAGGCAGGAGTGTACAGGAAAGGTCACCTGAGCTTAAAATCATTGACTGGTTTCCCCGCCATATAATTCTGTCTGTTTCTGCCTGGGTGATATATATTCTCGGGTACGAATTCCTGTTCCGGGGAATACTCTGGTTCCAATGCTATGAGGCATTCGGGTTCTGGCCGGCACTTGTAATAAACCTGGTGCTGTATTTCCTGGTCCATCTGCCACAGGGAAAATTTATGGCAGCAGGTGCACTTCCGGTAGGCATAGTTCTGTGCCTTTTAAGCTGGCTGACCGGATCATTTTTACCTGCCTTCCTGATACATTCTCTTATTGCAGTCCTGACGGATTTATTCTCTTTATATCATAATCCTGAAGTTCGGCTACACCTTAGCGAAAAAAGCAAATGAGAGTTTTTATTACCGGAGGTACTGGGTTCATTGGATCGGAGTTAACAGAAAAACTGATCTCCGATAACCATGAAATATCCCTTCTTGTCCGTAACCCTTCAGCTTCACGCTTCTTGTTAAATGAAAAAGTAAGAATAATTAAGGGTGATCTGTCGGACAAATCAGCCCTCTACGAGGGAATGAAGGATTGCGATTGGGTCTTTCATATGGCTGCATGGGCTAAACCGACATTCAAGGATCCGAAAATCGTGACAGGTATCAATATTGACGGAACAGTAAATGTTTTCGATGCAGCTCTCGAAAGAAAGGTAAAAAAGGTAGTCTTTACTTCCACAGGAGGTACAATGAGCTATTCTCACGACGGAAATCCTGTTAACGAAAATACTAATCCCGACCCTGTGCTTCATACTCTTTATGAAAAGACCAAGGCAGAAGCAGAGAAGATTGCCATGGATTACAGCAAAAAAGGGCTTGATGTAATAACTGTCAATCCTACACGGGTTTATGGTCCGGGAAAGTTGACAAAAAGCAATTCAATGACCAAAATAATCAGGCTCTATATTTCAGGTTTATGGAGAATAATCCCCGGTGACGGAAATTCGGTCGGCAACTATGTGTTTATCGATGATGTTGTTGAAGGTCATATTCTGGCAGCACGTTTCGGCAGGAGCGGGGAACGTTATATTCTCGGGGGTGAAAACCATTCTTTCCGAAGTCTGTTCGACACTATCGGTGACAAGGCTGGGAAAAGAAGAATTCTGGTAAACCTGCCTGCAGGTTTTATGAAAGGGATTGTAAAAGGATTTATGTTTTTGTCGGATATTAGCGGATCGCCCCCGTCGATAACCATGGACTGGATTGATAAATACCTGAACAACTGGATTATGTCAAGCAGCAAGGCTTCAAAGGAGCTTGGCTACAGAATAACACCTCTTTCAGAAGGTGTAACCAGGACAATACAATGGCTAAAAACAAGAAATGATGGAAAACGAAGATAATACATTTGCCGTTGTTACGGGTGCAAGTATGGGTATAGGCCTTTCAATAGCAAAAGAACTGGCTGCAAGAAGGTACAATCTTGTCATGAGTTCATTGCCAGGTCAGTGCCTTCCTGTTTTATGCAATGAAATTGAATCAGCATACATGGTCCGTGCGCTCCCCTTCGAATGTGATCTGACGTCGGAAAACGGGCCGGAAAGCCTTTTTGAATTTGTGCAGAGTAAAAAGGTTAAGGTAAATATACTGGTTAATAATGCCGGGATCGGATATGAAGGTCCTGTTGAAGGCTATACTTGTAAACAGATAGACAATATGTTAATGCTAAATGTGAGGGCCATGACACACCTTACTGTATTTTTCACTTCCCTACTCAAGGAAAATGGCCAGTCATATCTTCTGAATATCAGTAGCTTCGGAGCTTATACCCCTACCGCATATAAAAGTATATATCTTGCCACAAAATCATTTGTTTTTTATTTTACACGGGCTCTTGAGTCAGAATTTACCGGAACAAACGTTAAGACATGTGTCGCTGTACCATCGGCTGTCAGGACGAACAAGAACACATTGGGAAGAATTGAAAGAAATGGCTGGTTCTCTCAGAAATCTGCACTTAATCCCGGAGAGGCTGCTGCTGAAATAGTTACAGGTATGTTTAAGGGGAAGAATGTAATTGTGCCTGGCAAATTATCCAGACTGTTTTTTAATGTGGCTCAGTTTGTTCCTGAGGGGATTATTTTACGGCTGACCAGGCAGATATTCAAAAATTATCGTCAGGGTTAGATCCTGACAATATCCTTTCAGGTTTTCTTTCCTGTCATGGTTTTTATTTCCAGCTTCAAAATAGTTGTTTTATCAAAAACATCCTGCTTATAGTTGAATTCGGTCAGGTTTGAATAATGCTTCATAATGGAATTCATGCCTTCCATTCTTTCTTCATCATCACTGATAATAAAAATATCACCCCATCCAACCACACTGCTGTATTTCATGCTGAAATCACATGCTTCCCTGCCGATGGTAAGGTTATGGTCAGTGTCCATTTCAAAGCAAACGTGGTTATTCGTTCTTATAATATCTATTTTCCTGCCCTTGCCGGCAGAATGAAAAAATAGTTTTTTCCGAGCACCCCCGGAATATCCGAAATTCATTGTGACTATATATGGGATATTATCATCAGTNAAAGCTATCCTGCAGACATCACAACGTCCGATTATTGCCTCAATCTCATCAATTTCTGTTATTTCCCGCTCTTTCCTTCTCATAATTATTCACTGTTTGAAATTACTTAGACATTTTATGTCCGTTTTGTGAAATGAAAATACATCCTTTATAAGGAAAGCCTAAAATTATTAATTTACAATAAAGAATATTGTTAACTTTGCCCGATTCTAAAAAAGTGATTTAAAATAAATATAATTTGTATGGGAAAAGGTGATAAAAAAACCAGGAGAGGCAAGATAATTCTTGGTACCTATGGTGTAAGACGGCGCAGAAAAAAAGCTGATAAGCCGGAAATTAAACAGGTTATTCTTCCGAAGGAAAAAGAGATTAAAGAGAAAAAGCCTCTGAAGGAGAAAAAAGAGGTTGCTGAAGTCAAAGTAGTTTCTGAAGTTGTTGAAAAAAAGGAAGTAAAGGAAGCTAAACCTGTCAAGGCAGTCGTGGAAACCGTTGAATCCAAACCTGAAAAGGCAGCAAAGGAACCTAAACCTGTAAAAGAAGAATCAAAACCAGCTCCGAAGGCAAAAGCCGTGAAGGAAGTTAAATCTGCTGAAAAAACTGAAGCCAAAGAGTTAAAAACAGTTAAGGAGAAAAAAGAATCAAAAATAGCTAAGCCGGTAAAGGAAAAGAAGGAAGAGAAGGTATCCAAACCTGTAAAAACGAAGAAAGGTTAACTTTTTTTCCCTGCTATAAGCCATTGATAATCCTCCGGATCAATCCTGGCGTTGATGATAACAGGTTTGTTAAGGGAGAGACCCTCATTTATTGCGATTCTCAAACTCTCTTCCGAATCAGCATTAATGACCCTGATCCCGAAAAAATTTGATGAATCGAAAAGATCTCCGGAATAAAGAATTGTTCCATACGGTGAAATGTTCTGCCATGATTGCTTCAGTTTTATAAGGTTAAGTTCACCATCTGTAAAGACAACTGTTATAACCTGAAGATTGTACCTTCGGGCAGTGAGAATTTCACCGGCAGTCATAAGAAATCCTCCGTCGCCTGTCACACAGACCACTGTTGAATCCGGACTGACTATTTTGGCTGCAAGTGCTGCAGGCAGACCAAAACCCATAGACGACCATCCATCAGTCATAACCAAATTCTGTTTGCCTGAGGTTTTCCAATACTGGCCGGCAAGATGAAGATGGGATCCGACATCAATGGTCAGAATAGTGTCGGCGGGCAATTCCTCCTGCAAAATTTTAAAAGCTGTAACCGGCCCGAAATGATCAGTGAATCCATTAAATACTGCAATGGTTTCGCTACGTACTGACTGAATCGCTGATCTGTTGAAAAAAGAGGATTCGATTTCAATAGTGTTCAGAATTCTGAACCATTCATCCGGATGGCCTGTAAACTGTTCGATCCTGGATATTTCTGGCAGATCTGTTTCAATTGTGTTAAAAATAACCAGAGGCACGTCAGGCATCCAAGACTCATAATTATATTCAACCGGATCGTAACCAAGTCCGATTACAAGATCGGTTTCCCTGAAAATTTCTTCAAGGTAATCACTTAAAGAGTGGAAAAGAACACCAGCATAACAAGGATGATTTTCCGGAAGAAGGCCTTTGGCCATAGGAGTTACAACTACCGGAATATTGTTATTATCCAGAAAACGAACTAGCCTACTTCCAATTTTATACCTGGCAGATGTTAATCCGGCTGCAATAAGTGGTTTTCTTGATTTTTGCAGAAGAGAAACTATGTTATCGGTATTATTGCTGAAGACAATGCGGGGATCAACATATATATATCCATCNGAAGCTTCCACCTTGCAATCAGCGATATCCGAGGGCAGGCCTATATGGACAGGCCCCGGGTATTCGTCACTGCATATCTTTATAGCTTTATGCATTACCTCAGCTGCATTGCCGGGTGTCATCCTGAAAGTTGCCTTTGTAAGGGGTTCAAAGAGTTTCTGATGATTAATGTTCATCTGGGTGGTACGCTGAATCATCTTATCATCCATCTCACTTGTAAGGATTATTACAGGTGACCTGTCAAGAAAAGCAGCTCCGGCACCAGAGGCCAGGTTTACTGCACCTGGTCCATATGTTGCATGACACACGCCTGGGGTACCTGTTAACCTTGCCGACACTCCGGCCATGATACCTGCTGCCGCCTCATGTGCCGTAAGGACAAATCCGATACCTGCCGATCTGAAGCTTTCTATATATGGAATTGAAGGACCTCCCGGCACTCCGAAAACATACCTGACACCAATTTTATATAATTGATCTGCAATGTATTCAGCAACAGTCATATTAAATGATTTGACGATTGTCAAAGCTATTAAATTAAATTCTTCAAACCCCCTTCACGAATGCAAATTCTATTAAATTTATCAGCATCTTTTTTAAAATAACCCATATGGAAAGCAAAACAAAAAATTCAGGCATTCTGTTAACTGCAGCTTTTATTCTTTCGACATTTACCGCAAATGCTGAGAATCTGACTGATATTTACAAGAGAGCGGATGATCTTGCGAAAAGGACGGCTGATAAGGTCTTTTATGGAAATGTCCGACCTGTCTGGATAGGTAAAACAAACAGTTTTCTTTATGAAATCCTGACACCTTCAGGAATGGATTACATAATTGTTGATGCAGATAAACACTCGAAGAAGAAAGCTTTCAACCAGGAGAAATTCTCATCAGCATTTGAAGCTGCAACCGGTAAAAAAAGCGAACCCGGAAAGCTTCCCTTAAGGGATATTGTTTTTTCTGATAAACAGGGAAGCTTTGCTTTCACTTACGACGGTTTCAACTGGATATGTAACCTGAAGAATTATGAAATAACGAAAGGGGAGAAAGTGACTGATCGGAGGAGGCCAGGAGGATGGGATTGGGGTTTCAGGGACGAGCTGACAAGAGACAGTGTTGAATCTCCAGATAAAAAATGGAAAGCTTTTATCAAGAACTATAATGTATTCATCAGGTCAGGGGATGATAAAAAAGAATATCAGCTTAGTTTCGACGGGGCCCTCGGTGAATATTATTCGTCACTTATAAAGTGGTCGCCCGATTCAAAAAAACTTGTTGCTTACCGTGTGAAACCAGCTGAAAAACATATGATATATTACATAGAGTCTTCGCCGGAGGATCAGCTGCAGCCAAAGCATTTTTCATATGAATATCAGAAGCCGGGAGATGCTGTTCCTCAAAAGTACCCGCAACTTTTCGATATTGATTCAAAAAAGCATATTAAAGTGGATGACAGCAATATTCCCAATCAGTATTCTGTCAACGACATTAAATGGAGCAGGAGCAGCCGTTACTTCACATATGAATACAACAAGCGCGGCCATCAGGTTTACAATGTGGTCAAAATTGATGCATCTTCAGGCGGCTCAGATGTCATTATCAATGAAACATCACCCACCTTTTTTGATTACAGCGGGAAAAAATACAGATTCGATGCTGAAGAGACTAATGAAGTTATATGGACATCTGAGAGGGATGGCTGGAACCATCTGTACTTATATGACTCCGGCAAGGGAAAAGTAAAGAATCAAATAACTGAAGGAGAATGGGTCGTAAGGGATGTCGTATATGTTGATGAAAAGAATAGACAGATTGTTTTTCAGGCAAGCGGAAAGGAGGGTGGTGATCCATACTTTATTTATTATTACCGAATTAATTTTGACGGAACAGGCTTAATCCGTTTAACTGAAGGAGAAGGCAATCACGAAGCATATTTCTCACCCGATCGTAAATATTTTGTGGATACCTGGTCGACTGTCAATACTCCGCCGGTTTCAGTTCTTCGAAAGTGTGAGGATGGTTCTCAGATAATGGTTATCGAAAAGGCAGAAATCTCCGGATTGATTGAAACGGGCATCCGGCTTCCTGAAGTTTTCGTTGCAAAAGGTAGAGACGGAGTAACAGATATCTGGGGAATAATAATAAGACCTACTGATTTTGATCCTGCAAAGAAATATCCTGTGATTGAGGATATCTATGCAGGACCTCACAGCAGTTTTGTTCCGAAGGGCTTCAGGGGATCTGCCACTGCTATGCATCAGCTAGCAGAGCTTGGTTTTATTGTTGTCAAGATCGATGGTATGGGAACATCAAACAGGTCAAAAGCATTCCATGACATTTGCTGGAAAAACATCAAGGATGCCGGTTTTGAAGACAGGATACTATGGATGAAAGCTGCTGCAAAAAAGTACCCGTATATGGACCTTGAAAAAGTCGGAGTTTACGGGACCTCCGCCGGAGGTCAGAATGCGGCAGGTGCGGTACTTTTCCATCCTGAATTCTACAAAGCAGCAGTTGCCTCCTGTGGTTGTCACGATAACAGGATGGATAAGATGTGGTGGAATGAACAATGGATGGGCTGGCCTGTTGGTGAAGAATATGCACAATCGTCGAATGTCGATAACGCATGGAGACTTAAGGGCAAACTGCTTCTTATTAACGGAGAGATGGACAACAATGTTGATCCCACCTCGACAATGCAGGTTGTAAATGCATTAATAAAAGCAAACAAGGAATTTGAATATGTATTTATTCCCGGTGCAAAACATACAAGCGGAGGTGTTTACGGGGAAAGNAAACGTCGTGATTTCTTTGTTAAAAACCTTCTCGGGATTGAGCCTCCTGCCTGGAATATTGTTGAAAAATGATTTTTTTTATGATATTTGTGCCCTGATTATTGAAAGTGCANAGTAACAGAAATACGATATTCTGGGCCATAATAGCATGTCTTTTATGGTCAACAGCTTATGCCGGAATCAAGCTCGGCCTTCAGTATGATACTCCCCTGCATTTTGCAGGTATCAGGTTTATAATTTCGGCGTTGATGATACTTCCTTTCACCGTCCGACCATCGTCCTACATTAAAATTATCAGGGAAAACAGCAAGGTAATTTTATCGGTTATGGTTCTTCAGACGCTTATAAATTATTCTCTTTTTTATTTTGGCCTGGATCTTGTTCCCGGCGCGCTTGGTGCTGTTATTGTGGGATCTCAGCCGCTTGTGACGGCAGTTGTTGCCGCTATGATGCATAATGAGGAGAATCTGACAAAGAAAAAGATAATTACTATAATCTTTGGTATTTCAGGAGTAATACTNATAAGTGCCGGAAGGCAGGCATTCAGATTAGGTACGGCAATGGAATTCCTTGGTGTAATAATGATTCTGGGCGCTAATATAGCAACAGCTACAAGCAATGTTATTGTTTCCCTTAAAACAAGAGGGATCAATCCGTTGGTTATAAGTTCCTTTTCCCTTGGAACAGGAGGCCTGATCCTTTATCTTGTTTCTTTGCCTGTGGAAGGTTATACTCACGCTGACAAACCAATGGTTTACTGGCTCGATCTCCTCTGGTTAAGTTTTATGTCAGCTTACGCATTTTCATTATGGTACAAACTACTGCAGCGTCCAGGAGTGAGAGTCTCTGAGCTGAACCTTTGGAAATTCATCATTCCGGTTGTTGGTGCAGTTTTAAGCTGGCTGCTTGTACCCGGCGAGAACCCTGAATGGCTTACAATAATTGGAATGATTATAATAACCGGCTCCCTTATTCTGTTCTTTTTAAACAACAGGAAAGCAAGCCCCAAAGCAAATACGGTAAAATGAAGCGGAAACTAGCAGCCCTGTTCTTTTATTCAGTTTTCTGGTTGCTTTTTTTCTTTTGTGCAAGGCTGTTCTTTCTTATTGTTCATCACGAAGAAGCGGCCGGACTGGGGTTTCATGTTCTTTCAGGGACTTTCAGTCATGGTATCAGGCTTGATATTTCAGCAANTGCCTATATCATGGCAATACCAATGCTTGTTTTGATCCCAGCACTTTGGTTACANGGAGACTGGTTCAGTATTTTTGTAAAGATTTACACCTGGGTCATACTTTTAATCTCTTCGCTTCTGATTGCAGGAGATTCTACGTTATATTCATACTGGGGTTTCCGCATGGATTACACACCCCTGCTTTATCTGATTACGCCCAGAGATGCTGCAGCCTCTGTAACTGCNGGCCAGATGATNGCTTTCTGTGTTACCGTTATTTTATTAACAATAGGATTCGGGTTATTGTATAACAAATTAATTGACAGAAGATTCCAGGGTGGTGAAATACAAAGAAACAAAATACCTGTTACACTCTTTTTTACTATCCTGTTTGGCTCTCTTATAATTCCTGTCCGGGGAGGATTCGGACTTGCACCAATTAATGCCGGGACTGTTTATTTCAGCGACGTGATGTTTGCGAATCATTCTGCAATAAACGTGGTATGGAATGTAGGAAGTTCCTATTTCAACAGGAAGCCTTCCGTGAATCCATACTCTTTCGGGGATTTAAACAGATCTGTAGCAATAAGGGATTCCCTGGCCGTTAAGTCCGCACCGTCCTTAAAAATCATTAATACTGCAAGACCAAATATATTGGTAATTATACTTGAGAGTTTTGGAAACCTGCTTATAGGGCCCCTTGGGGGAGATACAACGACCACTCCGAATCTGAACAGGCTTTGCGATGAAGGAGTTCTGTTTACAAACTTTTATGCATCGGGCAACCGTACCGACAAAGCTTTACCTGCAATCCTTGCCGGCTACCCTGCCCAGCCTGCGGTATCTGTGATTAAAGACCCGAAAAAGACCCAGTCGATGACAAGCCTGGTAAAAATATTAAATGGTTCAGGTTATTCAAGTTCTTTCTGGTACGGAGGAGATATTAACTTTGCAAATTTCCACTCGTTTTTAATCAGTTCGGGATTCAGCCGGATAATTACAAAGGACAATTTTGACCCTGCCGATTACAATTCAAAATGGGGTGTTCACGATCATGTGCTTTTTAAGGCTATGCAGGATTCAATGAAAAATCTCACGGAACCATTCTTCAGGGTTGTGCTCACTCTTTCGAGCCATGAGCCATTTGATGTCCCAATGGAACCTGTTTTCGGGGGGAATGATGACCTTGCCAGATTCAGGAATTCAGTTTATTATACTGACAGAACAGTTGGCAACTTCATTGCCTGGGCAAAGACAACCGGCTGGTGGAAAAACACTCTGGTGGTACTTGTTGCTGACCATTGCCGCCGAAATTCACCTGATGATCTGGTTTATTCCCAGAATATTTTCAGGATCCCGATGCTGTGGCTTGGAGGAGCCCTGGAATCAGGCGGAAAAAGAATAGAGAAACTTGGGTCACAGGTCGATATTCCGGTTACTTTGCTGAACCAGCTGGATCTTCCGGGTGAATTTCCTTTCGGAAAGGATCTGTTATCGGACAAATCAAATTCTTTTGCCTTCTATGTTTTCAATGAAGGATTCGCATTTATAACCGATAGTTCCGCAGTAATTTATGATCATAAGCTTGGAGCACCTGTACTTAAAACTGGAAGCGATCCGGATAACAATGAACGCCTTGGCAAGGCATTTCTGCAGGTCCTGTACGATGATTATATGAAGAGGTAGCTGATCCCGGGCCAGTAGTAACCGGTAAATGATTCAGAGCTTTTCAAGTTCTATCTCTTCATCATCCCTCACTTCAACCATCTTTCCATTTTCGCATTTAATAGTCCTGGCACTGAATTTTTTGACTATTGTATAGTTATGTGTTGCAACTATTACAGCCCTTCCGGTGCTGCTTATATCCTTCAGTAACCTTATGATGCCCTCGGATGTTTCGGGATCGAGATTACCGGTGGGTTCGTCAGCCAGAATTATTTCCGGATCGTTAAGTAATGCACGACCGATAACAACTCGCTGCTGTTCGCCGCCAGATAGCTGATGAGGCATTTTGTAACCTTTGAGATTCAGTCCGACCTTGTCAAGTACCTCATTGATCCGCTTATCAATCTCAGCGCTTCCCTTCCATCCTGTGGCCCTGAGAACAAACTCAAGGTTATCATTCACAGATCTGTCGATCAGAAGCTGGAAGTCCTGAAATACAATACCTATTTTCCTTCGCAGAAAGGGAATCTCCCTCGTCCTTATCTCCGAAAGATTGTACCCTGCTACCATGCCAGTTCCTTCCTTAAGAGGAAGCTGAACATTCAGGGTTTTAATCAGGCTGCTTTTTCCGCTTCCGACCTTACCAACGAGATACACAAATTCGCCTTTTCTGACACTTAAGTTAACGTCAGTAAGTACCAGATGATCCTGCTGCCATATTTTACAGCCGGTGAGTTCAATAATTCTGTCGGATGATATGGTATCCTCCATTTCTTGTGTGTTAGCAGTGCAAAGTATAAAAAGAATTGATAAATAACATTTATATGTTAATAAAATCAGTAATAAAGGCCTGAAGGCCCCGTTTTATAATTGTATTTTTACAAGTGCTGAAAAGAATCGGTTATTGTTTTATATGGCTTATTATTAATTCGTTATTGAATCGGGAGACCTCCTGGTGAAATTGACATTATGTGAATTATAGGCCAAAAAATATTAGTTATGAACAGTAAAAAAGCATTATTGATCTTCAATTTCCTTTTTATTATTATCATACAGGTACTGTCGCAGGTTTCATTTTCGGGTAATGACCTAGGCTCTGATTTCAACAGGGCAATGGATCTTTATAATAAGGAAAAATACGCAGCCGCGATAAGACTTTTCGATGCTTACCTGAAGGATGACGGGGATAAAAACAGGATTCATATTGCTGAGGCTGAATATTTAGCTTCATTATCGGCGCTGAGACTGTTCAATCCTGATGCTGAGTACAGAATGATAGTCTATATGGCAACGCATCCTGAGAGTCCGAAGATCAACGAGGCAAGGATTTCCCTCGGAGATTATTTTTATCAGATCAAAAGCTACAGGAAGGCATGTTCATATTATGAAATTGTAAACCGGTATGAACTTGAGAAAGATAAACTGCCGGAATACTTTTTCAGATACGGATACTCTTTATACGTAAAGGGAGACAAAGCAAAAGCGCTTCTGATGTTTTCTGAAATCAAGGACATTGACACAGAATATACTGCACCGGCAATCTATTATTTCTCGCACATTGCTTACGAACAGAAAATGTATCAAACTGCATTGGAGGGGTTCATGAAGCTTAGAGGTGATGAAACATTCGGAGCCATTGTTCCTTTTTATATAGCCCAGATCCTTTATCTGAACAAAGATTATGACGGTATACTTGAAATCTCCCCGGACCTTATTAAATCAGCTCCCAAAGACCGGACAATTGAAATGTACAGGTTTATAGGTGATGCTTACTATAATAAGGGTAATTACCAGGAAGCTCTAAAATACCTGGAGCAGTATACTGCAGGTGCAAAATCGAGCGAAAGGGAAGATAAATATCAGCTTGGATTTTGTTATTACAAAACAGGGAATATAGATCAGGCAATAAAAACACTCCTGACTACAGGAGCAAAATCGGATGTCCTGAGCCAGAATATCTGGTTTGTTCTGGGCGATTGTTATCTTCAGAAAGGTGATAAGAAACGGGCCCAGTTTGCTTTCGGTCAGGCTTCAAGGATGGATTTTGATAAAAAGATGAAAGAGGAATCGCTCTTTAACTTTGCAAAACTGACCTACGAAACCTCTTCTTCTCCTTTTGGTGAAGCTATCGCAGCATTCCAGGAATATATTGATCTCTATCCCGGTTCTGATAAGATAGAAGAGGCCTATAATTATCTTGTTGCGACCTTTACTGAAATAAGGAATTACAATGCTGCTCTGACTGCTCTTGATAAAATAAGGAACAAAGACAGCCGGCTGGAAGCAGCTTACCAGAGAGTTGCGTTTTTCAGGGGTCTTGAGATGTTTAAAAATATGGAGGTTGAACAATCGATAGTCATGTTCGATAGATCACTTAAATATGAGAAGTACAGCAGGGAACTCAGGTCAAGGGCTATTTACTGGAAGGCAGAGGCTGAATACAGGACAGGACAATATGAACCGGCCCGAAATGATTATGAACTGTTCATGGGAATTCCAGGAGCCATGTCTCTTCCTGAAGCTGATCTTTTAAGGTATAATCTGGGGTATGTGAATTTCAACCTTAAGGATTATAACAGCGCTCTAACCCAATTCAGGGCATTTGAATCGGTATATAAAGGTACAAGACAGGATATTCAGATTGACACCAAACTCCGGGTAGCTGACTGCTATTTTATCAATACAAATTATCAGCAGGCTGTAAGTTATTACGACAAGGTTATTGACTTCGCAAAAGCTGATGCAGATTATGCCCTTTATCAGAAAGGATTTTGCCTCGGACTTACAAATAACCAGAAAGGGAAAGCGGATATTCTGACTTTGCTGACAACCAGATATCCTTCATCTTCATACATCCCTAATGCAATATATGAGAGAGGCAGAGCCTACCTTGTCATGGAGGATTTCAGACGCGGTGAGGCAGATTTTGTGAATATAATCGCTAATTACCAGTCAAGTCCGTTTGTTCCAAGAGCTATAGTCCAGCTTGGATTGCTTTATTATAATCAGGGGGAGAACGAAAAATCAGTCGCTCAGTTCAGGAAGGTTATAGAGAACTATCAGTCCACTCCTGAGGCCCGATATGCTATGACGGGTTTGAAGAATGCCTATGTCGAGATGAATGATGTGGAGAGCTATTTTGCCTATGTAAAAACACTTGGATACGGTGATGTTAATGTTGCAGAAAAGGATTCACTTCTTTATATGTCAGGAGAGAATCTTTATATATCTGGAAAATGCGACAGGGCGTCTGAAGTGTTCAGAAATTACCTAAATGAATTTAAATACGGAAGCTTCAGGATTAATGCCCAGTTTTACCTTGCTGAATGTCTTAATTCATCAGGAAAAAAGGATGAGGCTCTTACACTTTACCGGGAGGTTATAAAATCACCGAATAATCAGTTCATTGAACAGACACTGATTAAAGCCTCTTCAATACTTTATGACAATGAGGATTACTCAGCAGCGTTTGATTATTATGAAAGACTTGAGAAAGTTACCACATTATCCGAAAGCAAACTTATTGCACTCAGAGGTCAACTGAGGTCAGCATACCAGGAAGGTGATGCGCGAAAAAGCATAATTGCATCTGACCGTATCAAAANTTCTCCAAATATGCCTGAAGAACTGACGCGTGAAGCAGTTTTTATCAGTGCCAAAGCTCATTACAGCCTTAATGAATTTGATGAAGCAATCAGGGACTTCAGAAGAACGGCAACCGAGGTGGTGAGTGTCGAAGGGGCCGAATCAAAATACAGGGTTGCTGAGATCCTCTTTAAAAAGGGCAGTACAGAGGAGTCGGAAAAAATAGTTAATCAGTTTATTGAACAGAATTCCCCTCACCAGTTCTGGATGGCTAAAATGTTCCTCCTTCTGGCAGACATAAGCATAAAGAAAGGAGATACATTACAGGCAAGGGCGACACTTCAGAGCCTCAGAGAGTATTACACAATCAATAATGACGGGATTCTTGATGAGGTTAAGACAAAACTGGCTTCCCTTGATGCAGTGAATTAAGAAAAGTAATTTAAAATTTGAAATTGATCTGATATGATAAAAAGAATTATTATCCTTTTCTTCCTGTTCACTCTCTTTTTTCTTCCTGTGAAGTCTCAGGTGAAAAAGGCAGAATCAGATATGAAGAGGGAGGTTACCCTGTACAATCCCTATAAACCTTCGCTTGCAGATGCAAGAAAGAAAAGCTTTCTTCCTGAAATAAACGACACGGCAAGNGTTTATCCTGTGTTTCAATATGAGGTAAAATCAAAACCGTACAGCCCCACATATACTATATCCACAATCAAAGCTGCATCGCTTCTTTCCGACCCTCTTCCTAAATTATATAAAAGCTATGTCAAAATCGGCATTGGAAATAATAATACTCCTCTAGCAGAGATAAGCATTACGAACCACCGGTCAAAAAAGGGTGCGGTTGGATTTTATGCAAGGCACTATTCTTCAAATGGCAAGGTGCCGCTTGAAAATAAGCAGAAGGCTTTTGCAGGCTTTATGGATAATGACGCTTCACTNTTCGGAAAGAAATTTTTCGACAGAAGTTTTATCGATATTTCAGCAAATTTTCTTCAGAGGACAAGATATGCATATGGATACAACACTGCAGTCCCCTTTGAATTTAACAAGAAGGATATAAAGCTCAGTTACTTTGATGCGGGCGGGAAATTCTCACTTGCTTCACTAAACCTCGACTCAACAGACATTTCATATGATTTTGGTTTGTCTTACGATTATTTCCACAACACTAGCGAAAGAAAGATGAATCATATCGGCTTTGCCGGGAAAATGGCGGGACTTTATCAGGGTTTCTATGTCGGATCAGAGTTGAAAATCGATCATTACAGGCTGTCAGAATCTCTTGATCTCGAACCAAAATATATTCTTTCACTGAACCCCTTCATAAGAAAAAGCAGTGATCAGTGGAATTTTAATGTGGGAGTCAGACTTTCTGTTGAGAAGAATCTTGAGGATAAGGTAAAGCTTTATTTCCATCCTGACCTCGCATTTGGTTTCAGCATTGTCCCGGAATATATGAGGTTCTTTGCCGGATTGGGAGGTAAACTTGAAAATAATGAACCGTTGAATGTTATTTCACAGAATCCATACATGGTTCCTGATGGATCAATGTTCAGGGTACCCAACACAAATCATGCACTTATAATTTCCGGGGGATTGAAAGGTAATAACGGGCTTGGGGGGAACTACCTTGCTTCTGTTTCCTATTCTCTTGTAAATGATATTCTTCTTTATTCAAATATTGTTTATCCCGATACGGCCGGATCAGTTGAAAGAGGTAATTACTTTGTAATTACACCTGATGACGCTGAAGTTCTGAATTTTCATGGAGAATTCAGTGGTAATTTTACAAAAAGGCTCTCCTTTAACCTCTCTTCAAACTACTATCAGTATACACTCACCAATAATGAATACGCCTGGAATANGCCCAACTGGGATGGTAAGCTGGGCTTCTATTATAATCTCCGGAATAAGATTATTGCCGCGACNGAACTGACCGCTCTCGGAAAAAGAAAGCTTATGGTGAGTCAGAGTCCGACAGGCTGGATGACCCTCGAACCTTCCGTAATAGAAAAACCTGTCCATATAAATCTGGGATTCAGCGCAGAATACCGCTATACTAAAATCCTTTCCTTCTGGTTTAAGGTAAATAACATCTCCTGGAACCGGTATTACGAATGGGCCTATTACCCATCTCAGATGTTCAATTTCATGCTTGGGTTCAGTTACAGCCTCTAACAGGTGTCTGGTACGATGTCCAGTATGCAAAGAAGTACTCTTTATAATCAGATTCTGGCATGATCGCAGGACCGCACGACTGCAGGACCAAATGACGAATTTTGATTGTTAATTTCTTTAACAAATTGTGGATTACTTTTAACTTGTTTTAACAAAAAAGACAGGTAAAAATGGTATCTTTGTCGGGATTATTAAAAATCA
>JGI20214J51088_10000226_pt1 | contig 41112 bp, 28 predicted proteins | sample WetSurMetagenome_FD_51088 | JGI IMG/M metagenome (IMG submission 51088) | reverse complement strand
AATATAAAAGAACGGATTCAGAAGTCTGGTAGGTGATTCCAGACCGGCATTTGCATAACTCAGCTGAATTCCGGCGAAACCTATCCCTTTTTCTTTGTTATAAAAGGCAATCCATGGTACATCGGCTTCCATTTTCAAGTCAGTCAGGTCAGGCATATTGCTGACATCGTAATCAATTATTTTATCCCTGACCACATCAAACCATGCAGCATGAGTGATAAGCTCGCGTTTGAAAACCATTTCGGCATTTCTCAGAGCCAGGCAATTGACAGTCTCATTGATACGCATACAGGTAGAGCTTATAAAATAGGGTACTCCCGGATAAAATTCATATCTGACAGAGGCATCAACTTCAGGTACTTCTCTAAGGTTGTCCCATACTTCACTTTTAGCAATTACTGAACCGGAAACGGTTTTAATGTGTCTTGGAGGTTTCCAGTCGGCTGAGTGGGTCCATGCACGTGGTGGAACGTAAACGTCAGGATTCCAGTGCATTGCGCCATTTGTTTCTAATCTGTGAAAGAAAGGAACTTCTGGTTTGCTTTTCAGAGTAATCTGATCGAGATGACCTGAATTAGGATGCAATATTGCATAAAATATACTATTGTCTATCTGAAGTCCGGGGGCTTCTCCCTGAACCCTCAAGTCAGTCTGATACAATTTATCTTTTGCATCTGCATTGTTATAGTATACCAGGAATACACGGCTTGATTTTGCAGGTACATCTGCCAGAAAAGCAACTCTTGCTGATACTGTTGGTAACCATAAAGGAACCTTGCGTGTAGGGTTTCCGTCTTTATCGGGAGCCAGATCATCCTCTTTGAGATATTCCTGAATATCATATACCTGGGAAGTTATTTCCGTAAATTCATGAGTTTTAGGATCGACAGATACTACACGTATATCACGTGTAAGCTGTTGCGCTTCATCAGGGTAAAATGCAAGCAACACCTCAACAGGTTCTTTTTCCCTGTTGATTCCGGCTGTTTCACTTATAACTATTGATTTATAGCTTTTCCAGTCTTTGCTGAATACCGGAGCTCCCTGGGGAGCACTTACTTTTTTACTTGAAGTTATCCAAACGTCGTCGTTAGCGGCTTTAACGGATTTCTTCATACGAACTGAGATTCTGATATCATAATCCTGTCCTGGCTGCCATTTGACCCAACCAACTACATTTAGGTTTTTGTAATGTGTGCCATCCTGCGACAAACCATATCCTGAAGGAGGGCGTTCTGAAAGAGGAGGTTTGTTCATGTCTTCCATATCATCATCTCTGCGAAGATCGGTCGCCCTTATTACTTTCCCGTCAACTGCTGCTTCAACCTCAATAATTGAAGACTGGGGCAATTCAAGTTCTGCTTTAAAGTGGTAAAAAGGTATCCCGGGACAGGGATATCCCAATTCAATTTTTGTGATGTTTAACTCCTTTCCATCCTTTGATTTCTGAGCATTAGAGGGTAATAACATCATCATTAGCAGGAGAATGGAGAACATTTCCGGTAAAAACAATTTAAATTTCTTCATAATAAACATTTCTTTTAAGATGATACCATTTAACAAATTTACTTTTTAGATCACAGAGGATCGTTTACCATTGTTGCCGTTAATTTATTTTTGTTCAGTAATTAGATTACGTTTTCTCAACTCCGAAACTCCATTTTGCCATGGACCACCTGATGCCCACATATAATATGAGAAATACATCGTACTTTTCTGGTAAATTGGGATCCATGGTTGAAACTCGGTGTAGTAGTAGTGTGCTTCTCCATTCGACGGATGATTCATCCACATGTGTAAAAATAATGGTTCTGTGACAGGAAAGGCTCCCACGAAGGATATATTTTCTTTGGTATCATAACCTGCATTCCATCCCTCTTTAAGGAAAAACAGCCTGCCGTAATATTTTTCAGGTTTCATTCTGTATTCATGCAATCCGTCTTTTTCAGGCACCGTGAATACATCCTCCGTCCAATGCCGAGCTCCAAGTTCAAGAATCGGCTGAGGTCCGATAACATTGGCTTCCGGGTTTTTAAAGGTGAGAGCAAACTGCACTTCCAGCAAAGGTGAATTCCCATAGAGAGTGAATATCTTTTCCAGTTTGTTCCCATAATAATCGGTCGACATCTTCACACGTACATAATCACCTTCCTTTTTAAGAATTTCAACGTCGTAAACTTTATGAGTTTCCATACTTCCCTGACCAAGGAAATCTTCAAAACCTCCGTATGGATAGTATCCTCTTTTTCTGAAAAGACGTTTGTCATCAGCTGCCTTTTCAGGCCATAGTTTAAAGAACACATTATCATTCCTTGATTTTACAATATATTCTATTACACGTGCACCAGTTGCCAAAAGTGTAACCTGAACACTGTCGTTTTCCATTCTGTATTCCATGATGCCATCACTGTTCAGATCAACTTCATGCAAATAAGGAGCACCTGTTGCATTCCCAACACCAAGCTGACTGATATTTTCAACACCAAGTGCTGTAACCTTTACCTGGTAATTCCCTGCCGGTATTTCCAGATCAAACGACATATCTTTAAATGTACCGGTTCCTGTTGTACACGATTTTGTACTTGTATAGACAACTTTCTTCGGGTTCATTTTATCAAGTACATCAACTTTCACCGGGAATGTTGACTTATCAGTGAAATTATGAATGGTAACAGGATATGTGACTTTAGGCGTGTGTCCATAAAGAAGCTGTTGCGTGGAGATTGCCCTTGGCAGATCCAATATTGTCAGTGTGCTTTTCTTGCTGGTTTCCCATTTATAATGAACTGCAATGGGATTTGTTTTATTCATTGCATTGGCCTGAGGAATGAGAGCAAATTGCAGTGTTTTTGAACTGTTGGCAGGAAGATTTACCTGTGTGGTCAAAGGGCCGGATAATTTCAATTCAGTGGGTAGCACGAGTTCAAGCTGGCCTGAAACTGCGTGGGTGTAGGTATTATTTAATGTAACATTCAGCTGATAATCTTTAGTAGTTGCTTCAAGATTTACTCTGTCACCAAAATACTCCTCAAGAAATACCCGGTCGAGAAGCAAGAGCTCAAGGGTGTTCCGGTACATGGCAGGACCCATCATCTTCCCTTTTTCAAGAACAGCTACTTCACGACGATCCATAATAGCCTCATACATAAGTTGTTTTGTTATTGGTTCCCCTTTTTTAATGAAAAGGACCATTGAGTTTTCAGTATCATTGTAAAGTGGCCCTGTTGTTGTTACAAAAGGAACATTTTCATTATCGATCTGCTCTTTATTTCCTTCCACGCCAATATACCCGTCGTAATGAAAGCGATCAGCTGTGGTATCATATACCTGTCTGAAAACATAACCTTCCTTCTCATGTGCATAGTTTATCCATGAATCGGTTGTGAACATGCTCTGAACCTGCAATCCGTCATAGTTCTTAAGACCGTAAATCTGTCCGAAACCGACATCAGCAATAACAGGAAGATTTACTTTTGCCAGCCAGTCTATGAGTTCTTTCTGTGCAAGAAAATCCATATAACCACTGAATGTAAACCATGTATTCCCTTCATTCATTCCTTTCCCTATCACTTCCAGCGGATGTCCCGGTGTACAGGTAACACTCTTTAATAAAGTCTCCGTTCCGAACCAGCCCTTGCGAAGATCATATTTATCCAGAATGTTTTTTGTGTTATCAATGAGACCCGTAACTTTTTTAATAAGATCTTTGCTTTTCGACGAAATAATAAATATTTTCTTTGAACCATTTTCGAGGTAGAAAGCATTTACCTCGGTAAAATCTTTTGCTGCATACTGATGGCTTTTAAGCTTTTCTTTCCAACCATCATCTTTCAATAGTTTTCCGGTAAGTTTTTTACCGAGCTCACTATCAGGATCTGTTAAGACCAGAACACTACTATTTCCGGTTGATTCACTCAGTTTTTGAACAGTTGGCTGATCCAGAAGAACATACTGGCTACTGAGCAGATTATTTATAAAACCTTCCTGAAGAGATAATCCCGGGATTTTCATATCGTCGGCAATATCTAATTTGCTCTGCGCAATAGTGAAATTCACATTTGGGATTGCTATTTTAAAGAGGTTCCCATAACTGATATGTTCACGATAAATGTCGTGCCAATAGTTTGTGTAACCATTGAATTGGAAATTGGTGGTTACTGCATTTTCATCAGGATGAAATGATCCGTTATATTTAAAGTCATCCAGATTTTGTGAATAAGCTGCACAGCTTAATAAAGCAAGTGCCAGCAATTGTAAAACATAAAGATTTTTTAAGAAATGTTTCATGATTGATTGCTTTTATTTAGTTAAAGATTTATTGTTATTAGTAAAATTTTAAATTCATTCATTAATAAAGATAATTATGTATTTGATAAAGAAAACTAACGTTCCGTTATCAGGTTACGTTCCCTTAAAGCTTTTACACCATTTTGCCATGGACCACCTGCTCCCCACATATAAAAGGTAAAATATGTTGTACTTTTTTGCAATATAGGGACCCATGGCTGGAATTCATGACAATAAAAATGAGCATCAGCGTTTCTGGGATGATTCATAAACATATGAAGGAACAGGGGAGGTTTAACTGGAAAGGCGCTCACAAAGGAGATTCCCTCTTTGGTATCATAACCTGCATCCCAACCCTCCTTTAAGTAGATTATCCTTCCAAAATATCGCTCAGGCTGCATTCTGTACTCATGCAACCCATCCATTTCAGGTACAGTGAAAACATCCTCGGTCCAATGACGTGCCCCCAGATCAAGCACCGGAACAGGAGCGATCATGTTGGCTTCCGGGTTATTGAATGTAATGGCAAACCGTACCTCCACCAGAGGAGAATTTCCATATAAAGTATAAATTTTTTCAAGTTTATTACCATAATAATCAGCTGACATTTTTATACTTACGTAGTCACCTTCCTTTTTAATAATTTCAGCATCATATACCTTATGAGTTTCCATACTGGCCTGACCAAGGAAGTCTTCAAAACCTCCGTATGGATAATATCCTCTTTTTCTGAAAATGCGCTTATCATCTACAGGTTTAACCGGCCAGATTTTATATAGTGCATTGTCATTTCTCGATTTAATAAAATACTCTATTACTCTGGCCCCGGTTGTCAGAAGAGTAACTTTTACACTATCATTTTCCATTATATATTCGTCTGTGCCATCGCCATCAAGGTCCATGGCGGAAAGTTTTGGAGAGCCTTCCTCTTTTCCGACACCCAGCTGGCTGATACTCTCAACACCTAGTGCTGTAACTTTTACATTATAATTTCCGGCTGGTACTTCAAGATCAAACGATAGATCCTTAAATGTTCCTGTTCCTGTAGTACATGATTTTGAACTGGAAAAGACAGTCTTCTTTGGATTATTCCTGTCCAGAACATCAATTTTAACCTGAAATGTTGTTTGATCAGTAAAATTATGAATAGTTACCGGATAGTTGACCTTCGGTGAGTGGCCATAAAGAAGCTGATGGATTGAAATTGCAGGTGGCAGATCAAGCATTGTAAGAGTGCTCTTTTTGTTTTTTCCCCAACTGTAATGGACAGCAATTGGATTTGTTATGCCCATCGCACCAGCCATTGGCTGGATTTCAAATCGGAAGGTTTTTGAACTACCGGAAGGAAGATTAATCTTAGTGGTTAGTGTATCAGCTGTTTTTAATTCCTGTGGAAGGACAAGTTCCAGCGTACCTGAAACTGAATGGGAATATGTATTTGTAACTGTCACATTAAGCTGATAATCTTTCGTAAATGTCTCAAGATTTATTCTGCTTCCGAAGTATTCCTCCAGAAAAACACGATCGAGAAGTAACAAATTCAAACAGTTGCGATATAAAGCGGGTCCCATCATTTTTCCAGTGCCAGTGACAGCCACTTCACGACGGTGCATAATGGCTTCCCACATTAGTTGAGTAGTTATCTGTTCACCTTTTTTAATAAACAATACCATGCAGGGAACAGCATCCTTATCAAGTGACCCGGTTGTTGTAACAAATGGAACATTCTCATTGTCGATTTGCTCTTTATTACCCTGAGTGGCAATATAACCGTCATAATGATAAAGATCAGCCGAAGGGTCATAAACATTTCTAAATACATACCCATTCTTTTCATGGGCATAGTTGATCCATGATTCCGGAGTAAACATGTTCTGCACCTGTAATCCGTCATAATTTTCACAACCGAATATTTGTCCGTATCCAACACCTGCTATGACAGGAAGCTTTACTTTAGCTAACCAGTTTTCCAGCTCTTTTTGAGCCAGAAAGTCCATATAACCACTGAAGGTAAACCATGTATTTCCTTCATTCATTCCCCTTCCTATTACCTCCAGCGGATGGCCTGCAGTACAGGTGACACTTTTTAAGAGTGTCTCAGCTCCGAACCAGCCGCGATGAAGGTTATATTTAGTTAACAGCTCTTTTGCATTAATGATCAGTTCTGATAATTTATCGCGGAGATCTTTGTTTTTCGAGGAGATAACAAATATTTTTTTATTGCCATTCTCCAGGTAAAATGCATTTATTTCTGTAAAATCAGCTGCATTGAACTGATGGCTTTTAAGTATTTCTTTCAAAACATTATTTTTTGGCAGGTTACCATTCAGTTTTTTGCCAGTATCTGTATCGGGATCTGTTAAAACCAGCACATTGTTATTCACGACAGCATCTTTCAGGTTTTGCAGTGTTGGCTGATCCAGAATAACATACTCTCCGCCTAACAGGTTATTCATAAAGCCTTCCTGCAGAGCCAATCCCGGGATTTTCAAATCGTCAGCTATATCTACCTTACTTTGGGCAATAGTGTAATTCACATCCGGTAAAGCAATCTTAAAGAGATTCCCATAACGTATCTGCTCATGGTTGATGTCGTGCCAGTAATTTGTATAACCGTTAAATTGAAAATGGGTTGCTACTTCATTTTCAGCTGGTTGAAATGAGCCCTTGTATTTATACTCATCCAGATTTTGATTGTAAGCTTTATTTCCGGGCAAAGACAAAAACAATGCTACGGAAATGGAAATAATTCTGTGAGATATATTCATGGAAAACGATTGTTTTGAAGAAGCCGGATTTATTTCTCAAAAGCCCCTTTTTGTCTAGGTAAATTTAATAATTGAAATTAAATAATCGGTATTTTACATTGTATAAAAATCCCTTTTTTTCAGGGGATTTATTAAGCTGACAATGTTATTCCTGTTTATAAATCCAATCTGTATAAATTCTGACTATAGTTGAACCCATGTTTGACCAGTCCGAATAGCTCAATAACACACAATTGTCTATAAAATGAATAGCAGGGTAGCAATATACACCTTCAGGATTATCTTTTAAAATTTTGTTTTTAGTCCAGGTTTTTCCTTCATCCTTTGAAACAGCAATATTTAGTGGTGTACGTTTCTGATTAATTCCGTTATCATTCCATACCATTAGTAATTCGCCTGTTGAGGGTATACGTGTTATTAAAGCCGGCGAGCATGGGGACTTTATGTTGCTTGGTTCTACAGGGCTCCATGTTTCTCCCTTATCTTTTGAAAATGAGAGGTATTGGACACCTGATTTGGTACGGATAAACATTAAGATTTCTCCATTATTCAATTCAACCATACCCGGTTCCTGGGTTATAACTGAATCAGGATTAGATACTTCCTCGCCTGATTTCCAGCTTCTCCCGTTATCATCTGAAAAATAACTCCATATACGCCCCACCTCAGAAGCATTTAATTCGCCCGGAACCTGATGCATTGCTACTGCCAGAACGAGCCTGCCATTCTTCAATTGAATAACACGATGATTGTTTAGTACAAAATAGCCATCCCTGTCAGTAATGCAAGGTTGAGGATCGCTCCATGTTGTTGCTTCATCAATTGATATACGAATCATTGGTACACAATCAGTTACTGAATTTTTCTTTAGATAAAACAGGGCAATTTCACCATTTTGCAGCCTGAGTAATGAAACTGACATCACATTCATCCTACCTTCCTGATCTACTATTTTAATATCCTCATCCGACCATGTTTTTCCCTTGTCATCTGAATATCTTCCTGCCAGAAATGCATTGCCGTGATCATCACCCGATGTTCCGGTATAATGAGTGTAAACAAATAAAATCCGGCCATCCTTTAATGTAATAAAGTCGCCTTCGCTGTTTCTTGGATTGTCATTACCGGGAAGTAGCTTCAACACATCTTCAATATTCTCGCTTTCGTATTTATCGTGGCGCTCAGAACTCCTATTCCCACATTGACAAAAGAGTACCAAAAGGAATAACAAAGATGTTTTTACAGTTACTGACAATAAAATGAGACTATTAGCACATGACCCGGGTTTTTTAGTCAAGAGATATCTGTTTTTCATGATTTTTATTTATTATTACAATAATAATAGTATTTTTTTTGGACAATACAAAAAGATTAATTTCGATTGAAGTGTTCCGGTGATTGATCGTATTCTTCTTATTTATGAGATAGGATTTATAATTAATTTTGATTCCAGGATGAATGTAAAGGTTATGTCTGAACATTGATCATCCTGATTTTGATTTAAATTAAAAATCCGGAGTATATTGTTCCTGCAAATTTGGACTACCAATGAATATTAATAAATACTGTGGTGATGAAATACATGTTATTTATTTTACTGATTATTATAATATCCTGTAATAATCAGCCTAAGAAGATTACGGATGAAACATTTTGCACTCATAAAGTAGTACTGGACAGTCAGAATAAAATTATCCCCTGGTATACACCACGTGAAAACGCGTACGATCACTTTCTACGTCTCAGGTGGAATTTTATCAAGACAAGAGTTCCAAATTCACCCGGACCAGATCCAAGATCAAGATATCCCCAATATTATTTTTATTGCGCGTTCAAAGACAGCAGCGGAGTTTTGAATCCGGATAAATGGATGAATGATATAGGGGAAAAAATTCCTAACTGGTTTGAGAATGCCCGGCTATATTATGCTTATACCGGTGATTCAAGTGTTATGAAAATAGTGAAGGATTTTATTGATTATACCCTTGTGCACGGAACAAGTTCCCCTGAATTTGCCTGGCCTGATTTTCCTTACTCTACAACTAATGCAGGTGATACCATATTTCGGGGTTTCTCAAGTGCTGGCAGGCTTGTATTACATGAAATCCAGGTAGACCACTCAGGTGAAATGGGATTAACTTATTACAGGATGTACCTTTACTCAGGTGAGAAAAAATATCTTACTGAAGCCATTAATGTTGCCAATGTACTGGCAAGAAATGCTGTTGCGGGAAATCAGGACAAATCGGTATGGCCATACAGGGTAGTTATGGACTCAGGCAGAGTGACCGCACCATATGGAGCCAACTGGACTGGCTGTTATATGCTTCTTGACAATTTAATTAAAGCTAATACAGGTAATGTCAAAGCCTATATTGATGCCCGCAATAAGACCAGGGATTTCATTCTTCAATATCCGATGAAGACCGGTTACTGGACCGATGGTCACTCTGATACCGACGTAAAAAGTAATACATATAAAAGTAATCTGAGTGCCAGTAATACTACCCTGTGCCTGTTTGATTATCCTGAACTTGATCCGGATTGGAAGACGGATGTTCCAAAGTTAATAAAATGGACTGAAGACAATTTTGTTTTCCGTACTGCACCAGGAGAACCTTCAACAATGTGGGGAGCTAATATTGTTGGGGAGCAGGACTCATTTAATTTTAAAATGGATTATCAAACGGCCAGGTATGCTGCTGTATGCGCACGGTGGTATGCGGTCTCAGGTGATGAATCCTATAAAGAAAAAGCCTATCGTTCCCTCAACTGGGTAACCTATTGTAACGATTCGACCGGAAAAGCTTTTGAAAGTCCGGTAAGTAAGGGAATATTAAGTTGGTGGTCAGATTGTTACGGGGAATGTCCAAGAATGTTTTATCAGGCATTTGCCGGCGTTCCGGAATGGGCTCCACCACGGGAAAACCATATATTATATTCGGAGGGTATCCTGAAAGGTGTTCGGTATGATGAAAAGCAATTAATGTATAATTCGGCAACTGATAATAATGTTGTGTATCTCAGATTATCCTTCAGGCCAGAAAGAGTAACTATTAACGGAAAAGAGATCTCTCCGGGCAGTGTCCTTAAACCGGAAGTATATTTAATAAAAACGCTTGGTAATGGCGACTATGCACTGACAATTAAACAAAGTAAAACAGGCGATGTTCTGATATCAGGCTAACATTCCTCTGACTTTATCATATCGGGATATAATAAATACCTGTTATGGTAGTACAATTAATCATTAATTTAAAATTTCAGTTATTATGATAACCCGACAAATTAGTTTTCTGACAGTTAGGCTTTTAATTCTTATAGCAGGAGGTATAAATCCTCTGGTTATTTCTGCACAGCCTGCAGAAATGAAACTTCAGATAGATGGGGCAATAAAATATCAGACCATGGATGGTTTTGGCGTTAACATCAACCCTGCCTGGTGGTATAATGGAAGTTATACTGATGCAAAGGTTGTTCAGCCTGCCATTGACCTGCTTGTTGATTCTCTCGGAGCAACCATCTTCAGGGCTGTGATCGAGGAGATAGACTGGGAAGAAGTAAATGATGATAATAATCCTGATCACTTTAACTGGGACTATTACAACAAAATTTTTTCCGATATCAGGTTCAGAGGAGTATGGAATACCCTGAGGTACCTTAATCAGAAAGGTATCACTGATGGTTTGTTAATCAGTTTTATGGGTGCTGCACCGGCTGCACCACCACTGGCAAAACCCGATCCTGAAAGGAGCTGGATGGGAGGAACCGAGTATTCGATAAAAGAAAATATGGAAGACGAACTGGTAGAGTCTCAGGCAGCATTCCTCTATTATATGCGTAACACTGAAAAGATTCAATTCAGTCTTGTCTCACCCATGAATGAGACTGATATTGTAGCTGGCACAATTAGTGCTGAACATCCAGAGGGATTGGTGGAAGGACCAAATATATCGGATGCCGTCCAGTATGTTCGGATTGTCAGAAAACTTGCCAAAAAGCTCGACATTATCGGGATGAGCGACATAAAATTTGTAGCTCCCGATGCTGCCGGTGAACGCCTCTTTGTAGCAGTTTTAAATGAGATGGTCAAGGACTCATACCTCATGAGCAAACTTGTGTGCTGGGGTGTACATCAGTATGGCACTGATGCTGCAAATTATCTGAATAAAATAAAAATGTCCCCGTATCCGACTAAGCCTTACTGGGTTACCGAAACAGCACGTATCAGTCATATGCTCGGTCAGCTCGGTGATAACGCCAGTTCATATATTTTTTGGGACGGCTTTGACTGTATCTATCAGCATGGAAGGCGAAATGGTTATGGCAGCGTACCTCCCAATGACTGGGTCTTCTGGTTTGGACCGAAGGATGGCAAACCACTTATTGAATATATTTCAATGACAGAAAGCTGGATGCCACGCAAGCAGTTCTATGAACATGCACAGTTAATGAAGTTTGTTAAACCTGGTGCCGTACGCATGAGCGTATCCGGACAGGATAGCACCCTTTTAGTTTATGCTTTTCGCAATCCCGACGGGAACAGGGTCATAGTAGGGAGGAATAATAGCAACCGGACTATTACTATAAACGGAATTCTTTCAAACCTTCCGGTTCTCAAAAACATGAAATTGATCTATACTGATTCGGTGGCTAATATGATTGAAGGAAAAAAAATTCTTATATCGGGAGGAAATTTTAAGGCTTCTGTCCCTGCAGAATCTGTTTTTACACTATTATGTACAGATAATTCCGGAAAGGAAATATCGTTCAGGGATAAACCCGAACCTCCGGATTGGTATTCAGGTGATATGCATATACACAGGAATTGTGGTGATGGGACCTCAATATTGGCGGAGACAGAATTTGCCAATATGATGGAGCCAAATGATCTGGCTGTCATATCGGTTTTAGCTGATATGGGCGATAGTGAAGTAAAAGACAGCTTCACCGATCTGCCCAAAGTAAATGGCAATGATGCAATTCAATCAAAACAGGGAAGAATAGTACACTGGGATGCCGAATGGCATTTTGATCCTTTTGGCACTACCTTTGAACATAAAGCACTGGGTGGGCACCTTGTTTTGCTGGGTCTGAACGAGGCACATCAGATATGGGACGAATCTCCTTATAAAATCATTGAATGGGGAAAAAAGCAGAATGCAGTAATTGGATTCTGCCATATGGAGTATCTCAATGATTCGATTCAGAATGCTTTGAATTGCTGTATTCCTGTTGATTATCCTGTTGAAGCTGCCCTTGGTACTATTGATTTTCTCGCAGAAGATGTATGGCTTAATGATGCTTCAGTTAAAGCATATTACAGGTTATTGAATTGTGGTTTCAGGCTTGGTTGGGCTGCAGGAACTGATTTTCCATGTAATAACAGCAGGCCTTTTGGCTCCCTGTTGACTTATGTTCAGGTAAAGGATCAACCAATGACTTATCAGAAATGGATTGACGGGATTAAGAATGGAAGAACAGTTGTGACAACCAACGGTCACGTTGAATTCCTTGATCTCAAATTAAACGGGATTGCCTCACCTGGCGATGAGATAAAGCTGAAAGGTAAAGGAACCATCAATGTTGAAGTAAAATGGACATCTGTTAAGGAGCTGTCAGGAAGAATAGAGTTGGTGTGCAACGGGAAAGTTGTTGCTAAACAGGAAGGAACTGCCAGACCAGGAGAACCTGTTATTCTGAAAATAAGTAAGATTTTCGGGCAGAGTAGCTGGATATGTGCACGTAGGATGGATAATGAGGGTCACCAGTCTCATACAGCTCCTGTATATATTAGTATAAAAAGCAAACCTGTCAGAGCCAGCACTGAAGATGCGCAATATTTTGTAAAGTGGATTGATAATATTCTTGTCAGGATAAAACCCGGTGGTCCATGGAACCAATATTTTACTCATGACCTGGATGTTGTTCAGAAGAGGTATCAGAATGCCAGGGATATCTACGAAAAAATTGCTCTTGAAGCCACAATAGAAAATAAAGACAAAAGATAAAATCATGGACTTTGACTCCGTGTTACTCGGTGTATACTCTGAGTGACTCCGTGGTTAAAATTAGTTCCAAACAGCCAGACAAAGTTGAAAAAGTTGAAAAGGTTGAAAGAGTTGAAATTTAATGATCCTTCCTGGTGCTTATTATCACGAGCGATGCTCCAGAGTAATGGGTTGTGTTACTTGGTTGAATAAGCAATAATGAGAATTAACAAAACATGATACTGCTATATGAAACTTTTTGACATCATAAAACAAAGAATAATCCTGCTTCTGGCCGTCATTGTGTTTTTAACAGTTATGGGTTGTTCAAAGAAAAGCTCTGACACTCCCATATTAATTTTAGCCAGTCAGAATGATTTTGGAACCTATACCGGTGAAATTCTCAAAACTGAAGGCTTTAATGAATTTAAAATCGATTCACTTAACAGCAGCGAGTTTTCAAGATCTTATCTGAAAAAGTTTGACCTGATAATCCTTACGGAATCGAAAATCGAAAAACAGGTGAAGGAAGTTCTCTTAGATTATGTGAAAGATGGTGGAAATTTGATTGCCTTTCGTCCCGATCCGGCAATTTCTGACCTGTTTGGAATTATACATTCTGGTGGCACAGTTTCAGAAGGTTACATCGTTATTGATACAACCTGTGAAGAAGGTAAGTGCATTTCCGGAAGAGCAATCAGGATTCATGGAACAGCAGATAAATACAATCTTGTTAAAGCTGAAATTGTCGCAAAATTATTTCCCGGCAAGGTATCCGATGAAGGATATCCGGCGGTAATTGCTAATAATTATGGTGAAGGTCATACCATTGCCTTTTTATACAATCTTCCCAAAAGCATTGTATTAAGCAGACAGGGCAACCCATTATTTGCAGGCATGGAAAAGGATGGTATACCCGGTATCAGGGGAATGGACATGTTTACAGATGGCTGGGTGGATACCACTAACAGCACTATTAATCAGACTGATGAACAAATGGTTCTTCTCTCACATTGTATCGAAAGGCTTAATACCCACAGCAAACCACTGCCGCGTTTATGGTATTTCCCTGATTCATTAAAATGTCTTGTAACACTTACAAATGATGGTGAATATAAGAGTGAAGCTGATTTTGAACCTCAATTCCGCGATGTAGATTCAATGGGGGCAAAAATGTCAATATACATTATAGGTGTAGATAAGGTATCCAAATCATGGGTTGACAGATGGACAGCCAGAGGTTTTGAAATTGCAGGGCATCCCGATGATACGAAAGAGGCTGTCAACCCTGAATGGACCAATATGGACAGCGTAATTATCGCAAGAAAAAACGAAATAGCAGGCATCTACAATCTCCCGATGCGTACTAATGTCAACCACTGGTTTGTCTGGTGTGGCAAAAATGCTGACGGGACTCAGGATTTTGGAGCGGAAGCTAAACTGGAAGAGAAGAATGGCATTGAACTTGACATTAACTATGCCCATTACGATATGAAATCCAATCAGGGTGAGCATTTTCTAGGACCAACCGGAACCAACCAGGGAAATTTTACAGGCAGCGGTCTGATCATGAAATTTACGGATGTCAAAGGCCACATTATTGATGTATTCCAACATCTGAATGCAGTTTATGATCAGGAGTATAACGAAAGCCATGATCCTGATGGCTTCTACAATTGTTTTAAAGGCCTGGTGGACAGGAGTCTGCAAGATGAAGTATATTCCTTTATTAGCATTAAATCGCATAACGATGAGTATTATTTTTCCAAAGCTCCTTTAATGAGGATGTTAGCTTATGCGAATGACAAAAACATCCCGGTGTGGACAGCGTTAAAGCTTCTTGATTTTATTAAGGTCAGAGATGAGGCTTCTTTTTCTAACATAAAATGGTCGCATAATATTCTGACATTTAAGCTTTCATCTGCCATAGATAATACAAGCGGCCTGACTTTTCTGCTTCCAGCTTATCATAGAAATTCAATAATCAGGAGTATTGATGTTGATGGGAAGGGAAGAAAATTCGACCTTAAAAAGATTAAAGGGCATGAATATGCTTTAGTTACTATCGTTCCAGGCAAAGCTTATCAGATTTCAGCTGATTACCGGAGCAGAAAAAAATAATTATCAAAAAAGCAATATGGTAACATTTAAAAACGACTCGGAACTTTTTGATTTTATTAAAAAGGATCTTTATGTAGCTTCAGTATGCGATATCCTTGATGAACTGGGTTACAGAAATCAGGCAATGCATCAACGGTTACGACCCTTGCTTCCAGATCCGGAGAACTGTGGGTTTATTGGTCGGGCACGAACATTTCGCTGGATGGAAACGGACTATATTGATGAAGAAAATCCGTATGGACTGGAAATTGAAGCTATGGATTCGCTTAAAAACGGTGATGTTGTGATCCATTCAACAGATTATAGCGGTACAAATGCACCATGGGGTGAGCTCATGAGTACTATAGCAAAACGAAATGGCGTTGCAGGATGTGTTTGCGACAGCCAGATACGTGATTGCGTTAAAATAATGAAGATGAGTTTCCCTGTATACTACTCTGGTATACGCCCCCTGGACTCTAAAGGCCGGGCAATTGTTCAGGCTTATGATGTACCTGTTCGTTGCGGAGAGGTGCTTGTAAACCCGGGTGATATAGTTTATGCCGACTTCGATGGTATTGTTGTTGTCCCGAAGGAAGCGGAAAAGAATGTATTTCAAAAAGCTAAAGAAAAAGTGGGTAATGAAAACTTATCAAGAATGGAATTGCTTGCCGGAAAATCATTGCGTGAAGTTTATAATAAATACAAGGCACTCTGAAAACATGATATAATCTGCGGATTGTAATTTCGGAAATGCCTGTGTCAGGCTTGCAGTATTGTTTTAAAATCTTCAGACTAGAATTATGAAACTTAAAAATCGTGTTGTTGTAGTAACAGGTTCAGGATCAGGAATTGGCAGAGCATGTGCTGTCGAATTTGCAAAAGCCGGGGCAAGAGTTGTTGTGGCGGACATTAATAAGGATGGCGCAGATGAGACCATTAAACAAATAAATGGCGCCAAAGGCACTGCCGTTTCTTTTAAAACAGATGTTTCAGACCCCGGTTCTGTTAAACAATTGGTTGCCTTTACTATAAAAACATATTCAAAAATCGACGCATTGATTAACAATGCAGCTATTCAGGTTAACAAAACTATTGAAGATATTACGTTTGAAGAATGGAACCTCCAGATGTCTGTAAATGTAGGAGGTATCTTTTTATGTTCAAAGTATTTTCTTCCATACTTACGACAGACAAAGGGCAATATTGTCAGCATGTCATCTGTAAATGGTTTTTTCGTTGAACCTATGTGTGCGGGTTATTGCACTACCAAGGCTGCTATTATCGGATTAACAAAAGCCATGGCTATAGACCATGGTAATGAAGGTATCAGAGTAAATTGCATTTGCCCGGGTTATATCGATGCCGGACTTGCTGAAGGTTATTTCCAGAGTCAGCCTGATCCGTTGAAAGCCCGTCAGGAAGCCGGAAAACTTCATGCTTTATGGCGTATTGGCCAACCCGAGGAAGTTGCCCGTGTTGCTGTTTTCCTGGCAAGTGATGATGCCTCATTTATTACAGGTGCGTCAGTTGTGGTCGATGGTGGTTTTGGTTCCGGATTACCCCCAAAATAACTGATTCTAAAAATCTATTACATTAATTATCAATCAAGTACGAATTAAAGTCGCATTTATATCAATGATTGTAAGTACATTAATTTTCCTGCTTAAATGAAAAAATTCCATATTAATGATAACAGGAGGGAGTATAATTTTTATAAGTACACTTATGGTAACTGTTTACTCGAATAAACTTGTGGGATTTTCAAGGAAGTTTCTTTTAAAAAATAGTAAGAACTGACTCAAAATATTTAAAAAATTAAATTTTATTTCAATGAAGATTACAAATGTTAAAGCCATAGTTCTCAGATTGCCTGAAATATCTTCTGCAGCTGATGGCACACAGGATGACTTAATTATTGTTGTAGAAACAGATGAAGGGATTACCGGTTATGGAGAAGTAGATACTGCTCCATATGTCGGGAAGGCAATTGTCGATGCATACATGTCACACGGAACCTGCTATGGTTTAAAAGAGGTTGTTATCGGAGCAGATCCATTTGATTATGAGCAGATATGGAACAACATGTGGTCAAAAACATATTATTATGGACGAAGCGGACCGGTAATTCATGTCATGAGTGGCATAGACATGGCTCTCTGGGATATTATGGGGAAGGCTACAGGAAAACCGGTACATAAATTACTTGGAGGCAGCTATGTGGATAAAGTGCGACCTTATGCCAGTGCACTTATGCCTGAAACAGAAGAAGAAGTCAGGAGAATGGTGGAGAAGTATTCCTCTCTAGGCTACACGGCAATAAAATTCGGATGGGGACCTCTAGGCTATGATGTCCATTCTGATTTGAAGCTTATAGAAATGGCTAAGAAAACTGCTGGTGACAATATGGAAGTTATGATAGATATTGGTAAAAGATACAAGCTTAAACAGGCAATGTATTTAGCAAAAGCATTGGAGCAGTTGAATATCTGCTGGCTGGAAGAACCTCTGCCTGCTGAAGACTATACAGGTTACAGGCTGCTCACGGAATCTACAACAATGCAAATAGCCACCGGAGAAGAGGAAAGCGGCAGACTAGCCTTTGCCAGATTGATAAATGAATCACATGTTGATGTGATTCAGCCTGATATATCGCGTTGTGGTGGACTTACAGAAGCTAAAAAAATTGCATCCATGGCTGCAGATAATAATATAATAATGGTACCTCATGCTTTTAAAACCGGTATATTGGTAGCTGCATGCATTCACCTTATAGCAGCCACTCCTGATGTGCCATTTCTGGAATTTTCAGTAACAGAATCGGCAATAAGAAAAGAATTACTGGTTAATCCTTTCGTTCAAAAAGATGGCTACATTGATGTTCCGACTGAACCAGGTTTGGGTATCGAGCTTAATCAGGAGATAATTAGAAAATATGGTGTCGATATTATATAGATTTAAATTATTAGTTTTATTCTATGCAGAAAATAAATCGTCGTGCATTTATAAACAGAAGTACCCTGTCTTTAGGTGCCATTACTCTGGGATCAAGTATATTGGGAACCTTCTGCAAAGGAACAGATAAGAATTCTGTTGCTACCATATCAGGTGATATTTCTTGCAGTAAATTAGGGACTACATTGATGCATGAACATATTCTGATAGGGAATGTTCCTGGAGAATTAAATAAAGAAACTATTGATATTGCTGTCAAATTGCTTAAAGACGCCGCTAAAGCAGGAGTAACTTCACTTGTTGATGTAATGCCTTTCGATTCTTACTGCAACTCCGTGCCATGTAATACTTCCATTAGTAGTGAATATGAGACTAAGTTAGAATTGTATAAGGCAATTGCATCTCAAACATCAGTTAATATAATTTTATCAACAGGATTTTATCGCTTCGAAAAAGCTCCGCAGGAATTGAGGTCAATGACAGAAGTTCAAATGGAAACAAGAATATATAATGCTGTTACCGAGGGTCTTGGCAGAAGTAAGATTAGAGCTGGGATAATTAAGCTGGCTGCAGATAATTCAACTTTGAGTAAATGGGAAATGATGACTTTCAGAGCTGCTGCCCGTGTTCAAAAAGCGACTGGTGTGCCAATTGCTACGCATGCATGCTCTGGTGGAAGAGAACAATTTGATTTTCTGGTTCGGCACGGAGCTGATCCAAATCATCTTAATTTTGCTCATATTGAAACTGAAAGCGGTTGGAATAAAGGAATCAGTCGCGATCAATTTGCCTCAGACTTTCTGAATATTGTAAAAGGCGGGGGATATTTACTTTTTAATAATTTCAGTTGCGAATTTTATACTCCTTATGTGGATATGGTCTACCTTATTAAATATTTTTGTGACAAGGGATATTCTGACCGGATTCTTATATCGGAGGATTGTAATTGGGAATGGAAAAATGGCAGACAGGTATTTGAGGGATCAGAAGAACATCCGGAGGCTTCAAAAAGAACTTATGCATACCTGTTAACTCATGAAGTACCAATGATGAGAAAATCAGGCTTTACAGATAAAGAAATTGAAACTTTCTTAGTGCATAATCCCCGTAATTTTTTTTCCGGGTCAGTTATAAATTAATATATTCAGAAAGTGATACAAAGAATAGTAAAACAAAAGAAGGTAATCTTAACAAAAAATGTGGATGCATTTCTATTAACGACTTCTTCGTCAGCAAAATTGTTTAGTGGATATTTCTGTAATCTTGAAATTGGCCCGTTGCCGTTTAAGTTATTGCCAACAGCATTGTTTATCATCCCGGATTAAGGGTGTAAGGTAATTACAGAATTTCAACATTGCTTTATTCAGGAGAATTATTAGCTATAAGTTATCATGTTATATTCCTTACATAGAAGAGGTTCACTTTCTGAGACTTTTATTTTGTAAATTTACATGATGGAAAAAGTTATCTTCGGCAGGTGGCCAAGCGTTTTGAATTTGACCCTAATGCATGTTACCCTGACTATGGATGCAATAATGAAGTATATGTAAATAGGAATCTTCTTGAAATTGAAACACTGGGGCCATTTTCTAAACTGCCTGATGGTGGCTCTGCAGAACATACTGAACATTGGTTTTTAGCAACTCTTGAAAAGTCCACATATTACAATAGTGAAAGCACAATAGATAGTTTAATTCTGCCTTTGGAAAATTCACTCAAAAATAATTAATATGAACCTGTTACATTGTAAGATAATTAAAACAAATCAGCATCTGATTAAGATCTTCGTTACTCTGTACTTACTTCTATCTCCGGGAAATATCTGGTTGAATGCTCAGAATGACCTTGATGTGATAAAAAATAACTGGCTTCAGTATACTGATGCTCCTAACTCATTATATAATTATATTGCAGGGCAGGCTTACGATTTTCTTAATCAGCGGTCATTGAAAGTTGCCGGTTTGAGTACTTTGTCTGAATGGAAGCAACGGCAGAAGTGGATAAGTGAAACCTTACTTGATATCGTTGGCCCCTTTCCGGAAAGGAGTCCCCTGAATGTTAAAATTACCAGGATTATTGACAAGGATAGTTACACAGTAGAGCATATTATTTATGAGTCCCAACCCGGGTTTTACGTTACCTCATCTCTTTTTATACCAAAAGGGCTTAAAAAGAAAAGTAAGTCGCCTGCTGTCATATATTGCAGCGGCCATTCGAATGATGGGTACAGGAGCGAAGTTTATCAGCAGGTTATCCTGAATCTTGTAAAGAAAGGTTTCATCGTGTTTGCATTTGATCCGGTGGGACAGGGGGAGCGACTTGAATATTATGACCCGAAAACAAATAAATCGATTGTCGGCGGTCCAACAACTGAACATTCATATCCTGGTACCCAGACATTTATCACTGGCAGTTCCCAGGCCAGATACATGATATGGGATGGTATAAGGGCAGTTGATTTTCTTCTTTCGAGGAAGGAGGTTGATCCTTTGAGAATAGGAATTACAGGACGATCCGGAGGCGGAACCCAGTCAGCTTATATTGCAGCATTTGATGATCGTATATTAGCTGCTGCTCCGGAGTGTTATATTACAAATTTTACAAGGTTACTTCAAACTATTGGAAATCAGGATGCAGAACAGAATCTGTTTAATGAGATTTTCAGGGGAATTGATCATGGAGATCTGTTAATGGTCAGAGCACCAAAACCTGCTTTGATGATAACGACTACACGCGACATGTTCAGCATTCAGGGAGCGATGGAGACTGAAAAGGAGGTGGACAGAATATATGAAGCTTATGGTGAAAAAGACAATTTTGGCCGCGTGGAAGATGATTTCCCGCACGCATCAACCAAAAAGAACAGGGAAGCATTGTATAGCTTTTTTCAGAAATGTTTAAATAATCCGGGTGAACCGAATGATGAAATATTCAAGACACTAACCACGGAAGAGATGAAGGTAACTTCCACCGGGCAGGTTTCAACCTCCTTAAATGGGGAAACGGTTTTCAGTTTGAACGTCAAGGAGTCAGAAAAACTGATCAATATACTGCAGTCATCAAGAACTGATCTTTCTATTCTCCCGGCTGCAATGAAATCAGCTAAGTTACTTTCAGGTTACCGTGAACCGACAGAGATTGAGGAACCTGTTTTTTCAGGACGTTTTCAGAAGGATAGTTATGTAATTGAAAAATACTTTTTGAAAGGAGAGGGTAATTATATTATTCCCTACCTCCTCATGATTCCTGATAAACCAGCCAATAAAGCACTTATATATCTTCATCCGTCAGGAAAATCCGTTGAAGCTGTTAATGGAGGCGAGATGGAGTGGTTTGTAAAAAATGGTTTTATGGTGCTGGCCCCGGACCTTATCGGAGTCGGAGAAATGGGACCAGGTGTTTTTGGAGGAGATGCCGATATTGAAGGAGTTTCTCATAATACCTGGTATGCTTCGATCCTGATAGGAAGAAGTATTGTTGGAATAAGGGCTGGTGATGTTGTGAGACTTACCATGCTGCTGAAGAAAATGAACAGAATAAATGAGATTTACGGAGTAGCGCGTAAGGAGATGGGACCTGTACTCTTACACGCTGCAGCTTTCGATCAGGATATTTCCAGAATTGCTTTAATTGAGCCATATTCATCGTACAGGTCAATTGTGATGAACCATTTTTATAGTTCATCTTTTATACCCGGAGTTGTTCCCGGAGCGATAAAAGATTATGATCTTCCGGATCTGGCAGCAACCTTAGCACCACGAAAGCTGATGATGGCCGGAGTTACGGATGGGTACGGAAAAGATAAAGATACCGGCAGTATAAATAAGGACCTTGATATAGTCAGAATAGCTTACAACACGAGGAAAGCCGAAGCGGAACTTAATATTGTTCCACTTAAACCAGATGAAAAGCCAGGTGACATATATGGGGAATGGATAAAATAGGAAGTGCACAATAATTGTTGAAGTTAAATATTTTAGTATATGGGTTAAAAGTACGGTGCATATAAATATTTCTTGCTTTACCCGGTTTATAATAAACATTTTCCAAATAATGAAAACATTAATCCGAAAATTTGTTAATCCGGTCCGTATAGGTTTTCTTCTGCTCTTTTTTGTTAATATTTTAATTTACGGTCAGGTTCCTGAAAAACTAAATATCAGATTTATTGATAGCTTTTTTGAAAATGCTTCACCGGTCAGCTGGAAAATCCAGGGTGACACTCTTGTTAAAATTTTCCTGCCGGCTGATTATGAGCGTGAATCACTAAACCGTCAGACCGACCATTGGTATTTTAAACTTGAGGCGGTTAAAGGAACTCATGTGAAGCTGGTTCTATCAAAAATGATGGCAGATGTTTACAATGGGAAACTTGCTGCAAACTGGTGGAATTTTAAGAATGATATATCATGCTATATCTCATATGATAAGAAGAACTGGGAAGCAATAAAAACATCGAAACTTCCTGCTATGGATCTTCTGATTGAATTCATAATGAAGGGTGAATCAGTGTATATTGCTCGGATGCCTCCCTACACAATTTCAGACCTTGAAAATATGAAGAAGAGGATCATTAACAGCAAATCAGTAAGAATATTTAATATTGGTACAACTGTGGAAAAGAGACCTCTTGAGATTATCCAGCTTGGAAATCAAAATGCCCAAAACTCTATAATTATCAGAGCAAGAGCACATCCTTGGGAATCAGGAGGTAACTGGGTTGTGGAAGGACTGATAAATAGATTCATAAGTGAAGATTCAAAGAAATGGCAGGAGACATATTGTGTGTATATAATGCCTATGGCTAATAAGGATGGAGTGGCACGCGGCATGACACGCTTTAATATTTCTGGTAAAGACCTGAACCGTAACTGGGACAGGAAGGCAGACTCACTGCTTTGCCCTGAAAATTATGCACTCGAAAAATTTATTTCAGAGCTTATAAGCAAAGGAATTAAACCGTGTCTGGGCATTGACATACATAACGACGATGGAGGAGGAATTAATCTGGCTAAACATCGTAAAGATGATATTCAATACATGCAAAAATTCAAATTGTTTGAAGAATTATTGAGAGAGCATACCTCATTTTCTGAAAATGTGCATTATTCCTTTATATCTGAGGGACAGCCTGATAATCAGGTCTCTTTTGAGAATGGTCTTGCAAGCAGATATGGAATTGAAGCTATGGTGTATGAGCTTAATGCAAACTGGATAGGCACCCTTAATAAAATGCCTTCTCAATATGACTGGATAAAAGTCGGAGAAAATCTCAACGATGTATTTTATGAATATTTTTCCGGAACTGGAAAATAAATGCCTTGTAGTATTTGAAAGGAACAGATATATCCAATATGTGACCCTGACGGGATATCTTTTTATTTACTCAGGAAATTTGGAAAAGATCTTGTTTTTATGGTTCTTGGTAATAGCATTAATAAACAATATTTGTAATAAAGGAGGTAAATATGAAATCAAAAAGTCTGGCTCTTTTTCTTGGAGCTTTTTTCATTTTCTTTTCTGCATTCGGTCAGCCTGTAAAATCCACTGGCAAACAGGGAGTTCTGCAGGCAGGTGTTTCTAAGATTGATATAACTCCGGATATACCTGTAATGCTGTATGGTTATGCTTCAAGGAAAACTACTTCGGAAGGTATTCATGACCATTTATATGCACGTGCTATTGTATTTGAAAATAGCGGAAAGAAAATTGTCCTTGTATCTAATGATATAGGATCATTCACGGATACATTATATACAGTGATAAAGAAGAGCATTATAGAAAAGTTCGATCTGAAAGAATCTGAACTCTTCCTGGCTGCCATCCATTCTCATAGTTCGCCCGTAGTATCACTTAACAGTTCGAGGATGAATATAAATAATGTTCAATATACTCAGATGTTGATCCAGAAACTACTGACAGTCATTGGTGAAGCTTTCAAAAATCTAAAACCGGTTAGTACAGGTGTGGGTGTAGGTTATTCCCCCGTTGGTTCCAACAGACGTGAGATGACGTCAGATGGTTCTATTACCCTCGGAAGAAATCCTTACGGACCTACTGATAAAGAAGTGCAGGTAATGATGCTGGCATCTCCGGAAGGATCTGCTATAGGTGCGATTTTTGATTATGCAACTCATGCTACTTCATTGGGACCTGATAATATGCAGATCAGCGGTGACGTTCTGGGTATCTCTGAACAATTTGTTGAAAAGATACTGGGAAATGGTATTGTTTCTCCTGTGTTTGCTGGTGCCTCAGGCAATATTGATCCATGGTACAGAATTCTTCCGGATTTCACTACTACAAATGGCTGGATACCGGAGACGGTGCTTCTGGGTACCCTGCTTGGAGAAGAAGTTGTGCATGTTTTCAGGGATATTAAGGAAATCAGCCCCGGGGGGGAGATCAGCACTTCATTCACAACTATTGAATGCCCGCGTCGGAAGCTCGATGAAAAGGATGATGAGTTACCCGGTTTGGATAAACAAAAAACTGTACCTGTTAATATTACTGTTGCACACATCGGAAGTGATGTTGCTTTTATTGGATTTAATGTTGAAATGCTGACTGAAATAGGATTGGCGATAAAGGAGGGTTCTCCTTTCAAACATACCTTTATTATCACACATTGTAATGGAAGCAGTGGTTATCTTCCTCCTGCTGAGCTATATAAAGAGGGAGGATATGAAATAAATTCGACTCATTTTGCTTTTGGCTCGGATGACATTGTAGTAAAAAAAGCACTCCGGATGCTTTATGATTTGAAATAAGATGATGAATTAAAACAATCATTTTAAGTATTACGAAAACTTTATAATACTAATGATTTTGTTTTTTATATTTTTGAAATTTAAGGACTTTATTTATCAAAGTTTTCCTTAAATATTTTATAAAACTCAATCGATTCTAATATGAAAAGAGTAGCAGTTGTTGGATTTGGATTTATGGGAATGACTCATGCTTTGAATATCCTGAAGAATAAGGATCTCAAATTAGTTGCTATTGTTGACGCTGATCCGGCATTAATTGAAAAAAATCTTACAGCAAAAGGAGGAAATTTCTCCACAGGGAATATTGACTCGCGTGACCTTGAAAGCATAAATAAATATTCAAGTATGGATGATTGTCTGCATTCCGAAGATATTGATGCAGTGAATATCTGTGTTCATACCGCACTTCATTATGAGCTTACCAAAAAAGCACTAATACAAGGTAAACATGTTTTTCTTGAAAAGCCTTTCTGTCTCGATATTAAGCAAGCTGAAGAACTGATCAATCTGGCGGAACAGAAAAAATTGATCCTGATGGTGGGACATGTTGTAAGGTTTATGTCGCCATATCGGAAGCTTAAACAATGGATTGATTCACAGCAGTATGGTCAATTAAAATTTTTGTCTTTATCGAGGTTTACAGGTCTTCCCGGATGGGGTCAGTGGAAAGAAAAGCATGTCAGAGGTGCATCAGGGGGTGCTTTATTCGACCTTGTCATTCATGATATTGATTTTGCTAATTATGTTTTAGGAATGCCTGATAAAATAAAATGCAATTATCTTCCTGGTGAATATAGTAAACATGACTATATAAGTGCATTGTGGGAATATCAAAACCAAAAAGCGTATGTAAAGATAGAGGGTGGTTTTACTTTTCATGGCAATTTCCCGTTCCAGGCAGGTTATATGGCACAATTTGAGAAAGCAAGTATTCTTTACAGCTCATTAAAAGGAGATATTATCCAGATAGCTGATGATAGTTCGTTAAAAGAAGTGCCTGCAGGTGATGCAGGTGCCGGTTACTATGATGAGATCGACTATTTTGCTAAATGTCTTATAAATAATACCCGGCCTGCAGAATGCATGCCGGTTTCCTCGCTCCAGTCAATAAAGTTATGTTATAATCATCTTTAACCTATTTATATCATGAAAACGAATCTTGCTATAAACGGCGGACCAAAAACCATTGATAAGATTTTCCCCTGGCCAATTTTTGACGAAACGGAAGTCAATGCTGTTACCGATGTAATTCGAAGCGGGAAATGGGGTAACCCTGACTGCGCTGACCTGGTAAAAGCATTTGAAGATGAATTTGCTTCATTTTGCGGAACAAAGTATGCTCTTACCTGCGTGAACGGCTCCGTAGCTTTGAGACTTGCGTTAATTGCATGTGGCGTTCGGCCCGGTGATGAAGTAATAATCCCTCCTTATACTTTTATTGCCACATCAACCATTGTCCTTGAAGCTAACTGTGTTCCTGTCTTTGTAGATATTGATCCTGATACTTATAATCTCGATCCGGATAAAATTGAGAAGGCTATCACAAAAAGGACAAAAGCAATAATCCCCGTACATTTTGCCGGTCAGGCTTGCGATATGGATAAGATTATGACTATAGCAAAAAAACATAATCTAAAAGTCATTGAAGATGCCTGTCACGGACACGGTGCGGAGTATAAAGGTAAGAAACTTGGAAGTATTGGGGATGCTGGTTGTTTTAGCTTCCAGTCGTCAAAAAACCTTACAAGCGGGGAGGGTGGAATGGTTATTACCAATGACGAAAAATTATTTGATATGATGAACTCGCTCAGGAATGTCGGACGGGTGAAAGGGGGGGAATGGTATGAGCATCATAATCTGGGATGTAATTATCGCCTGACGCAATTACAGGTGGCTCTGCTGACAACTCAGCTTAAAAAGCTAAAAGAGCAGACCAAACGTCGTCATGATAATGGCACTTACCTGAACTCTCTTCTTGAGAAAATAGATGGAATAAAACCACTGGCAAGGGGCAGGGGCGAGACAATACATAGCTATCATATTTATATCTTCAGGTATGATAAATCAAAATTCAGTAATCTTCCAAAGTCAGAATTTGCAAAAATGCTTGCAGCGGAAGGTGTTCCAAGTTTTATGGGATATCCTCAACCCTTGTATAAACAACCTCTTTTCCAGGAGAAGAATTTTATGTGTTATGCAATTCCGGATGAAGCAGATTACACCAAGGTGAAATGCCCTGTAACCGAAAAGGCTTGTTATGAAGAGGCTGTATGGATTTTACAGCATGCCATGCTCGGCCCGAGAGAGGATATGGAGAAATTTGCTGAAGCTATAAAAAAAATACAAAAAGCTGTTAAAGAATAGGTAAACGAATGAAATGCAAGGTCACAGGTACCTGAATTGTTCCTGTGAAGTGTTACAATTTTTTACCACGGAAATCACGGATATGCACGGAATTTATTTGACAAAACATCCGTGCAAATCCGTGTAATCCGTGGTATTATTTTTCAGGATATTGAACTACTTACTCAATGTGAAGTGCCTGAATTATTTAGCCCTCACTTTGTGTCCATAGGCAGCATAATACAGCACAAAAAGGTAAATAGGGATTACAAGCCAATAGGCAGTTTTTGGAGTGCTGATATCTGCTATTCTTCCATATAATAATGGCAGAACAGCTGCACCGGATATTGCCATTACCATCATCGAGGAACCAATCTTGGTAAACCGGCCTAACTCGGTGATTGCCAGAGGCCAGATCGAAGGCCACATCAATGAGTTTGCCAATCCAAGCAGTGCTATAAACATTACAGAGGTGAATCCATGGGTCAGAAGGGCTGCAAATGCAAATATCAATCCAAGGAAAGATGAAATTATCAAAGCCTGGTTTTGTTTAAGATATTTTGGAATAGTTAAAATCCCTATAACATAGCCGACCAGCATAGCAAATATTGTGAATGACGAGAAAAATTTTGCAGTAGCGATAGGGATATTAAGGAATACACCATAACTTATTATTGTATTACCTGCGATGACCTCTACACCTGTGTATAAGAAAATTGTAAAGACTCCCAGTAACAGATGCGGAAACTGGAAAATGTTTGTTTTAGTGATTATTCCTTCATCTACAATTGCATTCTCCTCTTCAGCATCAATATCAGGCAGATTTGAGTAATAAAGATAAACAGCCAGAAGTATCAGGGAGATCATTATAAGAATGTAAGGAATAATGACCCTGGAAGCAAGTGCGTTAAGTTCAGTATTTTTTTGATCCAGAGTCAATGTGGTTATCTTCTGAACTATTTCATCGGCTCCCTTAAGTGTTATAAATCCAAGAATAGCAGGAGCAAGTACTCCTGCAACACCGTTGCATATACCCATAATGCTTATGCGTTTGGCAGCGCTCTCAATTGGACCTACAATAGTAACATAAGGATTTGAAGCCGTTTGCAATAAGGCCATTCCTGCACCCTGGATAAATAATCCTGTAAGAAACAATCCATATGTTCTGGTAATGGCAGCCGGCACAAAGACAAGGGAACCAATGGCCATGATGAGTAACCCGGCTGTCATGCCCTTCTTATAACCAGTGTATTCCAGAAACCATCCCGAGGGTACAGACATGAAGAAATAAGCAATATAAAATGAAAACGCTACCAGGTACGATTGAAAATTATTTAACTCACAGGCTATTTTGAGGTAAGGAACCAGTACAGCATTCAGCCATGTTATGAATCCAAATACAAAAAACAGAATACCTATAATTACAATCGGACTTGATATGTTCTTATAGATTTTTTTTAAATTTATCATATTCTTTGATTGTTGAATATCAACTCCTCTTTCAGTTTAGGTGTTTGATACAGGACCTGCTTACCGATTCAGAGATTTAATTTTACTAAGAATGATTTCTTCAACGTTAACAGGAAATACATTTGGCATCCCATACCAGAAAAATGAATCTAATCCTTCGTATACCTTAGCCTCAATATGCATGTGTGTAGGAAGATAGCTTGAGACATCGTTGGTATAACCCGCGACTGAAATCAGTTTATCAGGCCATAGATTTTTCACTCCAAAACTATATCCTGTTGTCGTTTCTCTTGAAAAACCAACCAGTTTCCAGTTCCCTATATTAATGGTATGGACATATACCGGTAATGATGCAGGCATTCTGTTTTCATTGTAATATTTTAACATCAGGTCGCACCATTTGATATTTTTCTCAGCATATACATCACCGGGTTTGTCGCTGTTTTGTACCCTGTAAGCAAGTATCTCTTCTTTAGTCCATGGGGTAACCGGGATATTAATTGTATCCAGATAAAAAGAGATGGGTCCGTCTATTTTATTCATGGGACGGCTTAATACGGAAATCACCTCATTAGATAACTTTTCTCCGGTAATGTACTCTCCGTTATCTTTTGGATTTATGTCCCCTGCTGTACCCTGCAGAAAGAGTGAATTGCTTGTTCCGGTTCTTTCTTCGATCAGTTTGCGGGCCACACCAGGATAATTAGCACTGATAGTATAATGAAGTTTGCCGGCTGTGCTGAAAACAGGATGGCAGGCTGCTAAAAACAGGTAGCTCTCGGCATTCTTTTCGGTATAATTCACCTTTATAACATCAACATCAGCATCATATAATTCAGGGTGGTCTTTCAGACTCCTGTTATAGCCAATATCAGTTTTACCCCTTCCAAAGTATAAATCTGCAGGAGCCATAGTTTTCATGGCATTATCAACTGCATTTAAAATTCCATTTCTGACAATTCCGTTAAGAAATATACTGTCAGGCAGTTGATTATGCTCCTGCCATGTAAACCAATTCTGTGAAACAGGTGCAAAATGAGTATGTGAGGAATTTATAAAAATAGCAGATGCGGGAATATGGGTTTTTCGATAGATTTCCTCTTTTACCGGTCCTATAAAAGTGTCATTGAGGCCACATACATCTACATTAACTATAATAACTGTTTGTTTACCGTTTTTTATTGCCATTGCCCTGGCAGTAAGATTTCCTTCACTTCTGTGTTCTCCCAGAAAAAGAATATTTTCCCTGTTTACGCCATATAATCTGTCATTAACAATNGTAATATGTCTTATATCTTCCTTAATAGTCTGACCATTAATGTAAGCTATTTTCAACCATTTCTGATCTTGTCTTCCTGGTTCATGACTAAAGATACTCCCTTCATTAGTAAGTGCATAGATTTTTTTACTGTTTGCTGCAATACTTATGGCATTTTTAACCGTTCCAAGCTTAACCCATTCAATACTTTTACCGGAAAGATCAGCTGACCAAAGTGAATTATCTCCATCAGCAGCATATAGTTTATTGTTTGAAGCGGTTAAGGCAGTTGCAGACTTTTCAACGTTCCCGATTTTTTTCCATCTTATTTCTCCCGAAACTTTGGTTGAAAGTAACTCTCCATTGTTATTTAAAGCGTAGAGTTTACCATCCAGAGCTGCAATAGATCTGATATTTTCAGCTTTCCCTGCTTTCCTCCATAGAGAGCCGGGATCAGATGGATTCTTATATAAAATTTCATTTTTGCTGAGAATGTACAAATTATCCGCAAGGCCACACATGGAGGAAACTTCCATAACAGCTCCTTTATTGACCCATTGGAGTGTAAAGCGACCGTCCTTTGGAAGACCATAGCCTCCAAGGTGAAGAGAGATAAGTGATTGGTCAGGTTCAATGCTTGCCTGTGATGTCCCTATCAGATAAGCTGGTTGTGAACTCACCTGAACTGAGTTTAAGAATGTGACCAGTATGAATAAGTTTGTGATTAATTTCATCCGATTACTGATTAAGTTTTTAATTTTTGAGCCAGGGTTTTTACTTGCGGATGAACCCGTCGAAACCAATTATAAATATATCTTACTTAACTCTTATTTTGAAAGCCCAGGCATAGCTGCATGCTGTGGGACGTGCTTTTTGTTTTGGATAGCTTATTACCAGGCCATTGGATTCGTCCCATTTCCATATTAGTTCGCCCTTGACCCCTAGCATGGTAATTTTCGAACCTTCAACAGGTTTTACCGATTTCAAATGAAATTCTTCACCTTGCCATTTCAGAAAAATTGCATAAACATAGTCTCCTTTAGATGTAAAACTTGCGTCGCCTTCTTCCTGTATTTTCCAATAACGGGTACCATATATAGCCTCTCCGTTTGTATTTAGCCATTCCCCAAGTTTCAAAAGAGGATATTGTTCATACTCAGGGATGACACCGGCTGCAGAGGGGCCAACATTTATATCGAAATTACCATTTTTGCTTACTCCTTTTATCACTTTGTCAATGAATTCCTTTGGTGAGAGGCAATCTTCCTGGTCTGTATCCTGATTATAACCAAAAGTTTTAGCTATGCCCTGCCAGAATGACCATTTGTGTGTAAGTAAACCTTCACTTCCCTTATCAAAACCATATTCAACATTATACAAGTCGCCATGTTTGCCTCTTTCATCTTTTCCAAAGCGGTCGTTTACAAAAACCTCCTGATTACGTTTTGCAGCTTCATTGTAGTAGTAAGCAATAACATCTTTCATCTTCCAGAATGATTCAGGATGATCCCACTCACCATCGAAGTAGAAAAAGTCAGGATGATATAGATCGATAAGTTCTTTTATCTGGGGAATCATATAATCGTCAACATAGTTATTCACTTTTTTTAATCCTGCGTAAGGGATCTCAACCTTTGTGTAGAGAGGGTTGTACCATTCATATAGCGAATAATATAAACCTACTTTAAGGTTTTCCTTTCGGCCGGCTTCGAAGAACATGCCAAGCAGATCTTTTTTCGGACCCATTTTCATAGCATTGCGATCGGTGTATTTAGTTGGCCACAGACAAAAACCATCATGATGTTTAGATGTAATGAAAATATAATTTGCACCCATTTTCTTTGCAAATGCTGCCCATTTGGAGGGATCATAGCTTTCCGCTTTCCATTTTGGGATGAATTCATCATAAGTAAAGTTTTCACCATAGTTCTCTTTATGATAAGCTACTGTGGGATTCCCTTTTTCGTGCATCCTGTAACCATACCATTCTGCATAAGAGATGCCTTCTTCGCGTGGGGCCCATGATGGAACAGAATAAACTCCCCAATGCATGCTCAGTCCAATTTTGGCATTGTCATACCATTCAGGCATTTTATGACTATCAAGAGATTCCCATGTTGGCTTGTAAGCTTCCTGTGCTGATAGATTCACAAAAGTTAAAGCACCATTTATCAATAAAAGAGTGACAGCAATTGTTAAACGCATAGATGTATTTTTAATATTAATCAGGTTTATCCGTAATTTAATGTATTCTCTTATAAAGTGTTGAATATATAAGTTTTACCTTGATATCAACTTCATTCCTGAATAACTGCCAGGATTCAATATAATTGTTTTATGTTTACTAACAAACGAAGTTAAAGATATGTTTTTTTCTGTCTGAAGATTTAATACCCATGTAAGAAAAGTTTCCCATGAATTCAGAAAGACTTTTTATTATGATCAAAATAATCGAAGATACTTTGTAATCTTTTGAAAAGTCTTTAGTTTTTAAATTAATTCTTATTATTTTTAGCGGATTTTTAGTGAATTTACTTTCAATTTCAACTATTATTAAATATTTCCAAACTTATGAAAGAAAATAAAAGTTATACTCCAATGCAAATATATGTGTTGGTAGCATTGAGATTATTAATTGGCTGGCATATATTGTATGAGGGTTTCTCTAAGTTGTTAATCCCAAACTGGTCATCTGTTGGATTTTTGAGTGAGTCGAAGTGGATTCTTACGGGATTTTCACACTGGATAACCTCAAATCCTGGTATTCTTGGTGCTGTGGATTTTTTAAATACATGGGGATTAATAGCTATCGGTCTCGGGTTGATACTTGGACTTTTTACAAGGGTAGCAGCAATCTCAGGAGCAATTTTACTTTTTATATACTATCTGAATAATCCACCTCTTGTGGGATTGGAATACTCTGTTCCAACAGAAGGGAGCTACCTTGTTATCAGCAAAACCCTTATTGAATCGGTAGCTCTTGTTGCATTAGCAGTATTTCCATCAGGTTTGTTTGCCGGGTTGGATATGATAGTATCGCGTTTCAGGAATCGGAATAATAAAATGGAGGAATAATAAAATGGAAAACGAAAAGAAAAAAACAACGAATTCTGAAAAGAAGAATGAGATGGATCAAAAACCAATGATAAAGCGCAGAACATTATTAAAAGCTCTTGTAGGAATTCCGGTATTAGGAATCTTTGCTATAGAATTATTTAAGAAATGGACTTATGACCAGGAAAAAAAGAATAGAATTCTGAAGGAATTAGGGCTTGAAAATATTCAGGCTCCGGCCATAGTTAAAAGCTCGCCGGGGAATAAGAGTAATGTATTACGCATAGGAATTATAGGTTTCGGCAGCAGGGCTGTATCGCACGCAAATGGACTGGGATATATGCACCCTGATGATGTGGAATCAAACAAAAAGAATGATACTCTCAAGGATTGGCTAGCCCAGGAAGATCTGAATGTGGCTATTACCGGGATATGTGATGTATATGATCTTCATGCAGAAAATGGATTGACAACAGCTCGTAATGAGATCAGACCTGGCGGAGGAAAACCTTCAGGTCTTCCTGTAAAAAGATATCATTCTTATCAGGAAATGCTGGATGATAAAGATATTGATGCTGTTATGATAGCTACACCGGACCATCATCATGCTCCAATCACTACCGCTGCAGCAAAAGCCGGAAAACATGTCTATTGTGAAAAATCTCCTGCCCATTCTGAAGATGAACTCTATTTGATGTATGATACTGTAAAAAACAGTAAGATAATTTATCAATTGGGGCACCAGATTCCTCATAGTGTAATCTTTCAGCAGGCTAAGGATATAATTAAGAAGGATATACTTGGCAAGATTACACTTGTTGAGACAACTACTAATCGTAACACAGCTGATGGAGCATGGATCAGACATCTTGACAAAAATGGTAATCCCAAACCCGGTGATGAAAAAACAATTGACTGGGAACAATGGCTTGGTAATGCTCCAAAAGTTCCTTTCAGTATTGACCGTTATTATAACTGGACTAAATTCTTTGATTACGATATTGGCTTAATCGGCCAGTTATTTACTCATGAATTTGATTCAGTTAACCAGTTATTAAGGATTGGAATACCCAAATCAGTAGTCTCCTCCGGGGGCATCTACTACTGGAAAGATAACAGAGATATGCCTGATCTGCTGCATTGTGTTTTTGAATACCCTGACCGTGATCTGACACTCCTTTACAGTGCAACTCTTGCAAACAGCAGGAGCAGAGGCCGTGTATTCATGGGTCATGATGCCTCAATGGAGCTGGGAAGTGCTATAAGCATTACAGCCGATGCTGACTCTACACGCTATAAAAAACAAATTGAAGCCGGATTGATCGACCCTTCCGGTCCGATGGTTTCTTTTAACCCAAACTCAGGCAAGATTGATGCTGTTACTTCAGCCACAGAGAAATACTATGCAGCAAGAGGTCTTACTACAACAACGATTAACGGCCTTCAGGTTGATGTAACCTATTTGCATATTAAAGAGTGGATAGATTGTATCAGAAGCGGCAAAACCACCAGTGCAAATATAGAACGTGCTTTTGAAGAAGGAGTCGCATGTCTTATGGCACATAAATCTTATGTTGAAAAGCGACGTACAGTTTGGGATCCCGTAAATAGGAAAATTGTCTAAGTATTTTGCGATACTTTAGTATAGAGATTATTGCCATAATTTCAGATAGAAGAGTTTTATGAACTATATGTTACTTTTATTTGTCCCATTCATCACTTTATTGATGCATTGTGGTACTTCTCCTGATAAAGGAAAGACACCTTTTATATTCAGGGAGAATGACCAGGGGATTGAATTATCTGAAAATGGTAATCCGGTGTTCTTCTACCAGAGAAAGCCAAAATCTCTTACAGGTCAATATATCTGCAGTAATTATTTGCATCCGTTATATAGTATTGATGGGGATGTTCTGACAGAAGAATTTCCTTCTGATCATCCATACCATCGTGGTATTTTCTGGACATGGCATCAGCTTTATGTTAATGACAAAAGTATAGGAGATGGCTGGATTAATGAAGGTATCTCGCAGGATGTTGTTAATGTCAAAACTGAAAAAAGCACAGAGAAGGCTCAAATCAGTGTTGAGGTGATGTGGAAATCTTCATCATTTCAGGATGGGAAACCTTTTATGAAAGAGCATACAACAATTACTGTTTACAAGCTTGAATCAAATATCCGTAGAATCGATTTCGAAATAGCTATAAACTCTCTTGTCAATGGGTTGCAGATTGGTGGCTCTGCGGACGAAAAAGGCTATGGAGGTTTTTGCACCAGGTTAAATCTTCCGGACGGCCTTATCTTCACCTCAGAAAAAGGTCCGGTTACGCCGATTGAACTTCAGGTAAAAGCTGGTCCATGGATGGATTTTTCAGCTGACTTTGGAGGAAAATCGAAAGTAAGCGGTCTTACAATACTCTGTCATCCCACCACCCCGGATTATCCTGAGCCCTGGATCTTAAGACAAAAAGGAAGTATGCAGAATGTTGTCTTTCCAGGGCAGAATAGGATAACTATTCCGCAGGATAAGCCTGTTGTATTGCGTTACCGGATTATTATTCATAATGGTGATGCAGCCAGTCTGAATATTCCAAAGTTGCAGACGGAATATGGAAAATCATCTTTGAAGAAGTAAGTTTTGAAACAATATACGCATCTTTCCTCGGAGAGAGCTACTTAGTAATTCTTTAAAACCTATTAACCACGGAGTTACGCAGAGTAAACACTAAGTAACACTGTTTTTAAGTCAATTGTTTTATTTATAAATAAAATATAAAAACTAACTTTATAAGGTCTCGCTAAAACACTAGTATTATGACCTTATTGCATCAGGAACTTACAAGTTCAATATTAAATTGTGCTTATAAAGTACATAGTTCTTTAGGCCCTGGTTTATTGGAATCTGCTTATGAAGAATGTCTTTATTATGAACTTGACAAAGCCGGACTCTCTGTTATTAAGCAGAAACCAATGCCTTTGATTTATGAAGATAAAAAACTTGAATTAGGTTACAGGATCGATCTCTTTGTTGAAGGTAAAGTTATTATTGAGATCAAATCAGTTGATGCTCTTAATCCGGTTCATTTTGCTCAGATACTGACATACCTGAAGTTATCAAAATGCAGGATAGGATTCCTGATTAATTTTAATGTTCAATCTTTAAAGGATGGTATAAAGAGAGTCATATTATGAAACTTCAGGATTAACTTATAATCAAAATGGTTGCTAAATTGTCAAAACTGTGTAACTCCGTGATCTGGATATATAAGCTAACTCTGTGTAACTCCGTGGTTAATAATAATTTGCGGCATTAGCATCCTTTTTTGTTGAAGCACAGAGGTTTTTGTCGTAGTCCTGACTTTGCTATCCGTATTCAGGTCCGCTGATAAGATATTGATTCCTGATTATACCCGGATAAGGATTGCTCTTTAAAAACATCCTTACAAACTGCCTTTGTTTCACAAAACCAATTGATTCCAGCCAACTGATCAAATCTTCCTTATCCTCGTGGACATCGAGTGCAACTGGTTGAATATTAAGTGATTCTAAAGTTTTTGAAATAAGAGTTTTTGCTGATGTGGTTGATGATGCAGAAACAGGTCCGATATAGTTAAACCTGCTGCCATCTCTTCCCATAATAAATCCATCTGGTTTGCCTTTACATTTTATTAGAAAGGCCTTATGAGGATAATTTTTAAATATGGTTCGCAATAGATAAGTCCTGTCTGCTCCAAAAATATTCATATCGAGTTTGAGTACTTCAGAAATGCTTTCGTTGTTGATATGGTTTAATTCATCTTCGGTATCCTGGTATGAAAAATTATTAAGGGAATCATTTGTCATCCTGTATATTTTATACTCCTCAATAAATCCAAGTTTCTGATACAGTGGCTGGCCCGCGGGTGTGGCATCCAGTTTAACAGATTCAACCTGTTTTAGTTTCTCAATAATGCTTGTCATGAGTTTCTTACCTGCACCCTGACCTCTTAGGCTTTTATCGACCAGTACCATTCCAATCCAGGCCACTTTGCCTGAATGATTAATTGCAGTTGCCGTTCCTGCAACCCGATCATTAAGTTCAGCTATAAGACATGTATTTATCGGATTTTCAAGCAACAGCCTCCAGTCTTTCTCAGTCTGGTTCCAGCCTTCATTTTTTGCCAGATTAACAGCCTGATCAATGTCATTTATATTCATTGACCGTATCCTGAATAAACTACTTTCCGGCATATCTGGATACAATTAAACTATGAAAGCCAGTTATCAATATTTTCAGCTATGAACGCATCATCATTGAGCTCCGGATAAGCTGCATATACCCTGTCTATTTCTTCTTTCTGACCAGGTGAAAGCACCTCGTCTTTATCAAGGGTCCATAAACCTTCCAACAATCCCTGGCGACGTAAAACCTCATGAAGTCCGACAATACAACCTGCAAAATTATTTGCAGCATCAAAGAAAGCGGCATTACTATCGGTGATACGGTTAGCATGTGCCAATGTTCTTTTTATATCATTGTCATATTCGCCTTTGTGGACAGCATCAAGAAGTTTTACTGCCGAATGTGTCCATACAGCCCAGTGTCCCAGTAAGCCGCCAACAATACACTTTTTGACATCCCTCTTACCGTTGTTGATACTGTATTCTGAAAGCAGGTCAACAAGTATATTGTCGTCGTTCCCTGTGTATAAAGCGATCTCATCTGACCTTCCTGATTCGATGACACCTCTGACAACATCAAATGTCTGATACCGGTTGAAAGGAGCCATTTTAATTGCAATAACATTTTGTATCCGGGCAAACTCCCTCCAGAAACTGACATCTAGCTTTCTGCCTCCCACAGCAGGTTGGAGGTAAAACCCTATTACTGGTATAATTTCAGCAACAGTTTTGCAATGTTTGATTATTTCATCATTTGGAGAATCTTTGAATGCTGCCAGACTCAGCAGAACAGCGTGAAATCCATATTCCACAGCCAGCCTGGCCTCACTAATAGCCTGCTGGGTTTTCCCTATTACACCGGCAATGCGTATCACAGGCTTTTTTGTTCTGGTGGTAAATCTGCTGAACTCTTCATTAGCAAGCTCCAGAAGAGGGGAGTAGAGACCGATCTCAGGCTTACGAATTGCAAACTGTGTCGTATGCACGGCTACAGCAACACCGCCTGCACCCGAATCGAGATAATATCTCATCAATGCCCTCTGGCGACGTTCATCGAGTTTAAGGTTACTTTTTAATGCCAGCGGAAGAGCAGGTATTACAATGCCCTTATTCAGTTTAGCTATTACCTCTGCAGGAATTGTATTTACTTTCATATCTGAAAAAATTATATAAAAATCCGTTTAATTTAACAAAACTTCACAGCCTGGAGCTAAGTTGTTACTCACTCCTCATGCCTCACCCCTTATGCCTCATGCCTCACGCCTTACGCCTTACGCCTTACGCCTCACGCCTCACGCCTTACTCCTTACTCCTAATACTTCCCGTCTCTAACTTCAAAATGGGTTGGCTTTCCCAATAATCCTTTTTCCTCTTTCATCCATTCAGCTATCCACTTTATAACCTGACTAATAGGTACCTTTGGCTTGCCATAGAGGTCAAAAGCTTTGTTGGAATTACTCAGTAAGGCTGTAGGAGCTTCCTTATTCACAAGAACAGGTTTCATTCCGAATAGCTTACCAAATTCTGTTGCTACATCGCGTACTGAGAGTATTTCAGGTCCTGTTATGTTCAGCACTTTTGCCGGACTTTTAGTTTGCCCGAGTGAACGGAGAACAAAATCATTAACATCGCCCTGCCAGATCACATTGAAATAGCCCATAGCGAGATCAACCGGCTGATTGTTTTTGACTTTCAGAGCAATATCTACCAATACTCCATAACGCATTTCTACCGAATAATTGAGACGGATAAGTGCCACTTCTGTCTTGAATTTATTGCTTCCGTATTCAAACATTCTTTCTCTTCCCAGGCATGATTGTGCATATTCACCTATCGCAACCGGGATATCTGTCTCCACCGATCCTCCTGATTCAACAGGTACAAGCGGATAGACACAACCTGTTGAAAAAGCAACTATTCTTGATTGTTTGAAATGTTCAGCCACAAGTGCAGGCAAATATGAATTGATAGCCCATGTCATTGCAAGATTGTCAATTGATCCGAACTTCATTCCTGCCAGGAAGAAAACATTTCTGAGAGTAGGTAAACTACTGATTAATTTTGTATCCAATAAGTCCCCATGTATGGTTTCTATTCCTGATTTCTCAATCTTTTTCTGCTGTTCCATACTTTCGAAAAGAGAAACCCCGACAATTCTTTTTTTACTCCCTGCTTCATCACAGGCTCTTCTTGCCATGCGCGCCAATGATTGTCCTATTTTGCCGGAGACACCTAAAAATATAATGTCACCATCTATTTTCGAAAACATTTTGATCACCTCAGCACTTGGTTGAGAAAGGAGTTCTTCAAGCTGTTCTTCATTTACTATTTTTTCAGGTAATTTAGTCATTGTTTATTCCTCCATTTTAAAATTATATCCTTATAAATATTTACTGATTGTTCCAACTTGTCAAGATAACAATATTCATCTGTCTGATGTGCCATCTCAGGTTGACCCGGACCAAGAATTACCGTGGGAACTCCATTATAAACCCTTTGCAATACTGATCCGTCAGTTAAGTATGGAAGTGCTTTTGGGAATGTTTTATCGGCCCTGTCTACTCCGCAGACATCATAAACCAGCTGAATAAATGCATCATTCTCGTCGGTGGAAACCGGTTTGAGATTGACAAGTGTTTCGAGAACTGTCTCATTCCCAAGTTCTTTGCTAAGTTTATTAAGTATAATACTATGATCAATCTTAGTTGTTGACCTGATGTCTATAGAAAATTCGGCATGGTCAGGGACAGAATTTATATTCAATCCTCCATTTATTTTACCCACATTAATTGTTGGAAAACCCAGCAGCGGGTCTCTTTCTGCTTCAAAATTAAAGTCTGCTACTTTCAGTACAGACTTTGCAGCTTTATAAATTGCATTAACTCCCAATTCAGGCATTGAGGAGTGGGCTGTTATTCCCGAGGTAACTGCATTGAGATAAAGTGCACCTTTATGTCCGATGACAGGAATATTACCAGTCGGTTCACCAACTATTATTGCGCTTGCTTTTCCGTGATTGTTAATAGTTTTCATTAACTGCTGAATCCCCAGGCATCCTAGTTCTTCTCCGGCCGTAAAAATCAATTTGATGGCATCTCCTTGCGGATTTTCATTGAATGTCTGGATTGATGCTAATATCATGGCAGCTAATCCACCTTTCATATCACTCGATCCCCGGCCCCATATCTTTCCTTCTTTTATCTCGCCATTAAATGGATCAACACTCCAATTTTTATTTCCCAGAGGTACCGTATCAAAATGGCCTGAAAGTATCAATGGATTCTTTTTTTCAGAATCTCCTTTTCCGGCAATCAGATGTAACCGGTCATCACCAAAAACATATAATTCCGTATGAAATCCATGACCATTAAGCACTTCAGCAACAAATTTTGCTATTGCACCTTCATTGCCGGGGGGGTTTATGCTATTAAAAGACAGTAGCTTCCTTGTTAAATCTATAACATCCATAATACAGACTATAAAACTTATCTGTTGTTTTCTTTTCAGAATAAATATTCAGCTTAAACAATTAAACATATGTTGAATAACATGTTATTTAATTATCATTTATGATGTCAAAGATAATAATACATTCACTATTCGAGTCTATTACCGGTTGTCAATTGGATTTCTGTTAATAAAATAATTCAGCGTCTGAATATTAATGAAATGAAATTATTTTTAATGACTTTTCAGCATTACTATAACTGATTATTAACCACGGATTAACACGGATTGACACGGATTGACACGGATTAACACTGATTAACATGGATTAACACGGATTAACACGTATACACTTGGAATAGCAAGGATTAACACAGAGTATTCAGGATTTTTCAATGAGTAAAGATATAAGTGAAACTTAGTGATCACGATAGCTATCTGGACTATGTATGACTTCCTGGTTTAAATAAACAGTATAATATTATTGAGTACAATTAGTATATTTTGA
>JGI20214J51088_10000225_pt1 | contig 41405 bp, 36 predicted proteins | sample WetSurMetagenome_FD_51088 | JGI IMG/M metagenome (IMG submission 51088) | reverse complement strand
AGATTTACCAGGCCTGCCTTCCCTGTTAAAGAGTTCGGAAAGAGATTAAACATTATGCTTACCGTTGCTTTCGGGCAGACTAAAATATTCCGTAAACCGGTATTGGGTCTCTTTCATGCATTGGTCTTCTGGGGTTTCTGCATTATTCTTGTCGGAAGTGTGGAAATGGTTGTTGACGGACTTACAGGAACAGAAAAAGTACTTAAGGTCCTTGGGCCTGTTTACAATTTTATAATGGCTTCGGGAGATATTTTTGCTCTCATCGTGGCTGTTTCAATCATCATTTTCCTTTCACGTCGTCTCTTTTTTCATATTAAACGTTTCGAAGGGATTGAGATGAAACGAAGATCTCATATTGATGCAAACATATCTCTTTCATTGATTCTGATGTTAATGCTGTCACTTCTGGCAATGAATGTTGGATATATTGGATCCAGGGATATTTCAGCAGGGATGATAAACGGAATATACCCTGTCGGAAAAATACTGATCACTCTCTTCCACGGCTTTAGTGCTGAAAATTACAGGATCATGTATGAGGCTGCATGGTGGAGTCATATTCTGCTGATCTTTTTCTTTGCTAACTATCTGCCATACTCAAAACATTTCCATGTTTTCATGTCAGTACCTAATGTGTTTTTATCCAGGCTTGAGCCACTCGGGAAACTTCCAAACATGGATAGTATTACAAGGGAAGTAAAACTTATGCTCGATCCGAATACAGCTTTTACTGCCGGTACTACCGATATCCCTGTTGAACGGTTTGGTGTAAAAGATGCAGAAGATGCTTCCTGGAAAAACTATTTTGATTCATTGTCATGTACAGAATGTGGCAGGTGCACTTCTGTTTGCCCTGCAAATATCACGGGTAAGAAATTATCACCGAGAAAAGTTATGATGGACCTCCGGGCAAGAATGAAAGAGAAAGGTCCGCTGATGGTTAAAAATGGCAGAGACTTCAATGATAACCGTTCACTGCTGCGAGATTATATCTCTGAAGAGGAGCTTTGGGCCTGCACCACTTGTAATGCCTGTGCAAAAGAGTGCCCCATTAATATAAATCATCCGACACTTATAATCGATATGCGAAGATATCTTGTTATGGAGGAAGCCTCTGCTCCGGGGGAATTAAAAGCTGTTTTCAATAATATAGAAAATAATGGAGCCCCCTGGCAATATTCGGCTGAGGATAGGTTAGTATGGGCAAAAGATCTTGAAGTCAACATCAAATAAGACTTTTTTGAAGAGACAGTAATAAAAGAAAAAACACTAAGTAACACAAATGGTAAATGATACAAACAGGATTAAAAAGATAAGATAAAACATGGAAACCCGGAGAATTGAAGTCCCAGTAATGGCAGATCTTTTTGCCAGGGGAGAAAAGCCGGAATACCTTTTCTGGGTAGGCTGTGCAGGAGCTTTTGATGACAGGTATAAAAAAGTCGTAAGATCATTTGCCAGGATACTCAGTTATCTCAATGTGAGTTATGCTGTTCTGGGTAAGGAAGAGACTTGCACCGGAGACCCTGCCAGGCGTGCCGGAAACGAAATGTTATATCAGATGCAGGCGTTGCAGTTAATAGAAATATTCAGGATGTATGAAGTGAAAAAGATTATAACGATCTGCCCGCATTGTTTCAATATATTTAAAAACGAATATCCTGATCTCGGTGGAAAATATGAAGTAATCAACTATCTTCAGTTCCTGAACACGAATATTGAAGAAGGTAAACTTAATATCGATCCATTATCGTTGAAAAATATTTCAGTAACATATCATGATCCGTGTTACCTCGGCAGAGCTAATGACATTTATGATGAACCCCGTGCTATTTTGAAAAAGCTAACCGGTAATCTTGTCGAGATGGAAAGAAATAAAAGCTTCGCATTGTGTTGTGGTGCGGGTGGTGGACAAATGTTTAAGGAAGCAGAGAAAGGCGATAAGGAGATTTTTATTGAAAGAACCGAAGATGCAATTAAAACTGAAGCTAAAGTAATTGCTACTGCATGTCCTTTCTGCATGACAATGATGACTGATGGCCTTAAATACAAAAATAAGGAGGAGGAGATCAGGAATTTTGATATTGCCGAACTTATTGCACAATCACTGGAATTATAGATTAATCCAAATAATTATCTGACTATGGAAAACAGTAAAATATTGAAAAGCGGTGAATTTCTTGTAAGTGAAGTTGAATCGAAAGATATTTTCATTCCCGAGGAGTTTAACGAGGAACAGAGGATGATAGCTCAGACATGCAGCGACTTTCTTGTAGCTGAAGTTTATCCCAATCTTGAAGAAGTCGAAAAGAGCGACAGGGAGCTGATGAAAAGCATGCTGAAGAAGTCAGGGGAACTTGGATTATTAGGAATTTCAATTCCGGAAGAGTTTGGCGGATTCGGACAGTCATTTGTGACCCAGATGCTTGTAGCAGAAACTACCGGTGCGGGATACTCTTTTTCTGTGGCATATATGGCTCATTGCGGTATTGGTACCTTACCGATAATGTACTATGGAAACAAAGATCAAAGGGAGCGTTATGTAACAAAGCTGGCCTCTGGAGAATTTTTAGGGGCTTACTGTCTCACTGAACCTGGTGCCGGTAGTGATGCAAACTCAGGAAAATCCAACGCAAAATTGAGCGAAGACGGCAAACATTATATTCTTAACGGCCAGAAGATGTGGATTACAAATGCCGGATTTGCTGACACGCTGGTTGTATTTGCAAAAATTGATACCGACAGGGTTCTCAGTGCATTTATTGTTGAGACAAAATACCCGGGCGTTGTTATTGGTCCTGATGAACACAAAATGGGAATTAAAGGATCATCTACTGCTCAGATATATTTCAATGATGTTAATGTTCCGGTTGAAAATCTTCTTGGGAAAAGAGGTGAAGGTTTCAGAATTGCACTAAGCATCCTTCATATGGGACGTTTGAAGCTTGGAGCTAATGTTATAGGAGCTGCTAAAAAAGCTATTAACGATTCTGTAAAATATGCCAATGAAAGAAAACAGTTTGGTGTACTTATATCAACCTTTGGTGCGCTGAAACACAAAATGGCTGAACAGGTTATTCGTCTTTTTGCATCTGAATCGGCTGTCTACAGAGTAAGCAGCGATATTGATTCCCTGATGAAAAAGCTTACCGTTGATTGCGGAGACTATGGAAGAGCTTCAATTGAAGCTATAAGTCATTATGCTGTTGAGGCTGCCATTTTGAAAGTTGTTGGTTCCGAAATGCTCGATTTCGTTGCTGATGAGGCAGTTCAGATTCATGGAGGAATGGGTTATTCAGCAGAGATGGATGTTGAACGTGGTTATCGCGATTCAAGAATCAACAGGATTTTCGAAGGGACAAATGAAATAAATCGGCTCCTTGTTGTTGACACTGCTATGAAACGTGCAATGAAAGGGGAATTTGACCTTTTCGGAGAAGCCGGGAAACTCTACTCCGGTTTGAATGAAATAACTGACGGCAAAATTGCAGGAGAAAGCTATTATGCTCAGAAAAACAGATATACCAAAAACTTCAAAAAAGCAATACTTATATGTATTCACGGGGCAACAAAACGTTTCGAGAAGAATCTGATTAATGAACAGGAAGTTCTTAATAATATTGCCGAAATGATGATGGAGACTTATGTTTCGGAATCACTCTTACTGAGAGTTGAAAAAATGGGAACAATCAAAGGTGATGTCTCTCTTTATAAAGATATCCTCGATGTTAATCTTTTCGACACTGCCAATATTGTCAGAAAATCGGCTCTTGAAGCAATCAGCACATTCTGTACTTCAGAATCATGCCCAGCGCTCATTAATGCAATAGAGAACCTTACGCGGGTGGAATGCATAAATGTTAAAGATGCCAGAAGGCGGATCGCTGATAAACTTATTGAAGATAACAGTTATAAATTCTGAGAATCCGGACATATTAACATAAATCAAAATGCTTTAGTCAGAGCCTTATTCAAACCGCCTATAACTGATATATAGCAACTTCAGATGAAAATCGCAGATAAATTTAATACATTTGCTGTATAAGAGTATCCTATGAAAAGCAATATTAAAATCCTGTTTATTCCAATAGTATTAACTCTGTTTTATCAGTCATGTACTGTTGTCCCGCTTACCGGCCGTAAACAATTGAATCTGCTTCCGGAATCTGAAATGATTTCAATGTCATTTACCAACTACACCGACTTTATGAAGTCAAATCAGGCTTCAACAGATAAAAAGAATGCAGATATTGTTAAAGAGGTAGGATCAGCTATTTCGGAATCTGTTATAAAGTATTTTACTGACAATAACCTGATAAGCCGTCTAAATGGGTATCAGTGGGAGTTCAACCTGGTAAAAAATGATTCTACTCCGAATGCATGGTGTATGCCAGGCGGCAAAGTGGTAGTTTACAGTGGAATACTTCCATATACCAAGGATAAAAATGGTCTTGCAGTGGTTCTCAGTCATGAAATTGCACATGCAGTTGCACGACATGGAAATGAAAGAATGAGCCAGGAGCTTCTTACCCAGTTTGGAAGTATTGCATTAAGTGAGGCAATCAAACAAAAACCCGGACAGACACAGAGCATTTTTAATACTGCCTATGGACTGGGATCTCAATTTGGAGTATTGCTCCCATTCTCGCGTGAGCATGAACTTGAAGCAGATAAACTTGGGCTGATTTTCATGGCCATGGCCGGATACGATCCTCAGACAGCAATAGGTTTCTGGGAAAGAATGAGCTCCATGGGAGGTGGTAAACCACCTGAATTTATGAGTACTCATCCTTCAGATGAAAAAAGAATAGCCAGAATTAAGGAAGCTTTGCCTGAAGCAATGAAATACTATAAAAAGTAAATCTATTCTCAACATCTGCTGTTCCTTCAAAAAATTCTACAGACTGAATTTCCGGGTTTGAAATTCTGATCACAGAACCCATGCATAATCCGTGAGGAATTCAGAGTCCTATTCCGCAATAGTGTTAATTCTTCTTTTCTGCAAAAAAAGAATTGCATATTCTTTAATTCTCCACTTTGATTTCTTACCCCTCAGGATAATCTCTTTGTATTGTTCGGGTTAGTTAATATATCATGTATATTGTTCTGAGAACCACTTTCTTCAATAGATATTGTGTCAGAATTATAAAAATATCAGGGACTGTAAGATCAATAATTCATGGATTTTTTTTAAGCTGATTTCCCAATCTTTAAATATTGTAAAATATATATCATCTGTGAAAGTGATATAGATCAATTTTTGATGTGATAAACAGCAGTGCCTGTCCATCAAAATTATTGCTCGCGACAGACTTTTAATCACGATAATAAAATATCTTTGTGAATTAATTAACAACAATAAAGATATGAATCAGATATTAAAGAGTATAAAACAGATATTGGTCGCATTGACAATTCTTATTGCGCTGATAGGAATCTCTTCATGCGAAAAGTATTCATTTACAATACCGACTGTAAGTCTTGTTGATACTTTGCATTTCAGTACAGACATACAGCCAATATTCAGTGCAAATTGCATTACCTGTCATGGCGCCACGAAAGCTCCGGATCTCCGAGATGGCAAATCTTTCCAGGCTCTTACAAAAGGCTCCTTCATTAATCTTCCGGGAGAGACAAGTAAGTTGTATACAAAAATGACTGGTTCAGATCATTCCCCGAGGTCAACCGATCAAGACAAACAAAAAGTCCTCATCTGGATTAACCAGGGAGCCCTCAATAATTAATATAACTAAACCTGATAAAACCCATTAAAATGAAAAAGATTTTTATCCTTTTAACTTTATCATTATTTCTTACTCCGTTATTTTCGCAGGAGGAGACTCAGACCCAGGAAAAATCCAAACCTGTCCGGTTTACTTTTGGAACAACCATCCTCATTGACAATCATACAGTAGCCACACCTTATAAAGGTGGCCTTGAACTTGAAATTCATCACAGGTTCAGCCTTATTGAAGATTATCATAACCTTTTCGGAATATACGGATCTGCTAATACACGGATTGGTCTGAATTATGGGATTACTGACAGATTAATGATAGGCGCAGGTACCACAAAAGACTATAAGCTGCAGGATATTCAGTGGAAATATCTGATTCTTCAACAGACTGAAGATAACAGCATGCCGGTATCACTTTCATACTACGGCAACATCGTATTTGATTTACGTAAAGAGGAGGTATTCGGACCCGCTGCAAGTTTCAAGGATATGCACAGATTATCCTATTTCTCACAGCTTATTGTTGCCCGTAAACTGAATGAAAAGATTTCTCTGCAGGTAGCACCTTCACTGGCATATTTCAATTCTGTACCTCTTAATGCAGATACTACAGCAGGTTATAAGAATCTGAACTTTGGTCTGTCAGCAGGGGCCCGTGCTAATCTTTTTGGGTCACACTCATTGTTGCTCGAATATGACCAATTACTTACAAAAGGAGATCCTGATGTTCCTACAAAACCAAATCTTTCTCTTGGTTGGGAAATAAGTACTGCGACTCATACTTTTCAGATATTCGTTGCAAACTATAACCAGATCATAAGTCAGAGGAATCTGGTTTTCAATACAAATGATTTCACAAAAGGTGACTATCTGGTTGGATTTAATATAACCGTAAGATTCTAAACAATAACCGGGATCATTGATGAAGATTTTCAGATTCCTGATCATATCTTATTTCATTTTAATCTGTAATACTTCTGCTCCCTGTGCAGGAGTATTCAGTTTTATGCAAGATAGTCAGAGTACAAAGGATACTACAAAACTTGTATCTCCTTATTTAGAAGACAATGAACGCTGCCTTAAATGTCATGGCCAGAGCAGATATGAATATACCAATGAAAATCTTGGAAGACAGATAAAAGCTATGATGTTTTCGGAACGCATTGTGAAAAGAGATGAGTTCTATAATTCCAATCATAAGAACTTCAGTTGCACCGATTGTCATTCAGAGGAATATACGAAGTTCCCTCATTCAGGTGAACTCAGAATGGAGCAGAAGCTGAATTGTATCGATTGTCATGGCGGCGATGAGAAATTTGCACAGTATCATTTTGAAGAGATAGAAGCAGAGTATAAGCAAAGTACCCATTTTAAAATGGAGGAAGAAGGTTTTTCCTGTTGGAAATGTCACAATCCGCACAGTTATAAGATAAGTGTCAGAAACAGCTCTAATCTTAAAGAAACGATTGCATATGATAATGCTATCTGTCTCAACTGCCACTCCGACTTCAACCGCTTTCAGCTTCTTACCGACAGGGAAGAGATAAACATTATTCAGAAGCATGAATGGCTGCCTAACCAGGCATCACACTTTGCGAATGTCCGTTGCATAGAATGTCATTCAAAAATAAATAATAATATACCTGTATCTCATTTGATTAGACCTAAAGAGGAAGCAGTAAGACTCTGCAACGAATGCCATTCAAAAAATTCAATCCTGATGGCTTCGCTTTATAAATTTGAATCTAAAGAGCAACGCCGCGACGGATTTTTTAACGGGATAATATTAAATGAATCGTATGTAATAGGTGCAAACAGAAATGAATACCTGAATTTATTAAGCCTGCTTATCTTTGCCGGAGTTATTGGAGTTATCGGCACTCATATTTTTTTCAGGATCCGTAGAAACAGTAAAACTATTAATAGAGACTAAGATGTATCTTTACCCAAAATGGATAAGAATCTGGCATGTTTTAAACGGAATATTGTTTCTTATTCTCATAGTTACAGGAATAAGTATGCAGTATACCGATAAAGAAAGTACTTCATACGTTGTTGGATTTGCTAAGGCTGTGAAGATGCATAATTTTGCAGCTATAGTATTGACAATCAATTATATCTTATTTGTTACCGGGAATTTTCTGACAAATAATGGCAAGTATTACAGAATAAGTAAAAAGAACTTTTTGGCAGACCTTGGTTCACAATTTAAGTATTATTCCTGGGGCATGTTTAAAGGTGAAAAACATCCGTTTCCTGTTACTGAAGAACGCAAGTTTAATCCACTTCAGAAGATTACATATGTGCTAGCCATGTATCTGGCTGTACCTTTGCTTATTATATCTGGTATTGGTTTGTTCTTTCCTGAAATTACCATTGGCAGTTTTTTTGGAATCAGTGGCCTTATTCTTACCGACATCTTACATATTACAATGGGTTTCTTCCTTTCAGTATTCATGGTAGTTCATATTTATACCTGTACTCTGGGATCAAAGCCGACTTCTCTGTTCAGAGGCATAATAACCGGTTACCATGTATCTGATGATCATTAGATTAGAACCATCAAAATAAGTTGCACGATAATTGTATTGTAACATTAAATTAAAAGTTAATGATTATGAAAACTTTAAAAGTGTTTTTTATTAGTTCCGCAATTCTGTTCATGAGCATTTCTTTGGTCGCCCAACCTAAACCCTGGGAGGTACCGGCTACCTTTAAATCTATGCAAAATCCTGTTGCAAAGAGTGATGTAAGCACTAAAGCCGGACTGGCGCTTTATTCCAGGAATTGTACGTCCTGTCATGGAAAAGCAGGTCTGGGTGACGGTGTAAAAGCCAGAATGCTGAAAGATTTTCCTGGAGACTTTTCTAAAGCTGAATTCCAAAGCCAGCCTGATGGCAGTCTTTTTTATAAAACAAAAGCCGGACGCAGTGAAATGCCCAAATTTGAAGGTAAACTTACTGACGATGACATTTGGAATGTTGTTAATTATATGAGGACATTAAAACAGTAACCTGGAGAAAATAAAACCTGAAGATCAGAGGCTGTTCCTGTTCGGGCAGCCTCTTTTGTTTAATTAATTTTTTGAATCAATCTTATGAATCTCCTTTGATTCTGTAAGCTTTTGAAAGCAGTATCATTTTTTATTAATTCCTTATTATGTAATCCGTTTTTTACCGATCTCTCCAGTGCAAAAAGAGCCTCGTCATTTTGTCTGTCAAGGGCACATACTCTTGCAAGATTATACCAGCTGTTTTTCTTGTCTGGGTCACAGATTGTCCATATTTTAAAAAATCCCGATGCTGCCTTATAATTGCCGTTTTCGATGGACTTACTGCCATACTCAATGCTCGCTGATGCTATCATATTTAGAAGCCGGTACGACATAAGCGAATCACTGCTCCTGTTATTTCTGGTTTTGGAATCCAGAGAATGAATCTCGTTCTTCCACCAGTTACAAATACTGTCAGTCAGTTCGTTGCTATTGACAATTTCGAGGAATGCCTTCTGATACCTCTGTCTTCTTAATAATTCCTCATCGTGGATCTTTTCATAATATCTGATCGCCTTTTTGTACGGTTCGCACTTCTCAAGCTTTCCAATATCAGTCAATAATGATTCACTGATTTGTGATACAGGAAAATCCCGGAGAACATACGAATAGTATTTTTTTGCCCCGACAAGATCCGATTTTTCTTCAGATTGCCTCGCAATAGTTGTCATTTGATGCAAAAAATCATTAATAAAATCATCTCTTTTCTCAATTACTCCTTTTTTCATCAATTGAAGTTCCATCCAGCCAAGAGCAAACTGCAGATTTTCAGGTTCTGGCCAATTGTGTCCTCCGTTAAAAACCATGAAATATGAAAGAATGCCGGAGTTAATTAACCGGAGACTGAGATCATTCATCTCCTGATAGTTCATGTCCTTATCTCCAACAATACCAAAATATATAAGATGCGTCATCAGAGATGGCCGAAAGATCCTTATATCCGGCATTCCCGCTCCGCATCCAATTACCCCTGCAACCCTTCTGTTATTAACAGAGAAAGCTAATGCGAGCCGGCTGCCACCGGAAAATCCTGCACTGAAAATCCTCCTGCTGTCAATACTAAATCTCTGCATTACATCCTTGTACAAAACATCAGCTTTGGAAAGCATCTTTGTAAAATCGCCATTTTGTATTGTATTGGAACACACGAGTATATAGCCGAATTTCTTTGCTGCAGGAACAAATTTATCAACAGCAATCCTTCCCCTGGCAGCAGGATCGAATATAAATAAGAGTGGCCATTTCTGTGACCCTTCATAATTTCCAGGAAGGAAAAGAGAATAACTTTCCGCAGAATTGTCAGTACAAAAGACAGAATCAGTAATTATGTCTTTCATCAAGCTCAGATTATAACTCTGAGACTTCAGAGAGACTGGGGATATTGATAATATGAAACCAATTATGAGTTTGAAGATCAAACCTGAAACTGGTTTTACGGTACTGTTTTTCACAGATAAGATATAATTTTAATAAAAGTACCTATTGCCATATGAAAACCAAAAATCAGAGAATGTATATCTATATTTATTAAGACCGTTGAAAAGAGTAAATACCTGTTTGGTTTAACTATTAATTTACGATTAAAAAAAAAGCTGAACTCATTGAGTTCAGCTTTTAATATCCGGAATTAAATTTCTAGATTCCTGCTGCAGTTAAAGCTTCGATTGAGTTGGTAAGTAATGCTTTTGAATACTTGTAATTATGAATTCCTAAGCTGTACTCTCTTAAACACATCTGGAAATTGATCATTGATCCCATAACAACATTCTTCAAAGAAGGGAATGTTGGCAGGGCAGTATTTGTAGCAACTTGCGCTGGTGTCCATGTACTGCCCGGAGCCGGATTCTTCCATGCACCTAAAGGATTTGTGGATGGGTCGTAGATATTAAGATAACCATCATAATTACCTGTTGTATAACCGGCCCACAAATTCGCTGTAGCATCTGATTCAGTATGAAGAATAGCTGTTCCTGCTCCAACTGAGTTCAGTTTTGTTGCCAGGTTTTCTAGTAATGTAAGTATTTCAGTTCTTGGAGTCTTCCATAATGTTGTAGATGATGATGTAATAGCTGATGTATGGCAGCCTGTCGTATTACAGCTGTTAAAGTTACCTTTAGCAGTAAATGTATGACCTCCGGCTCTGCCTGAAACAGTAGCCATGTGGCAATCCTGACATGAAGCTGCTGTTGTATGGGTTGAGCTCTCATAGGGTAAGGAGCCTGTGAACTGAACACCACCCTGTCCTGCAAAAATGGCACCTACAGCACCATAATGAATATGTGTTCTGTATGAAGGTATCACTTTATTGGGTGCTGCGTTACCTACTACATTATCATAAAAGACCGCAGTCGGATTGCTTGCAAGACCTGCATAATCAACAACATCTCCGTTTGAGGTAGTAGTACTTGTTGTCAACGGACGTGGCTGATGGCATTTTACGCATAAGTTGCTCATTCCGCCATCCTGTGTAAGGTTTATTGTTTTTGTACCTTTCCACATGGTCATTGAAACAGCAGCAGTTGTAGTTAAAGGCGAGAAATCGGTTCCTGCATAGGTAGTATGCAAACTGCTGTGGCAGGTGAAGCAATTAATCTCACCAAGTGTTTTACTTGATATCGATGCATAACTATTGCTGTATTTACCGGATGTTGGATTTAAAGCAAATGTCGACGGAATATTATTCGCACAGACATACTTGAATGCTTCCGATGTGTGGCATGGAGAGCAACCGGTATTACCAGCCTCTTCAAAGGCTACTTCACCATAAGAGTGTTTTGAGAATTCAAATTGCACTGCAACAGCATCAACAACAGTTGGATTGTGGCATTCTTTGCAAGTCTCATTTGCATCTTTGCCGGCAACTCCATCCTTGCCATCAATGCCATCTTTACCTGCAGGTCCCATTGGTCCTTCACATGCTGTCAAAAGATATCCAGCTGCAAATAAAAGTGTAAATAGTTTGATCAGGTTTTTCATATCAGGTTTATTAGTTAAAATTTCGTACTGCAAGTTATAAATAACCTCTGTTATATTATTAACAGATTATATGCTATTTGCGACATCGATAGTTGATACATATAGGTTTTGTCTGTGATAAATATCAATAAATTAAGTGATATTTGTTAGCTTTGTGTTTTCTTTTCTCTTTAAAAACCTATTTTTGAACCCCTTAAAAACGGAATTATGTCAGACGTAAATATAATAGATAGTTGTGAAAATTGCACCACGAGATGGAAGAATTTTCAGCATCTGACAAAAAGTGAGTTGCAGTTAATAAATGATAACAGGTATGAAGCTACATTCAAGCCTGGTGAGATAATAGTAAAGCAGGGATCCCCAACATCAAATGCGTTGTTTTTGGCAAACGGGATGGCTAAAACATATATTGAGGGTATAAATGGAAAGAATTTTATTATGGGGATTGCTTTACCCGGTAGCTTGATTATGGGTCCGGGGGTATATGTAAATTCGAGGCATACTTATTCTGTGGCTGCAATTACCACTGTTCAGGCCTGTTTTATCAGTTTCGATATCTTCAAGCAACTTGTAAGAGTCAATGGAGCTTTTGCTGAGGGGCTCCTTGAGGATATCAGTGTAAAATCGCAGAGATCGATTATAAGGATGGTCAACCTGGCTCAAAAGAGAATGTCAGGCAGACTTGCTGAAGTCTTATTATATTTTTCAGATGAAGTATTTCACAAAAATGAATATGAAATGATTCTCTCTCGGCAGGAACTTGGTGAAATGACAAGCATGGCCAAGGAATGTGCCGTGAGGATTCTGAAAGAACTCGAAGATTCAGGAGTGATATACTCCGATTCATCAATTATTAAAATACTGGATAGGGAAAAACTAATTCAGATCTCAGAGAAGGGTTAGGGAAACAGGAAGACCAAAGACAATGAAATTATTGGCCTAAAGACATCTGGCTTACGACACATGTCTTTTTAAATGTAAATTTTTAACAAATTAATATTATGAGGTATATTAAGTTTCTTTTTTCGAAAGTTTTAATGGGTGTCTTATTCTTATTATTTGCAGCGGCAATGGCAGTAGCCACTTTCATTGAAAATGATTTTGGATCCCCTGCAGCTTATAGTATGGTTTATAATACCAAGTGGTTCGAGTTGATATTATTTCTGCTTGCTGCTAACCTTATAGGGCAAATGTTCATTTTCAAACTGTATAAAAGAGGAAAACTTCCTGTTTTTCTCTTTCATCTTTCATTTGTTCTTATGATTGCAGGTGCCGCGATAACCAGGTATTTCGGTTGGGAAGGGGCTATTCATATTCGTGAAGGGGAAGAGCAGAATACCTGTTATTCCAATGAGAAGTATATAGGTTATTCCATATGGGATGACAGTGGGAATATTATAGATAGCCGTTCGGAAAAATATTCAATGACTTCGGTATCAGCCGATGACTATAGAAAGACTCTTAGAATCAATGATAAAGATTTTGAACTTGTCCTTGCAAAGATTCTCCCGAATGCCTCTGAGGTTCTCGGCAATGATCCGGGTGGAGAACCTATCATATCATTGCTTGTAACAAAGGATATGATGTCAAGAGAAACCCTGATTCTTAAAAAAGGTGAAACTCAGACAACCAATGGATTCACAATCGGTTTTTCTCCGGATAAACCGGCTGATGTGAATATTTCAGTCGATTCAGGTGTGTTTGTAATGTCCTCAAAATTCGATATCGGCATGATGAGTATGATGACACAGGCAGTGACTTTATCTGAACCAGGCAAGCCTGTTGTTTTAAAACAAATGCAGATAGTAACAGTAAATGATACCAAGATAGTACCACAGGAAATGTTAATGGCTGGTATTTCAAAAGCAACATCTGTTAATCCAAAAGAGCAGACTACCGGACAAAATGCATTTATTTTTCATATTTCTGATGGAAAGAAGACACAAACAGTCTATCTGTGGGATAAAGCTTTAGAAAAAGTTGCCACAGGCTCCTGTTATATAGATGGTAAAAAGATTGAGATCAGCTACGGCTCAAAGAGTACAGCTCTGCCTTTCGCTATTAAACTGAATGACTTTATTCTTGAGAGATATCCGGGATCTAACAGTCCTTCCGGTTATAAGAGCGATGTTGTTCTTCTCGACAGGGATGAAAATGTTGAAAAACCCTTCATGGTTTTCATGAATAATATCCTCAAATATAAAGGATATCGTTTTTATCAGTCCTCCTTCGACCCGGATGAAAAAGGTACTGTGCTGTCTGTTAACCACGATCGGGCCGGTATGGTTGTTACATACACGGGCTATGCAATGCTGTTTATTTTTATTATTCTGACCTTGCTAAGTAAGGAGACTGTATTTCGCAATATCAATGCCGGATACTGGCAATCGAGTATAAGAAAATCTGTTCCCATCGTTATTCTGTTTCTTTTTTTATCGGGCCTTACAAGTGTAAACGGACAAAAACTCATTCCTGACAAAGCTGTTTCTGAGGCGTTTGGTAAAGTACTGGTGCAGGATCAGAAGGGCAGAACTAAACCTCTTTTCACTTTAAGTAACGATATTCTTCGTAAAGTGACACGGGAAAATGAGTTTGAAGGACTCACTTCCATGCAGGTCTTTCTGGGTCTCTATCTCGATTTTAATAACTGGAAGGAGGTACCTTTTATAAGGATTTCAAATAAAGAATTGCAGGGGAAACTCGGGATTAAAGGAAAGTATGCTTCATTCACTGATCTTGTAAATCTTGAAGGCAGCGGGTCCTATAAAATTTCCGAAGAGGTTAACAGCGCTTATGCCAAAGCTCCTGGTGAGCGAAGCAAACTGGACAAAGAGATAATGAAGATCGATGAAAGGGTGAATATCGTTTATATGATTTATAAAGGAGATTTCCTGAAATTATTCCCTCTCAAAGATGGAACTCTTGACTGGGGATCACCGGAGGTTGCACTTCAAAAAGCTGTTGGCAAAGAAGACTCGGTATACCTTAAAAATATTATTCCTGTTCTGACAGATGCCATTCAGACAAATAATATTACAACCACAAAACAAGTGGCAGGATCTGTCAGTGAATATCAAACCAGGTTTGCCGGGTATGATCTTCCCTCAAAATCAAGAACTAATATTGAGATATTATACTATAAACTGAGCATCTTTGAAAAGCTCTTCCCTTTTTATGCAACTATTGGCATGATAATGCTTATCGGGTTGATTACAATGGTGATCAGGGGGAGAAAGGAGACCACATTATTTCTTAAGGTTCTTAGCTGGTTGCTTTTTGCAGGATTTATATTTCATACAGTTGGACTCGGACTGAGATGGTATATCGCAGGACATTCTCCAATGAGCAATGGATATGAATCGTTAATCTTTATTTCGTGGGTTACACTACTTGCAGGATTCATATTCAGCCGTAGATCGGCTTTTGCTCTTTCCGCTACCGCCGTACTGGCCTCAATGACACTGATGGTTGCCCATCTCAGCTTCATGGATCCGGAAATAACAAACCTCGTCCCGGTACTTAAGTCATACTGGCTGACTCTACATGTGTCGGTCATTACCGGGAGCTATGGTTTTCTGGGACTTGGAGCAATCCTCGGACTGATTACAATGATATTGCTCGCATTATCAAACGACAAAAACCGTGACAGAATAGCAAATACCATTGATGAACTTACAGTTATAAACTTCAAAACCCTTACCCTCGGACTTTATTTCCTGACAATAGGAACCTTCCTGGGAGCAGTCTGGGCAAACGAATCCTGGGGCAGATACTGGGGATGGGATCCAAAAGAGACATGGTCACTTATCACTATTATAATATATAGTATTGTAATACATAGCCGTACGATACCCGGTATGAAAGATATTTTTACTTATAATCTTATATCACTGTTTGCATTTTCGTCAGTACTTATGACCTATTTCGGTGTTAACTATTATTTATCGGGACTTCACTCTTATGCCGCAGGAGATCCAATTCCGGTGCCTAAGTTTGTTTATATAGCTGTAATTCTGTTAACAGCGCTGGCACTGCTGGCATATTTGAAATATTCAGGATGGAAGAGAGAAGCAGTGATTAAGAAATAGATTTAAATGAATTGTATATATTAAGAAAAGGGACATGTGATAGCATGTCCCTTCTTTGTTTCGGGTGGAAGATGGGGCTCGAACCCACGACCTTCGGAACCACAATCCGACGTTCTAACCGACTGAACTACATCCACCGTATCAGGAGTGCAAAATAAGGTCAAAATTTCTATTTCACAAAATTTTAAATTTATTTTCTCGTACAACAGTCAATTACTATCTTTGACCGGTTCATAAAAAATGAGCATTCCTGTACAATTTCTTAATATGAAAACAGTTATCAGAGGGAATTATTAACGTATTTTTTCAGTTTTGAGAAAATTAAAACTTATTGACAATATATCGGGACTGCAACTGTACCAGTTGATGAAACCGGTTATCTTTCTCATAATCAGCATTGTTTTTACAAAGAGTCATCTTACCCGTGCCGATATCGGACAATGGGAAATGTTTATGTTCATTTCAGGATTATTGACTTTTTTCTGGGTGACAGGTATTATTCAGTCGCTTCTGCCGCTTTACCACAGGAATAAAACCTATCATAAAATGGGAGACAACGGCTCCACAAAATCACCCGAGATCTATAATGCTTTCCTGTTATTGTGTTTCTTTAGTCTGCTGTTTTTTGTTCTTGGCCATTCAATTAAAAACAATTTTTCCGTTTTTCATATTTCCGGAAATGTACCGTATATTAATCTTTTACTCCTTTATATTCTACTCAATAGTCCGGTACAGATAATTGAATATATTTATCTGCTTAACAACAGATCGTATCGTATCTTTCAGTATGGCCTCTATACATTTACGGCACAACTATTCTTTATCGTCACACCCCTGGTTTTCGGGAAGGATATAATCTGGTCAATTTACGGGTTACTTGCAATAACCCTTATCAGATGGGTATGGTTAATAGTATTGTTAAGGCGTTACACTGAAATGAGGATTTCAATAGAGTTCATGAAGGAACATCTTTATCTCGGTATCCCCTTGATATTGACCTCACTTATAAGTGGTTCGGCTCAATACACCGATGGGGTTATTATTTCGGCTGTTTACAGGGATCCCGCAATGTTTGCCTGGTTCCGCTATGGAGCTAAAGAATTTCCTCTTGTACTAATGCTCGCAAACGGACTCAGCACTGCCATGCTTCCTGAATTTTCAACACGTGAGAGGATGAAAGAGTCTCTTGCAAAAATCAGGGCTAAATCAAAGCGGCTCATGCACATACTATTTCCATCAGCAATGCTTATGATGATTTTTACAAGATGGATCTACCCGAGAATGTTCAATCCTGAATTTCAAAAAAGTGCCGATATATTTCTGATCTATTCCTTACTGATTATCCCCAGGCTGGTATTTCCGCAGACAGTAATTGTTGGCAGGAAAAAGACCCACATCACTCTGATTTCTGCAATCCTGGAACTGGTATTAAATATTCCTTTAAGCCTTTTAATGATAAAATGGGGTTACGGGCTGGTTGGTGTAGCTCTGTCAACTTTTGTAGTTTATACTATCGGGAAAGTTTTCCTTATTGGGTATTTGTGGTTAAAAATGAATATTAAGCCATCGGAATATATTCCAGTCAGACTTTATGCTTTTTATTCTGTTCTCATCGGCATTATTTTTATCCTGATTGACCACAGGATAATTGATATACATTAAAATGGCGAAAGACAGGAGAATCGAAGGCCTTACCTAATTGGAAATTCCGCAATAGTGAAATTTTGAAACAGTGTTACTCCTTGATTCAGATAGCTATCTGGACGAGACTCTGTGTTAATCCGTGGTTAAAAAGATTTTAGAAAAAAGATGACCCCTGTCTCACTTAAGACAGAACTCCATCTGATGAGAGCTTAATTCTCTGATATTTATTATATTGTTATGAAATTATTTTACATATACCCCCCTTGGAGTCAGCCCTGAACGAAGTGAAAGTGGGGAGGTGGGACAAGTTTCTTCATGTATTAAAAATCTGATTATATTTGCACTGAATTTTCCATATACAGATTTAGATATTCATCAAATGGCTGATTATAAGATAATAATGTCATGCAGGTAATCGAAGTAATTACTAAACAAGACAAAAAGGAATTTATAGATTTCCCTAAAAAATTATATGAAGGTGATCCATTTTGGGTTTGTCAGCTTGATTCCGCAGTAGAATCTGTATTTGAACCTGCAAAAAACCATACTTTTTCTCATGGTGAAGCTATACGCTGGATTCTTAAAGATGATAAAATGGTTATTATTGGCAGGATAGCAGCTTTTATAGACGGGGTTCGATCTGCCGCCAATAGACAACCCACCGGAGGTATAGGTTACTTTGAGGTAATTGAAAACAGAGAAGCTGCCTTTTTTCTCTTTAGTACAGCCAGAGACTGGCTTGCCTCACGGGGAATGGAAGCAATGGATGGTCCGGTTAACTTTGGCGAGAATGATAATAACTGGGGACTTCTGGTAGAAGGATTTATGCAGCAGGGATTTGGAATGCCATATAATAAAAAGTATTACAGATATTTATTTGAGGAATTCGGGTTTAAAAACTATTTTGAGCAATATTCATATCACAGAGATATAAGAGGAGTTGATAAAGCAATAGTGAAGTTTCCTGAGAGGATCATGAAAATTGCTGAATGGCTCTCTAAAAGACCGGGTTATTCATTTCATCATTTTGATTTTAAAAACAAAGAGAAGTTTGAGAAAGATATTATTGATATATATAACTCAACCTGGTCGGTATTTAAAGAAGATTTTACACCACTCGATCCGGCTTTTCTGGAAGAATCACTTAATAAGGCCAGATTAATCATCGATGATGAACTTATCTGGTTTGCTTATTATAATGATAAACCAATCGCTTTCTTCATTCTGTTCCCCGATCTGAACCAGATTCTCAGGCACTTTAACGGGAAGCTTAATCTTTGGAATATGATCCGCTTTTCTTATTATTTAGCGACTCATGAAATGACCAGGATGAGAGCGGTAGTCGGAGGAGTTCATCCGTCATATCAGAACAGCGGAGTTGAATCAGCTATTTTTCTGCAGCTCTATCAGGTATTTAAAAAAAAACCATGGTTAAGAGAACTGGAGTTATCATGGGTAGGTGACTTTAATCCCAAGATGATTGCAATCTATGAAGCCCTGGGAGCAACAAAATCAAAAACACACATCACTTACCGGTACTTCATAAATAAGAACCTTCCTTTCATAAGGTATAAGGATGAAATGGCTGATAAACAGATATTTAAACATATTTAATCAGGGGGTGATCAATAATTTAACATTTCATTTTGTATTTCAAATAATGTTAATTAATTTTGCAAGCCCTAATTATTGGGAATTTAGTTGAATAAGTAAGGATAAAAACATAAAGCAATGAAAAACGGAATTCATCCTAGCAACTACAGGTTTGTAGTATTTCAGGATATGTCAAACGGAACTTCTTTTCTGAGTAAGTCGACAGCACCCTCAAAAGAAAACCTTAAATGGGAAGATGGAAATGAATATCCGCTTATTAAGCTTGAGATTTCAAATACATCGCATCCATTCTATACAGGTAAAATGAAACTTGTTGATACAGCAGGTAGGGTTGATAAGTTTATGAACCGCTATAAGGATCATGTTGTAAAGAAGAAATAACAGTGAAGATTTATTTTATTAAAGCCCTCCGTTCGGAGGGCTTTTTGTTTTTATCTATTCTGTGGCACAATCCTTGCTAAGCCTTGTTTCTGGTTAGTTGTAAAAATATTATGTAATTTTGGCATATCCGGAAAGTTGAAAGACAAATTGAATAAAAGAGTTAGTTCGGCATATTTTGGAAATTGTTAAGGTAAGGAGTATAGTATCAGATGGAAAAAAAATTCAGGAAACAAGTTAATGAAATATTACTTCCGGATATTCTTGATGGAGAGGGAGATATAATTCCGATTATTGCAGATGGAGATGATGGTGAGCTTGAAGATCTTGAAATTCCGGAAACTATCCCGATCCTCTCACTTAGAAATACTGTACTTTTCCCGGGTGTGGTGCTTCCAATATCTATTGGCAGGCCAAGGTCAATTCAACTGATAAAAGATGCATACCGCAACGACAAAATAGTCGGAACCGTTGCCCAGAAAGATCCTGATTTGGAAAATCCTAATTATCAGGACCTTCACTCTGTTGGTACTATTGGTCAGATAGTAAAGCTTCTTGAAATGCCCGACGGGTCAACAACAGCCATAATACAGGGGCGTAAAAGAATGGCATTACAGGAGCTTGTATCCGACGATCCATATTTTATTGCAAAGGTCAGAACATTACCCGAGATAAAGCCTGAGTTTTTAAATAAGGATTTTGATGCTATTGTCGGTTCTTTGAAGGACCTGTCTCTTAAAATCATCAAGATCAATCCGAATATCAGTCCCGAAGCTTCTTTTGCTATTAAGAACATTGAGAATAATACATACCTTATTAATTTCATTTGCTCCAATACGGATATTAAAGTACAGGATAAGCAGAAACTACTGGAAATGAGCAGTTTGCGCGACAGAGGCTTCATGCTTCTGGAGTTTCTTGTCCAGGAGATTCAGGTCCTTGAACTAAAAAATGAATTGCAGTCAAAAGTAAAAAGCGACCTCGATCAGCAACAGAGAGAATTTCTTCTGCATCAGCAGATGAAGACAATTCAGAATGAGCTTGGAGGCAATCCCATCGAAAAGGAGATTGAAGAGTACAGGAAAAAAGCTGAAACAAAGAAATGGAATGATGAAGTTAAAAAGGTATTCGATAAGGAACTCGACAAGCTTCATCGGCTAAATCCTGCTGCTGCGGAGTACTCTGTTCAGGTAAACTATATTCAGACCCTTCTTGATCTTCCATGGAACATTTTTACACAGGATAACCTCGATCTGAAAAATGCGCGCAGGGTTCTCGACTCTGATCATTTTGGCCTCGATGAGGTGAAGGAGAGAATACTTGAACATCTTGCAGTTTTAAAACTTAAAGGTGATCTGAAATCCCCTATACTCTGTCTTTATGGTCCTCCCGGAGTAGGAAAAACCTCTCTTGGCAAATCTGTAGCAAAGGCCCTCGACAGAAAGTATGTCAGAATGTCATTAGGCGGATTACATGATGAAGCAGAAATACGGGGTCATAGAAAAACATATATTGGAGCAATGCCCGGACGAATAATCCAGAATATAAAAAGAGCTGGTTCTTCAAACCCTGTTTTTATTCTGGACGAAATTGATAAAGTAGGGCAGGATTTCAGGGGCGACCCTTCTTCGGCTTTGCTTGAAGTTCTAGATCCTGAGCAAAATAGCACCTTCTTCGACAATTTCCTTGAAATGGAATACGATTTGTCAAAAGTCTTATTTATCGCTACAGCTAATAATCTGGCCACTATTAGCCCTGCTCTGAGAGACAGAATGGAATTAATCGAACTGACCGGATACCTGGTTGAGGAGAAACTTGAGATAGCGAAAAGACATCTTTTCCCTAAACAACTTGAAAATCACGGTGTCAATAAGGAACAGATCACTATTGACAAGAAAGTGATGGAAATTATAGTTGAAAAATACACCAGGGAATCCGGAGTAAGGGAACTCGATAAAAAGCTGGCAAAAATAGTAAGGGTTACTGCAAAGAACATTGCTTCCGAAACCAAATATGATCCGGATCTTTCACCATCAGTTCTTAATGAGATGCTGGGTCCTCCCAGATACACACGCGACCTGTATTCCGGAAACGATCAGGCAGGTGTTGTTACCGGGCTTGCCTGGACTTCAGCCGGCGGGGAGATATTATTTGTGGAAACCAGTATTAGTAAAGGTACAGGTAAGCTTACTCTTACAGGCAACCTTGGAGAGGTGATGAAAGAATCTGCTGTCATAGCCCTTGAATACCTTAAGTCAAATGCAGCTATGCTTGATCTTCCCGATAATTTCTCGGAAAACTGGAATATACATATACATGTTCCTGAAGGTGCAATTCCAAAAGACGGACCCTCTGCCGGGATAACAATGGCAACATCAATAGCTTCGGCTTTTACACAGAGGAAAGTAAAGAAATACCTTGCAATGACGGGTGAAATAACACTGAGAGGCAAAGTTCTGCCTGTGGGAGGGATTAAAGAAAAGATACTTGCAGCAAAGAGGGCAAGCATAAAAGAGATTATTATTTCAGAAGATAACAGAAAAGATGTTGAAGACATTAAAGAAGTATATATCCGTGGATTAAAATTCCAGTATGTTAAAACAATTATGGGAGTACTTGAAATGGCATTACTAAAACAGAAAGTTAAGAACCCCAAAAAAATAGCATTTGAATGAAGAAAACAGCCGTTTTCCCAGGATCTTTCGACCCTTTCACAATAGGGCATGAGGCAATAGTCAGAAGGGCATTGAACCTGTTTGATGAGATAATAATTGCTGTTGGCTCCAATGCTTTGAAGAAAAGCTTTTACCCGCTGGCAACCAGGAAAGAGATGATTAATAAAGTATTTCAAAATGAGTCAAGAGTAAAAGTTGACCATTATGAAGGACTTACTGTTGAATATTGTAAAAAACATGGCGCTGGTTACCTGATAAGAGGTCTGAGAACTTCTGCCGATTTTGAATTTGAAAGAGCTATTGCACAGGTGAATAAGGTAATGGCACCGGAAATTGAATCCGTGTTCCTCCTTACAGTCCCTGAACATAGTCATATTAATTCGTCAATAGTCCGGGATATTATCAGAAACGGGGGAGATGCTTCAAGATTCGTCCCCGGAGCAATTGATCTTAAAAAATATAAACGAAGAGAGTAATTTATATCATGTCCTGAGAACAGAACAGTTGATGATATCCATTAACGATAACCAGGCATTGCTCTTAATTTCATTTAATTCGTCCGGGAAAAGCCATTCAATTTTTGTAATACCTTCTTCGGTTTGAGGTACAGTAGTCATTTCTCCATCATATTGCATAAGGAACCAGCTGGTTTTCTTGAGATATGAAATCCCTTCCCAACTGTAAGTATGATAACTTGGACTTAAAGGCTTTATAATTTTATGACCACTGATCCCGCATTCTTCATTAACCTCCCTCAAAGCACAGGTATCGGGTTCCTCTCCTTCTTCAATATGTCCCTTGGGAAGATCCAGTCTTCCTTTCTTTTCAATAAAAAGGTATTTCCCGGAAGTGTGTTTAACCAATCCGCCGGCAGCTCCAACTTCTGTAAAATATATCCTGAAGATCTTCCAGAGATGCTTGATGTCGGTTCCATAAATATTGATGGCTTGAATGCGCTTATCTGACTGGAAATCTGAAATTAATTTATAAAGTTCCCTGGTATCATTGAATTTATGGAATAAGCCGTATTTTTGTAATCTGTCAGGCTCAGGGCTTAACATTATAAATCTGTTTTCAAAATGAACTTTAAAAATATCCATATGGAGAATAGTGCAAATAAGACAGCTGAATATCTATTACAAATTAAAGCAATAAAATTGCAACCATCAAATCCTTTTACATGGGCATCGGGATGGAAGTCTCCGATTTATTGCGATAATCGCAAAACACTCTCTTTCCCTGAGGTCAGGTCTTATATCCGCGATTCTTTTGCAGCCATGGTAACAGAACTATATCCTCAGGCGGATCTGATCGCCGGTGTTGCAACAGGAGCTATTGCTCATGGAGTTCTGACAGCTGATAAACTTGGATTACCATTTATTTATGTCAGATCAGAGGCAAAAGAACATGGACTGGGGAATCAGATCGAAGGCTATTTTGAACCAGGGCAAAAGGTGGTAGTCATTGAGGATCTGATATCTACAGGCGGGAGCAGCCTGAATGCCGTTAAGGCTCTCAGGGAGGCCGGATGTGATGTACTCGGAATGGTTGCCATATTTACCTATGAATTTAAAAAAGCCTCAGACGGATTTGCAGCTGAAAAGTGCATGTTGAATACGTTAAGCAATTATTCGGTACTTATTGATACAGCTGTTAATACCGGTTATATTGGGGCGTCAGAAGTGGAAACCCTTAAAAAATGGAGAGCCGATCCGGCTAAATGGGGAGTTTAATAGGACAGGCCGCTTCCCTCTGCACTAAGTCCCCTCTAAAGGAGGAATAGTTCGGTGATTTACCTGAATAATCTAAAATGCGGGATACGAACCCACCTTTATAGGGGCAGAGGGGCAAGAAAAAAAGAAGAACAGGTCGACTATCAAATTATCTAATCAAGAAAACACATATTCAGTACTTTATTATGGGCGATTTATCAAATTTCGAGAGCAGATCAGGACAGCTTACCTGCAGGGCAGAGAAAGTGTTCAATTTTGTTACCGACTTAAGGAATTTCGAAAGGTTTGTTCCGCATGGGACAATAAATGACTGGCAGGCGCAAAAGGAATCGTGCAGTTTCAGTGTTTCAATGATTGGAACGGTGAGCCTCCGGCTTTCGGAAAAAATTACGTTCAGTAAAGTAGTTTATAACGGAGATGCTCTGAAGGAAAATGATTTTTCACTTGTGCTGGATATCAAAGATAATGGAAAAGAACCTGCCGGAGTAAAAGTGCGACTGAGTGCAGATCTTAATCCTATGCTGAAGATGATGGCAGCAAAACCCATTGGGCAATTTCTTGAGATGCTGATAAACGAAATGGAAAATTTCAAAGATTGGAAAGATACTAGAGAATAAAATCGACCTCTTTAAAAGAATACTCACTTATCTCCCCTCCGGGTCGTTCAATGAGTAACCTGCCATATTCAGTCACAGAGATTATACGTCCGGTATAGATGCTGTTCCGATCCTTGTATTTACACCACTTGTTCAAACGATAAAGCCGGGAAATATACTCATCTCTTATTTGTGTAAACAGCTCTGATATAAGTTGTTTATATCTGTTATCCAGATCGGCAGCCAACATTTGGAGACAATTATTGAGATCAAAGTTCTTTCCTGTTAATAAACTCAGGGATATCGGATTAGGTGCATTACTCAAAAATTCATTCTGGTTAATATTAAGGCCAATTCCTGCAATAGTGTTCTCAATCTTATCGCCCAAAATGGAGTGTTCAATTAATATACCTGCTATTTTGTCATTGTTTACATAAATGTCATTAGGCCATTTTATAGTGATGGAAGGGATAAATCTCTTTAAAAAATCACAAATCCCGAGAGAGATTGCCATGGATATGAGGAACTGATCCAACGGATTTATCATAGATGGGAATAGTACTATGCTGATTAGCAGGTTACTACCGTCTTCACTTTCCCATCTGTTACCAATCTGGCCTCTGCCGGCTGATTGATAATTTGTATAGATTATTGTCCCTTCCCGGATGTCACTATTTTTTAAAAGCAGAGCTGCATGGGTATTTGTTGATGGCAGGTTTTCAAAATAAAATAGTTTTGAGCCTATTATCATGATTAACAGATAGATGATGAAATGTAAGTCGATTTAATCCAGGGTTCTTTCTATGTTGTTAAGATTGGCATTGAAATTGCAAAAGAGGTTTACAGTAACAAAAATACAGATAATAATGGTACTTTTGCGACTTATTATGAAACTGAAAAATATTGATGAAGAAAAAATCTGACGGAGCAGAGGACCTTTTAGGAAGCATTATAAAAGGAATTTTTGAAAAGAAAGGACAAAATGTTCTGAAAATTGATTTACGAAAACTTGAAAACAGAATCACTGATTATTTTATTATTTGTCATGCCTCTTCAACCACACAGGTAAGTGCAATCAGTGACTCTGTTGATGACACAGTAAGAAAAGAAACCGGGGAGAAACCTGTACATGTTGAAGGATTCGACAATTGTTTTTGGGTTCTTCTTGATTATGGTAATGTAATTGTACATGTGTTTCTTGAAGAATATAGAAATTTTTACAGCCTGGAATCATTATGGGCTGATGCGGCTATCGAAGCCCTGGAAGATAAAAAACAGTAAGTTAAATATTTATGGCAGAAAATAATAATAATAGTCAGGGTACGGAAAAAAAGCCTGACAAAAGCATTAAACCTCGCTTTAATACTAATTGGATATTCCTGATCCTTGCAGTATCCGTAATTCTTTTCCAGGTTTTCTATGGCGGAAAAACAGTACAGAAAACCACTACAAGCGAAATCAAACAGATGATCGCAAACCGCGATATTGAAAAGCTGACCGTGGTTAATAAGGAGCAGGCAGAGATTTATCTGAAGAAAGAAGCTCTGGANTCGGGCAGATATCCCAAATTGCCAAAACCCGGGACCGGCTTTGGAATGTCAATGCCCAAACCTGATTTCACATATAATATAGGTGATATCAGCAATTTTGAACCATTCCTTCTGGAGGCTCAAAAGAGCGCAAATTACACAGATAAAGAACTTATTTATCCTGATTATATAACGCGTAAAAACTGGTTTGGAGATATTATCTCATGGCTGCTTTTTCCTGTTTTATTAATTGGCCTGTGGCTATTTATGATGAAACGGATGTCAGGCGGAGGAGCCGGAGGTGCAGGCGGTATCTTTAGTGTTGGCAAGTCACGTGCTCAGATATTTGATAAAGACACTAACGTTAAGTTAAATTTCAATGATGTTGCAGGTCTCGAAGAGGCCAAAACAGAGGTAATGGAGATAGTGGATTTTCTCAAGAATCCAAAGAAATATACAAATCTTGGAGGTAAAATTCCCAAAGGCGCTCTGCTTATAGGGCCTCCGGGAACAGGAAAAACAATGCTTGCTAAGGCTGTTGCCGGAGAAGCAAACGTACCTTTCTTTTCTATTTCAGGTTCGGATTTCGTAGAAATGTTTGTCGGTGTCGGGGCTTCCAGGGTAAGAGATCTTTTTAAGCAGGCAAAAGAAAAAGCACCATGTATCGTCTTTATAGATGAGATTGATGCAGTGGGTCGCGCAAGAGGTCGTAATGCAAATTTCGGCTCAAATGATGAGAGAGAGAATACTCTTAACCAGCTGCTTACCGAGATGGATGGTTTCGGGACTAATATGGGGGTAATTATTCTAGCAGCTACAAACAGAGCGGATATACTTGACAGGGCTCTTATGCGTGCAGGTCGTTTTGACCGTCAGATTCATGTTGAACTTCCTGATCTTACAGAGAGGGAAGCCATATTTAAAGTTCACCTTCGTCCAATAAAACTTGAAAAGAACTTTGATATAGGCTTTATGGCCAAACAAACACCCGGGTTCTCTGGCGCGGATATTGCCAATGTCTGTAATGAAGCAGCACTTATTGCAGCAAGGAAAAACAAGACTGTTGTTGAAAAACAGGATTTCCTCGATGCGGTAGATCGTATTGTCGGTGGCCTGGAAAGAAAAACAAAAATTATATCTCCTGTTGAGAAAAAAACAATTGCATATCATGAAGCAGGACATGCAACAGTAAGCTGGCTGCTGGAATACGCAAGTCCACTGCTTAAGGTAACTATTATCCCAAGGGGAAGGGCCCTTGGCGCAGCATGGTATCTTCCTGAAGAAAGGCAGCTAACTACCCGCGAACAAATAATGGATGAAATGGCATATGCTTTGGGTGGCAGAGCTTCTGAAGAACTTGTCTTCGGGAAAATTTCGACAGGTGCTCTCAGCGACCTTGAGAAAATTACAAAACAGGCTTATGCAATGGTTTCCTTTTTTGGAATGAGCGAAAAAATAGGGAATATAAGTTTTTACGATTCATCGGGGCAATCAGATTTTGGATTTACAAAACCATACAGTGAGAAGACCGCAGAACTTATCGACCAGGAAGTTAACCTGATTATAGCAGAGTCGTATCTCAGGGCAAAGGAAGTTCTTAAAAACAATATGAAAGGACTTACTGAACTTGCTGAACTGCTTCTCGAGAAAGAGGTAATATTCAGTGAAGATCTGGAAAGGATTTTTGGAAAGAGAAAAGCTGATCTTTTAAAAGACGAGAAAGAGGCCGAAGCCAAACTTAAATCTAAACCTGCAGAAGATAATAACGGGAAGTTAAAAGAAGATATAAAGGCTAAAAAATCTGACAAATCACTGCCGGGGAAGACTAAAAACAAATCGAAAGAAAGAAAATCTCCATTGGATAAAAATGAGATATCAAAGAAAGTTGTGAAGAAGTCAAAAACAAAAGATAAAAATGTTTAATGGCCAATCTGATCAATTATATTGAGCAACATTGATCACACAGATGTTAAATAATATGATTGAAAAACTAACATTGTTATATACTCTTAAGCATAATAAAATTATATCTTGAATAATTTTTTCAGACGGACATTAACCGGAGCATGGATAGTTATATTCGTAATGGGAGGATTCTGGCTCCATCCGGTTTCCTTTTTTCTGACAGGTCTGATAATGCTTATCGGGACACAGTATGAGTATTATTTAATGATCAGGAACACTGGTGCAAGACCACAGCTGGTACCCGGAATTATCACCGGGATAACTGCATATGTTATATCAACATTGATAGCCTCCGGGGTGATACCCAAAAACTCATTTCTTGTTCTTATTCCAATGATGTCAATAATAATGGTTATTGAACTCTACAGAAAGCAGGAGAGGCCATTTGATTCTCTGGCGCATACATTTTTTTCTGTACTTTACACTGCTGTTCCGTTCTCGATGTTCCCCTTTGCTGCCTTTTCCAAAACAGGGCTCAATTCAATAATTTCTCATGAAAGTATATCTTTTTCTCCGGGAGTTATAATAGGTTTTTTTCTTCTTATTTGGGCCAATGATACAGGAGCATACCTGACCGGAGTATCTTTCGGCAGGCACAGGTTGATGGAACGTATCTCTCCTAAGAAATCTTGGGAAGGTTTCATTGGCGGACTTATAATAGCAGCTCTTGTTGCCTGGTTTCTTTCAGGGTGGCTTGGAGTTGTTGATAGTATTCACTGGATAATAATTTCAGTTATTATTTCTGTGGCAGGTACATATGGAGATCTTGTAGAATCAATGCTTAAAAGAAGCACAGGTGTAAAAGATTCAGGTACAATAATGCCAGGCCATGGTGGATTTCTTGATAGGTTCGACAGCGCTATAATATCTTTTCCCCTGGTCTATCTTTTTATCTCAGTTTTTGGATGATTGGTTGTACTTGATTAGTTTTGTGCAAAATTTAAAGAAATGAGAATTCATATACATAAAGAAGGATATAAGATTTTAGGGTTTGGTTTTGTAATATTACTTGTTCTGAATGTCATTGTTAATATCATCTGGATAGATAATGAACTTTTAAGATGGGCAATTATCTTCTGCTCATTAATGCTTTATATATTTCTGCTTTTTTTCTTCAGGCTGCCAACAAGATCAATGGAACCGGATCCGGGACTAATTTATGCACCTGCTGATGGTAAAGTAGTTGTTATTGAGGAGACTATGGAAAATGAGTATTTCAAGGATCTGCGACTGCAGGTATCAATTTTCATGTCACCGTTCAATATGCATAGTAACAGATATCCTGTATCGGGCCGGATAAAATATGTTTGTTATCATCATGGGCAGAATATGGTAGCATGGCATCCTAAATCATCAGAACTGAATGAGAGGAGCACAATAGTTGTTGAAACTGAAGAGGGCACAGAGATAATGATAAGGCAGATAGCCGGAGCAGTTGCACGCAGAATTGTAACATATGCAAAACTGGACCAGGAAATTCTTCAGGGAGATGAACTTGGTTTTATTAAATTCGGATCGAGAGTTGATGTTTTTTTACCGGTTGGAACTGAAGTTGAGATTCCGATCCTTCAACAGGTTAAGGCAAATAAAAGTATAATTGCCAAAATCTGAAAATGACTAATGAAATGGCTGAAGTAGATACCAGGATAATTGATGTTACCCGTGATGTTAAATGGATAGGTGTACTTGATTATGATATCAAGACCTTTGACATAGTTATGCAAACTGACTTTGGAACTACATACAACTCATACTTTATAAATGCCGAGAAAAAGGCAATTATTGAGGTTGCAAAAGAAAAATTCAGTGCGACATATCTGGAAAAGCTACGGTCAGTTACGCGACCTGAAGAGATTCAATATATAATACTTGATCATACTGAACCTGACCATTCAGGAAGCCTCAGACTTCTTCTCGATCTGGCTCCATCAGCTACGGTAGTTGGCAGCGGAAATGCCATCAGATACCTCGAAGATATTGTCAATGGACCATTTAAATCTCTTGTGGTAAAAGACGGTGATACTCTTGATCTCGGGAATAAGACACTGAAATTCATTTCTGCTCCAAATCTGCACTGGCCTGATTCTATGTTTACTCTTCTGGTGGAAGACAAAATTTTATTTACCTGCGATTCGTTTGGAGCACATTACTGCTCATCTGAAATGTACAGTGACTTTTCAGGTGAATATGCAGAGTCATTTAAATACTATTTTGATGTTATCATGAAACCATTCAGCAGGTTTATGATAACTGCGGTCGGAAGGATCAAATCTCTCGATATTGATTTTATCTGTCCCGGTCATGGACCAATGCATCATGAGTATCTGCGGAAAGCCATAGCTCTTTCAGAAGAATATGCTCATCAGTATATGCAACTTTCTTTCGAAAGAGATCACAAAAATATACTTATAACATATGTTTCGGCGTATGGTTATACCAAAGAAGCAGCTGAGTATATTGCCTCCGGGATTGTTGAGACTGAAGGTATAAGAGTTGATATTTGTGATATTGAGAGCATTTCATTAGATGAACTGGAGTCAAAGATCGTGACCGCTGATGGCCTGCTTGTAGGCTCTCCGACTATTAATCAGAATACATTACTTCCGGTATATAAGTTATTTGCTCTGATAAACCCGTTAAGGGACAGGGGTAAATTAGGTGGTGCTTTCGGATCGTATGGCTGGAGTGGAGAATCACCAAAAATTATTCTTGAAAACCTGCGCCTGCTAAAGCTAAAGATATTTGAAGAGACGGCGGCATTTAAGTTTTCTCCCGGCGGTTCGAAAAAAGAATTCCTGAAGGATTTCGGCAGAAAATATGCCGTTAAATTTATGGAAGAATGTGGAAGATAAAAAATCCCGGTAATCAGCCGGGATTCTCTTTTGATTCATTATGAAATACTGACCTGTCGCGTGATCTTGTTCTTTTCCTCTTCCTGTTTTGGAAGTGCAACCTTAAGAACACCATCTTTGTAGTTGGCTTCTATATTATCCCTGTTTACATTTTCCGGAATATAGAAACTCCTGCAGAATGAAGAATAACTGAACTCTTTTCTCTTATATCCCTCTTTACTTTCTTCACCTTCATTTTTAGTTTCAGATGAGATTGTAAGAACATCCTCATTAATATCGATTTTCAGATCCTTCTTGTCAATCCCCGGGATAGCTAGTTCAAGATTAAAGAACTTTTCATCTTCCGAGATGTTTACTGCCGGCATTGTACTGATTCTGTTCGATACTACCGGGAAAAAATCGTCGTCAAAAAGATTCGGCATATAAAACGGCCTGAAACTTCTTTTGGTAATTGTTGGTAACATGGTTTTGTCCTCCTATAATTTAAGTTTAACATTTATTTTATTTACAAACTTCTATTTTCAAACTCTGTTCCAAATCAATAAATGCGACATAATGACATGGGGACGTGTGCATTATAATGACAATATGGCATATTAAGGTTATCCTAAAACTATTTCGGTTAGCTCTGGTATACCCAACTACCAGTTTCACTGATATCTTCATTAAGAATACTCATCTGGTAATATTACCTCTGACCACCCTTCGTTCACCTAAACATAAAAGTTACCATGAAGCAAAAGGAGCCTATCCCAAAAAGAGTTTTTATTTCTCGGGTATTAATTAATTTCGCTCTAATTCAGGAGATTAACCCCCCTTTAGGGGGGGAGGGAGGCAAAAAAGGCAGGGGTAGTCAAGAGTAATAATTTTTAGTGAATTCCAAAAAAATGGATTAGGTTTGCAAAAGAAATGTTTTTAGAATGAAAGCAACTTTAAGAAACATCCTGATTTTTTGTGGAGTTTTGCTCCTTCTGGCCTGTGCCTGGTATTTCAGGAATATAGTTGTGTACATTTTATTATCAGGAGTTTTCTCAATTATGGGACGGCCTCTTGTGGATCTTATCTGCAGGATCCGGGTTGGGAAATGGGCTTTTCCTCATGCACTTAGTGCACTTATTACACTTATCATAATATGGGGAATAATAATCCTCTTTTTTGTCATTTTCATTCCACTTGTGACTACACAAATAAATTATTTTTCAACAATTGACAGTGATAAAATTGTTCAGATAATTGAAGGACCTATTAATAAGGTTGAGAATCTGTTCAGAGTATTCAACAAGGATATCACCAAAGAACTTTCAATTCAGGATTATATTGCCGGTAAGGTGTCAGGAGTTCTGAATATTAATATGATACAGAGTTTCCTGGGATCCCTGATAGGAATACTTGGAAATGTTCTGGTTGCAATATTCTCAATAACTTTTATTACATTTTTCTTTCTGAAGGATCAGCATTTGTTTTTCGAATCAATATTAATGTGGGTTCCTGATAAGTATGTTGATAATGTAACCAGGGCACTCTATTCGATTAAAAGACTACTTACAAGATATTTTATTGGGATTGTGATACAGAGCACCTGTATAATGATACTTGTTACCATTGGAATGACTATTGCTGGCATCGATTTTCAGCAGGCTTTGGTTATGGGACTTATTCTGGGAATTTTAAATGTTATTCCATACGTTGGACCATGGCTTGGTTTGTTTATTGCCATTATAATGGGAGTTGCTTCCCACATAAACCAGGATTTTACAACAGTTGTTATTCCTCTTGTATCCTATATGATATTAGTTGAAGCAATAACCCATTTGATTGATAATGTTGTTTTTCAACCTATAATTTTCTCCAATAGCGTTAAGGCCCATCCGCTGGAGATTTTTGTGGTTGTGCTAGCTTCAGGATTTGCAGCAGGGATTCCTGGTATGATATTAGGTATCCCGGCTTACACGGTTCTTAGGGTTTTTGCAAGAGAGTTCTTTTATAACTTTAAGGCAGTACAAAAGATCACTTCCAGTTTATCGCCTGAAAACATCGGAGGCAAAGCGCAATTTCCTTCCAGAGGTAATAAGGAATCCGAAAATGAACCTTTTTTATGACCATAAACTGAAACTAAAAATTTCTTCTATTGTTTTCTTAATATTAACTACGGGATAAATGAAACGACTTTCTCGTTTACCAAATAAACTATTCCGGTTTTATTATGATGGATTCAGAAGTATGTCGGGGTGGGGAAGGAAAGTATGGATTATCATCATCATTAAACTATTTATTATGTTTGCAATTCTGAAACTCTTCTTCTTCCAGGATTTTCTTCAGAAAAAGTATGATAATGATAAAGATAGAAGTGAATATGTTTTAGATCAATTAATTAATTCACCTGCAAAACATGATTGAAAATGTTGATTTGACACTTGTAGACTGGTCGAGGGCTCAGTTTGCACTTACTGCCATTTACCACTGGCTGTTTGTTCCGTTGACGCTTGGGTTATCTTTTATCCTTGCTATAATGGAGACAATATATGTGAGGACCGGTAAGGAGGAATGGAAACGTCTTATACGTTTTTGGATGACTCTTTTTGGGATAAATTTCGCGATTGGAGTTGCAACCGGAATCATCCTTGAATTTGAGTTTGGTACTAACTGGTCAAATTACTCATGGTTTGTTGGTGATATTTTCGGAGCCCCTCTTGCCGTAGAAGGTATTCTCGCTTTCTTTCTCGAATCAACCTTTGTTGCCGTAATGTTTTTCGGATGGAATAAAGTGAGTAAGAAGTTTCATCTTACCTCCACATGGCTGGTTGCTATCGGAGCCAACCTGTCAGCACTCTGGATACTTGTTGCCAATGCATGGATGCAAAACCCTGTAGGTATGACATTTAATCCTGAAACAGCCCGGAATGAAATGGTCAGCTTCTGGGCAATACTTTTTAATCCGGTTGCAATCGAAAAGTTTTTACATACAATTTCATCAAGTTTTCTACTGGCATCAATGTTGGTTCTGGGTATAAGCTCCTGGTTCCTGATTAGGAAAAGAGAGGAATTTATGGCTAAGCGAAGTATACTGATTGCAGGGATATTTGGTCTGTTATCTTCACTTATGGTTGCCTACACGGGAGATTCATCAGCCAGGACAATATCTGAAGTCCAGCCAGTTAAGTTTGCATCAATGGAAGCTCTGGCTGAAGGTAAAAGTAATGCCGGTCTTGTAGCTTTCGGGATTTTGAAAGATTCTGATAAAAAGATCGGAGACAAAACTCTTAAGGATTTTGTCTTTAAAATTGAGATACCTGGTTTACTTTCAGTACTTACAGGGGGTACCAATGAGGCATATGTGCCGGGGATTACAGATAATATTTCAGGTAATGATACAAGAGGAATTATATCAGTAACTGACAAGATCAAGAGGGGCAGAGTTGCCAGAATTATTCTTATGGACTACAAACGGGCCCTGTCTGCTAATGACAGCAAACTCCTTGATAGTATTAAAGATATTTTCCAAAGTGTCAAATTCCAGAATAATTATTTCAGATATTTCGGCTATGCCTATATTAATAAGCCGGAGGATGTTATACCCCCAATTTCCCTGGCTTTTTACTCTTTTCACCTGATGGTCATCCTGGGATTCCTTTTTATTTTAATCTTTGGAATGGCTCTATATTTCCTTTTCAAAGGGAGCTTATCTGAAAACAAATGGTTTTTATGGATAGCACTTCTCTCTATACCTCTGCCTTATATCGCAAGTGAACTTGGCTGGATTCTTACTGAAGTGGGCCGTCAGCCCTGGATAATACAGGATATGATGCCAGTCTCAATCGCAGTGTCGAAGATCAGTTCAGGGTCAGTGATAACAACTTTCATTCTCTTTGCGGTCCTGTTCACAGCATTGCTTATCTCGGAGGTATCAATAATGGTCAGACAGATTAAAACAGGACCCAAACATTAGGAGGACAAAACTATGACAATAATGATATCGCATCTGTTCCTGCAGCACTACTGGTGGATAATAATTTCACTGCTGGCAGGCATTCTCGTTTTTCTGATGTTCGTACAGGGAGGTCAATCTTTTATCTTTTCACTTCCTGAAAACACTCTTCAGAAGACAATGATAGTTAATGCAATGGGACGAAAATGGGAATTCACCTTCACCACATTGGTCACCTTTGGAGGTGCTTTCTTTGCTTCATTTCCTCTTTTTTATTCCACAAGTTTCGGAGGTGCTTACTGGGTATGGATAGCAATATTGTTCAGTTTTATAATACAGGCTGTTGCATACGAATTCAGGTCAAAACCGAATAATGTTTTCGGACAGAAGACATTTGACATTTTCCTATTCCTCAATGGCTCACTTGGCCCATTTCTTATCGGAGTTGCAGTAGCTACCTTTTTCACAGGTTCAGCCTTCAGTCTGAATTCCATGAAACAGGTACAGTGGGGTTCTCAATGGTATGGTCTTGAAGCATTGCTGAACATAAGAAATCTTGCGCTCGGATTTGCAGTTTTGTTTCTTGCCAGAATAAATGGTCTTTTATATCTGGTCAACACTATAAATGATGAAGTACTTATTGGAAGATCGCGAAAAAAATTGATATTGAATTCCATCTTTTTCCTTGTTTCCTTTCTGTTTTTTGTCGTTTCACTACTCTTTTCAACAGGCTTTGCAGCCGAAGCTGCCACCGGGACTATAACGTCAGAGAAGTATAAATACCTTCATAATTTCATACAGATGCCCTTTGTGCTGATCCTTTTTCTGGTGGGTGTCGTGAGTGTCCTGTCAGGTATTGGTATTTCAATATTCAGGAGAAGTGTTAAAGGAATATGGTATACCGGGGCAGGCAGTGTACTTGCTGTATTCTCATTATTCCTTGTGGCAGGTTTTAACGGAACATCATTTTATCCTTCTTCATCCGATCTTCAGAGCTCATTAACTATAAGGAATGCATCATCAAGCCTTTTCACATTGAATACAATGATGTATGTCTCATTTATTATCCCGGTTGTAATTGCTTATATATGGTACGCATGGAATGCTATTAATAATTCCAGAATCACTGAAGAGGAGATGAGGTCTGATGACCATGTATATTAATGCGCGGGGGACAGGGCACTGGGCTCAGGGCATAAAAGAAGGAGTGAGGAGTGAGGAGTTAACCGCAGGGACTTTTATTAAAATGACTTGCACGACTGCAAGACTGCACGACTGCAAGACAATAAAACTATAATACAACGTGACATGTATATTACTGAAATACTTGAATACCTGATCTGGCCGGCTTTTATCTTATTAAACTGGTTTGCTGTGAGATTTGCTCTGGCGGTTTATGAAAAAAAGTTTCCTGAAAAGGAATAGTCTTCTGAAAAATCAGGTACGTTTGTAAGATGAAACGATATTTTTCTCTATGGAGATTTCGTCATTAAAATCCTGGTTTAACGGATTTGATAATTACCCGTTTATTATTGCCGGACCCTGCAGTGCAGAAAGTGAAATGCAGGTTATGAACATTGCTGCCTTTCTGAAGGCAACAGGTAAGGTCAATCTTTTCAGGGCCGGAATCTGGAAACCCCGGACACGACCGGGTACCTTTAACGGAGTTGGTGTCAAAGCATTGAAATGGTTACAGAGAGTTCAGTCTGAACTTGGTCTCAGGGTAACCGTTGAAGTTGCCTCACCGAAGCATCTTGAAGCATGTCTGAAACATGGCATTGATGTTGTCTGGATAGGGGCAAGGACAGTTTCAAATCCCTTTTCAGTTGAAGAACTTTCTGAGGCTCTCAGAGGTGTTGATATACCTGTTCTTATCAAAAACCCGTTAAGTCCGGATATCGATCTCTGGCAAGGTGCTGTTGAGAGAATATATTCAGCAGGTGTCAGGAGGATTGCGGCTGTGCACAGAGGATTTTCACCATTCGAAAGAACTTTATATCGTAATATGCCAAAATGGGAGATCCCTATCGAACTGAGGCAGCGAATAATTAATCTACCTGTTATTTGTGATCCAAGTCATATATCCGGAAGATCGGATTTTGTTCATGATATATCTCAAAAGGCACTGGATCTTACGATGAGCGGATTAATGATTGAAGTACATCAGTATCCATCCAAAGCTTTAAGTGATTCAGCCCAGCAACTCAACTTCGCTCAGTTCACATCGTTGCTGGATACACTTATTATCCGCAAACCAACCATAGATGACCGGGGATTTCTCAACAGGCTTGAAGAATTACGGAATCAGATTGATTCAATTGATTATCAGTTGATCGAACTTGTAGCTTCAAGAATGAATATCTCGGAAAAAATGGGAGAGTATAAATTTAAAAATAATGTCACGGTTCTCCAGATGGAACGATGGCTTGAAATACTCCGGACCCGTACAGAGCATGGTACGTTGCTCAATCTTGAACCATCATTTATTGAGAGGATAATGACACTGATACATCAGGAATCAATCCGTATTCAGACATCAATTCTGAATAATCTCAAGACAAATGAAGACCATTGGTCAGAAGAGCAATGACAGGGCAGAGGAAATAATATAGAGTGGTATTATAAGGGTAACTGCCATAATTCCGAATATGGCAAATGAAGCCAGTACCAATCCTACAAGAATATACCTTCCTTCATTACCCTTAAGTCTGAGGTTCTTTACTTTCAGAGATAGTAATGGTATCCTGCTAACCATTAATAATGACAATATCAGTGTAAATAGTACAAGTAAAGATGTTGAGCCGGTAAATGAACTGAGGAGTGCTGATTGTGAATTATGCCCGGCAATAATAACCGATATGACTGCAAGTGCATTTGCCGGAGTAGGCAAGCCTTTGAACGTTGTTGCCTGTGTTGTGTCGAGGTTAAATATGGCAAGCCTTAATGCTGCACAAACAGGCATTATTACAGGAATCATCAGGATCAGGGTAAGTTTTAAACCATCTGATATAACTATCGCAGGTGCAAATAGTGCCAGCGAATTATTGAGCAGTTTATAAAGAATAAAGGCTGGTGCAACACCAAAGCTAACTACATCAGCAAGACTATCAAGTTCTTTTCCTATTGAAGAATATGCTTTCAGCAATCTGGCAGAAAAACCATCCAGAAAATCGAAAATCATAGCTGCAAGTATCAGCCACGAAGCAGTTATCAGATCACCATTACCTGCAAAAATTATTGCGATAAACCCTGCTGCCAGGTTAAGCGATGTAATGAAGTTTGGAATATGTTTCATCCTGAAATTTGATATCGTAGATATGAAGGGGAGCAAAATTAAGAAAATCTTCCCTCTTTTATTATTAGATTTGCATTTATATTCTGGTATACTATGATTGATTTCACAAATATGAAGATTGCTGTCGATTTTGACGGGACGATAGTTGACCACGAGTATCCTGGAATAGGAAAGGAGAAACTTTTTGCCTTTAGGACCTTACAGGAACTCGAAAAGATGGGAGCCAGACTTATCCTGTGGACTTTCCGTACAGGGAAGGAGCTTGATGACGCCGTAGAGTTTTGCAGAAAAAACGGGATTGAATTTTATGCTGTTAACAAAAACTACCCTGAAGAGATATTTGATGGATCAGTAAGCCGGAAGATTGATGCAGATATTTATATTGACGATAAAAATATTGGTGGTTTTCCAGGATGGAGTGAGGTATGGCAGTTGCTAAGTCCCTATGAACTTCATCAGAAAGAAGCTGAAAAACGAATATCCTCGACACGCAAAAACATTTTTAAACATATATTAAACTGGAAAACCGACACTAATGAGAGGTGATTATCAGAAGTTTTTTGTATCCTTTCTTTTTATGCTGCTTATTGCATGGACTATCTCGTGCTCAGGGACGCCGGAGAAGAAACCTGAAACGGCAGTTCATCCCGCCTCAGTCTTAATGGATGAAACTGCCATGAAGCTGATCAAACTGATTTCACCTGAAGAGAATACCGCGTTCAGGCTCAAAGACCGGGTTAAAGTGGTTATCGGGTTAACTGGTAAAGACAGAGTACCTGACTCCGTAATGATATACTTTGATGGGAAAGCTGTAAAGGTCATTAAATCACAACCATGGGAATATACTATCCCGTCTGATTTTACAGGAACCACCGGCAGAAAATCGTTAAAAGTTACAGCTTATAAGGGGGGTAAATCACATAATACAATTACTCGTTTTATGATAGTTTATTCTGATATTGTTCCCGGCAAGTACGGTTATAAAGTGATTCATACTTACCCTCATGACAGGGAAGCATTTACGCAGGGACTTGTTTATGATAAGGGTGTTTTGTTTGAAGGTACAGGACAGGAGAGCGGATCAACACTCAGGGAAGTGGAACTTGAGACAGGTAAAGTGGTGAGGCAGCATAACCTTGATGATTCTTTATTCGGTGAAGGTATAGCACTGTTCCGCGACCGGATCTACCAGGTGACATGGCGAAATAAAGTCGGATTTATATATGAAAAATCTACTTTTAAACTGATCAATAAAGTCTTTTACCCTATGGAAGGCTGGGGTATGACAACTATAGGTGACAAAATTGTAATGAGTGACGGGACAAATGTCCTCTATTCGTTTGAACCGGAGATGTTTACTGTTGTATCTAAGATTGAAGTTTATGATAATGAGAAGAAAGTTGACTCTCTCAATGAACTTGAATATATTAATGGTGAAATATGGGCCAACATCTGGATGAATGATCATATTGCCAGGATCGATCCGGTAACAGGTAAAGTCCTTGGATATATCGATATGAAAGGTATTCTTTCTGAACAGGAAAGAAAATCAGATACTGATGTCCTGAATGGAATTGCTTACGATCCGGAAGGGAAAAGAATATTTGTTACTGGGAAAAAATGGCCGAAACTTTATGAGATAAAGCTTACGGAATAATCTTTGTCCCATAGACAATATTAATAGCAGCAGGTATAATACTGAATTCAGCCGGAGTGTGGCCCAAAGATTCCCCGTCAGCTTCCGTATAAATTATCGAATCTGAACTTACCTTAATGTTTTTGCATTTATATCCGTCAATTTTAGGGTGGTTCAGAATTGTACCGTCATATAATATTTTCAGGTTCCTGATTATCTCAAACTTACCCATTCCGTTTATAATAGTTACATCGAGCAATCCATCATCAGGCAAAGCATTTGGAGTCTGTCTCATCCCTCCGCCGCAAAATCTCCCGTTGCCGACATTGATCGAAAAGACATCAGCATGACTTTTTTCTCCGTCAATAATAATTTCTGCTTTTGTGTTTTTGTATGAAAGGAGGCTCATAAGAAGATTGTAAAAATATATAGCTTTGCCACTGCGTCCTTTATCTTTCTGAATATTAGTCCGCCTGACCACTACCGATTCAAATCCCAGGCCTGCAATATTGATGAAGTACCTGTTCTTCTTTTCTGTTCCGTCAAAAAAACTGACGAGTCCTACATCATGAAGCATTTGTTTATTCTCCCCGATTATACTGATTGCCTTCTCATAATCAAGCGGTATTCCAAACATTCTGCCCCAGTCATTACCTGTTCCGACAGGTATCAGGGCCAGTGAAATGGAGTCAGGAGGACAGGTTTTGTTCCGGAAAGCTCCATTTACAACTTCATTAAGAGTTCCATCGCCTCCCACTGTTATTATCTTTCTGTAACCTGACGCAATTCCCTCGAGGGTAAAAGTAATTGCATGGCCTTTTCTTTCTGTAAATTTAACAACAAATGGCAGCCCTTCCTTTTTAAGAAGCGACGAAATCGTGTCCCAGTCCTTTTCACCCTTTCCGTTACCGGCATTTGGATTAACAATGACCAGCCATTCTTCCTCTTTGAAGTTTTTATTCATCAATAGCTATTGTTATACGGGAGACAAAGATGGAAATAAATATAGAAAATAGGAATTTACTTTTAATTTGTGATAAAAGTAAAATTTTCTTCTGAATCAGAAAGAAGTTCAATATCTAATCCGATTTATTCATAAACCTGTTGACCCTTCATGTAATCCTTTGATTACCTTTATGTTTAAGAGTTTTTACCACAAAGCCCGCCCGGCTGACGCCGGTCGGACGGGGATCTCAAAGGGCAACACTAAGGAGCAAAAGGAAAGTAAATAGATTAATATTTATATAACTAAATCATTACTAAACGAATAATACGTGATATTAACAGAGATTACCTTCGGTGAGCTCGTCCACCTATTGGTGTACCCGGTTCTTTGCTCCACCTCCTCTCTCTCTCCAAAACTCTCTAAATACTTGTCATTCTGAGCGAAGCGAAGAATCTTATACTTTTAACCCGACAGTAATGTAACTATATACAGTATGTGTTAATAAGATGTTGAAAACCACAAAAAAAATGTTTACAATTACATCTTTCACTACCGGCAGCAGTAGAGCATAAATAGTAAATTTGAAACTCAAAATATAACTCAAATATTTAAATAAAAGAGATGGGAAGGATTATAGCAATTGCGAATCAGAAGGGTGGTGTTGGGAAGACAACAACGGCAATTAACCTTGCTGCCAGTCTTGCCGCGCTTGAGAAGAAGGTATTGATTGTAGATGGTGATCCACAGGCAAATGCCACTTCAGG
>JGI20214J51088_10000224_pt1 | contig 41407 bp, 40 predicted proteins | sample WetSurMetagenome_FD_51088 | JGI IMG/M metagenome (IMG submission 51088) | reverse complement strand
TTCATGTCGCTGTCGAGCCCTGTGCGTAAAGCCGGCAATTTGGACCTGCTGCTCTCCAGATTATACTTCGCCTGCCTGACAGCCAGTTCATCGCTCAACCCCGCCTGTTCTTTCCATAGAGTTAACTGATAGGTATCTTCCTGGGACCTGATGGTCTCCTCTGTTGCGGCAAGCCGGGCCTGATATGTGCGGACTTCTATATAATTCAGAGCCGTTTCCGAAAGCAGGGTCACCAGCGTGTCCCTTAAATCCTCCTCGCTTGCGCCCAGATCCGCATCGTATGCCTCCACGGAACGACGCACACCTCCAAAGATATCCAGTTCCCAGGCCGCGTCAAAGCTTGAAGAATACAATTCGCCGGTCGTACCGGCTACGGAATCCTTGCTGTATTTGGTCCATGTGGCGGAAGTAGTGGAACTGAGCGTCGGGAAAAAATCGGCTTCAGCCACCCCGCGCTTTGCCCGCGCCTCTCTTATCTTTGCCTTCGCCTTTTTGAGATCAAGGTTGTTGGCCACAGCCTTTTCAATCAGGCCGTTCAATTTTGGATCATTCAGCTTTGTCCACCATGACGCAAGGGACTGAACATCGCCTTTGCCGGAAGGACTGCTCTCCGCGTTTTTTGAATGCCACTGCCCAGGCATGGACAGTTTCGGTCGGGCATAGTCAGGACCGACTGAAGCGCACCCGCCAATGAATATAACCGCAAGCATTACTGAAACAAGGGCTATGTGCGCAATAGCATCGGACTTGCATCGTTTATTGCAGAACCTGTTCATCACCGTCAACTCCCTGTCTTTGTCTTCTTCATCGAATTTGAGTTCTCCTGGAATTCGAGACTCACTGCCCTGATCCCTGCCAGTGAAAACCTGAACACATGTCCGGCATAGGCTTCAATATCCATGGGCCTCTTGTCTCCAGACTCCTTATTTTTACGTATCCCTTTCCCCGACCTTCCAGTAAGCATGGGACTGATACACTGGTTGACAATGCTTATCTCGCAATATCCCGCCTGTTCCTCCGGAACACAAGGACCGAGCAGCTCACGGACGACCCTTTGAGTGCTTATGTGCAAAGAATCAAGCAATTCCCTTGTCGCTCCTTCCAGAAGATCGGTCGGATCGAAGATCTCCTGTTGCATTATCCTGAACTCCCGGTTTCCCCTGTCCGCAATACGATTTATTAAAGCTCTGATCTGCCCCCTCAGCCTCTCTTCAGGAGGCGCATCTGCGCTGACACCGCCATCGGGAGGATGGGCCTCGATGGATTCATTAAAGGCATATCTCCATGCCTCCACATAAAGTTGTTCTTTTGTCCTGAAATGGTAATTGACGGACGCAATGTTCGCCCCGGCCCGCTTGCATATTTCCGCAATCGTGGCAGCCCGGTATCCCTTGTCCGCAAAAACCTCGCCTGCGCTTGCGAGCAGCTTTCCCCTGGTCAGGGCCGCGTCTTTCCTCTGGATATTCACAAAGCCTCCATATTGAGCGTTTCAGATGAATTCAAATACTAATTTAAATTATTTATTTTAATTTGTCAAGCGTCGTTTCATCGCCCGGCAGCGGGGACTATCAGGCAAGAGGCCTGATCCACAGAAAAAACCTCTTGATCCGCAGACCAAAACGCTTGACATCCGCGTCTGTTTTAAAGGATAATTTGCCATCTCAGCCAAAAGGCGGGTAGTCATGTTTTTTTATAATCTGATAGGGAAATCGGCATTACTGCTTCTTTCATGCCAAATGGTAATCCTGCTCGTCGCCGGTCCGGTGGCGGCAAATGAACCCGACACGGGAAACGGCAATGAAACGAAGGAGCAGCTTTCCTCCGGCTCGGAAGAGCCCGAATGGACGCCTGCCGTGGCGGTTTACTATGCCAAACGATATCATGGCAGAAGGACCCATTCCGGCGAAAAATTCGATAATACCAAGCTGACGGCCGCCCACCCTTCTCTCCCCCACGGAACGAGAGTAAAAATAGTGAACATCGCCAATGACCGGTCTGTAGTGGTAACGATCAATGACCGCTGTCGTGAACGAAGTTTTGAACTGATTGACTTATCGAGAGCAGCCGCGCGCGAACTCGGTTTTCTCGGCAAGGGCGCCGCAAAGGTAAGGATCATCCCTCTGACTGACGATCTATAGGAAGCCGGAAGAAGCCAGGTCAAAGGCCGCACAGGGATGAAGCGGTCAACAGCCTGATTCAAAAGCAATAACGCAGATAAATCAGCAATAAGGCCGATACAGGAATCATATCGGCCTTAAACATAAAAAGAGCCATCCGGCCGGATGTGGGTTTGTTCAACTCTGGTGTGAAACCCTTGAGTCTCTACAGAACTGCTTTGCGCCCACATGCGCCCGGTATGGCCCTATCCCGTCTGCAATACCTTCCATGGCGCTCATAGCTTTTTTTATGACGTTGGGAACTTTAATGATGTTTCAGGCTTCCCTCTCGCTTCTGAAGGCTTGCTCACCACATCATAAGGCGCTCCCTTACTCATAGTGTTCCTATGGTCAGCCATAGAAAGCATTGCATATCTGTCCTGATTTAATCTTACTCCTTTCTGAAGCGGATTTGAATAAGACTGCGTCTGAATTTTTTGTCGGTGTTTGACTACACGGCCGGCAACCATTTCCACGTTGGCTTGCCGGGGATATCCGGAGCTGAATATTCATGCCCAAAAGTGTTACTATCGATTTACGCTTTGCTGCGTTGTGGCCCTGAAGTCCGGGACCGATATATATTCAGGAGCAGCCACTAATATAAGACGGGACAATGAATATGCAAACATACCTTGATACGGCTGTTGAGGCCGCGCAGCAGGCAGGCGCCTTCATCCTCGCCAACCGCGGTAGCCTGTCGGCCTCGGACATCGACCGGAAACAGGCGTTCGATTTCGTGACGAGGATTGACAGGAAATCCGAAAACATCATCCTCGACATATTGAGTTCCCGCTTCCCTGATCACAGCTTTCTGGCTGAAGAGTCCCGGCATGATATTGCCACAGACGGATATCGATGGATCATCGATCCGCTCGACGGCACCACGAACTATATCCACGGCTTCCCGGTCACCGCTGTCTCCATCGCGCTCCAGCGCGGCGAAGAGCTTGTTGCAGGCGTTGTGCTCGATCCCTTCAGGGATGAACTCTTTACCGCGATCAAGAATGAAGGGGCTTTTTTGAACGGTCACAACATACATGTTTCGGCTACGGACAAAATGGGCGGCGCGCTGATAGGCACGGGGTTCCCTTTCAAGCAGAAACATCTGATAGACCATTACCTGCGCCTGTTCAAGAATGTGCTCGTCGAGGTCAGCGACCTGAGAAGGCCCGGCGCCGCGTCGATTGACCTGTCATATATAGCGTGCGGCAGGTTTGACGGATTCTTCGAGATAGGGCTCATGCCCTGGGACTGCGCGGCAGGGGCCGTCATCATCAAAGAGGCCGGGGGAGTCATCACCAATTTCGGCGGGGGAGATGAAATACTCACTCGCGGCAACATAGTGGCCGGGAATCCGCATATGCATGCCCGGCTGCTGAAAATGACCAAAGAGGTCTTTGCGGGAACGCTGGATGAATAATAAGTAGGGGCACGTTGCAACGCGCCCCTACTTATATAACTTCGCTATCTCTTCAGCCAGTTTCACGCTGTTGGCTATGCAGTCGTTTACCGCAATGCCTCTATACGCGTTGCCGGCAAGATAAAAACCTTTATGTTTGGCTGAAGCCGCGTCAAGCGCCTCCAGTTTCCTGTAATGTCCCAACTCATACTGCGGGATCGCCTTTTCGTACCTGTAAATCCTTATGAAATCAGGCTCATCCTTCAAACCTATTATGTCCGCAAGCTCATCACGCACAAGCGTTAACAGTTCATCGTCATCCAGCATCGCAAGCCCCTCGGCCCTTGCGCCCCCGACCATGGTGCGGAGAAGGACCCGTCCTTCGGGCGCGCGGCCCCCGAATATGCCCGAATCGATGAGCGTTCCGAGTATCCGCCTCTTCTCCCTGCCGGGGATGAGAAAACCGAACATATTCATGTCGCATTTTATCTTCTCCCTTTTCACACCAAAGGCAATAACAGAGAGCGCAGGATACTTTATCGTCTTCAGCATATCATGGATATCGGAGTCAAAATCCCGAATGATCTCAGCGCTGTTGTGCGCCGGACATGCGAGAACAACGCAGTCCGTGTCATATGTGGAGCCGTCGGAGAAATGGAGCCTGTAGCCATAACCGGCCTTTTCGAGCCCCTTTGCCTCTTTATCCGTAACCGCCCTGTCTCCAAGCCTCTCTCTCAAGGTCTCTATCAGGCCGTACATGCCGCCGTTAAAGGACATGAGCGCTCCGCCCGGTCCTGCCTCGACCTTTTTCCCGGATTTTTTTGCCTCTTTGGAGAGCGCCCGGAAACCTCTCAGCAGCCCTCCGTATTTGCGCTCAAGGTCGTAAACCTTCACGAAACAGCTCCTGATGCTCATCTTTGAGGGATCGCCGGCATACACACCCGACGCCATGGGATCGAGCAGCTTTTCGAAGAACTCCGTTCCGACCCTGCGTTTTGCGAATGCCTCCATGGTTTCATCATCCATGTTCGCCGCAGGCACAAAATATTCCGCCAGCATCCGCAGTTTGCCCGGCACGCTCAGAAAATTCGAGAGCATGAATTTTACAGGGGAAGCCTGCAGTTCCCACAGGGAGGCTCCTGTATAGATGAACCGCCTGCGCGCATCGTCGTTACTCTTGACCGGCTGCAGGTTTATCCGCTCCGCCAGTTCAAGGGTTGCGGGCTTATTGCTCAGAAACCCGTTGACCCCGGCTTCGCAGACATAGCCGCCGGTCTTTTCCGTATATATCTTGCCGCCAAGCCAGCCGGCCGCCTCGAACACCCTGATATCAAAACCCCTGTCTTTGGCTGAAAGTTCACAGGCAAGGGACAGCCCCGAGATTCCGCCGCCGACAATCGCTATCTTCATATAATCCTCCGCAATCGCTGAATTCAATATGGATTATAAACCAAAACAACGACTGCCGGAAAAGATATCTATTGTTTTGCGGCTTGTTCCGCGCATCAAAGATCATTACCATGTAATAAATCCCTGCCGGAGCCTTACATCCCGGAGCACGAATTCGACGGCAGGGCTGAATTTCTTATATGAAGTCGGATATGATTAGCCGTTCATATGTGGTAAACTGACATGAACCAGTTGGAAGGGGCCGTCTGATGGAAATATTGAAAACCGATTACCTTGTAATAGGGAGTGGCGTCGCAGGTCTTCGGGCCGCCATCGAACTCTCACAACACGGTAATGTTACTGTTGTCACAAAAGATATCATTAACGAAAGCTCCACTGAATACGCCCAGGGGGGCGTCGCCGTAGCGCTGAGCGATGAAGATGAGGTGGGTCTGCATCTGACCGACACCCTTAAGGCAGGCGACGGATTGTGCGCCCCCGAGGCCGTCAGGACCCTTGTCGAGGAAGGACCCGACAGGATACTCGAACTCATAGCCTGGGGCGCCCAGTTTGACAGCGAAGGGACGAAACTGCTTTTCACGATGGAGGCCGCGCATTCCAAAAAAAGGGTGCTCCATGCGAACGGAGATTCCACCGGCAGGGAGATACAACGTGCGCTGTTTCACAAGGTCCGGACCCTGGGCAATGTCAAAAGATATCCCTTCAGGGCCGCAACCGACCTGATCATAGCAGGCGGCGAATGCGTCGGGGCCGTTGCGCTCGGGGAAAACGGCCCGGCAGAAGTTTACGCAAAGGCGGTTGTCCTCGCAACAGGAGGAGCCGGCCGGGTATTTTCCAGGACCACCAATCCCGAAGTCGCCACCGGAGACGGCATAGCCCTTGCGTTCAGGGCAGGCGCCGTTATTGAAGACATGGAGTTCGTGCAGTTTCATCCAACTGCCCTGTTTATCCCCGGCGCGCCCCATTTTCTGCTCTCCGAAGCCATGAGGGGCGAAGGAGCGCTACTGAGGGACGTAAACGGCGACCTGTTCATGGACAGATATCACAATGACGCGGAACTCGCGCCGAGGGATGTGGTGTCCCGCGCCATAATCTCACAGATAGTCAAGACCGGCGGCGACCATGTATACCTGGACCTCACACACCTGGACCATGCCTTTGTCAGAAGGCGCTTTCCCCGCATCTACAGCACCTGTCTTGAATACGGCATAGATATAGCAACCATGCGGATTCCGGTCTCTCCGGCTGCGCACTATATTATGGGCGGCGTAAAAACAGACCTCGACGGCAGGACCAGTATCCCCGGGCTTTTTTCTGCAGGGGAAACGGCCTGCACGGGTGTGCATGGGGCCAACAGACTCGCAAGCAACAGCCTGCTTGAAGGCATGGTGTACGGCTACAGGACGGCCGTGGCAGCCGCCTCCCTGGTCTCTCAACCCGGCAGGGCCATCCATCCGCAGCCGGCCGGGACCAAACCTCTTTACAGGGAAGCTCCGCCGCTGGACATAGAAGCCCTGAAGAAAAAGATCAGGACCACAGCATGGGAAAGCGTGGGCATCATACGTTGCGCCGAATCACTCGGCAGGGCAAGAAAGAGTTTCGCCGGGCTGAAGGACATCATGGACTATGCTTTCGCCTCCAGGTCCGGGGTGGAGTTGCGTAATATCCTTACAGTTGCAACAATGATTACTGAGGCGGCGCTTCTCCGCGAAGGCAGCATAGGGGCGCACTACCGCTCCGACTTCCCCGCAAAGGGGGCCGACTGGCTCAGGCATACCAACATCGTAAAGTCGGGCAATGAGGTGATCAAATCATGGAGATAAGAAAGGCCAGGATAGTAGGGACGCTCGGACCGTCATCATGCAGCAAAAAAATTGTCGAAGAACTGATAGGGAGCGGCCTGGATGTGGCAAGGCTGAACTTTTCTCACGGGGAATACGATTTTCATGAGGCGGTCTTTTGCCTTGCGCGGCGCGAGGCTGCAAAGCAAAACAGAAATATCTCGATAATGCAGGACCTGCAGGGCATAAAGATCCGCGTGGGAGACATCGAAGGCGGCAGCATGAATCTGAGACAGGGCGAAACGGTCTCTCTCATGCCGGGAAAGGAAACCGGCGGGAACAAGAATGTCTATATCTCTTATCCGGCATTACTAAAGGACGTAAAAGAAGGGGAAGATATCCTGTTCGATGACGGGATCATCAGGGTCAGGGTGACCGGCAAGACAAAGACCGCGCTGAGGGCCGAGGTTATAGAGGGCGGCATACTGAAGTCGCGTAAGGGAGCCAACCTGCCGTCAACCAGGACCACTGTGGACACATTCACCGAAAAAGACAAGAAAGATTTCAGGTTCGGACTAAAACTCGGGTTCGATTACCTTGCGATATCTTTTGTCAGGAACGCGGATGACATTGAGCGCGTGAAATCATGGGCAAAGAAAAACCGTTTATTGCTGCCGCCCCTGATAGCGAAGATAGAAAAACCCGAGGCCCTCAAGAACATAGACGACATTATGGCGTCAGTGGAAGGCATTATGGTCGCACGGGGCGACCTCGGGGTCGAGATGAGCGCCCAGCAGGTGCCGGTGATCCAGAAAATGCTTATAGACTGCGCTAACAGGACGGGCAAGCTCGTTATTACCGCGACGCAGATGCTCGAATCCATGACGCATCACACCCGGCCTACCAGGGCCGAGGCGTCCGATGTCGCCAATGCCATACTTGACGGCACCGATGCGGTAATGCTCTCTGCCGAGACGGCGTCCGGCAAATATCCTGTCGAATCCGTCAGGATGATGGACTCGATCATCAGGACTACCGAGATCAACTTCCCGGACAAACTGAAATCTTTTTACCATTCTGAAAACAAATTTGCGGAAGCCGTGGCCCTCGGGGCCTGCAGGGCCGCGGAAAGCATTGAAGCAAAACTGATAGTAGTGTTCACACAGTCCGGCTTCACTGCGCGGCTCCTGTCCAAGATGAGGCCGAAGGTGCCGATAGTGGCGTTCACGCCCGACCAGGAAACCATGAACCGGATGTCGCTGTACTGGGGTGTTATGTCAAGACTGATTTCCGCAGGCAGGGGGACATGTCCGGAAGACGATATGCTGACCGAGATCGAGAGGTCTCTCGTAAAACAGGGGCTTATCAGGAAGGGCAACAACATCGTCTTTGTCTCAAGCTCCCCGTTCCTCGGTAAACATAATGTCATAAGGCTCCAAAAGGTTTAAGCCGGGACGGTCCTGATAAACTTCGGGTGGGACTGCTATTCGTTGTGACTGTTGAATATATCGTTAAAAGAGCCGGAAATCTTGGTGAAGGCCTCAAGTATCCGGGGATCAAAATGATGCGGCATGGTCCTGCCGTCTCCCTGCGTTATAATGCGCACTGCATCTTCGTGGCTCAGCGGCATTTTATAAGGTCTTAACCCCCTCAATGCGTCATACTGGTCGCACAGCATCACTATCCTGCCCTCAATAGGGATATCGTCCCCCTTCAGGCCCCTCGGGTACCCGGAGCCGTCCCAGCGCTCATGGTGATTAAGGGCTATTGACGCGGCCATCTGGATAAAGGGATAAGAAGAACCCGTCAGTATCTTTTCGCCGATCCTCGCATGTGTCTTCATAATGGCAAATTCTTCGGCCGTAAGGGCCGCAGGCTTCAAAAGTATAGTGTCGGGAATGCCGACCTTGCCTATGTCATGCAGAGGACTCGCAAAAGAGATCGCCGCCACAAGACTTGAAGCCAGTCCAATCGAGTCGGACAGTTCCTTGGCATAAAATCCCATGCGGGAATTGTGATAGCCGGTCTCAGTGTCGCGGAATTCCGCCACGGCGGTAAGCCTGGTTATCAGCTCTCCGCTCATGTTTTTGAGCATGGTGAGGGCCTCCCTGAGCTCCCTCGTCCTCATCTCAACCGTTGTCTCGAGCGTCCGCTTGTATTCCTTTTCCTTTTCGATAAGCCTGCGGTAAAGAATGGCCTTTTCAATCGAATGTATGAGCTGTTCGGACCTGTATGGTTTTATGATGAAATCAAAGGCGCCTTTCTTAATGGCGTCCACCGCAATATCCACCTCGGCATGAGCAGTCATGAGTATCACAGGCACATCAGGTTTGACATCGCAAATCTTTTCGAGGAGATCGATGCCCGAGGTCACAGGCATCTTTATGTCCGTGAGGACCACATCCACAGGATTGCTCTGGAAATGGGCAAAGGCGTCATCGGCATTGCGGCAGGCTACATAGTCATAACCGTATTCACCCATAAGCGCGGACACAAACTCGAGGACATATGGATCATCATCTACAAGAAGTAGTTTTGCCTTTGTTTCAGGTTCCGTAATAATTGTCTGATTATCCATATCTCTTAATCTATAATAGCGTCATTCGGGTATTTTTTCAAATCTTGACTGATAAATGTTTTATCCAATAGAATTACAGACCCGCCGGAAATGGGAGAATTCAGGTTGTTGAAGACAAAAGGGATAGTAATACCAACCATTTGCGAAGCCGAGTTGTTGCTTGAAGGCGTCTCGGACAGGAAAGAATTTATTGTCCAGGGCAAGCGCTTCTTTACGGGATATCTGAACACAGTCCGAGTTGCATTATCCATATGCGGGCCGGGCAAGGTGAATGCCGCCCACGGCGCCACTCTTTTATTCGAAAGATTCAACCCTGCTCATGTCTATGCTCTCGGAACAGCCGGAGCATATCCTTCATCAGGCCTTGATATTGGGGATGTCGCCATGGCCGACAGGGAGATATATGGCGATGAAGGCCTGCAGACCGTCTCCGGCATAGTGACAATGGAGGCTCTGGGCCTGCCGCTGGTTTCATCAGGTTCAGGGGACCACTATAACGAGTTCCCTCTCCTTGTCCCCGGCAAACTGAAAGGCCATAAGCACATGGGGGCCTTTGTAACCGTCTCGGCCTGCACAGGGCTTCTGAAAAAAGGTCTGGAAATAAGCAGGCGGTTTAACGCCATATGCGAAAATATGGAGGGCGCGGCCATAGCCCACATCGGGCTGCTGAACAATATCCCTGTGACCGAGATAAGGGGCGTCGGTAATATCATTGAAGACCGCGACGGGAAACCGCTTGACAGGGCGGCTTTAACACTCGCAGCTGAAAATGCGCAGAGATTTTTTATAGACGCATTGGGGCAGGACTAAATGTATGAAAAAACGCAAAAGGACGCTATAAATATTTTAACTTACCCGCGCTGCTAAGGAGCCTGCGCACCTTCTCCTTCACGCTCGACCTTCGACTTCAGCTGCTCAACGATCTTCCGCACCCCCGCGATATAATTGCCGTAGCGCTCGGGCGCATGACCGAGAAATCCCTCGTATGCGTCAATCGCTTCACGTATAAGGCCCTTGTTGACATAAGCGATCCCAAGATTATAGTAAGCCTCGGCATTATCCGCATCCAGTTCGAGCGCATACCTGAACTCCCTGATGGCGTCATCTGTGAGTTTCCCGTTCAAAAACGCCAACCCGAGATTGGCATGGGCAGGGGCAAATTCTGGATTGATCCTGAGCGCATTCCTGTACTCGGCAATGGCCTCGTCAAAACGGTCCTGATAGAAAAGCGTAAGGCCCAGATTGTTATAGGCTTCGGCAAAGTCCTCATTGGCCTTTACCGCCGCCCTGTACTCTTCCATTGCAGCTTTGTGGCGGCTCTCCTGCAGATGCATGTTGCCTGCCTCGAACCTCTCCATGGCCTCATCCTTTTCCGCCATAAAGGCACACCCCCCAAATCCGTATCCCTGAGAAGACCGGAGATGACTGTAAGCCTAATTATACCACCGATACACTGAACGACAAATCCGGACCCTCCTGAAAGAGCGCATTGACACGCTGGGAATGCAGTAATTATTGTATATATATGCGTTTGATACTCTTTGATATAGACGGAACCATAATGGAATCCGGCGGGGCCGGGGTGAGGGCTCTCGACTACGCATTCAGAGATGTCCTGGCCGCCGACAATATATTTTCCGACATAAGCATGGCTGGAAAGACGGACCTGCAGATAGTAAAGGAAGGCCTGCGCAAGATCGGGCTCTCTGCCGATAACGGTTATATACCGAAGATTCTCGATTCATACCTCGCCTGTCTTCGGACGGAGATACTGAAGAGCGACAAGCATCTGAAACCGGGTGTTAAAGAGGCCCTGGACATCCTCAGGCTTCAGTATGACAGATACCAGCTCGGCCTGCTCACAGGTAATTTTGAGCAGGGCGCCCGTATAAAACTCGGCTCCTTCGGACTGAACGACTATTTTCTGTCCGGCGCATTCGGCAGTGATCATGAGGACAGAAACATGCTCCTGCCCATTGCTGTTGAGCGTTTCAGGGACATTACCGGAAGTGATTTCAGGCGCTCCGACTGCATCATAATAGGCGACACGCCGCTCGATGTGGCTTGCGCAAAACCTTATAATGCGGCCTGCATAGCCGTGGCAACAGGCCCCTATGGGATGGAAAGCCTTGTAGCAGCCGGAGCCGATGCGGTCGTGGAAGACCTGGCAGACACCGAACATCTGCTCGACATGCTGGATCTCCTCGAAGACCGGCCATGATATTTAATCATGTTTTTTTGCTATTATAGACAGTGAAAAATAAAACATCAGGAACGGAGTGAACTTATGAATAGAAAGTATGCCATAGCCGTTATTCTGTCGGGCATAATACTGCTTGCTGCCTATACGCTGCCGTACGCAGAGACCATGCAGGAACACCTCGAAAAAGGGCATGCCGCCTACAATAACGGCAAGTATGATGACGCCATACAGATTTACAACAAGGTTATTTCCGCAAATCCGGACGTGATCGACCTGTATTATTATCGCGGCATCGCCTATTACAAGAAGGGGAAATATTCCGAAGCGGTCACCGACTTCAGCAAGGTCCTCGAAAAAAAGACGAACGACACCGAGATATACTATCAGCGCGGGCTTGCGTATTACAGAAGAGGCCATAACGAGAAGGCGATCGAGGATTACACAAAGGCCATCGCCCTGAATCCCAATCTCGCGGATGTGTATATGAACCGCGGCATTGCGTACTCGCATAACATGCAATATGATGAAGCCATAGAAGACTATACCAGGGCGATAACGCTGAAGGTCAACTATGACACCGCCCATTACAACAGGGGAGTAGCGTATGTAAGAAAGGCCCAGGCTGATTTCAAGAAGGCCTGCAGTATGGATATTAAACCGGCATGCGACAACCTGAAGCAGCTGTCGGATTAGCATATCCGGCCTGCCGATATTATTGAAAATGGACAAGATTTTATTTTATCCGGGCCTTCCTCTTCTGCTCCAGCTGCCGAAAATAGAGCAGAGAACGCCTATTTTCGTCATAGGCTGGCAGACCGAACTCTTTTTGCTCACAAATCTGCCGTATGTGAATGAGAGACCGCTAAATCTCAGGGCCGACGACAGTTGCATAATCCGGTTTCTCAACAACGACAACGCGTACGGCTTCCAGACCTCTGTTGTCTCGGTCCAGTTTTTCCCTGCTCCAATGGTATTTTTCAAATACCCGACAGAGGTCAATAAAATGCCGTTCCGTAAATCCAAACGCTTCAAGATGAGCATACCGGCCAAGATACTCAATCCCAAGACCGTGCAGAAGATTGATGTAACAATATGCGATATCAGCGATACGGGCTGCAGGCTGGAGATCAAAAACCTGCCGGAACATATATTTGAGCCGGGCAACCGCTTTTATCTCACATTCAATATCCTCGAAAAGAGTATTGAGTCGGACTGTGTGCTGCGCAACATCAGGAACATCGACGGATGCCTTCTGCTCGGGTTCGAGTTCGTGAATATGTCCGATGCGAACAAGGACATGATTTGCTCCTTTATCGACATGATCTCAAAGGTCTCCGGAGCCACCTGACAAATAAGGCCATTGGGGAATAATATGCCTGTATTCAGCGGTCTGGACCGGATCGCAAAAAAATGGCCGCGCAAGCTCCGCAAATCAAGGGTTGGACTACTGGTCCATCCCGCCTCTGTTAACAGACTGCTGGAACATGCGTCGTCCATATTCCATAAATCACAACTATTCGAACTGAAGGCTTTCTTCGGCCCGCAGCATGGCATTCGCGGCGAGACCCAGGACAACATGATCGAATGGCGTGACTTCCGCGACCCCCGCGCCGGTCTGCCGGTATACAGCCTTTACGGCGAAACGAGAAAGCCCACGCCGGAAATGCTGGCGGATATCGATGTCCTTGCCGTAGATATGCAGGATGTCGGAGCGCGTTACTACACCTTTATCTGGACCATGGATCTCTGCATGCAGGCATGCGCGGAACTCGGGAAGTCCGTGATTGTGCTCGACAGGCCGAACCCCATCACGGGATCGTCCGTTGAAGGCCCTGTTCTGGCGCCTGCCTTCTCCTCCTTTGTGGGCCTGCGCCCTGTTCCTGTAAGACATGGCATGACTATTGGGGAGATCGCCCTTTATCTGAAAAATGAATTTTATCCTGCGCTTGATCTGCATGTGGTCCCAATGCAGGGCTGGAAAAGGACCATGTGGTTTGATGAAACAGGCCTGCCGTGGGTGTTGCCTTCCCCGAATATGCCGACTCCCGAAACCGCCCTCGTATATCCGGGCATGTGCCTTCTCGAAGGCACAATGCTCAGTGAAGGCAGGGGGACAACCCGTCCTTTCGAGATATTCGGGGCCCCTTTCATATCCGGAGACGCCCTGGCGGAACAACTGAACAAGCTGCAACTGCCGGGAGTATGGTTCAGGCCGCTCTTTTTTGAACCCACGTTCCAGAAGCATGCGGGGGAATTGTGCGGGGGAGCCCAGATACACATCACGGACAGAAAAAAATTCAGGTCCTTCAAGACGGGCGCGGCCGTCCTGAGCGTCATACGACGGCTTTATCCGGACGAGCCGCTCTGGAAGTCGCCACCTTATGAATATGAACGCGAAAAGATGCCGATAGATATCCTTGCGGGCACAGACAGGCTCAGAAACCTGATCGACTCCGGAGCTTCGCCCGACGGGATGGAAGAATGGTGGCAGCCGGAATGCGCGGTCTTTGCAAAACAGACAAGGAAAAAATATCTTTTATATGAGTGAGCTCCCGGCATGCTTCATCCTCGCCGCCGGACGCGGAGAGCGGATGCGGCCCATGACAAGTCACATACCGAAACCGCTCCTGCCGATTGCAGGTAAACCGCTTCTCGAATCGATTGTCGAAAAGGCCTTGGCCTCGGAGTTCGGCAGGATAGGCGTCAACACGCACCACCTGAACAGCCTCATTGAGTGCTGGGTCAAAGACTCCGGATTAAAAGACAAAATCAGACTGTTCCACGAAACAGAGATACTCGACACCGGCGGGGCGTTGAAAAATGCGGAGACCTTCCTCGAAACAGACGATTTTCTCGTGCATAACGGAGACATCATGTCGGACATTGACCTCGCCGCTCTGCTCGAACACCACCGCGCCTCCGGGAATTTCGCCACACTCGCAATAATGGATCGCCCTGATTTCAATAATGTCCTGATCGATAAAAACGGCTTTCTCAAAGGGATCGGCAAGGCACGGCGACCGGATAGCGGCGAAAAAATGGTTGCCTTCACAGGCATTGCGGCATACTCTCCGGCGTTCCTGAAGGTCCTTCCGCCCGGAGCTTCGGGCGTAGTGGAAGCCTGGCTCAAGGCGATCAGCCTCGGATTCAGGATAGGGATATTCGACGTATCCGGCTGTTCCTGGAGCGATATCGGCAGCCCTGCGGCTTATGTCTCTGCGGTTCTCCGGAGCTTGAGGGACAAGGGAGAAAACGTCCATATCGATTGTTCCGCAGCCATCCCTGAAGATGCGGATATAGCCGGTAATGTAATAATCGGGGAATCGGCCTCTATCGGCAGCGGGTCCTCACTGAGGAACTGCGTCGTACTCCCAAATGGCGCGGTCAAGCCCGGCGCACACTATGAGGACTCGATCATCGGGCCTGATTATGTTGTCGGGGTTGATGAAACAGCGTTCGGCCTCTCTGTTGAGGGCAAGGGCATGCTTATCGGATCAGGCGGCTCCGACAGAAAATATTTCAGGGCAAAGGAACCCGACAGGACCGTGGTCCTTATGGAATGCGGACATGACGATCCTGATTTTATCAGACAGATCGAGTACACGGTCTTCTTCAGAAAATATGGAATACCCGTTCCCGATCTGATCTTCGTAGACCTCGGCGCCCGGTCGGCGGTGTTTGAAGACCTTGGAGACATGTCTCTTTACAGCCGGCTCAAGTTCCGGAGAGGCGATGATGCTGTAGAGCAAACATACATGAGGGTAATGGAGATCATGGCCCGGCTGCACGGCCCAGTGTCGGATCACGTATCAGAATGTCCCGCGCTCGCATCCAGGGTCTTTGATTATGAGTATCTCAGATGGGAAACCGCATATTTTATCGAGCGGTTTGTCCGCGGCGTCAGGGAAATCAGGATCAAAGACAACGCCGCTATTGACGATGAATTCCATCGTCTCGCAGCAAGGACGGATTCCTTCACAAAGAGGATCATCCACCGCGATTTCCAGTCACAGAACATCATGATGACCAAAGACATTCCCCGCATAATCGACTATCAGGGAGCCCGCATGGCGCCGCCCGCTTATGACATCGCTTCAGTCCTGTGGGACCCTTACGCGCCCATTAAAAATGATATAAGGGACAGGACTCTCAACTACTACCTGTCGCTGCTTGCCGATACGACCGGAGGGTGGTTCAGCTCCGAAGGGTTTACGGAAGCGCTCATCTATTGCAGGCTCCAGAGACATATGCAGGCCCTCGGGGCTTACGGTTTTCTGGCAAAGATCAAGGGCAAGACCTACTTTCTCAAGTATGCGCCGGAGGCCGTCAGGTTGCTGAAAGAGGATGTGGAGCCCGTAAGAACCGAATTCCCATTGCTGGCGGAACTTATCGATTCACTCTGAATATGCCGAAGAACTGTTTGGAAAACAGCAGGCATAAAAAATTGACAGCTGTCTGTAATACTGATAAGATTTAAATAGACCCACAGCAGGCGCTGCCGCCCTCTTCCTGTAGTGACAGGAAATCCCGGACCGATCGGGACAATATGGAGTAAGCGTGACATCGCCTGTTTTTTTGTCGTTTTTGCCCCTCACTTTTGATGTATACTGTTATTTATGAATATAAACAGCCGTGACCTTGATATAGTCAAATCCCTGCATGATATCCTGACCGAAAAAGGCCTGTCCGTATCTGTAGCGGAATCCTGCACCGGCGGCCTGCTGAGCCACTATCTTACACTCCTGCCCGGATCGAGCTCCTTCTTCAGGGCAGGGGTTGTCACATACGCCTCTTCGGCAAAAGAGAAGATACTCGGCATCCCGCGCAAGGCCATCAGCCGTTTCGGAGTGGTCAGCCGCGAGATAGCCATCTCAATGGCGGAAAGGGCAAGGACTGTGACCGGTTCTGATCTTTCCATAGCCACGACGGGGAATCTCGGGCCTGCCGTATTAGACAACAAGGCCTGCGGACTGATCTATATCGCGGTAAGCGGGGCATTCGGTTCGGAATGCCGCGAGCTCAGACTTTCAGGCGAACGGGATGAGAATAAAAACAGCGCCGCCGTCAAGGCCATCGAACTCCTGATCGAGGTAATAACAAAAGGATGACAGGGACTGTCCCCTCCGATAAAAAAGCGGAAATCAAAAGACTGGTTGCCGAGATAAACGATCATAACTACCGGTATCATGTCCTCGATGCGCCGGTCATTGCCGATGCGGAATACGACAGGCTTTTCCGCGAACTCACAAACCTTGAAGAATTATACGGCTACATCCTCCCGGATTCTCCAACCCAGCGAGTAGGCTCGGCTCCTCTCGAAAAGTTCGAAAAGGTCGGACATACCGAACCCATGCTTTCGCTCGAAAACGCCTTTTCCCATGACGAGGTGCGTGATTTCGACAAGAGGGTAAGACGGCTTCTTGATGATGACACGGAACTTGAATACACTGTGGAGCCAAAATACGACGGGCTTGCCATTGAACTGAGCTATCGCAACGGGCTCCTCTACAGGGCGTCTACGCGCGGAGACGGATACGAAGGGGAGAATGTGACCCACAATATCAGGACCATCAGCGCAGTCCCACTGCGCATCGACTCCGCAAAGGTCCCTGATGAGATGGATATCAGGGGCGAGGTCTATATGAACATCGACGAATTCGAAAAACTGAACAGGGCCCGCGAAGAGAAAGGCGAGCCCCCCTTCGCCAATCCGCGAAACGCGGCCGCCGGTTCGGTGCGGCAGCTCGATCCCTCCATCACCTCGGGTCGCAGGCTCTTCCTCGCCTGCTACGGCATGGGAACCGCAAAGGGAATTTCATTCAAAAGCCAGATGGAATTCATCGAATGGCTCAGGAATGCGAAGTTCCCCGTGACCTATTCGATCAAACCGGCCAAAAAGATCGAACAGGTTATAGATGAGCTGAAAAGGCTCGAAGATAATCGTGGCAGTATGCCTTTTGAGATCGACGGGGCCGTCATAAAGGTCAATGATTTCGCCGTCCAGCAAAGGCTCGGCTCCAAGACAAGGGAACCGCGCTGGGCCGTTGCGTATAAATTCAGGGCGCATCAGGCCACAACTATAATACGGGACATGGGCGCAGGCGTAGGACGGACGGGGGTAATAACCCCTTACGCTGTTTTTGAGCCGGTAGCTATCGGAGGGGTCACGGTTTCCCGCTCCACACTGCACAACTGGGACGAGATAGCCAGAAAAGACTTAAAGATCGGCGACACCGTTGTGGTCGAACGCGCAGGAGATGTAATCCCTCACGTTATCATGGTGGTCAAAGAAAAGAGGACCGGCAGGGAAAAGGAGTTCCCCTTCCCGACCGTATGCCCTGAATGCGGGTCTCATATCGTCAGGGAAGAAGGAGAGGTTGCGGCAAGATGCGTTGCGCTTTATTGCCCTGCCCAGGTAAGGGAAAAGATCATCCACTTCGCCTCGCGCGGCGGCATGGACATCGAGGGGCTCGGAGAGAAGAATGTGGAGCTCCTGTTTTCCCGCGGGCTGATCAAACATTTCGAGGACATCTATCGCCTGACAAAAGAAGAGCTTATAGAACTGCCCCGGTTTGCGGAAAAATCCGCGCAAAACCTGATGGACGCCATTGAGAAAAGCAGGCGCACAACTCTGGCGAAATTCCTTTTTGCCGTCGGCATACTGCATGTGGGCGAATACGCGGCAAAGCAACTTGCAAAAAACTTCAAACGGCTTGAAGACCTTTATAAGGTGAAACAGGACAGGATAGAAGGCATCAGACAGATGGGCGAAAAGATCGCCATATCGGTCTCTGAATTTTTCAGCGATGAGAAGAACCTCGACACCTTGAACAAACTTAAGGAACTCGGCCTGAAAATCGAGAACCCTGATTTCGCCTTGCAGGATAAAGGCGCCCTTCCCTTAAACGGGATGACGTTCGTGATTACCGGGACCATGCCTGCTGCGCGGGATCAGGTCGAGGCGCTGATAGAGAAACATGGCGGCCATGCCTCATCCGCTATATCTAAAAGCACAAACTACCTTATAGCCGGTGACAAGCCCGGATCTAAACTCGACAAGGCAAAATCCCTCGGTGTCAAGGTCATTTCATATAATGATCTGCTTAAGATGATTGAAGACAATACCAAACATCCCAGGCTATTCTGAATAACAGACAGTGTCTCCGGTATGACTCCCGACATCATGGACTCCGTCGCCCTATTCAGCCGACAGAATCAGCAGTGTACAACACACACGGAATCGGGCCTGCAATCAAAGAACTCAATTATGATGCGTTAATTTATGTAGGACACGGCTTGAATATTTACCTGAATATAGATTATATTAGGTATTCCGCGTAGCGGAATAGTCAGCCAAATTGGAGGAATGATGAGATGAAAGTTCAGAAAGTAGCGAAAAGAAAGCCTTCGGACGACGATAATTACATTGTAGAACTGAAGGACGGCAGATCAGTACAGTTAGCTATTGTCCCCTTCTGCAGCCCCTATTTTTGCCAGCCGGTCTCGAATGAGGAAAGAGAATACGCATTGTCATTGGTTAATGAGTTTATCGCAGCTAATAAATAGGCGCGGGGTAGTCATACGGACCAGGAAGCAATGCACTGAAGCGGGCGCACAGATACTGCCTCAGGTCGAAAAACTCACAAAGGCTATGAAGCGCGAAATTACGTAATTGCAGTCGGAAGCTTTGTAAATCACAGCGCTGTAACCACGTATTTCAACTGATAACTTTCATAGTTCGGCATTGTTCGTCGATTCCTGAGTGAGAAAATGATTTTAATGAAGGCCTGACAGCGAGAAAAGGGTCTGTAAGTTGTCTTTTGGAGACAGGACCCTCTGATTATTGCGAATTAGCGGATACGCCCCGACAGTTGACAGTCGGAAGAAAGCATAGTGAATATCGCACAGGCTTTCAGGCGTACTCCTAACTATATACATACGCCCTTGACATGAGTCTTTTGAGAACTCTGCCGCCACGGAAAGTCATAACCGGGGGCGGCAGAGTTATATCGGACTCAATAAATACCCCCCCCCTGTTTTACCGATTCCCCTGCAAAGCATTGCCTGAAAGCGCCTCGATCTTCAGCGCCTTGCCCTGTATGAGGGCCTCCGCGACCTTTGCCCTTGCTTGCCTGAGTATACGTCCGAACGTGGCGCGCGACACCTTCATCTCTACCGCAGCGTCATCGTGATAAAGCCCCTTATGGTCCGCAAGCCTGATCGCCTCGAATTCGTCAATGCTAAGAACGACCTCTTCCAGCTCGGTCATAGGGATGGCCCGCGGTTTGAAGTAATAAGAGGCCGGATTACATTTGATGTTTCTGCATTTTTTAGGTCTTGGCATACAATTATTGTCGGCATATCCTCGTGATATGTCAATAAGCGGTCAAAACGGCACTAATCCCAAAATTGTCACAGTGAATAAATTATATGTTACAACAATTGACAATTTCCGATTAATAAAACCTTTGCTTTAACTGCCTTTTTTTACGGGTCTCAGTTTCCGAGGACATCCTTATGAGATCCTATCGCTATGATAAGAAATTCACTGCTTGTGCGAATGTAAACAGCCCGGTACTGCATGGTAATGCTGAAAGCCCATTCTTCCCTGCCGGAAAGCTTTTCATTTCGCAAAGAGGGGTGAGAAGGACTCTTCATAAGCTTTTCCATCTGTTCAAAAAACTTCAAACGTATCTCTTTCGGCAAATCATTCAGGTCCTTCATGACCGATTCCGTTATGGAGATCTTAATCGGCAAAGGCTTTCCTCATTTCCTCAACAGATGCAAAGGTGTGAACACGGCCCTTTTTGATGTCCTCCTGAGAATCAGAAATCTTTCCGCTCCATTTGGCATTCCATATCCACGCCTGAGACTGGGGAATGGTAACAACCGGTTCGAGCACAAGCTTGCCGTTTTTAATGGCCGGGGCAAGCTGTGATCCGACTTCTATATGCAATGCGTCGCGAATTTCTTTCGGCAACGCAATCTGTCCTTTTGCTGAAACAGTAATGGTTTTCATGGCAAACCCTCCCTGACATTATGGCCCTTGTTCATATTGTAAGATTTTCTTACTTTCTTGTCAATGTCGGTCTGTATATTCCGATGATTAATGACAGCGATTGAAATGTATAATGTTGCGGCGGCGCCTGACCTGCGCGCCTTTCGTGTCGGTCAGATGACGCGAGCTTGTTTCAAGGCAATCCTCAGGAACAATTAAATTTCAAGATTTCGTTTAGTCCCAAGTGATGCCCTCGTTGAAAGTTTATTGCCACTATATTATGAACTGCTTTTAATGCATCAGGTAAACGATGTTTACTGTGTCCTGTGCGCCTAAACGAAAAATCATGAGGAGGCGTGGGCAGTTTTCACGCCGATTCCGTGGGCACTTTGTTAACCCATATTTTATTGATTTCTGCCTTCAATTCCCGAAATGATACTTGTCTTACACCAAGTTTCTGAAGAGATGAAAGCCCAACAGTTTTTTGTTTGCCGTAAATTTCGTTTATTGATGCAGTTGGCGCCACCATGAAAAACCATTGATCTGTATTCAATGGGTCAATAAGTTGTCGATTTGTTTCAGCAAGGACACAAAAGACATAAATATCTGCACTACGATCACAAGCATTACTATATGTGTTGGTTTCAGCGCACCAGCTTCTTTTTTGTCCTATATCAAAATTGATTTTACTCAATCTATTTTGTTTCCATGATTGAATATATGCTGCTGATTTCACTTCGATTTTAATATTATCGTCTGCTGACAGATCATAAGCATCCCATTCGAGCCGCTTTTCTGCAAGGCAATTTAATGCGGTCCCCACAATGTATTCAGCTAAAATGCCGCGTTGTGCATTTGATAAAAAATCAGAGTGCGCCCACTTCCAAAAATCAAGTTTGTCTATCGCATTCATTTCTTCTATTTTGGCATAACAAATTATTATCAGCTCTCGATAATATTCCAAATGGAATGTTATCAAAATCCATATATTATTAACCGGTTGTCTGATGCTACCACAGGCAATCAGGGCAAGGTCAAGATAAAACATAGACATAACAATGATATATCTTGCCGGACTGTTATGCCTGCGTCGCTGATTCCGGGTCAAGGTTGTTTAACCTCTATGCCCGGAATGCGGCTGAAGTCCCTTTTATCATAGGTATAAAAGATATTTATATTCTTCTCCGTGCCCCAAAAAGCGATTACAGCGTCGGCAAACTTGATATTTTTTTCCTCATAGACCGCTATGGCCGACTTGAAAACATTCTCCATGTCGCATACAATTTCATGGGTGTTCAGAATGGCCTCAACAAAATCCCGGACCTTTTTTTTTGGGAGCTGGTAATACTTTTCGAGAATCCATACGGTTTCAAGAACAGACACCGGCAAAAGATGCAGAACCAGTTCCCTGTTTCTTGCCCTTTCAAGGAGCCGCAGGCAGGCGTCTCTTTGCCGGTCGTCATCCTTGACAATAAGCCTGACTATTATATTTGTGTCAATAACCGCTTTTTGCACGTTCTTTCATGGCCTCTTCCGTGGCCTTTTCAATCAACTCGGCAATCGGGATGCCCGGAGACGGCAATACCCCGATAATATCATGTATTGTCTTGCCTTTTTTTATGACAATACTGTCTTTTTCTTCCTCGATCACCAGCGCGTCCCCGATATTTATGCCGAGATGATCTCTTATCTTCTTCGGCAGGGTAATCTGCCCTTTAGGCAACACTTTTACTGCCTGCATAAAACCTCCTACAATAATATTAATTCCTACTCTTAAGCATAGTAGGAATTATTGAAAGAGTCAACCCGATTGGGGGCCAACTGTTTCCTTAATGACAATCCCGGCCTAAACAGATCGACCGGAGACCGGAAAATATTTATCTGCGAAAAACGGCTTCTCAACTACCTTCGGGAACTTTATACTGTAATAAACTGTCAAATTATCAAAACAGCTATCCTTGGAGGTTTTGACATGAGACTAATCCTTAAATCAGCCGCCTTACTGAGCGTCCTGCTGCTTTTGGCCGGATTCGGCGGCGAGGTAGTGCAGCAGACAGAAAAAGAAAAGGACAAGACCCTTTCGCCCTATTTCCTGGTAAAGAGCGACGACGCGTCCACAGACCGCATGCCGCTCCAGTCCACTTCCGCAGATGTGAACATATCAGGAGTGATCGCGGACGTAAAGGTGACGCAGGTCTACAAAAACGAGGGCAAGCGGCCCATCGAGGCGATATATGTGTTCCCCGCCTCGACAAAGGCCGCTGTCTACGGCATGAAGATGACCATAGGCAAACGCACCATTATCGCGAAGATCAACAAGCGCGAAGAAGCCCGCAAGCAGTACGAAGAGGCAAAACAACAGGGCAAGAGCGCGTCGCTGCTCGAACAGCAGAGACCCAATGTGTTCCAGATGAATGTGGCGAATATCATGCCCGGAGACCTCATCAAGGTCGAACTCAGCTATACCGAGCTGATCACGCCCGAAAACAAGGTATACGAATTCGTATACCCGACAGTGACCGGTCCGCGCTACTCGAACCAGCCTGCGGCGACCGCCGATCCAAAGGAAAAGTGGGTCGAAAACCCCTATACCCATCAGGGCGAGGTCCCGTTGTACACATTCAACATATCCGTGAACCTTAACACAGGCATGCCGGTGAAGGATGTAAGGTGCGATTCGCATAAAGTGAATATATCGTATGACGGTCCGGCAACCGCATTTGTGAAGCTGGACGCCGGCGAAACCACAGGCGGCAACCGCGATTATATCCTGAAATACAGGCTCGACGGAGACAAGCTGGATTCCGGTCTGCTGCTATACAAGGGAGAGAAGGAAAACTTCTTTCTGCTCATGATGCAACCCCCACGGAAACTGGAAACCAAGAATATACCGGGCCGCGAATATGTATTCATAGTAGATGTGTCCGGGTCGATGTACGGCTTTCCGCTCGAAATCTCGAAGAAGCTGCTCAGGGACCTGATCGGCAATCTCAGGCCGACCGATATGTTTAATGTGCTGCTCTTCTCCGGCGGCTCGAAGCTGATGGCGGAACGTTCCGTGCCCGCGACAGCCGAAAACATAGAGCAGGCGCTCAACGTAATAGACAACCAGAAAGGCGGGGGCGGGACCGAATTACTGCCCGCATTAAAGCGCACGCTCGCCTTGCCGCGCATAAAGGGCTATTCAAGGAGCGTAATTATAGCAACTGACGGTTATGTGACTGTAGAACCCGAGGTATTCGACCTTATCCGCACGAACCTTGGAGACGCCAATATGTTCACCTTCGGAATCGGCTCCAGCGTAAACCGCCATCTGCTTGAAGGCATGGCGCGGGTCGGCATGGGCGAACCTTTTATCATCGCCAAAGAGTCGGAAGCCGCTGAAAAGGCGGAGCGTTTCCGCTCTTTGATTCAGAATCCGGCCCTTACGAACATAAAGATCGATTTCGGCAAATTCGATGTATACGATGTCGAGCCGATAAGCGTGCCGGACGTCCTGGCTGATCGCCCGGTCATAGTATTCGGCAAGTGGCGCGGAGCCCCGAAAGGCACAATCACCCTCAGAGGCGTAACCGGAAAAGGAGCGCACAAAGAGACGATCAATGCAGGCAAGGTCAAGCCGTCGGACACCAACGCCGCGCTCAAATATCTCTGGGCGCGCCACAAGATCACATTAATTTCGGATTATATTGGCCGCCAAACCGACAAGAAGCGCGTTGAAGAGGTTACGCAGCTCGGACTCGACTATAACCTGCTGACTGCATACACCTCATTTGTGGCGATAGATTCCGAAATCCGCAATAAGACCGGCGATTCAACCACAGTCAAACAGCCGTTACCCTTGCCGCAGGGAGTGTCTGATTATGCGGTCGGAAGCGGCTACATGCCGTCCCCGTATCCCATGTCGCCTTCAGTCAGATACAGGGCAAGCAAAAGTTTGGCAGGCAGCCGCAACGATATGGCCCTTGAATATGCGCAGGAACCCGTTTATGTCGGGAAGGGAACAGAACCCCAAAAACAGGGCGCTGCATTTATTGAAAAGGTGGTTGTATCGGACACGGCATCGGGCGCAGCCATCACAAAAGAGGTCAATGCCCGCGCCGCCGAGCTGATGAAATGCAACGCCTCAAACCTGAGCGGAAAGATGATTGTGAAAATAGTCCTTTCCGCGGACGGCAAGGTAAAGAGTGTAAGGGTTGTAACCGACGGGATTAAAAACCTGAAGCTCAGGAAGCGCGTCACTGAAACCATACTGAAATGGCGGTTTGCAGACCTGGATGCAGGCGGCGATATAACGGCGACAATAACATTGAATTTCCGATAACAGTCACATTCGCTGCAAAGGGGAGGCCCTGCCGGCGCAGGGCCTCCAGATGTCTGCAACATTAACTTTGCCCGGAATATTGACAAAATATATTTTGTCTGACCGGTAAAATCAATCCCGCCACCGGCGATTGACATTAAAGTCCCGCTTTTTGTTATATTAAACGGCTAAGGTATTAGCGTATTCGTGCAACATAACATACAAGGGAGGAATGAACATGGCGTTTTCAGTAAAGGTCGATACCAGCAAATGTAATGGTTGTGAGGAATGTGTAAACACCTGCCCGGTGCAGGTATTTGCAATGGAAGGCGGCAAGAGTGATCCTTATCAGGCCAGCGAGTGTGTAGGCTGCCAGAGCTGCATGAATGTATGCCCGGCCGAAGCAATCACGGTAACCGAAGAGTAATAACGACAATAATTAAACAAAAAGGGCGTCTTCACGACGCCCTTTTTTAATGCCCTGAACAGGTCATGCCTTTTTGATCAGTAATTCCCACTTGTCCGCAAGCTTGAGCGTCTCTATACGACACCCCATATTTGCGGCGCAACGGGGTATACTGTCCTCTGCCGATTCGGGCGTATCGCACAACACCCTGAGTGTATGCCCAGGCTCCAGCAGGCCCATCTTCTTCTTGGTCAGATATAGCGGATACGGCAACGGCTTTCCGCAAACATCAAGCGTCTCGACCTCTGCCTGATCTGATTCGGCCATGCATTACCTCCGCAAGAAGTTCTGTTTCCTCTATGATAACATCTTTTTCGGGCCCTTTATCCATCCCGGAATTATGGCGGAATTATACGCCCAAACGCTTGCAAATAGGGCTATGATAGGCGTAAAATGTACGGTTATTAATCGGCTATGGAAATCGTTATCGCAACAAGAAACAGGAAAAAGATGGAGGAATTCAGGAGAATCCTCGCCGGCGCAGGCATTTCCATGCTGACGCCGGATGATTTTCCCGGATGCCCCGAGGTAATTGAAGACCTCGACACCTTTGAAGGCAATGCGGTCAAAAAGGCCGTTACCGTCTCGCAATACGCCGGGATGCCTGCAGTGTCGGACGACTCGGGGTTGGAAGTATACGCGCTCGGAGGCGCTCCGGGGGTCAGGTCGGCCAGATATGCCGGCAACGGCTCTTCGGACAGCGAAAACACCGATAAGCTGCTTGCCGACCTGAAAAACACCCCTGAATCGGAAAGGGGCGCGAGGTTTGTATGTGTCCTTGCCCTCGCGTTTCCGGACGGCAGGGTCGAGACATTTGAAGGCATTGTCGAAGGGGAGCTGAGCGGAATCCCCGAAGGAACCGGCGGTTTCGGCTATGATCCAATATTCCGGCCAAAAGGATTTGACCGGACATTCGGCGGGATGTCTGCCTGCGAAAAGGACTCTCTGAGCCATCGCCGGATGGCCCTGGACAAACTGGACGCATATCTGAAAAACAAGGAAAATTACAGCAGGTAATTATTGACAATAAACCGGAGGTTATCTTTATGAGGATTGTTTTACTCGGCGCGCCCGGGGCAGGCAAAGGCACCCAGGCAAAAAAATTGATCGAGAAATACGGTATGCCCCAGATCTCGACCGGCGATCTCCTGCGCGCAGCAGTCAAGGCAGGCACGAAACTCGGGCTTGAAGCCAAAGGGTTCATGGATAAGGGCGAACTCGTTCCAGACGCGGTTGTCCTCGGCATGGTCGGGGAAAGGCTCAAACAGGATGACTGTAAAAAGGGGTTCATCCTCGACGGCTTCCCCCGCAACACGGCGCAGGCAAAGGCCCTGGACGATATGCTCAAGACGCTCGGCATGCCTATAGACGCTGCGTTGAGCGTGGATGTGCCTTTCGAGGACCTGATGAAGAGACTCACCGGCAGGCGCACATGCAAGGAATGCGGACAGATGTACAACATCTATTTCTCGCCTTCTGCAAAAGACGGGGCATGCGACAAATGCGGGGCCGCTCTCTACCAGAGAGATGACGACAGGGAAGAGACCATAAAAAAGAGGCTCGATGTGTATACTGCCCAGACAGCCCCCCTCATGGACTATTTCAGATTAAAGGGTATACTTAAGGAAGTCCGCGGCACAGGCAATATTGACGATATATTCGGTCGGGTTATGGCCGCGCTTGGTCTGAAATAGCCCCCAGGGCTTGAAATCAGGGCTATGGTTGCCTGTATAATATTAGGCTTTATTTAAAAGAAACAATATCCAAATAAATAAAAAGGAGAAAAAAGAATGTGCCCAGTTAGTCCAATACTTCTTTTTGCCCTCGGAGCCGGCGTCGTCGGAGTGCTTTATGCGATAGTCACCGCCCAGTGGGTAATGAAACAGCCTGCGGGGTCTGCCCGCATGCAGGAGATATCCGACGCAATCAGGGAAGGCGCGACCGCGTTCCTGAAACGTGAGTATACCTCAGTCGCCATGGTGGCGGCAGCGCTGACCGTAGTCCTCGCAATCTTTCTCGGCGTATGGACTGCTGCAGGTTTTATCATCGGTGTAGTAGGTTCGGCCGTTGCCGGATACATCGGCATGATGGTGACCGTCAGGTCCAACGTCCGGACTACCGAAGCGGCCAAAAAGGGCCTTGCAGCCGCCCTCGGCGTTTCGTTCAAGGGCGGTTCGGTTACCGGCCTCATGGTCGTCGGCCTCGGACTGCTTGGAGTGACCCTGTTTTATTTCATAGCAAAGCAAATGGCGGGTGACATAGACACCGCGTTTCATGCGCTGATAGGCCTCGGCTTCGGCTGTTCACTAATGAGCGTGTTTGCCCGTATAGCAGGCGGTATATACACAAAGGCCGCAGATGTAGGGGCCGACCTCGTCGGAAAGGTTGAGGCAGGTATCCCTGAAGACGATCCGAGAAACCCGGCTGTCATAGCGGACAACGTCGGCGATAACGTAGGCGACTGCGCAGGCATGGCAGCCGACCTTTATGAAACTTATACAGTTACAATCGTTGCAGCGATGCTGCTCGCAAAGACCGTGTTCGGGGCTTCGAGCCTCTGGGTGGAGTTCCCCCTGCTTATCGGCGGGATCTCGATAATCGCATCCGTTATCGGCGCATATTGTGTAAAGCTCGGCAAGAGCCAGTACATCATGGGCGCCCTCTACAAGGGACTTGCTGTTTCGGGTCTGCTTGCCGCCGGATGTTTCTATATCGCTTCAGTGTGGTTCCTCGGCCTGCCCGGAGTTGAACAGAAATTTTCCGCCCTCGGCGTATTCGGCACAGCGGTCATAGGTCTTGTGCTGACGGGCCTTATTGTCGTTATTACGGAATACTTCACATCCACAAGCTTCGCGCCGGTCAAACACATTGCCGAAGCGAGCCAGACAGGCCATGCGACCAACATCATTGCAGGCCTTGCGGTCAGCATGAAGTCAACCGCGCTGCCGGTGCTCTGCATCTCGGCTGCAATCCTCATCGCATACGCTATAGGCGGCGGGTTCAGCGGCGACATGGCGACCGGCCTTTTTGCCATAGCGCTCTCAGCGGTCGCGATGCTCTCAATGACCGGAATAGTCGTGGCCATCGACTCATACGGCCCGATCACGGACAACGCAGGCGGCATCGCTGAAATGGCGGAACTTCCCAAGGAAGTCCGCGCAGTCACCGATCCGCTCGACGCAGTCGGAAACACCACAAAGGCAGTCACCAAGGGATACGCCATCGGCTCTGCCGGACTCGCGGCCCTCGTACTTTTCGCCGAATATTCGCGTTCATTCGGCTCGGCTCTTTCATTCGATCTGTCCAACCCGCAGGTCATCGTGGGTCTCTTTATCGGCGGCCTGCTGCCGTACTACTTCGGCTCACTCCTGATGGAAGCGGTCGGATACGCGGCCGGCGGTGTTGTCGAAGAGGTAAGGAGACAGTTCAAAGAGATCCCCGGCATAATGGAAGGCACCGCCAAACCCCAGTACGGCACCTGCGTTGATATCGTCACAAAGGGCGCGATCAAACAGATGATGCTGCCTGCCCTGATACCGGTTGCGGCCCCGATACTCGTCGGGTTCCTTATCGGCAAAGAGGCCCTCGGCGGCCTGCTGATCGGAAGCATCGTCACCGGACTCATGCTCGCAATCTCGATGACCAGCGGCGGCGGCGCATGGGACAATGCCAAAAAATATATTGAAGACGGCATTTACGGCGGCAAGGGGTCGGACGCCCACAAGGCAGCGGTAACCGGCGATACGGTCGGCGATCCCTACAAGGACACCGCAGGCCCGGCCATCAACCCGATGATCAAGGTCATCAATATCGTGGCCCTTCTCATCGTTCCGATTCTGCAGAAGATGTAAATTATCAAATGACATGGCCGGCAGGGACCTCTCTGCCGGCTTTTTTACCCTGCGATTCCAGACGCCGCGCCTCGATTCAGCTGCCTCCATGAACTAACTTTTGAATAATCCCCTTGTCAACCATTATAATAACGCGATTATTCATAACATGAGGACAGAGGTTTATGCCCAAGATCAACAAAAACTTATTGATGCTGCTCTTTGCCGCAGCGCTGTTTGTGGCCATATTCAGGCTCGACGCAGTTACCCTCTTTGATGTGGATGAGGCGGTATTCTCAACCGCCACAAAAGAGATGGTCGAAAGCGGGGACTGGATCACTCCGACCTACAACGGCGAAGTCAGGTACGACAAGCCGATATTCTTCTACTGGCTCATGGCTGCCTCATACAAGACCTTCGGCGTCAATGAATTCGGCGCTCGCTTTCCATCGGCAATGGCAGGCTTCATACTCGCACTGTCTCTGTTTTACTTTGCAAGACGCGCCTGCAACGAAACCACGGCCTTTTATGCGACAATAGCCGTCTCCATCAGCGCCTATTTCCTTGTTTATTCCCGTTCAGCTGTGACGGACATGGTAATGAGCCTGTTCATCACCCTGTCGCTTTTCTCCTTCTACCTTGCTGTGAGCGAAGAACGGCGTTTCATATACGGCTTCTATCTCTTTTCAGCGATCGCGTTCCTGACCAAGGGACTGATAGGCATAGTCTTCCCTTTTGGAATCGCCGTCATCTATATGTTCATGACGGAAAGATTCAGGGGACTGCTGAAGATATTCGACCTGAAGGCCGCCCTGCTCTTTCTCCTTGTAGCTGTGCCGTGGTATGCCGCGGAATTCGCGATAAATGGAGACGAGTTCTTTCAGCAGTTCTTCATTAAGCACCATTTCAGGCGCTACACGGATGTCATATCAGGACATAAGGGCCCGTTTTATTACTACATAATCACGCTCTTGGTCGGCATGTCGCCCTGGATAGCCTTCATGCCTGCCGGGATCTGGAAGGCCATAAAGGAAAGGGCCGGCATACTGCTCTTCGCGGCAATATGGTTCGTTGTAGTTTTTGTATTTTTCTCTTTCTCGACAACCAAGCTGCCGAATTACATCCTGTCGGCATTACCTCCTGCGGCCATACTCATCGCAACCGGAATGGCCGATCAGAACATCTGCGCCCAGAGAGCGGCGTGGCTCGTTATCGCCATAGGCGCGCTTGCGGCTGCAATAGGCATGCTGTTCCTGCCTCCCGTCCTCATCAGGACCGGCATCCCGGACACCGACTGGACAATGTGGGCCTCCGCCATATTGATTGCGATGTCCGCCGTCGCCTTTTATTCGGTCCGTCTGTCAAGGCCCCTGTATGCGCCTCTGGCAGGCGTGATGTTCGCGCTGCTTATATTCCTTTTGACCTCGGCCCTGCCGGCTGCAAACCAGTATATGCAAAGCGCTCTCCACAAGTTCAGCGTTTACGCAAAAGATAATGCGCGCGGCGACGAGCGCATCATCTGCTACGGAATCAACAATCCGAGCATCGTGTTCTATTCCGGCCACAAGGTCGCCAATATACGCGGCAGGGAATCCCTGGCGGCGCATGTCAAGGAAAAACAAGACAGGTTGGCCATAGCAAAGGTGAAGGATGAAGATACGCTCAAAGAAGCAGGCTTCAGATTGCTGCAGAAGGAAGGCGGTTATGCCCTCTTCGAGAGAAATTAGATATTACCTGCTCTGCCTGGCCCTTATTCTCCCTTTTTTATTTTTTGACCAGTATGTAATGGTCTGGCTCAAAGAGTTGCGCAGCGCTAACCCGGACCTGGACCAGCTTTTTCACCAGGCAGGCATGATCGCCTATTTTGCTGCTCATGGAGCCCTTATTGCAGGCGCCGCAGTTCTGATTTACCTCGCGGGCATACGTCTGAAAAAGCCCCGGACCCGGCAGTTGGGCAAAGCCCTTTTTATCGGTTTTGTCTCTTCAGGAATATCCGTACAGGTAATAAAGCATCTGCTCGGCAGGGCGAGGCCCCGCATAACGGACGAACTCCTTTTTATCGGGCCGACATTCAGGGGCAGTTATGACTCGTTCCCGTCCGGACACACCATAACAGCCTTCTGCCTTGCGTATATATGCTCGGCCTTTTTCCCGAAATACCGGCCATTGTTTTATGCCTATGGAGCGTTTATATGCATTGGCAGGGTCCTCGGCGGCTCTCATTTCCCTGCCGATGTGCTGGCAGGCGCGCTGCTGGGCATTGTAATCGCCCGCATGATTGAAAAAAAATCCGGTCTGCCCGGACCGTCAACCCCAGAAACGCGGACGACAAACGCATAGACCATGCGGAACATGCCTGCCATAATATCAGCTGTCATCCTGCTCGTATCAACTGTTGGTTGTGCTACCCTGGAACGGCCCCTTTACAGCGCGCCCCCCATCCTTCCCGAAATTACCAGGGAGATGAAAAGCCCCGGCTTCTGGGCGGGCCGCCATCCCTTTCCAAACCGGACTCTGCTCGACAATTCCCGAATCCGGGCTTTTAATGCGCATATCCGCAATGAGCTGAAACTTACCACGGATATAACGGGAATCGGCGGAGCGTTCGCGGGCGCAAAGCTTCAGGACAGGCTGAATGAAACCCTTGCTTCATTCAGGGACAAAACATTTTACCTTGCGACATCCCGGCCTGTTGATAAAAGCTTACTGACGGATATCGAAAAGAATATGCGGCCTGGAGCTGTCCCCGCGGATATAAAGGTGAGATACGGATTGACGAACCGTTATGCCGATCAGAGGATACTTCCGACGGGAAAAAGACTGTACGAACATCAGGGAGACATATATTTTGATGAACTCCAGAACAGCTCGCTCGATCTGGGGACCCCGCTTGCGGTCCTGCATGAAAGCAGAGACGGAAAGTGGGTTTATGTTATGGGCCCGTCCAGCGACGGATGGGTCGAAAAAGACAGGGTTTCCATGTTCGGCCCCACGGAAATAAAAAAATACATCCGCGACCCCGAGTTTTGTGTTGTCACAGGGGCCAAGGCCGATATATTTCTCAACAGAGAGTTGACGGACTATCATGACACTGTGAGGATGGGCGCAAGGTTCCGTCTGGGCCGTATCAGGAATTCAGCGGTAGTTGAAATATCGGTCCCTTATCAGAAGACGGACGGCAGTTCCTCTTTCAAAAAAGCGTATGTTAAAAAAGAGTCCGTCAGTTTCGGTTATCCGGCATATACGCCGCGCAATGTCATCGACCAGGCCTTCAGGCTGATCAATGCGCCGTATTCATGGGGAAGCGCGCATGGCGAACAGGACTGTTCGGGGTTTATCCAGCAGGTGTTCGCAGTCTTCGGTATATCCCTGCCGAGGAATTCATCTGCGCAGGCAGAAGCGGGAGTCCTTCTGGCCCGATTCGGACAACAGACGGAAGATCGGGAAAAGATAAAAATACTGTCCGAAAAAGCAGTCGGCGGGACAACCCTGATCTACATGAATGGTCACATAATGCTCTTCCTCGGTATATACGAGGGCAAACCTTATATCATTCATGATGTCTGGGGCTATCGGGTTCCGGGATCGCAGGGAGACAAAGGGCGTGTCATCGGCCGCGTGGTCGTAACAGGGCTCGACCTCGGCAAAGGCTCTGTTCGCGGCCCGCTGCTGAGGAGGATTATTTCCGTAAGGGATATTGCCGCAATTCAGGACTAATTGCAAATCAGGATTTCAACCTAATCCATCAAAAACCGATACTATGCCGCCGCAATTGCAGTTCTACATGACGGTCCGCAATAAATCATTTTTTGCCGAAAACCCCATAAAATACCGGGGGCTTTTTACCTGATATCAGACGGGTATTGCCGGGTTGCTCATTCAGGATTGCATATATCCAAATTTCGCCGTCCCATAATGCAGCGCAATGTGGTATACTTTTTGGAGTAAACACTATGTTGGCCTGATAATCGTCTAACTTTAAATCTCTGTAACAAGAGCTCCAGCCCCATGGGGCATTGAGAATAGACAAAAAGGAGAAATACAATTATGACAGGAATGATTGAATGGATTATCTTAAGTGTCATTGCTCTGATTGCTCTGCTGTTTGTCCTTAAAGGTTTTTGTCTGATCGGGTCCAATCAGGTCGGCATCCTTACCAAAAACATGTTCGGCAAAAAAATGCCTGAAGGACAGATAATTGCGCGCCATGGGGAAATAGGCGTTCAGGCGAGCACATTGATGCCGGGGCTCTATTGGAGAATGCCTATAATCTGGTCATTTGAAAAAATCCCGGTAGTGATGGTGGATAATGGCAGCATCGGTATCGTAGAATCTATTGACGGCGAACCTTTACCTAAAGGCAGAGTGTTGGCCGACGAAGTAGAAAGCAATCAATTCCAGGATGCGGAGATGTTCCTGGCCAACCATGGAAATAAGGGGCCGCAGGTCGGAATCCTGCGCCCGGGCACCTACAGGATCAATTCCAGGCTCTTCAATATTACCAGGGCGCCGGCGGTAAAAATAGCCGAGAACACCATTGGGGTCGCTGTCGCCAAAGATGGTATCCCTTTGCCGTCAGGCTATGTAATCGCGCCGAAGGCCCTGAATGATGACGGCACGGAAGCAGACCACAAGGCCTATCAGAACGGGCAGCGCTTTATCGACAGCAAGGGATATCGCGGACCGCAGCTTGATACCCTGCAACCCGGAATATATTTCATCAATCCGAACCTGTTCGATATTAAAATCGAAGACGTAGCCGAGGTGCTTCCGGGATACGTGGCGGTAATCAGGTCCAACGTGGGGCTGGAGCTGGACAGGACGATCGAAGGGCCTGATGGAACTACCGGGGAAGGAAAACTCAGCGGGCCGATCCATGAAGATGTTGAGAAGATACTGATAACCAATAAATACACCCGCGGCATTTGGAGAGAGCCGATAGCGCCCGGAAAATACAATCTGAATGCGGTTGCTTTCACAGCCTATCAGGTGCCTACTTCCGCTGTTACCATCGATTGGGCAACCGAGGGAAGAATCGGGACAGAGGTAAAGGGAGTTAAGACACCTGAGACCAAGGCCGCGGCGGTCCTGTACAGTTTTGATCCGCTGAAGGTAACCTCCAAAGACGGCTTTCAACTGGAAGTCAATGTCCGGATGGTGATTCGGATTCAACCCGGCAATGCAGCCTATATCATAGCCAGATTCGGGTCGGTCGCCAATCTGATTGACCAGATAGTGCACCCGCTGATCGATTCATCCTTCAGGAATAAAGCAGGCGAGAAGAAGGCGATTGACTTTTTCCAGAGCCGGACGGACTTGCAGACCGAAGCGCTGGCGCACGCCAAGGAAAGGTTTTCAGAGTACAACGTAGAGGCCCAAAACCTGCTCATTGCCTATATCGATATACCCAAGGATTTGCTGGACACTCAGACCAAAAAAGAGATCGCCAATCAGCAGCAGGCGCAGTATGACCAGGAGGCCATGGCCCAGGAAAAACGCATTGCGGTCATGGAAAAATCGTCCCGGGCCGATAAACAGAAAGATGTTATTGACGCCAAATTGTCCATTGACATCAATAACGATTTGGCCGAGGCCAAGGTCAAGGAAGCTGACGGTAACAGGCGCTCCGTGATTCTACAGGCCCAGGGGACCAAAGAATCCACAATACTGGTGGCCCAGGGCACAAAAGAATCTACAAAACTGGTTGCCGACGGCAATTCCTATAAAAGCAAGATTGAGGGCGACGGTGTTGCCGCTGCCTACAATGCGCAGAAAGAAGCCATTGGCCAGCAGAATGTGGCGGTAATCAAACTCGTTCAGGAGATAGCGGCAGGCAAGATCCAGATTGTGCCCCATGTTCTGGTTGGGGGCGGGGAAGGCGCAGCGAGCGGCAACCTGTTCAATGCATGGTTATCGCAAATGCTCGAAAAAAACATACCAAAAAAAGAGGAAAAAAAGGTATAGTTACGATCCCCGGCAGAGGAAAATAAAATGTGAGAGGGCGGATAACCGCCCCCTTTTCTATTCAGTCTATGAAAAAAATTCCCGAGCCTCGAACATGGGGTAATGTTTTTTATTCAGCGTCCAGAGCCTGAGGATATTCACCTTTGCCGCAGCCCCTACAAGGGCGTCGGACATTGTCACGGAATGCGACTTGCCGTATTTGTGAATGAACTCCCCGGCAAGCTTACCCATTCGCCCGTCTATGTCGATAGTATTCAGCGAATCCATAAAAAGCTCCACACGGACCCTTTCCTTTGGACGGACACCTGAATAGACTTCAGCCACCTGCACAGGCGTGATAAAGACGTTTCCCCCGGTTTCCCTGACCGCTTCCTTGAATCTCTCGACAAGGGTCTTGTCCTTCCTCAGTATCCATATGAGAATATCCGTGTCGACGACAATCATATCTTCCTGTCCTTCCGCGCAGAACGGATGAATGCGTCCACATCGAAATCCCTGTCTGCCCACACCCCGCTCACACTGTCAGTGGCCCTGATGATCTTTTCGACACCGCTGCCCAGCGTATTGTGCACACTGTCCCTGATGATTTCCGATATGGATACGCCTTTAAGACTACTTTCGCTTTTTAACTTTCCAAAGGTTTCATCGTCGATGTATATCTGGGTCCTTTTCATGCCGCGCCTCCATAGTGATGTATGTATACATTATATATATTTATATATTTCATTGGCAACATCGACGCTATTTATTTCTCTTTCCCATTGCCATTTAAAGTATAATATTTTATCGAAATATGACTTGCAAAGTGATTTGATTGAGAGGGAAAAGAGAAAAATACCGGCACGGTAGATAAAATATTGTACTTAAAAGGAGCTGCAAGTTGACCTGCATTGAAACCGTAACGTTACTTAAGGATGTCATTTTGGCAGTAGCCGCCATTACTGGTATTGTAGTTGCTGTCAAAGGCCTTGGCACTTGGCAACAGCAACTCAGGGGACAAACAGAGTATGACTTATCTAGACGTATTCTGGTTAACTTATTCAAATACAGAGATGCAATCAACGGGGTAAGACATCCAGCAATGTGGAGTTATGAAATGCCTTCACCACCAGAAAATGAGGCTAAGAAGATGAATTCCAAGCAATTGCATTTCTATAGTACATCAAAAGCATATCAGGCAAGGTGGGATAAGGTTCAAACACACCGAACATCTCTTTATGCAGACCTTCTAGAGGCCGAAGCCATATGGGGCAATGAATTGAAAGGTCTTTTCACGGTGATTTTTGATCTGGAGCATGAACTTTTTATGCGAATTAGCAATCACTTAGTATGTATAGATCCTGAGACTGATAAAGAAACAAGAAAAGCCATAAGAGTCATCGAAAAGGAAGGGCGGGATATTATCTACGACAAACTGCGCGATGAAGGAGACGAATTCAAAAAAGACCTTATGAAAGGAATTGAGGACATCGAAAAGTATCTCAAACCCAAGCTAAAGCATGAAAACACATAATAATACAAGGGACTATTCCATTTAATGAAATGAATAACGCTCTTCTTAAGGCTCTCCCAACATTTCTTCCATCCGCCATCTTGTGGGCGGAAGGACTCGCGATCGAGGTTGCTCAATCAGGCAGTCCTTTGAATGAATATGAACTCACGCTTACAGGATCAGTCGGGGTTTAAACATTTGGACTTTTTTGATAAACTGAATGATGTTCATAGCGCAATAATCAACGGAGGAAGGATATGATTAACGTAATTGCGTCTATTCGTGTCAGGCCCGGCAGGCTTCGCGATTTTCTCGAAATATTCAAAGACAATATGCTTGCGGTTCTTAAAGAAAAAGGATGTCTCGAATATTTCCCGGCTTTGGATGCCGACAGCGGACTGCCGGCGCAGGTCCTGGAAGAAAATGTTGTGACCATTATTGAGAAGTGGAAGGACATGGAAGCGTTGCATGCGCATCTTGAATCCCCGCACATGCTGTCTTACCGGGAGAAAGTAAAAGACATAGTAGAGGACATGAGGCTCAAAATACTCACGGAAGCATAACAAAAACATGGACATCTCCATAATTCAGGCAAGTTCAGACGATGCCGCAGAGATTCTTGCATTGCAGAAGGCGGCATATCAGCGGGAAGCGATACTGAACAACGACTGGACGATTCCGCCACTCACCCAGACGCTTCCCGAGATAGAGTCGGAGTTTGAAACCAGGGTCTTTCTGAAGGCATTGAGCGCAGACAAAATCATCGGCTCGGTGAGAGCGTATCTCGATTCCCGCTCTTGCCTGATCGGCAGGCTTATCGTTCACCCCGATTACCGGAGACAGGGGATCGGAGGCTCACTGATGAATAGAATAGAAATAGTGTTTGCCCGCGCAGAACGGTTCGAGTTGTTTACCGGCTCCAAAAGCATTGACAATATCCGTTTTTATCAAAGGCTGGGATATCTTAAATACCGTGAGGAGGACCTGTCGCCAAAGGTCAGGCTCGTGTTCATGGAGAAACGAAAATGAGACCTAAAGAAATCGTGCAAAAGTTTGTTCAGGCATTTAACAAAGCCGATGTGGATGGTTTGGCATGTTTATACAGCTCAGACGCTATTAACCATCAGGTGGCTGAGCGCCCTGTCGAGGGCCGCGAGGCGATCCGTAAAATGTTTGCCGACGGTTTTGCTGAGGCAGACATGACCTGCATCGTCGAGAATATCTTTGAAGACGGAGAATGGGCCATCCTGGAATGGCGCGATCCTCTTGGGCTGAGAGGCTGCGGCTTCTTCCATATCGTCGATTCCCGAATTGTTTTTCAAAGGGGCTATTGGGACAAGCTGACTTTTCTGAGACAACATGGTCTGCCGATACCGCAAGAGTGACGGTTTGTACCAAAATTGTCATCAGAATAATAACACAGCCGTCTTTGGTAACCATATCTATGGCCCGGCGCAGGGATACCGCATTCGCTTTGAGGCAATAATATCATTTGGAGCGGTTATTGTAAAAGACGGCGACATTATATCAAAAGCGCATAAATGCCTGTTTCCGAAATGCGCATTTGTCCTGATATTGCGGACAGCCCGCTTTATCTTATTTAATCCACTTGAGCTTTATGCCGCTCCAGACCCCAAAAAAGACAAAGAGCATAAACCCGAGACTGCTCACTGCCAGTAACGGCGCTCCGCTGAGACCATGAAAAACATTATCTCCCAAAGCAACTGCGGCTGAGGCGCCCATCATTATGCCGCCTGCAACAGACTGGAATATTCTTTTCAGCCCCGGACGCGCGACATCCGGAGATTTTCCACACCTTCGGGATGCGATTAAAGAACCGATCGGAATCCCAAGGACCATAAGGAGACTTCCGTTAATAGCTCGGATGTCTTGTTCAAGCAGAAATACCGCGAGGTTTTCGCTGCCCTGCACGGCGCCCAGACCGTAGGTCCTTCCGCTCAAAAGATGAACTGCCCATGCCATTATACCTATAAGGCCCAGAAAGAGACCTGTTACAGGCCATTTCCATCCACCCTGATACGGCTTGCTCTTACCCTTGATGACCCACACTGAAATTATCACTGCAAGAACGGCAACGAGGACCAGTCGGTCTAATGTCAGGGCATTGTCTATAGTAATGGACATGCCCCTGTCAGTGAAAAAACCATGCACGGGTTTGACGAGATAGACTTTGCTTAACCATGCCGATAGGAAGAAAGCCGCAATTACATAAAGATAGTCGGTCTTCCCCTCTCCTGCCCTGAAGAATACTGATCCGGCGCAGCCCATGGACAGCGTCATCCCCATACCAAAAATGAAGCCTGCAAGCAGTGTGACGACACCGAAAAACGGCGGAACATTAAGGGCAAGATAACCCAATTCAGCCGACAGGCTCAATGCAATCATCTGCACAACGACTGCAAGCAGTAATGCCCTCATCATGTCCGGCTCACGACCGGTAATAACCTCGTAACATGCCGAGAGCATGCAGAAGCGACCGCGTTGCGATACATAGCCGAATGCCAACCCCACAAAAAGGCCCAATGGTAATGACAGGTCCATGGTTTAAGTATATATACCCCGACCGGTATCACACAATTAGTTTACCAGGAGCTGCAATCGGAGCTGCAAACCTTCTGTAAATTGACATTATGGGCGGCTATCATGATCCGACATATAATCATCTGATGACTTAATATTGCAACTGCGATATCAACCTTTTTTACAATCGTAAAGCATCATTAATACAGCGTTAAAACAATTAGATACGTCATCCATGTCACTTTCCCCATCCCAAATTTCTTTTCATACCCAGATAAAAAAGTCCACATGCCGGGGGGCTTTCTATTAAATAAACGCATAGTCTATAATATTTGCTATGTCTTTGAAATACTTACGATCTGTCTTTTGTGTGAAGTAGCTCATCAGCCTTTTTACTATATATTTAAAAGGGAGACTGGAATGGCGCTCAACAACATTAGTCCACAAAAGAGTTTTCTTGCCAACGTATCAATCGGCACACGTCTCGCAGCGCTCTGTAGTATTCTTGTGGCAATTATCTTTGCAATGGTCATTGTTGCGGTCTATTTCATGGCGTCCGGCGTGGTCCAAAAACAGAACGAACAGTCGCTCCACACTCAGGCCGCCCTTGTCCGCGATATGGCGGCCACATTTGATAAAACGGCGAGGTCGGGAGCCGACATGACCGCCGGACTCTTTGCCGGCATGTTTAGAGGGACCTTTGATCTAAAAGCCTCCACGGAAAATCCGGTATTGAGTATCAATGGAAAAGCATTAAACAATTCATATACTTATGTGGATGAATTCACTAAAGAGTCCAAGGGCTCCGCAGCCACTATCTTCGCAAGAAAGGGTGATGACCTCCTGCGCATAAGCACATCGCTCAAAAAAGAGGACGGAAGCCGTGCTGTCGGCACACTCCTGGACAGGTCGCTCCCAGGGTACAAGGCAATTATGGACGGCAAGGAATATATCGGCGAGGCAAAGCTTTTCGGCAGGAATTATATGACAAAGTATCTGCCGCTGAAAAATGCGCAGGGGTCCATAATAGGCTGCCTTTTTATCGGATTTGACATTACAAAAGACCTGCAGGCATTGGCCGATGTTATCAAAAATATCAAAATCGGTGAAACCGGTTATGTGTATGTATTGTCGGGGGCAGGGAAAAACGCCGGCACAATGATTATTCATCCTTCCATTGCAGGACAAAACGTGCTTGACACAAAGTCGTCGGACGGCAAGGAAATAACCAAAGAGATGATCTCAAAGATGGAAGGAAGCATTGAGTATGAATGGAAGAACCCCGGAGAAACTTCCACGCGGGCCAAAATAAATGTCTTCGCCTATAATCCCGGCCTCAACTGGGTTATCGTATTAAGCGCCTATCAAAACGAAATAAATAAACCGATAACAATAATGGCCATGGTTTCTTCAATCGGAGGCATTTTAGGGGTGGTCCTTCTGAGTATTCTCATATTTATTATGATCAGGACCATACTTAAACCGCTTGCAAACCTGGTGCATACCGCAGACAAGGTGGCGGCAGGCGACCTCACCGTGTCTCTCGAACATGACAGCAACGATGAAATCGGCAAGCTTTCCGATGCTATAAAGGGAATGGTTTCCAAGCTTAAAGGCGTTATCGGAGAAATAAAGCAGGCGTCTGCGAGCGTTGCCTCCGGAAGCCATCAACTGAGCGCAACCTCTGAAGAGATAACCAGGACGATGAGCGACCAGTCAAACCGTTCATCCCAGATAGCGACGGCAACGGAAGAGATGTCGCAGACGGTAATAGACATAGCTAAAAACGCGGCGAATATTGCCCACCAGTCGTCCGAAACAGCGGCAATAGCAAAGAAAGGCGCGGAGGTAGTGGATAAATCCGTTGCCGAGTCCATGAGCATTGTGGAGACAGTGAGGACCTCGGCGGGTGTTATGCAGACGCTTGGAGACAAATCGCAGCAGATCGGCGAGATAGTGGATGTGATCAACGATATAGCGGACCAGACAAACCTGCTTGCGTTGAACGCGGCCATTGAGGCTGCAAGGGCAGGTGAACAGGGCCGGGGATTTGCGGTAGTCGCGGATGAAGTCAGAAAACTGGCTGAGAGGACTGCGCAGGCGACAGCCGAGATCAGCCAGATGATCGGCGCCATACAGGGTGAAGTCGGCAGCGCAGTGGAAGCGATGAACCGGACGAATGAAAAAGTGAACACAGGCCTTGAATACTCGGTGTCGGCAGGAAATGAGCTCAAGGAGATAGTGAATAGCGTCACCTCATTGCAGAACCTGGTGCAGCAGATAGCA
>JGI20214J51088_10000223_pt1 | contig 41415 bp, 34 predicted proteins | sample WetSurMetagenome_FD_51088 | JGI IMG/M metagenome (IMG submission 51088) | reverse complement strand
GGATCGAATTTCTTTTGTTGTGTTTTAGGGTTGAAAACTCTGAAATAAGGTACTGCATCGCAACCTGTACCTGCAGCCCATTGCCAGTTGCCGTTATTTGACGACAATTCATAATCAAGTAATTTCTGAGCAAAATAGGCTTCGCCCCACCTCCAGTCGATCAGCAGGTGCTTGCAAAGAAAGCCTGCTGTGATCATTCTTACCCTGTTATGCATATACCCGGTTTCGTTAAGCTGTCGCATCCCTGCATCCACCATCGGATAACCGGTTTCGCCATTGCACCATCTCAGAAATTCACTTTCATCATTTCTCCATTCAATATTATCATAAAGCGGCCGGAAATTATCCGTAACCACAGCAGGAAAATGAAACAATATCTGCATGAAGAATTCACGCCATATGAGCTCATTCAGAAAACTCATATTCTGCTTCAATGCCAGGCTCGCAATGTATCTTATGCTGACCGTACCGAATCTCAGGTGAGGCGAAAGGTAGCTGGTTCTGTCAATAGCAGGTAGATTCCTGTAATTATGATATCCGGGTATTACCGAAAGATCATACGGCTTAACCTTGATACTGCTTTCCCTGAAACCGGTTTTCTGAAGAGAAGGAAATTGAAATTTATGCTGGTAAAAATTGTTTTTCAATCCACTTTTCCCTGGTGTAAGACGAAAGGGGTTTTCATCCAGCTTTTTCATCCAGCGCTTCATGTAGGGTGTGAAGATTGTGTAGGGTTTGTTATCGGGCTTCAGAATTTCGTTTTCTTCAAAAATCACCTGATCCCTGAATCTAAAAAGGCTGATACTGTTTCTTCCCAACAGCTCTTTGATCTCATTATCGCGTTTTATGGCATAGGGTTCATAATCCTTGCCGATAAAAACAGCATTGATATCAAATTCAGAAATCAGCTCCTGCCATTTCACCAAAGGATCTCCTTTGATGACACATAACGAACTTCCTGCCTTCTCAAGATTATTGTTTATACCTGACAGAGTTTTATAAATAAAGCTGATCCTGGCATCATCACGGGGGAGTTCACCGGTGATATTTGTATCGAAAATGAAAAGCGGCAAAACAGGCAAACCAGAAGCAAGAGCCTGCTCAAGTGGACTATTATCTTCAAGCCTTAAATCCCGGCGAAACCAGAAAATATTGATCTTCATCCTTTTTAGGATTTTTTTGCAGAATATTCCTCCACTCTTTCTGTTGTAAGCTTTGAGCTTATTATCACCATTGGCAGACCGGTTCCAGGAATTGTTGAGGCCCCGGTATAAAAGACGTTTTTGTAGACCTCATCGAAATTCCGGGGTCTGAATCCTCCGATCTGCATCATTTTGTGAGAGAGCCCCAGTCCGCTTCCGCTGTAGAGGTTAAACTGATCCTTCCAGTCGGCTGGGGTATAAACAGTTCTTGAAACTATCTCAGGCCGAATATCCTTCTTTATCCTTTTGGAAAAATCATCAATAATACTATCAACGATCTCATCCTTATCATCCCAGTTTTTCTTGAGCCGGAGATCGGGGACAGGACAGACGAAGAACAGGCTTTCACATCCTTCGGGTGCACAACCAGGATTTGACCTTGAAAGCACATTGACATAGTAATAAGGTTTTTCCATTATTTCGGGATTCTTAAAAACCTTATCGGCGTATTCCCTGTAATTATTTCCGAGATAATAATTATGATGCTGAATTTCAGGAAGCTTGCATTTTATTCCAAGGTATATCGTAAGGGATCCCATTGTCCATTCCATTTTGTTGAGCTTCTCCTCCGAAAACTCCCTGCGTTTAAAAATCCTGCCCCGGAAAACCGCAGCATCGGCGTTAATAATTATTATGTCAGCTCCCCATTTTTTGTAATTCCTGTCAACCAGGAATTTAAGTGTTCTGCCTTCCGAAATATAATCAGTGATCTCAGTATTATAAATTATCCTTACATTCTCTTTTTTCAGTTCATCAACAATTCCTTCAACAATCCTGTACATCCCGCCTGTCACATTATAATATCCATCGTGCATAAATTCGGTGTATGAAAGCAGTGTATAGACTGCCGGGGTATCAAACGGGGTCTTCCCCAGAAAAAAAGCAACAAGCGACAGGATCTCGCGGGCGTCATTCGATTTTACATATCTGGAAACCTGCTGCCAGAAGCTTCGGAATATAACAGGCANATGAACCGGATTTACCTTCATCAATGTAAGCAGATACTGAAACATTGAGTCATAATTGCTCTTTATCACCACGTTGGTGTCGTGGTANAGACGCCTGCTCTTCTCAAGATACCTTCTGAATCCGGCTTCAAAAGCAGGTTCTTCTTCCCTGAACTGGTCGGCAAGCCTGCGTATCTCATTGTAGAGATGATATGTTTTGGGACTTCTGCTGAAGTTGACTGAATACAGGGGATCAAGCTGATAGTACTGAAAAGGCAGGTTGATATTGCAATCCTTTGCAAAATCAGTAAATTCATATGACATGCTGAAAAAACTTGGGCCTGTATCAAAAGTAAAGCCATCTTTCTCCAACTGGCCAAGCCTGCCTCCTGANATGCTGTTCTTTTCAATTATCTCCACATTATAGCCCTTCTTTGCCAGNCTTAATGCTGTCGCTAAACCTCCCAGACCGGCACCAGCTATCAAAACACTTTTTGCCATATATTTCAGTTCTCCATTTTCTTTAAAAGTTTCGGGTAAAGATCATCCCTGACATATGTAAATCCGGGTTCGAGATTCAATATATAATTATATGTCTTTTGTGCCGAATCATAATCCTTCAGATAAGTGTATGTCTGTCCGATCACTATCAGCAGACTCATGTAATTCCAGTTTCCTGCAACGNAATCCGGCTCTTTTTCAAGAAGCTCCCTTGCTTTAAGGTAGAATTCAAGGGCCTCCTTTTTTGATCCCCCGAATGTCGAAGGCATATAGAACTGAATATTGCCATGCTGAACATAGCCGAACCAGTTCTGCGGATCAAGCTTAAGAGCAGTTTTCGCACAATCCATACTTTTAAGTCCGTTTACCGGTGCGGTAATCGGATTCAAACCTATTCTGAATCCGTAAAAGGCCGATTTATAAGCATTGATAACTGAAAGACTGTACTTGTTCCTGTCAAGAATATCAAGATTTTTCTGAGCCATCCCAAGATATTTCTTTGCCTCATTTTTCTTTTCAAAACCAAGACAGTAACCAATATAGCCATACTGGTAGTTTACAAGCTCGAGCAAAAGCTCATCGCTTTTATTNGCAATCGCATCCATACGATCAATGACACTCTTCCACTGATCCATCCTGTTGTTTATATAGGCAGAATATATTTCAGTCTTGTAGCTTGCATTAACCTGCATTGATACAAAAAAAAGCATGAAAATACTCAGTCTATATTTCGCCCTTTCCATCGGAACTTTTTAAAATTCTTGTTTATGAATGCCGTGTAAATGAACATACCCAACGAAACCTGCAAAGGTACAATGAATAGCAGATTATAAAATATGCTTTGCCTGCTTGCTGCCGAAATAATAATCCTGGTCACCAAATAGATAATTATGTATGAAAATAAGAGTGCTGAAGAGAGCGAAAAAGCGATGAACAGGAATCCGAATGTGGTTGCAAACCAGAAAAGTACTGCAAGGACAAATGAATTACCGAAAAAGGCAATTACATTTTTTGAGAAACCTTCAACAGCATCACTGAAGCTTGTATACATTCTGCAGGTTATCGAATTGTCACCCAGAAGGCATGCAGTTTTAATCCCGTTTTCCCTGTAAATGCGGGCAATTGAAATATCCTCCGCTTTATCGTCTTTAACCATTTCATGCGCTCCTAGGGTCCTGTAACTTTCCTTATCAAAGAACATGAACTGCCCGTTAGCAGCTGAGAGTGAAGAATATTTAAGCTTCCTTACCAGTACCAGAGGAAGCAGAGAAATAAGGATATAGTTCATTACAGGGACAGTAATTCTTTCACCAGGGTTTATGATTATCTGCTTCGGNAAAATAGAAATCAGGCCAAGTTCATGCTTCATTGCGAAAGCTGCAGCTCTCCCGATAAGGTTGTTTCCTATCCGGACATCCGCATCCAGAAAAAGCATATACTTCCCATGAGCTTTTCCGGACAATGAGTGACAGGCAAAATTTTTTCCCAGCCATCCTTCCGGTAANCCTCCGGAATTCAAAAGACTGATTCTTTTATCCCGGATTGTATATTCTGTTACAATTTCAGCAGTCCTGTCTTCCGACTGATCATTGAAAACTACAACTTCGATNTTCCTGTACTCCTGGTTTATCAGATCATCAAGAAGAGTTCCGATATTTTCCTCCTCGTTGCGTGCAGGAATGAGGACAGAGACAAGAACATCCGGTACATAATCTGTTTTAGGGAGATTTGTCTCAAAACACAGATTTGCAAGTGCGACAAGCAGCTGAATAACTGTGAAAACTAAAATAATATAAGCTATATACACCATCATGAGTTCCTCTTTCCAATATTTTCAGCAATACAGGCGGCAAGAAAGCCATTAAACTCATTCTGGAGGGTTTCGGTGGTGAAATCTGAGCCCTCGTATTCACGAAGATACATATAGAGTCCGGGCTTCTGATTTGAGAAGTAATCGATGAGGTTGACAAGGAACAGAATCTGTACTTTTCCCTTAACTTTTTTCAGTACATGCTCGATCCCTCTTTCAAAAGTTATCATCTGATTGTGAACCGATTCTATTTTCCCCTGGGGAAACATCAGTACAAGGTTCTTTTTTTCCCCAAGGAGTTCTGAGGTGTAATCTAGGGACTCAATAATGCTTCTTGATCCTTTCTTCACAGAATATCCTCCTGCCCTGTTAAGGAAGATATTTTTCCTCAGTTGTTCCTCAAGCATCATAAAATAGAATATCCGGTGGAAGAACTTTATGTTGAGGTACACAACCCAGAATCCGTCCCACCAGCTTATATGATTGGAGATCAGCAGAACCGGCTTACCCTTTTCATGATACTTTCCTGAAATAAACACCTTATGAAAGTTCCTCTTTATTTTCCAGAGTGAATAGACCTGTAAAAACGGATAAATCACCGGATGGTGAGATGCTTTGAGGATCATGAGGCAATTTTAAAAAAGATGATTAATATAATGAAAAACATAGCCTGGATGAACAAAACAAAAGGAGCAATCCGGTTAACAGGCTTGATCCCTGCAAGCTTAAGCAATGAATGAAAAATAACTGCTATCAGAAACCAGGAAGTATAGTTCCTTAATGGAGGGTTTCCTTCATCAAAGCTCCACATATTCATTACTGGTGCCACCTGTTCCATGATAACATCATAAAGCACCATAACCGATGATGCAAAAAGTATCTTTATTAGGGCCGGAATCGCAGTCTTTTCAACAATTACCGCAGTGCACCATACAAGCAATACCCAGTTGATCCCTATCAGGAGAGGAGTTCCAAAGACCTTTACCCCCAGACCATTTCCATAACTGTAGGTCCCGAATACCCTTCCTGTGTTAACACCAAAAGCTTCAATCAGAAACCCTGCAGCAAAAACAGATATGAAGAATATTATCTCCTTTTTAAGATTCGACGGCTTATGGTAAATGAAAATTACAAGCAGGCTTAACAGGAGAGCCAGAGGAGTTAGCGATTTGAACAAATCCCTTGTTGCTTCTGATGATATTCCTGCAATTCCGACACTGTAAAATATAATCAGAATTACCCTGATCAGTTTGCTTTTTTCAGTATTTATCATTCCGGGATTCATTTCAACTTATATGGGTCCTTCTGAACAATTTTCGGAAACAGTTCATAAGCATCAGATTTATAAGAATCAGACTGAAACCATAGGCAAAATCCTCGACGGGAATTGTCAGTATTCTCAATCCGATTATTTCGGCACTGTTGTACCAGACCACTGCTTCTTCAATAAAGCTTCCGGTAAGGATACCGTTAATCAGGATGAACGGGATCAGTATTAGAAGAAACGACAGGTAGAATCTTCCCAGCAATCCGGTATTCGTTAATAATGCGATAGTCACAACAATTATCATCATAGAAAAATATACAACAGTATATGCTTTTTGATAATTGATTATTACTGACAGAATCAGTATTGCTATTAAAATTAAAGAAATAATTCTGGTTGTTTTATCAGCTAAAAGAGCTTGCGGAAAATATGCCTTGATTACATAATGAATGAAAATACTCGAATAGGGTATTATGATGAAAAAGAGCCACTCCTCGACAGGGAGGGCATATAAAATGAGGCCTGAATGATATCGCGGATTGAAACCCCAGATACCATTTTTTGCAAAGTAAATATCGAAGATAATAAATAAAGCCCCGGTGAGAAGAATTGACGGAAAGAGCACCGGCCAGTGCCTGTAATATCCCACTTTCCTGTCGAAACTTAGTATTAAGGGAACAGTGATGGAACAAAGTTCCAGGGTCAGATACAATGACATACTGCTTAATTGAAATATCTCCTGTGAAAGATCAGAAGGCCGAAATTATTGAAATCTTTAATGTTCTTTGGTTTATGGTGTGCCTGGTGAGCTTTGATGATTGCTTTTACGTATGCATTGGAAGGCCGGCTGAAAAAAGGCAACCGCTGATGATACACGACATCATGAAAAATGAAATAGGTCATTCCGTAAAGCGAAATCCCTGCACCAATGGCAATCATGTAAGGATTGGCAGCTGATAAACCCCAGATGATAAGTATTATTGCAGGAGTTGCATAAATAAGGAAAAAGAAATCGTTCTTCTGAAGTACAGGCTTGCTGGCAATGTCAGCCAGGTGGTGATCCTTGTGAAGTGACCACAGGAACCCATGCATGACATATTTGTGGTTTGACCATGCAACAAATTCCATGAACCAGAACGACGTTATTATCAGTAATATGATCATACAGATTGTCTTATAAAAGGTTATAATAGTTGCTCAGATTAATTCAATAACCTCAGTTTACATTTGAAATATGCTTTCAGCAATAAAAGTATCTTCATAAGATCTGGAATTCTGACCCTTTTTCCGAGAAGCTCTTCTGCAGGTGTCAATTCTATTTTTTTTAGGAGTTTTTTATAGTAGTAGTACGCTGTAAGAACTCCGATTTTCGAATTTCCGGGAAGTTTTTTTATCCCCTGGAAGGATTCGGCAAACTCTTTTTTAACATCATCAACTATATCATTTTTGACAGTGTCAGTAAATCCCGATTCGATTGATTTGTGAAAATATTGCCTGTTTAGTAGTTCTGTATCATCCTTAATATCACGAAGGAAGTTGACTTTCTGGAATGCCGAACCCAGTTTCCTGGCAGAAATCTCAAGCTCATTGTAAAGATTTTCGTTCCCCAAAACGAAAACTCTCAGGCACATAAGTCCAACCACCTCGGCAGAACCATAAATATAAACCTCTGTCTCGCTTTGTGTTTTATGGTCATGCTTTACAAGGTCAATTTTCATGCTGTTGAGGAAAGCCTGAATAAGATTATCAGGAATACCGTATTTGCTGACAGTTATCTGGAAAGAATTGAGAACAGGATTTAAACTGATTCCATTATTTCTTGCTTCATAATAATCCCTCTCAAATTCTTCAAGAAGCTTTTTCTTATTAAAAGAGTGAAAAGAATCCACAATTTCATCCGAAACTCTTACAAACCCATAAATGCTGTAAATTGCTTCCTTGATCTCCCGGTCAAGAAGCCTGACGGCATTTGAGAATGATGTACTGTAAGAGCTTGTTATGACCTGACTTATCTTAAATGATGTCTCGTTAAATAATTTCAGCATCAGGATTTCAGGATTCGTTTTGTCATTAAAAGGCTGTAAAACAACATCGTTCAAAGTTAATTTTTTTGTCAAAAGATTCAAACTGATTTATAAATCAGGAAAAGAAACTAAATTTTTTCTTACCTTTTAACCACCTAAAACCAAATTCTATGAGCCGAAAAACAAATTCACTTATCTTAATGCTTGTTGGCTTCTCCTGCATTGTTATTTTGGCTTTGGCAGCTTTCAGACTTTTAACACCGCAGGAGGATCTGAAGAGTAAATATGACTACAAGGATTTTGAATCTGCAAAGAAATGCAGGTCATGTCATCCGGGTATATACGAACAATGGTCCCAGGCAATGATGTCCCAGGCATATACGCATCACTGGGATGAAATAGAATATTTTAATCTTGCCGTACCTCATGCGGCAGCAAAGCCTGATCTCAAAGACCCCGTTGACGGTTGCAACGGATGCCATACTCCCCTGGCTTTTATAGGAGGAAAGCAATTCCCTCCGCCAAGGCCCTCAGAGAAAAGTATGGCCAATGAATCCGTTTCCTGTGAGGTTTGTCATCTGACACAATCCGCGCAGACCGATCCTCCGTTCAATTTCAGTTACCTTATCAGGCCAGGGATGACGAAGTTTGCAGGAAGGACTCCGACCGTTGAATCTCCCGCCCATAAGATCGTAACAAATGATTTTTTCAGAACCACGGAATTCTGTGGCAACTGCCACAATGAAAAAAATCCGTTCGGTGTCTGGGTAAAAAGCACACAGCTGGAATGGAAAGAGGGGCCATATGCAAAAGAAGGGGTGCATTGCCAGGATTGCCATATGCCCAAAGGAGGGCCCTTCCTCAATGCACTTATGACAAAACCATATAATGATGCCAGGATTCACCTGTTTCATGGCGCCCACGATCCCGGTAAAGTAAGGGGTACTATTGAGGTAAGAATCCATCCGGATATTCGTGAAGCTGAACCGGGAGAGAGTGTAATTTTTACAGTCGCCCTGTTCAACCAGAAAACCGGCCATAAATTTCCGACCGGTTCGGTCGAGGACCGTATCGCATGGCTAAACGTTGAAGCAACCGATTCAAAAGGGAAAGTATACCATCTGAATGTCGACAAGAAGGGATTTGTGGGGGAAGAATACACAATATCAGGAGATTACCTGGCGTACCAGGATATGGGTGTTCCTCTCGGATTACCCGATTTCAAAGGTGTTCAGCGTGATGGGATCCCGACGGGCGACAGGATTTTCAGGATGCCGTACTTCGATCCAGAAGGAAGGATGACAATAATGCAATGGAACACTGCAAAACAGGGGGTTGATTACAGAATCGGACCGAGGGAGACAAAGGTGGAAAAATTTACATTCCGCATACCAAATGATGCCGCACCGGGTGTAATGACAGTAAAAGCTGTTTTAAACTATCAGCTCCTTGTGAAACCGGTTGCTGACTTCCTGAAAGTGCCGCCAGATGAGTCTGAAATTAAGCACGTGAACGATCACTCAACAAGTATTCAGATCCTGCCATAAAGACTAAAACCTGATTATATGAAAACCAAAAAATACTTTTTAACTGCCCTGCTCTTCTCTGTTCTTATCATTTTTATTCAGTCAAAACCCGCCGGTGCTATCCCGGCTTTTGCACGGAAATATCAGATAAGCTGCCAGGTATGCCATTCACCTGCTCTGCCAAGGTTGAAACCATTCGGTGATGAATTTGCAGGGAACGGATTCAGACTGAAAGAATATGAATCCCCAAGATATTTTATTCAGACCGGCGATGATAAGCTATCGCTGTTCAGGGAGCTTCCCCTTGCGATAAGGGTTGACGGGTTTGCCTCATATAATTTCAATAATGAAGGGACTCCTGATTTTGCCGCACCTTTTGTCCTTAAAATACTATCAGGTGGTGAAATATCTGACCATCTTTCATATTATTTCTATTTTCTTATGAATGAAAGAGGATCAGTAGCAGGGCTCGAGGATGCATTCCTGATATATAACAATTTTCTTAATACAGGAATTAATCTGTACGCAGGCCAGTTCCAGGTTTCAGACCCGCTCTTTAAAAGTGAACTGAGGTACACCCTTGAACCATACCGGATTTATGGAGCTGCTCCCGGAACTTCAACCGCCGATCTTAAATATGACAGAGGTGCAATAATTGAGAAGGATTTTTCAACCGGTACGACAGTTGTTGCTCAGATGCTTAACGGATGCGGGATCGGGGAAGCTCGTGAGGGATACATCTTCGATAAGGATAAATACAAGAACTTCATGCTCAGGATAAACCAGTCGATCGGCAAATATCTGTCGATTGGTGTTTTCGGATATACAGGCAGGGAAATAGTATATGATCCTTACTACAATGCTGTCAGCCAGATACAGATGTTTGGTCCGGATATTACGATTGACATTGACGAAAAGCTGATAATAAATGCACAGTATGTCAGAAGAACTGACTCAAGGGTCGCCGGTGATACTCCTGGCTTAATTAGACGTGATGTTATGACCTCTGGCGCTTTCGCGGAAATTATTTACGCTCCAAAAGGAGATATGAGCAAATGGTACCTTACCGGACTATATAACTGGGTTGAATCGGATTATAATAGTCTGGATTATATTTCGGCAACCCTGCATGCAGGATATCTTCTGAGGCGAAATATGCGGGTTGTCGGAGAATTTACACAGATTATTAATCCTGAATCATACGGGAAAGTAAGTGTTGGAGTAATTACTGCATTCTGAAAACCGCCCCCCAACCCCCCTGAAGGGNGGCTGATATTCAGGATATAATGAANCCCCTTTAGGGGGCAGGGGGCGAAAGAAATTCCTTAAGCTTACATCCTTTNAGTTGCTTAATTCCTTCAGCAACCGCCTGAGCATTGATCTTTGCCCCGGCTTCATTTGTATGTGTATGGTCCGCAAGAAAGAATTTTGAGGTAACTTCCTTTTCCCCGAGAGTATCATATTTTCCAGCAATAATCTCATTCAGATCGGTAAAATATGCCTTTTCTGCCAGCGCTGATTCTTTAGCCCATTTGGCATAATCGCCTGAAGCCCTTATAACCTTACCGTCCCCCCAGATATTCCTGGGTACAGGAGAGCAAACTANAGAAATGACTCCTTTAGCTTTTGCATCAGATATATATTTCCTGATGTACCAACCNTATGTATGAACGGTCTCATGCTTTTTTGTAAGGATATTATCTATATCTTCAGTTTCACCGCCAATCCCCTTCAGCGTACCTCTGGCACGGCTTTCATCATTTACCGGGCTGCTGTCGTTATGCCCGAACTGGATTAACACATAATCGCCCGGCCTCAGCTTTGCCAGGACATCATCCCAAAGTCCTTCACTAATAAATGTCCTGCTGCTTCTTCCTCCCAGGGCATAATTTCGGATAGTAATTTTCGACGTGTCGAACTGTGTATAAAGATAATCACCCCACCCCCATAAACCACCTTCGCCTTTGCCGCTTCCNTTCTTGACGGTCGAATCACCGATAAGAAAAATTGTTGGTTTTGGTTTTTCAACAGGAGCATATCCCGGGGACAAAACAAATAAAACTGTCATAATGGATAGATAGCGTAACATAGTCTGAAAAGTAATAACCTGGATTTTAAAGTTAAGAAAAAAATAAAACCCCCCTTCGGAGGGAAGGGGGGCATTCTTATATCATGAAATTTTCTTTATTTCCTACGCGTTGAACCGCTTTCAGTCTCTTTTTTAGTTGAAGAACTCTGCTTCGTAACGGTCTCTTTTTTGGCTTTTTCGGTTGTCCGTCGGGCGGAGGAGCTTTCGCCTTTCGACTGTTGCCTGGTTGTCCTTGCAGGTTCAGCCTTCTGTGAAGCCCTTGAACTTGAAGCAGATCCTGAGTTTCCTGTTTCGGATGATGATCTCCTGTTTGTGACAGTACTCTGCCCGGCAGCAGAATTTGTATTTGCCCTGTTATTGACAGTCGTGGTTGAACGGTTTACTGCACCGTTGTTTTCACCTGATGACCTGCGGNCATTGCCGCTGCTGTTCTGACCCTGAGATGAACCGGCCCTTGTGTTGCCAACTGTGGCATCTGTTGAACGTCTGCTATTTGCATTTCCCGATCCTGCAGACTGCCTGTTGGAGGCAGCATCGGAAACCTGTCTTCTGATGTTGTTGTTTCCTGTTGAAATGCTGGATGCTCTCTCAGGATGTACTTTTGCATAAAGGGCTTCACCTTCCTGTCTCTGTTCCGGACGTGAGTAAGTATTTTTATAACGGCCTTCATTTACATTGATAACGACATTTTTTGAATAAATCCTCTTATTGCTGTAGTAGAAATCGTTCCAGTGTGCCCAACGCGGACGGTCGTAGCGATGGAAGTGACTGTAGTATTCAGGGAACCAGTGGTAATGATATCCGTAATAGTAGTGCCAGTAGTAGGGGCGCCATGGGTGCCAGTATTCAGGGTAATAACCCCAGTACCATGAAGAATGCCATACTGAATAATTTGGAAGATAAATAAACCTTACAAGCGGCCACGAATCAACAATAATATAGTTGTTTGTAACGACACTTACATTCTTCCTGTTTGGTCTGCCTGTATATCCCGGGTTCGGGGTCTCGGCATATTTGGGCTCCACAATGTAGTTTTTCCCGTACAAAGCTTCGTCTCCGATAAGCTGTATCTGAACAGATCCGTCACGGAGCTTCTCAACGGTAAAGACAGCCACGTCCTGGCTTTCATTCTGGTCAAGAATATCCTGCAGAACTATTGTATGAACGTTACCGTCGACATAATCAACCACCTTAAGATAATCGATATAATTATCGTTATTCAGATCCAGGTTGTTTATCCTGGTGCTTTCATCGTTCAGGCTTTTTTCAAAACCTTCAAGGGTTTCAGATTTCTGGAATAAATTCATTACAGCGTAGAGATTTAAATTATCCCCGGGCAATCCCAGATATTCGTCCGGATAATCCTGAGCCATAAGTGCGGTCCCGACTGCAAACATTGCTGCGAGTATCGAGGTGGTTAAGAATCTTTTCATGATGTTTGTTGTTTAAAGAACTTGTTACGACCTATCAATTGCAAAACTTGTGCCAATCAGTTTTATAGCGGATAATCCTTTAAAATATTGTGTCGGCAACAGATTCAGGATGAGATAATCTGAATAATTGATTTTAAATAATTGAGGTAACTGTTTAGTTCCTCACTTAAAACTATAAGGTAATTGATTGAACCTATTTACGAAACTCTGATATTATTATTCTTTTAAGAACTCTTTGAGGTTCGCAAACTACTACTCTTAGCATGTTGAATGTGGATCCAGCTACCGTTGGCTTCAGCCAGCGGAGAACGGCACTCCCAACCCGATAAGGGCTTTAGCCCAACTTGATTTCCTCAATTCTTTTTCTGATTTCTGCCATTTTTCCAAGTCTTTCCGGATACAAAGTCTTTTGCTCCCTGTCGATGAACTCAAAAAGCAAAAGTGATTTCTTGAAGTATTCCAGAGAACCAGGTTTGTTCCCCTTTGCATTCTCAAGCTCTGCCTCGGCATTGAAGAGCTCTGCAAGGATCTCCAGGTGACCGTTTGTAAAATTATGTTCTTTCATCAGTTTGCTGGTCAGGTTAGCTTCAGGTATTGACCTGAAGAAAGCTGCATCTTCCTTAAGCATATCATAATAGATCCTTCCCAACTCTTCGGAAGCATTAATGTAATCCCCTTTTTTTATCAGTCCGAGAATTGCAGCCAGCAGGTCACCAAGCATCTCAATCATCCTGAGAATATAATCTTTCTGATACATGGACCGTGGTTTTAAATCACTTCAAATGTAGAAAGTATTGTAAAGTTAACAGTGCCGTTTTAATTTCTTATTTTTGATAATATAATCTCAAATTAAAATTTGCCATGGTTAAATATATAAATATTGTTCTGTTTGCCGGAATGATGGTAATGAACTATCTGGCCAATGCACTTCCATTGAATAATAAAACTACCGGAGAGCTCTCTGACTCTTTTCCCAATCTTTTTGTTCCTGCCGGAATTACTTTCTCAATATGGGGTGTTATTTATCTGCTTCTAATAGTATATTGTGTTTTACAATTCACGGGATCAGGCAAGGAAGCTATTTCGGATATAGGCTGGCTGTTCAGCATCTCATGCATACTTAATGCAATTTGGATTTTATTCTGGCATTATGGCAAACTGCCTTTATCTCTGGTTATTATGGTTGGATTGCTCGTTACCCTTATCCTGATAAATATATCAATCCGTGAACTGCAATCTGGGATCATAAAAGCAACCTTCGGAGTCTACCTGGGCTGGATCTGCATTGCTACCATAGCAAATGCCACAGCGCTATTTGTAAGCATAAAATGGACCGGATTCAATATTCCGCAGGAAACCTGGACAATTATAATGATCTTCATAGGTGCTTTGCTCATAGGACTGACCGTTTACAGACTGAAAAATCCTTTTATCGGATTGGCTGTGGTATGGGCATTTATTGGTATTGCTATCAAGAGGCAGGATGACTACAGGTCAATATTTGTTTCAGCAATAATTGCCCTTTCACTTGTGTCTATGATCAGCCTGTGGGGCTTTTTGAGGAAGGTATAACTATTCAATAACAGGCGGGGAATATTTTTTGCATTCTCCCCTGAAACAGTCACTCTCAGGTTCTCCCCGCTTCTGCAAGGAATTTGCCGGCAGCATATTCCATGGTATTAATTCCTTTGTGGTAAAAACATGAAACAGGCCGTTTGAGATCATTGCTGCAACGTTAAAGAAATCAGCCTGGAGAGGTAGCCTGTATTCCATTGTGGTTGTCTCCCCTCCCGACAATAACATGGCTCTGGTCCTTCCCATCAATGTCATACTCATTCCGGAAGGAACCGGATGATCAAACCAGGATGCACTAACGGAAGGAAAATCATCAGCTTTCGATTCAATCCAGTCACCCCCTTTTTTGAATGTGTTAACATATCTTGCCATTATTGACATCATTCCCTGCCATGAACGGTCTTGTTCATAAAGCATACTAACTGCAGTAAGCAGGGCTGCAGCATCAGAGAGGAAACTTTGTTCCTGCAGCGAACTATTGAAAAATGTATGTCCGAGTGTTTTTCCATTCCAGAATTTCTGAATGATATTATGAACCAGAGAATCAGCCTTTGTCATCAGCTCACTATTGTCAAGATAACGGGCGGCCTGAATTAAAGAAATGGCTGTAAGAGCATTAATTCCTGAGATTATCTTCCCGTCCCTAGAGGGTTGTTTTCTGCTATTACGGATTGATAAAAGTTTGTCCTCTATATCCTTAATAGCATTATCATTCCTTCTGATCAGATGGTTCCTTCCTTCAAAATTCCCATCCCTACTGATTATATATGTTTCAGATAATCGTTTGAATTCTTCAGTAGTAAGGATCTCAACCAGTTCATTATAGCTCCACAGGTAAGTTGCCCCTTCATGATGTCCTGTGTCTGCGTCATGAGCCGAAATATAGAATTCCCCTTCCTTAAAAGAATCTTCAAGGCAGATTATAATCTTCTCTGCCATTGATTTGTAAACAAGATCGCCTGTAAGTTTGAACCCAAGGGCATATACCCAAAGTGCCATTGCCTGGTCATAAAGCATTTTTTCAAAATGGGGAATGGTCCATTCCGGGTCAACACAATACCTGAAAATACCGCCCTGAAGATGGTCATGAAGTCCTCTGAGCCTCATGGCATCAAGAGTTTTGATGCAGATATTCCTTACTGTGTCATTCTCTTCTGAAGCCTGAAAATATAATAAGTAAAGTAATGTAGTGTGTGAGGGAAACTTCTGATTGTAGCCGAATCCTCCATTATCACGATCAAAATATCCTAATATTGATTCAACCAGGTTTTCCAGTCCTGAAAATGGAGGATCATTTTTCCCAGGATTGAAATGTGGAATTGTATCTTTTTTTTGCTCAATGAATTCAAATACCTTCCGGGCAACCGAAAGGAAAGTATAATCTGGATTCCGATGTTTTACGGGCGCATAGGTTAGGGCATACACGGGTCTGAGATCCTCCGTCATAAATACATTAAGAGGCCATCCGCCACTTCCATTCTGGCTGTTGATAAAATCCATGAGAAACTGATCAATATCAGGTCTTTGCTCCCTGTCAATCTTAATGCAAACATAATGGGAATTAAGGAAATCGGCAGTATCCCTGTCCGAAAACGACTCCGAAGCCATCACATGGCACCAATGGCAGGTCGAATAGCCGACTGAAACAAATAAAGACTTTTTTTCCAGCTCAGCATATCTTATGACATCCGGACTCCATTCCTGCCACCAGACTGGATTTTCGCTATGCTGAAGGAGATAAGGCGATGACGAATTATTTAGATTATTCCTGTTATACTGCATGAAGGATGGTGCTTAAGTGGTTAATATTAAACAAAAATAAAAGCAAATGGATTTCAATAACGNCAGAAAACTGAATGAAACAAAAAGGGTNGCTTATTTGAGAAGCTTTTCCAGATCTCTTTTAGTCCGCAATGGAAAGACGCCACTTTTTTTACTCTTGGCAGCAGCTTCAGCAAGAGAACCCGCAAGCAGCAATTTTTTCCCCCTGAATAAAGAACCTGCTTTCATGACAAAATCATCAGGATCCCCAATGGATATTGCCGTTAGTGCACCGGTAATCAACAAATCAGGATCCCATACTTCACAAGTTTCAACAACAGCATTCAGCGGCGTCGATTGCCCGAGATAAAGTACCTTATTCCCAAGGCTGCGAAGGATATAGGCAAAGTAAAGCAGCCCAAGTTCGTGAAACTCATTTTCGGGTAGGAACAGCAGGATCTTTTTGCCATCAGATTTTTTGGGGGGACGGAGATTTTCAAATCCGGCAATAAGCTTACGGCGGAAAATATTTGTGATGAAATGTTCTGTACCTATATTGACCGTACCAGTGTGCCACATCACCCCTACCTTAATAAGAAAAGGAAAGACAACAGTTGAAAAAGTAGCCTCAAACCCACGATAAATTACTGACCGGAGAAGTATTTCATCTATAGCATCTTCATCAAGTCTGGTCATGGCAATGATTAGGGAATCGGNAAGAATATCAGGTCCGCTATTGCCTTTAACCGTTTCAGCAGTTCTTTCTTCGAGGATATCGGCAGGCATGGAAGCTATTTCAGAAATTCTGAGACCGCTCCTGTTAAGTATGGAAATATTTATGAGCCTTCTCAGATCATCATCTGTGTACCATCTCCTGTTTGTTTCAGTCCGGTGAGCAGTTGTTACCCGGTATCTCTGCTCCCACATTCTTATTGTATCTGTTTTGATACCGGTCAGTTTTTCCAGATCATTTAAAGTATATATCCCCATTAAGGTTTATTTAATATTAAATTTAAGTATTCCGGAGTAAATTTATTGGGTTACGGGCAAAAAAAAACTGCAGCATTTGTGCTGCAGTTTTAGTTGAAAAAAATTTATACTTATTTTGATGGCAGAAGGACTTCATCAATTACATGTATGACACCGTTTGTTGCCTGAACGTCGGTTGCAAGTATGTCAGAAGAATTGTTGATTTTAGGTGAGGGGCTCAGTGTTACATTAAAGCTTCCGTTAAGGGTTGCAACTGAACCTGCTGTAAGCTGATTCGATCTTACATTGCCGCTTACAACATGATATTTAAGTATTGGCACAAGCTGTTCGGCTGTTAGATCATTCAGACCTGAAATTCCGAGCTTTGTAAACAAGGCCTGAAATGCGGCATTTGTCGGAGCAAATATTGTAAAAGGACCGTTTCCGCTAAGCGTTCCTGCAAGACCAGCCTTTACTACTGCCTGAACAAGAATGCTGAATGAATCATTTGAAACAGCCTGATCAACAACAGTCGGAGGAAGCAATACCTTGTCGATCGCGTGAATAACACCGTTTTTGACATCGACATCGGCTGCCACAACAGTAGTTTCTTTATTTATCTTCACACCATCGTTAAGGCTGATCATCAAACTGGCAAAACTACCCTGGGCGGGGCTTAAAGTGTTGTAATAACCCTCAGAAAGCATTGTTGATTTCTTTTCTTCACCAAGAACATGATAAAGAAGTATAGGAGTCAGCGTTTCAGCAGAAAGATCTGCAATACCGGTCACACCNAGCTTGGTGAATAAGTTACTGAAAGCCTCGTTAGTTGGGGCCAATACTGTAAANTTTCCTTCACCGTTCAGCACATTTACAAGATTTGCCTTGGCAAGTGCCTGAACAAGTGTCGAAAAGTTTGCATCTGAGGATGCGTACTGAGCAATCGTCATGTCCTTTACAGGGGTCATTTCGTCGCTTTCCTTGCTGCAAGAAGCAAATATAGATGATCCCATCAATATTGCTGTTCCGAGAATAAGAATTGACTTTTTCATTTTATTGTAGTTTTAATTGTTTACAGAATTTGAAACATAAACATGAAATAGAAAACAATTGTTCGGAAATTAAATCTAAATACCGAACAGATATTAAAAATATGCGGTAATAATTCTATTTATCTATATGTTAATAGACATATAAACAGCCATATAACTAAGTAATGTTAAAAAATGTTAAATTATTATGGGGTCCATCCGCATATCAGCAAAGCTCCTGGAATGCTTTTCGGAATTCGAGCGGTCTGGAAATATTGTGAAAGGTCTCTTTGGTTCCACCGGTACCAATTATTGTAATTGACCCGTAGTTAAAAATCCGGCCCATAACAGTCTGATCGACATTCACAGTTTCGATCTTCGACAGATTCATTTCAAAAGTACTGCGGGCAATAAAACCTGTTTTTATGATTATCCGCCGGTTAGTTATGACAAATTCTGAAAGGGCTCTTTGAATCATGGGGGCGATTGTAAGGGTTAAAAGTGATTTAAGAGTTAAAAAGATCACCCAGTGATATTTCGTTTCAAAAGCAACGGATTCATCTTTAATAAGATGATCATTAACGTATTTGCCCATTATTTAATAGATTTTGAAGAAATTTTATGTCTGCTCTGAAAACAGTCCCGTGTCTTACTCCATCAGGAAAAGTTATTTTATCAGAAATATCTTCCCATGATTTCAAATCCTTTGATATGACAGCACCCATTTTTTTATCCATGTATTTATCAAAATAGAGGTGCCATGTTCCATTAATCTTTATTGCGGTTGGTCCTTCGGCCCAGTAATTTCCTGTAACCGGATCTGAAGGACCGCTATACGGACCATACATACTTTTACCAGTTGTAACTCTTATATTCTTCTGAGGGGGGATCCTTGTTTCATCTTTTACGAACATTACAAATTTATTTCCGGTCTTGTTAATTGTTGCATCTATCACGTTGAATCCTTTTTCATAGAATAACCGGGTTTCTGAGACGGTTTTAAAATCTTTGGTAGTAACAGAGTAAATACGATGGTTATAATCAGTATCACCCGCTTTTTCTGTTTCCGGAAATTTTCCTGGAATTGTTGTGGACCATATAATAAGGAACTGTTTTTTCTTCCTGTCGTACGAAATTTCCGGTGCCCAGCAATTGAGGGCTGCCGGCTCCTCTTCCATCACCATGATGTATTTTTGTTCAGTCCAGTTTACAAGATCTCTTGAAGAGGAGTACCCTATTCCTCTTTCGGTCCAGCCCGCTGTCCAGACCATGTGAAAAGTACCGTCAGGTGTCTGGATAATGCAAGGATCACGCATGAGTTTTGAAACACCAACAATGGGTTTCAGGAAAGATTTGCCATAATTCAGTACTTTAAAAGTCAAACCATCGTGACTGTAAGCAAGATGAAGGCCGTCTTCTCCATTACCGGTGAAATACGAAAACAGGAAAACTTTGCTGGGCTGGGCAAAGATCAGATGTGATGTAAGTAACAAAACCGTAAGCAGAAAACTCTTCATTGCTTTATATAAAGGAAATCATGAAGAATAAAATCCATTAAAAACAACTTCATTCAAACTCAGGTTTAAAGGTATTNATCTAAATAATCCTCAGATCAGAATTTCATGATTGTTTCCCAAACCCTTTCCCTGGTCTCCTCANCCGTCGGATTTAATTCATATGAGGTAAAGTTTCCCTTTTCCGGATCGATTCTTTCAAATACCATAAGATAAAGACTGAATATAATCTCAAGGCTCAGCCTGTACCTTGGCTCCATTGACGGACCAATCACTTTTATAATCTCCCTGGTTTTTTCGCGGTAAACGTCAGCAAGATTATAATACTCCCTGATAAGGTTGCGAAACCGGTCAGGAACAGGCGCACCCTGGGCAATATTTTTAAGATCCTGCCTGGTGAGTTCATTCTTCATGATAAGGTCATCAGCAAAATAGTTGAGATTATTAAACTGATCCTTTTGAAAATCACGTATAATGTGAACAAGATAACTGAAAACTGCGCAGGGAGTTGCAGCTTCCCTGACATCGAAAAGGGGGGCCATATAGTGGCCATTGTGATATGTAAGTCCGCTCAGATGGACAAAGACCGACGCCGGTGCAACTGAAGCTCCCTGCGCATAATCGATGAATGACTCAAGAGATTCAAAACCGTCATTATTTATATCGTATATCATTGATTTTGCAAAGGCTTCCAGNGGCCAGAGCGGGATTCTGAACCTTTCGAGGGTTTTGATAAGTGCTGCCTTTTCGGGATTGCAATCTTCCGAAATTATAATAGTTTTCAGCCATTCATTTACATCAGCAATGAAATCCCCTCTTTTTTCAGGGGCGATCATCCTGTTGTTTGCTTTATGGTTGTCAATCATATCATCTATCGTCCGCATAAANCTGTAACAGGTTTTTGCAGCGCAAAACCTCTCTTCATCCCAGAAATTGGCAGCAATAAGTATATTTGGATGGTCAACTATCTTATTGAAGTCAATAGAGTTGAATATCTCAATGAATTTATCCCTGTGCGAATGTGTCATTACTNTTCAGCGCTGATTTCTTTAAAAATTCGTTCCGATACAAGTTTTGCCGATAGCAGCACATTCGGGATTCCATTGCCCGGATGAGTGCTTCCTCCTGCAAAATAAAGGTTTTTGTATTTATCATGGCGGTTATGGGGACGGAAATATCCCATCTGGAAAATATTATGCCCAAGGCTCCCGAAGACTGATCCCCTTGAAATATTACATGCATTTTCCCAGCTCTCAGGTGAATGGCATATCTCAAATTTGATATGGTTCTCAATATCTACAAGCCCCTGCCTTTTCAGTCGGTCAATTACCGCCCGCCGGGTTCTGTCAATAATTTTGTCCCAGTCCTGTTTGAAATTTTTATCAAGGTGCCCGGTTGCAACTGCTACCGAAATTGTATCATTGCCGGGGGGAGCAGCTTCAGGGTCGCTCCTTACCGGGGCATGCACATAAAAACATGGATTCTCACTGACTGTCTTGTCCCTGAAGATCCTGTCGAGACCTTCGCGGAACCCGTCAGCAAGAAATACATTATGATGATCAAGCTCAGGATAGACTTTATCCAGTCCCCAGTGAAAACAGATGACTGAGCAGGAATACTTTAATTTATCCAGACGTATTGATTTTCTTCTATCAGGGAGGAGTTTACGGTAAACATAAGGAAGATCAGCATTGGCAACAATTATATCTGCTTTAACCTCAGTCCCGTCCTGGAGGATAATTCCTTCTGCAACTTTCCCGTTTATGATTATCTTTTTTACGGGGCTGCTATAATANAATTTAACACCTTTATCTTCAGCTGCCTCCAGCATTTTTTCAACAATCCTGAACATGCCTCCTCCGGAAGGNAAAAACGAACCTTCAGTAAGTTCTGCTGCAGGAACCATTGAAAAAAGAGCAGGAGCATCAAAAGCACTTTGACCCACATAAATATTCTGAAAAGTGTATGCCATCAGAAGGTGAGGATGGGCGAAATACCGTTTCGCAAATTTATAGTGCGGAGTAAATGCTCTTAATCTGAAAAGAAGAGGGACGTTTTTCAGATTAACCATCTGGAACAGGTTGTAAAAATTTCTTCCTATCAGTTTATTAATACCGAGCCTGAAGATCCTGTATCCTTCGGAAATATATTCTTCCGATTTTTCAAAGCTTCCCGGTTCTATCTTTTCCAGCTGCTGCTTCATCCTCTCCCTGTCGCCTGAAAATGACAGATGACTGCAGTCGTCGAAAAATATTGTGTAAAGATCTCTCAACCTGAGGATGTCGCTTCCTTCGTTAAGCTCTATTCCAAGGGAATCAAAAACTTCGTGGTAAATTCCGGGCATCATCAACATTGTTGCCCCAAGGTCGAACCGGTGGCCTTCATTTATAAGCTGTCCGCAACGACCCCCGGGCGATGAGTTCTTTTCATAAACACTTACGCTGTGCCCGTTTCTTGCAAGATAAACAGCAGTGGTTATACCTCCGATACCTGCTCCTATAATAACTGCCGTTCTTTTTCTTCCCATATATTATTTTCCGGGTGCAACAATCAGATTTTTATTAAAGACGATAAAAATATTGATTTGTTTCCCTGATATAAAAATAAGAATAAATTTTCTATTGTTTTAAGCCGGAACTTGCACCATTTTTTACGATTATTTTCATATCATTATTATTTTTACTTGAATTCTTAAATTCAGACCAATGACTGATTCTGGTAAATCAACAATTACAGGCAAAGTACTAAAATACCTTTTAAAATGTTTCCTGCTATTAATCGTTGTAAGCATTATGGTTGTTATTGCACCACGGATCTGGTCGGCTTTGAACCCCGATAAACCTCCTGTTGGTTATCATTTTATGGCTCCTGCTTATGTTGCCTTATGGTTTGGTCTGGAAAAGCTTGTAAACACTACCCCGACTGTCCCTTCAGATATTGAGGAGATAAAAAACATTGAATATAAAAATATTGATGGAAAATCATTGCAGCTGGATCTTTATAAACCTGTAAACCTTAAAGATCCTGCTCCATTGCTTGTATTTATTCACGGAGGAGGATGGAAAAGCGGCAAACGGTCTGATTACCTGATCTATCTTGTCGACTTTGCCAAAAGAGGATATGCCACGGCTACTGTGTCTTACAGACTATTAAATGATGGTCCCTATCCTGCCTGTGCCGAGGATATAAAAGACGCTGTAGGATGGTTTTTCAGGAACGGTGAAAAATATGGATATGACCCCGACAGGATTGCACTAGTAGGAGGTTCTGCCGGAGGCCATCTTTCCATGCTCGGAGGCTATGGGTGGGGAAAAACGAATGAGATATCTGATAGCCTAAATCATAAAATAAAGGCAGTTGTCGATATCTACGGGCCAGCTGACCTCACAACCGGCTATGCAAGGAACCATACACTGGTAACTTCTTTCCTCGCCCGGTCATATAAAGAGGCCCCGGCTCTATATGAGGAAGCTTCGCCTGTTCATTATCTCGATAAGGATGATCCTCCGACACTGATTCTTCATGGTACATCCGACAGGCTTGTTCCGGTAAGTCAGTCTGACAACCTGAAATCAGCACTTGATTCACTTGGGGTTCCATGTGTGTATTACAGGTTCCCGCTTTGGCCGCATACAATGGATATTGTAAAAAGGGTCAATGACTTCTGCCAGGAGAAAATGCAGGAGTTCTTTGATGAGTATCTGAAATAATGTAATTACATTGTAATTACACTACTTCAGTCTCAAACGGGCGGTATCGGCCACAAACATTCTGGTGCTTTGAGTATATTCTGTTCCTGAAACGGATTTGTGCTTGAGATCGACATAGAATGCAAGATAACCCGATTCCGGAAATCTGATAGAGGCTGTAGTTTCTTTATTGCCTGTTTTCTCCGGATCCGATTCCAACCATTCTTCATCCCTGAAATCCAGATCATCTGAATCCGCAATCCACAGGTCCGCATCGGTTATCTGACCAGGTTCCGACCGGACTGTAAGAGTAATGGTCCCTTCAGATTCGGTGATTTCATAATTACAGTCAGGGTAATTTCCATTGATAGCTGTTATCCCGAAAAATGCGCTTAAGGTTGTCAGAGCCTTTACTTTGTTTCCAAGATTATGGCCGGCATTAGGAGTATAACAAATATGATTGTCACCGGGAATACTGTCAATATAATTTTTAACAGCGTCAACGGGCCAGTATGGATCGTTTGTTGCCATGAAAATCATTTTTGGCATAGTAAGAGCTTTCCGGTAGGAATAGGGATCAATCATTTTAACCAGGTCATTTCCATCAGCTGAGGCAAGATCCTGAACTATCCCCAGCTTTACATAATCCTCAATTTCGATACTGTAGTCCCCCCATACTTCTTTCTGGTACCTTATGTTTGCCGGCATGTTGAGCACGTCGATAACCATGGGACATATAGCTTTGACCCTCTTATCGGAGGCACCGGCAAGCCAGGTTGTCCATCCTCTTTTAGAAGCACCCGAAAGGACGAAATAATCAACTTTTTTGCCAGCTTCCCTCCGGGTAAACTCCTGTATGACGTCCATTGCCCTGACGGCGCTTTTTGTCATTGGGAAAAGAAGAGGCCATGTGAAATCCTTATCCTGCTTGTAATTATACAGGGTGTAAGTAATCAATGCATCTTCCGTAAGATCATTGTACAGTGGTTGATTAGGCACCTGCCAGATTATAGCTGCAACAGACTTATTGATAAGAGCTATATTACCGATTGCCTTTACAAAATCATCTGTAAATTCATGAGTGTCCGGCTTACCGTCTTTAACGCTTCCGCCTGTAATGAACAACAATGCATCGCTGAATTTGAGGCTGTCAGGCACTATAATCATTAATTCATGATTCCACTCTATATTGCGCCAGGTCTGGGAAGTAAATATAATCCTGTATAATACGGCACCTTCCGANTTCTGNTTCTCCTGAACTTCCCATTTGAAAGATTTGTCGGAGTTTTGAAGATATGCCTGAAGGGCAGTTTCCGGATTTACAGGAGTATGAGAACATGATAATACTGTCAAAACAGAAATTGTTAAAAGCACATTAAATAAAAGTTTCTTCATCTCTAAAGAATTTGATTATTAATTCATAAACTTAACTGAATTTTTATGAACATGAAAGTAATCATACAGATATCAGCTGTTGTTTATATTATGACTTTTCTAGCCGGCTGCACACAGGAAAAGAGAACCCGGGAGTTCAATTATCATACTGACAAGCCTTTTATCCAGGATTATTCAATAAAGTATTTTGTAAGGGATGAAAATGTCAGGCTTTATAAAGTTGAATCCGACAGGAACGGATATATACAGATACTTTCATCGGGTGGAATATTACGACCATCCGGCGATCAGTTTTTATTTCCGGGCAATCTTGTTAACGATTTACATTACAAGCCAACGTCGGAAAAGAAAATTTCAGGTATTGGAACATACGAGAATCAGATTATCTATCTGGACGACAAAGCTGTTCTCAGCAATGCCTGGGCAGGGAAATTATATTCCATGCACTCCCTTGACTCAGCAAAAATCTTTGCCGGAGGAGACGACTTTACGTTCCTTGTTTCAGATGGCAGAAAGCTTGTACTGGTTAAGGATTCTCAAATACTATGGAAGGCTGATTTCCCGGAAATAGTGTGCAATATTAAATATGATATAATAAATAACCTGTATTGGATTCTTGGAGTAAAAACAATCAGCATATTCTCTCCCGTAAACGGGGAAATGGAACAGATCATTGAAAAGGACAACCTTACCTGCATCGAATTGTTCTCTGGTAAACTAGTTATTGGCACAGATGACGGATATTTTGAGCTGGATACAAGAACCAGAAAATTACAATCAGATGTCATTAATAGATTACCCTGCGCAGAAATAGTTACAATCGTCAATATTGACGGCAGTTTGTGGTTCGGATCTGCCTCAGGAGCCTTCAGACTTCGCCAGGATGGGAAGTTCGACTATTATGCTTCAGAGCGCTGGCTGCCGTCAGATGATGTCGTTGATATTTCAAAAGGTCCCGGCANATCAGTTCTCATATTGACCGGAAAAGGATTGGCAAAAATATGTTTCAGCGATATTACATTGTATGATAAAGCATTGTTTTATGAAAAACAGACCCGCGAGCGCCATATTCGGCATGGGTTCAATGCAACTGTTGGCGGGATAGAGAATGGCGATATAACAACAGGCAGCCTTGAAGATTCAGATAATGATGGACTTTGGACTTCAATGTACGTTGCCGGCCAGGCTTTCAGGTATGCTGTAACAAAAGAGGANGATGCTTTGCAGAATGTTCGTGAATCACTTGATGCCATTGAAAGATTATACAGCATTAATCCTGTTCCCGGATTTCCGGCACGCTCCTTTGAAAGGCGGGGATATAAATACNAAGACAAACCCTGGCGAAGGGCTGAAGATNCTGAATGGGACTGGAAATCAACAACAAGCAGTGACGAAGCCATCGGACATATTTTTGCGCTTGGAGTTATTGCAGAACTGACGGATGTAACTGACCTTAAGGAAAAGGCTATTATGCTGATTGACACTCTGATGTCAAATATAGTTAAAAATGATTTCTATCTTATCGATTGGAACGGGGAACCGACATTATGGGGAAAATGGAATCCTGAATATGTTAATGAACGTCCTGAAATGGTTGGTGACCGGAAGCTCAATTCATCAAACATCATTGGAATGCTTCAGACTGCTTTCCATTTTACAAAAAAGGAAAAATACAGGGAAGCTGCTTTCTATCTTATGAATGAACATGGATACCTGAATAACCTTACCCGTCCTTTGAGTAAAATCGGTCAGGCTCCACCTGATTCTGATGCATGGAGTAAAATGTTGTCGGAGGGATGGAATCATTCCGACGATGAAATGTATTTCTGTGGATACTGGGGATTATACCGTTACTCTTTCAATGATACCCTGAAAGCAAAATATAAGGCGGCAATTATAGACCATTGGAAAGCAGAGAAGCCTGAAAAAGAGGGTTTGTGGAATATCATTACTGCTCTCGTAAATCCTGAAGAATTTGGACTGGAAGATGCAATATGGTATCTTCAGGAATACCCTCTGGACCTTATTGACTGGAGTGTTGACAACAATCACAGGAAAGATATAGAATTAATTCCGCCTGATTTCCGCAGTCAGACTATCAGGGAAGTTCTTCCTCCCGATGAACTGCCTGTTTCCAGGCATAATGCAAACCGTTTTATGCTCGATGGAAATGGGGGAGGGAGATCAGAATACAGCGCTGGTGATATATGGTTGCTGCCCTATTGGATGGGGCGGTATCTTAAGGTAATAAGTTCACCAGAAGGACAATCTGAGAACAAAATACTATCAGGTCAAAATTAATGTCTTTCTATTTTTCTCTCCTGGTAAACCTATTCATTACCTCTCTATAGGTGGTAATAATTATTCCGTTATCTGCGAAGAAACTCTTTACAACCGGATCTGAAAACAGCTGAGCCTCCCAGACCCTCTGCTGCCATGAACCGGTTATGGTTTTAAGATTATCGGTTTCAACTGACGGATGAAAGATTATTTCTGTCAGTCCTGGCCCCAGGGAATTAACCAATTTGAAAAAGTTTGCTCTTTTTTCATCATATGTATTACCATCAGGAACACTTGAAAAATTATCAAGCTTTGGCAGGGAGAACTGATTTAGCAGTTCCACAACGTCAGTTGTTATCGGGTAGCCTTCTTTCCGGAAATTCTCTGCTATTGCAGGATCGGAGAGATCAATTGCATTTGCCGGAATTTTATATTCTTCTGCAATCTTTAGAAAGACTTTGAGATATTCCGGTGATGCGTACATGGTTCCCATATGAGTATCGATATGGGAAGGAGTAAATCCCGCCTCAATCACTTTGTCAATCTGTGCACGGACTTCTGTTTCAACCTCACCTGCTGACGCATGAGTGACTACCTCCGGGACATCATGCCACATTTTACCTTCGGGGTCTATCAATCCGGGAACTTTTGATTTTTCAGACACCGGTCCCCACCGGTAGGTTTTCCATTCGCTTGTAAGGGTAATATGAATACCGACATCCGGAGATTTCTGTGTCTTTGCCCATTCAACAAGCTCCATAGCGTTGGGGCATGGTACCATAACTGCTGTTGAAAGAAGGTCACCTGTTTCAAAATAGTGTCTGACAGCAATATTAGCCTCTTCACACATTCCTGCATCATCGCAGTGAAGAAGAATTACCTTGCTTCCGACGGGAAACCCAAGCTTTTCAGCATTTGTTTTCTTTGATTCAGTTACCTCTGATTTCTTCAGTGTACTGTTTTTGGATCTGTTGCAGGCAGGGAAAATGAAAAAAAACGCAGCAAAAACCAGGAGCGCAGATCTGTTGTTTGTAAAATCACCGATAAAACGTTTCATAATAATTGTTTTTAAATATTAACCAACCCACTCCCCGCCCCTCCCAGGAGGGGAGCCTANAAAACCAACCCACCCCCAGCCCCCCGCCGAAGCAGGGCAGGCACTCCTATTTTTCATTTATTGTTTCAGTAAGCTTTTTGACCACCCTGAACTGCTGGAAGAATTCCTTTGCGATCACCCTTAAAAGCGTATAAACAGGCACCGCCATCAACATCCCTATTAATCCTGCAAGTCCGCCACCGATAATAATTACAAGGAATATCTCAAGCGGATGTGATTTAACGCTTTTCGAATAAATTACAGGAACAAGAATGTTGTTATCGATGAAATTCACAACCAGAAATACCCCTGCAAGTTTTAATATCACTGGCAGAAATTCATTATATGAACCGGTTGCGAGTGTTGATGTAACACCCAGAATGATTCCGATAGTTGAGCCTATTATCGGTCCGAGATATGGGATTATATTCATGATCCCCCCGAAAAATCCTATGAGGAGTGCATTTTTAACACCAAAAATCAGGAGTCCTATTGTAATCAGCGACATTACTCCGATCAACTCGAGCAAAACACCAATATAGTACCGGATAAGCAGGTTTTTGGATTCAGCAACCACTTTATGGGTTGCAGGATGATGTTCAGTAGGAACAAATAGAAGAAGAATCTCCTCGAACATATTTTCATCTTTTAGAAAAAAGAAAGCAATAAAAAGTATAGAGAACAATCCAATGAAGATATTTCCAGCAACACTTACGAAATTACCAAGCAGCGGTCCGACGCTTCCAAGATCTACCAATGACTTGGCTTTACCAACAAGAAAATCCTGGATTGTTTGTCCTTCAGGGATTGCCCCCAGCAGATGAAGTTTCTCATCCAGCCAGTGGAGAGGTCCCTCCAGGTTCTGGGCAATCTGTCCCACATCGATCTTTGATATAGTCTCTGCCTGGTTGATTATGAGGGGAACAAAAATGGCTATCAGCCCAAGCAAAATAAGGACAATTACAAAAAGAGATAACAAAGTGCTCAGGAAATGTGGCATCCTTAGCTTTTTAATATGCATCCTGTCAAAAAACCGCACCAACGGCTGGCCTATGAATGAAAGAACTGCCGCAATCATAACCCAGGCAATTATATAGGAGAAGCGCCAGATCATATAACCCAGGATTGCCAGGACTAATATGTACCCGGTATATTTTAAAACCTGTTTCATGAAAGGTATGGTTAATCAGGTTATAAATTTAATAAATATTTCGCCCCTAAATCCCCTGAAGGGGATTAAATGACAATCAACATTTGGACTCATTCAGTGGGTTGGGGCAGAAAAATTTGGCGGTTTCTATATTTCAGGAAAAATATCAGCATTAATATCGCTGAGACTGATGCCGTAGCGGCTCCGAAGTAGAATGGTACCGATGAATTGATCTTGTCATAAAGAAATCCCGCAATCAGGCTGGCAGGAAGCAAGGTCACTCCCAGAAGCGCATTATAGATTCCCAGCCCTGTTCCTTTTTTGTTATTGTCGATCATATCTGAGATGAATGCTTTCTGAATACCATCTGTTGCAGCTGAATACAATCCATAAAGTGCGAAAAGTGCAATGATTGCCCTCATACTTGTACTTATCCCAAATCCGAAATAAACAATAGCATAGATCAGGAATCCGGCTATCAGAATCTTCTCCTTACCGACTCTGTCAGCAAGGGAACCGACAGGAATTGATGCGAATACAGATATCACATTTGTNACCATGTAGACCAGGGGTATCAGTGCGACTTTAATTCCCACATCGTTTGCCTTTACCATTAGCAATGCGTCGGTTGAGTTGCCAAGCGTGAAAAAAAACACAATGATCAGAAAGAAATAATACTTTGCCGGGAAATCCTTAAAGTGAAATTTTACGAAAAGCTCGNTGTTGTTTTTNCTGGCCTCCTTTATCCCAAATACAAGTACTAGAATAGCAAGTATTGCGGGTACTCCGGCTACAAAGAATATCAATCTGTAGTTCCCGGGGATTGATGACAACAGTGCAAAAGCAATTAACGGACCTGCTATGGCACCACTGTTGTCCATTGCTTTCTGCAGTCCGAAACTTCTGCCACTCTCCCCGTCAGTTATCGACCCGGCGATCAGACTGTCACGAGGGGCAGTTCTGATGCCTTTGCCGAACCGCTCTATGAATCTGAGGATAAGTACATGGATCGGCGAGACAACAAAAGTATATAATGGAATAATCAGCGCCGACAGGCCATATCCTGCCAGCATGAATGGTTTGTTCCTGCCTNTCTTATCGCTCCAGAAACCTGACAGGACTTTGACCAGTGCCGAAGTACTTTCGGCAACACCCTCAATCAATGCCAGACCCGTTTTTGATGCTCCTATTGACATAAGAAACATAGGCATTACTGAATAGACCATCTTAACAGATGTATCAGTCAGGAAACTTGTCAGGCCTGTAAAAAATATGTTCCTGTTAAATCCGAAGATTCCGGATCGTTTTTTCTCTTTATCTGATCCTTTCATCCCTGGTGGTATTGATCCNGAACAATTTGAAAATATCAACAACCAGAATAGGAATAAGCGACATTAAGGCAACAGCAAGCCAGTGCCTGCCGTCGAGTTCTGTCAGACTAAAAGCATCGCGGACAGGAGGGATGAGCAGTACAATCAAAGCCAGTGCAGCCGAAACGGCAATTGCCGCTATTAACGGAATATTTTTGAAAGGGCTGATAGCCAGCGATGACCTGGTATTTGAATGCAGGTTCCGGACATGGGCAAGCTGTGCAAACATGAGGGTAGCAAAAGCCATGGTCTGCCCAAGAACCACTCCCTGCTCCCGCAGGCCGATAATGAATGCCGCCAGCGGGATTGCACCAATCATTATGCCCTGGTACATTATTCGCCACACCATCCCGTTTGTCATAAACCCTTTCTTTGAATTCCTTGGTTTTCTGTTCATAATTCCTTTTTCAGCCGGATCAACACTTAGTGCAAGCGCCGGAAGGCTGTCGGTGACAAGGTTCACCCAGAGAATATGAATTGGCAGAAGGGGAGTCCCGAGGTTGAAGATCGATGTTACAAGCAAAAGGAATATCTCACCGATATTCGTTGAGAGAAGAAACTGGATAGCTTTGAGTATATTGTCATAAATCCTTCTTCCCTCCTCTACCGCCGATACAATAGTTGCAAAATTATCATCGGTAAGGACCATATCGGCTGCACCCTTGGCGACATCCGTGCCAACGATACCCATTGCTGCACCTATATCAGCTTGTTTCAGGGCCGGAGCATCATTTACTCCGTCGCCGGTCATTGCAACAACTTCATTGTGCTTCTGCAGGGCTTTAACGATCCGGACCTTATGTTCGGGAGCCACTCTTGCATATACAGCGTATTTATGCACGTTTGATGCAAACTCCGCTTCGCTTTGTTTTTCAAGATCAGCCCCTGTAACAGCAGCATCTCCATCCCTTAATATTCCGATCTCACGGGCAATAGCCATGGCTGTTCCCAGATGATCTCCGGTTATCATTACAGCTCTTATTCCTGCTGTATTGCATTTAGTTACGGCTTCCACTACCTCAGGTCTTGCAGGATCAATCATTCCCAGCATTCCGATAAAAATAAGTCCGGTCTCAAGATCACCTATATGAACATTCCGGGGAGCTTCCTGCAGATCCTTGTATGCCATTGCCAGTACACGCAGAGCAGAACCGGCCATTGCTTCGTTAGCCTGGAGAATCTTTCTCTTATCATCAGCTTCGACAGGGCGTATAATTCCATTTATGATTATTCTGTCGCATACTGCGAGAACCTCATCGAGTCCTCCCTTTACATTTACCCGGATATTAGTACCCGACATCCTGTTGACTGTCGTCATTCGTTTCCTCTCTGAGTCGAAAGGGATTTCGGCTATTCTTGGAAATCTTTTTTCAACCTCATCCTTATTCACTCCATAAAGGATCCCGAAATCGAGCAGGGCTGTCTCAGTCGGATCACCCGTAAATTCTATTGTTCCATCATCATTGGTCCTCGCCTGTGCATCAGCACAAAGAACGGAAATTGCAAGAAGTCTGTTTTCTTCATCATTTAGAAGGGTAGCTGGAGCAGCTCTGTTGATTACATCATGTTTGTGATTGACATATGCTTCCACAATGGTCATTTTATTCTGGGTAAGAGTGCCGGTCTTATCAGAGCATATAAAAGTCGCGCTTCCAAGGGTCTCGACAGAGGGAAGAGTACGGATTATGGCGTTTTTCTTTACCATTCGCTGAACACCTATNGCAAGCACCACCGTCGAAACGGCAGGAAGACCTTCCGGGATCGCTGCAACGGCGAGGCTTACGGCTGTCATAAACATGCTTATTACCGAATTCCCGTACAGTATACCAACCAGAAAAATCAATCCGCAAATTGCAAGAGCGGCTATCCCAAGGACTTTCCCAAGCTGGGAGAGACGGCGGCTCATTGGTGTTTCAGTTTCAACTGTCTCCTGCAGGAGATTTGCAATCTTGCCTACCTCGGTCTGCATTCCTGTAGCGACCACAATTCCTCGTCCACGGCCATAGGTTACCATACCGCTCGAAAAAGCCATGTTCACCCGGTCACCAAGGGGAATTTCCTTACCGGGCAGAGTATCCGTCCGCTTTTCAACAGGTACCGATTCACCGGTCAGCGCTGATTCTTGTATCTTAAGATTGACAGCTTCAGAGAGCCGCAGGTCGGCAGGAATGATAGCCCCGGTCTCAAGGATAACAATATCTCCGGGTACAAGATTCTGCGTCAGTACCTCTTTTATTACTCCGTCGCGCAATACCCTGGTAAGCGGGGCTGCGAGGCTTTTAAGGGCTTCAAGTGATGTTTCAGCCTTTCTCTCCTGAAATGCTCCCACAAACGCATTCACTATCAGAATACCCAATATTACATATGTATCNAGCAATCCTTCTCCTTCCTTTACACCAACCACTCCTGATATAGCAGCTGCAATAAGCAGAATGATTATCATAAAGCTTTTAAACTGCTCAAGGAACAAAATGACAAAGCTCTTCCTTCGTTTTGAAGCAAGTTGGTTATATCCATATTCTCCAAGCCTTCGTTTAACTTCATCAGTGCTCAGGCCAACTGTGGCATCACTCTTAAGACTGGTTATTATTTCGCTGGCTTCCTTCCTGTAAAATTGTATCATAAGAAATAATGCTTTAATAAATGTGCTAAATCATTCCCGACGTCATTGCAAAATGAATCAGGATAGCGCAATAATTTTCTAAAATAGCAAAAAAAGAGTAACTGATCAATTCATAATTCAGTTTCCACAAACCGGCTACCTGGGAAAAACAGTGCGAGTTTGCTTATCTCGTTAATTGGAGGGAGCTTAAGCAGTTGCAGGAGAAGAAAACCTGTGGGAAGAGATNATATTTTTCATAAGGGACAAGTAAAATTGTATTCTCCTGAATCAGTTTCTATAAGAGTTTTGCTNTCAGAGCTCTTAATGACTTTTATGTTTTCAGATGATCTCACAGAAATGCCGTTTTCACTTATCTTGTCAGGGTCAGTCTGAGGCAGTTCTATTGTTGCCTTGCAGTTTGAAGGGATCCTTACAGAAAGTAGGAAATCATTGCCCTNGATTTTCCAGGAACTTGAAATTTCGCCATGGACAGATTCTATTGATGCATCAGCCCAGGTAATGTCACCAACAATTTCTGGTGCAATCAGAATGTGGTCAAACGCATTTGATCCTGTCATCTGGCGTATGCCTCCGATGCCACTAAAAAACCATTCCATAAGGTGTCCCAGCATCATATGGTTGTTCGAAACATCCCTTAGTCCGGCCCAGGATTCGGTAAGGGAGGTCGCCCCTTTTGTTAGCTGGTAGCCATAGCCGGGCACATCTGTTCTTGAATTCATATCGAAAATCAGCTGTGAATAACCCTCCTGCTCAAGTACCCTTAAAAGATACCGGTATCCTATATCACCTGCTGTAAGTGCATTTTTGTTTTCTATTATTGAACTGACGAGATTAGCTACAACCTTGTTTCTTACGCTATCATCAACAATTCCGAAAAAAAGCGGCATTGAATATGCCGTCTGGCTTCCTGTGGAATAAACGTTCGTCTGAGGATTGAAGAATTTNTTATTGAAAGCTTTACGGATTCCTTCTGACAGGTTTCTAAAAAGAGCGGCATCCTCACTTTCACCAATCAGTCCGGCCATCTCAGCCAGCAATTTTGCATCATAGAAAAAAACTGATGTTGCAGTTATAGCCCTGGGTGTAAGCTGGGCTTCCCCCGGAAATTTCGGGCCTAAATCGTACCAGTCGCCAAGGCCATGGGATAGGATATAATTTTCTGACTTGCTTTCAAGATAAATCAGGTATCTTTTCATCATCGGGTAGGCTTTTTTAACAGCACCAATGTCTCCGTACCATTTGAACATATCCCACGGGACCATTATGCAGGCACTGCCCCATTCGGGTGAGTCCCTGAAACCACCCAGGAACGGAACATATTCCGGTGCAATATCCGGGACAAGCCCGTTTTCGAGCTGGGCTTCAGTCATATCATCAATGATCTTGTCATACAGATTATGAATGTCAAAGTTGTACCTGATCGAGTTTCCCATCAGATATGTCTGTTCAAGCCATCCCAGTTTTTCCCTGTGCGGGCAGTCGGTTGCAACACTTGCAATATTGCTTTTTATCGACCAGTTTATTAGTTTATAAATTGAATTGAAAAGCTCATTCGAACAGTTGAAGCTTCCAGCGGAAGGTGAGGAGTTTCTTGTATGAAGAAGCTGCAATTCTGTTATTACCGGCAGATTTTCCGGATTAGGTTCACCGGCAGTCTTGGCACCTTGAACTTCAACGTACCTGAAGCCGTAATAGCTGAACCGCGGAACCCAGATCTCTTCCTTTNCCCCTTTTANNGTATANGTGAAATAATATGGTTCCCCGCTTGCCTTTTGAGTAACTGTNGTGTCGTTACTGATAAGTTCACCTGGAACGAGCCGGACAACCTGGCCCTTTTTACCATGGACTTTCAGCCTGATAATCCCGGATGCATTCTGGTTAAAATCATAGATACAGATGCTATCATTCCTAATGGTTATATTCTTTTGATCGAACACTTCCATTATTTTAAGCGGATGATCCATTTCGGGTCTTAGTTCTCCTGAAGGCTCCCTGACTTCCAGACATTCTTTCCATTTACTATCACTAAATCCCGCTTTTTGCCACATTTCCTGTTCAAGACGGGCATCATAGTCTTCGCCACCATAGATGCTGGCAAATGTGACCGGCGAGNGAGAAGTTTTCCAGGTCCTGTCACTGACGATTGTTGCTTCAGAACCATCATTAAATTTTACAAGAAGTTTCACTATTATTTTTGGGGCACCATATGCTATCACAAGTTTCCTGTAACGNTCCCTGTTTATGTTGTAAAATCCGTTGCCGACTATAGCTCCAAGAACATTTTCACCCCGCTTCAGGTTTTTAGTAATATCAAAAGTGTTGTAATAACAGGTTTTCTGGTAATCCGTCCAGCCGGGAGAAAGAAAACGATCTCCTGCTTTTTCCCCATTTACATACAGTTCATAATGGCCAAGACCGCTTACAAAGACAAAAGCCTGAGCGATCTTTTTATCAAGTGAAAACTCTTTTCGGAAATAAGGAATCGCTGTGCGTTTTCTTGCAACCTCTCCCAGATTATTGCCATTTCCATGCACTCCTGGGACAAGAAGGAGAGAATCGGGGATCTCTTCATATCCGATCCATTTTGCATCGCCCCAGTCAGACCTGACGAATAGTCCGGTGATAAAATAAGCTGAGGTGCTCCATTCTGAAGAATTATCATTTTTATCCCAGAGCCTGACCTTCCAGATATACTTTTTTGCAGGTTCCAGGGAAGGTCCGGAATAGCTTATCCATGAAGATTGGGAAGAAGATATCTTTCCTGAATTCCAAAGACATCTGATCTCTGATTTCAGGTTTTTTTCATCGGAATCCAGAATAATCTGATATGCAGTTTGACCTGCACCCCTGGTTCCGGAGGAAACAATCCAACTGAAATCAGGTTTTGTGCCAACTCCCAGGGGATTCTTAAGATTACTGGATCGCAATTGAATTGCAGCAAAATCAAATGAATTATTCTTATTGCATGACAAAATGAGCAATAAGATGAAAACAAGAGTAACTATTTTCTTCATCAGGGCGGCTCCGTGATTAGAGGGGGTTTAAGTTTCTAGTTTCTTTATTCGAAGATAAAAATTTCTTCGATAGCTTTACCGAACACTATTGCAATATCGTGGGCCAGTTTAAGGGATGGGTTGTATTTGTTCTTTTCTAGAAATACAATTGTTTCCCTTCTGACATTTACCTTTTTAGCCAGATCCTCCTGGGTGAGATTGTATCTCGCTCGGAATTCTTTTATCCTGTTATTCATTTCTTACACCAGTGAAATTGAACACCAGCCAGCAGACAGCAAAGATCACAGCCATCCCAAGGATACCTGCCCCTATGATTGTGTGGGTTTCATAATCTAGCCTGTCTGAAAAGTACATTATCACCAGCCATAAGTAGAGCGAAATGTAATAGGAAAATGATGAAGTTTTTTGCATAACCTTCTTAGTTANCTCATCTTCAGTGGGTTCACCTCTTTTTGCACTNCTTATTTTTTTGTATCCGATAAATAATGCAAATAAAACTACAATGATTAAAATGCCCATGCCAACCAGCTCAAAGGGTTTGAACTTTTCATTTGCTGAGAAGAACCAAAGCCCTGCTGTGAGAAGTACCAGGGCAGCTACGATAAATACAATAATTCCTCTTTTCATATTAATAAAATGTTAGTTAATTAATTCTAACACAAAGTTAGAAATAAATAACATTANTTTCCAAATAATTTTGAATATTTTTTTTAAATGAAAATTTTTAACACAGAGTTTCACGGAGTTTTGCCTCCCTTCAACCCTAAAGGGGGGTCAACTATTATCATAACTAAAGCCCCCTTTAGNGGGTTGGGGGCCAATTAGCTTGTGTAACATCTTGGTAAAAAGGTATTTGCTGAAATTCCGCTAGTCGTTTATTAATTCTGAAGCACCTTCCTTGAAGGTATATGACTTACCCTTTTCGGTTGATTTTAATTCGATAGCTTTACCATGGTAGCTCAATTTCAGAGGATTGCCAAGTTTTGAAGTGATCTTTGCCTGGATTAGCTTTCCGTTTNCCCATTCGATATCTGCTTCAAATCCGCCGCGGGCCATTACACCACGGATATACCCCGTCTTCCAGGCTGCCGGCAGTGCCGGAAGCAGTTCCACTTCACCGGCATGGCTTTGAATAAGCATTTCTGTAATCCCGGCAGTACCTCCGAAATTGCCGTCGATCTGGAACGGGGGATGATTGTCAAAAAGGTTGTAGAGTGTTGATTTCCTTATAAGAGCCAGAACATTTTCATAAGCTTTTTCTCCATCCTTAAGCCTGGCAAAGAAATTTATTATCCAGGCTCTGCTCCAGCCTGTATGTCCACCACCGTTTGTAAGTCTGTACTCAATTGTTTTTCTTGCAGCTTCAAGCAATTCCGGATTCTTTTGTCCTGTTATCTGGTTTCCGGGATGGAGGCCATAAAGATGTGAAATATGCCTGTGGCCAGGTTCCGGTTCCTCAAATTCCTCTGACCATTCAAGGATACGGCCGTCGGATCCGGTTTTTATTGGTGTCAGCTTCTCAAGTGTCTTCAGCATTTTGCTACGGAAGGTCTTATCAGTATTAAGAATAATGCTTGCTTGAATAGTGTTCTGGAGAAGATCTCGGATTATCATATGATCCATTGTCGGTCCCATTACAATGCTTGCATTTCCCCTGCCGCCGGGAATTTTAAATCTGTTCTCCGGTGAGATTGACGGACCTGAAACAAGAAATCCTGTTTTAGGATCAATCACCAGCCAGCTGACACAAAATTCAGCAGCTTCTCTCATAATAGGATAGGCTTTGTTCCTCAGATAATCAATATCGCCTCCGAAATTGTAATGATCAAAGATATTCTGACAGCTCCAGGCAATTCCCATTGGCCACATTCCGTATCCAACAGCTCCCAACGGTTCTGTGTAGTGCCAGACATCAGTCGTGTAATGGGCCACAATCCCTTTCAGACCGTACACCTCGCTGGCGGTTCGCCTGGCATCCGGGCGCATGGCATCGATGAAATCAGCAAATGGAATAAACATTTCTCCCAGGTTAGTGATTTCTGAGGGCCAGTAGTTCATCTGGATGTTGATATTGATGTGATAATCGGCGCTCCAGGGAGGATTCAATCCATCGGCCCATATACCCTGAAGGTTTGCCGGCAGGTCACCAGGTCTTGAACTACTGATGAGCAGATACCTTCCGAACTGATAATAGAGCTCAATAAGGTCGGGATCTACATAACCATTTTGCATTGCAGTGATCCTGGCATCAGTTGTAAAAAAATTCCCATCGCCTGATCCCAGATCCAGTGAGACCCTCTTAAAATACTTTTGATAATCAGCAACATGATCCCTCCTGATTTCGGAATAGGATCTCTTTGAGGCATTTTCAAGCTGATTACCTGCAATAACGGCAGGATCATTCCCAAAATAATCAGTTGCAGCAGTAAGTAAAATCAGAACTGAATTTGCCTTTTCAATTCTTATGCTGTCGCCTCCCGACAAAATTCTTCCGCCATCATTGATAAGTTTAACTCTGGCCTCCATCCTGACTCCTGTCCCATTGCCAACATGCTCATTCATAACAATTTCATTGTTAGAAGCCTTTATGGCAGCCTTATTACCCTGTCTGGAAAGCCTGACAGAAAAAGTAACTGACCCTGGTTTATCTGCAGTTATACTCATAACCAGGGCCTGATCAGGAAAGCTTGAAAATACTTCGCGTTTATAGTTTACCTGATTGGCAGTATAGGTAACTCTTGATATTGCTTCTTCGATATCCAGTTCCCGACGGTATCCGGATACTCCCCTTAAGGGAGTGAAATCCAGGATCAGATCCCCAAGAGTCTGATAGCTCGAAGCATTATCGCGTTTGAAACTGCCCATGATTCCGTTCTGAGCCAGTTTTTCAGCCTCCCCGTATTTGCCTTCGAAAAGAAGCTTCCTTACTTTNGGAAGGTTTTTCAATGCGTCAGGATTGGCATCCCATCGGGGAGTTCCAGTCCAGACAGATTCTTCATTCAGCTGAAGACGTTCCTTTTCAATTCCTCCAAATATCATAGCTCCCAGCCGCCCGTTACCGATAGGAAGGGCCTCGTTCCATGAATCGGCAGGCTTGTTGAACCATATCTTCATTCCTGNAAGGGGAGNCTGTCCCTGAAGGGGAATAAGTGTAAAGAAAAATCCAATAAGAAAGAGACACCGGAAAAAGATGGTTTTGGATTTCATGATAGATTGATTTTTTTTAGGATAAATATAATAAAAACAAGTAGAGATGGGTCTCAGACCCATCTCTACTCTACATTAAACCATCCAAAATATATTCCTTATTTCTTCAGCAGATCCCTTATCTCAGTTAACAGAACCTGATCCTTTGTCGGAGCGGGTGGAGCAGCCGGAGCCTCTTCTTCTTTCTTCTTCATTGAATTAATTGCTTTTATAAGCATAAACACAACAAAAGCAATAATCAGGAAGTCAATGGCAGTCTGGACAAAACTCCCATAATTCCACGTAACCGCCGGAACCGTTTCTGTCGCCGCTTTCATGACTACTTTCAGATCAGCGAAATTAACACCACCAAGAAGCAATCCTATTGGGGGCATTATAATGTCATTTACAAGTGATGAAACAATTTTTCCAAAGGCAGCACCAATGATGATACCAACAGCCATATCAATCATATTGCCTTTAATTGCAAATTTTTTAAATTCGTCTAAAATTTTCATTTTGTCAGGTTTTAGTTAGATAATATTAAAATTTATAAGAAAATCCTACTCCTAAAATTTCTTTAAACTGGGTTCTTGAACCGGGAGCCTCGCCTGATTCAAACAAACCATTGCCATTCCTGTCGACAGGAACTTTAATGTCGTCGTCATATATAAGGACAGTATTGAAACTCACTGAAATATATTTGTTAACTTTTAGTCCGATGAGATTCTCCCAGGTAATATCAATGTTCTGTGGATTTTTGGCATAATTTGAGAACAGATCAATTTTTGATGTGAAAGATACATTTTTCATGAACTCATCCTTGAAGTCATTCTTTGTAAAGATTGCCCTGATGTATCCTCCGATCTCACTCCTTGAATTCTCACCTGGCTTTACACCGAAAGCTCCTGCTGCAGACAGGGTCTGGTCGTTCACAAAAGTAAATTTCGCCGTAAGAGGTGCTATGAATGCACTGAAATAAGCTGATGGCTTATAATCCATTCCGGCAGCAATAAGGAGATATGCAGGGGCAAAAATGTCCGAGATTTTATTTTCCGTGTCAGGATATTTATATCCTGGTCTCATCTGTGTTCTGAAATTCAGAAGAGCGGAATAATACAGATTTTTGAATGCCTCTCTGCCGTATTTGGAAAAGAAGTCAAATTTATCGTCGGTTTTCATCGGACTTGCATTCTTTCCCTGCTTCAGTATCCCATAACCGATATCAAGGGAATTATCCCATGCCGATTTGCCTAGTCTATAGTTTGCAAATGCACTGAAAATTCCGTTAAGAGCTGCTGAGTTCTGACCTCCGGCAGCCCAGTTTGTAAGGGATGTCTGCGAAATGTTTAATGCAATAAGACCCCCTTTTTTCCAGCCCATGACAGTATCTGCATTTATAACTTTCAGTTTCTTTTCAACGTCAGTTACCTGCGCAAAAGATACAGAGACATACAGGGTGGATATTAAAAATAAAGAAAATAATTTCAACTTCATGTTGAATGAATTAGTTTAAACTTGAAAATAAATGAGGTTGTCTCAAAAGTGGTTAGTCTATGGTTATTCCTTTGTGCGACTTTGTACTTTTCTTTGTGATCCTTTGTGGTTCAGTGATTTAAGGTTTACCACAAAGATACACAAAGGTTTTCGCGAAGGACACAAAGGACTTTTGAGACAGCCTTATCAAACCTAAAGTTTGTTATTTCTCGACCTCTTTTACTTCAGCTTTTGCAGCATTCTTTTTTACAGATTCAATGCCATTGTCGCGGCCGCTTTCAGATTTNTAATTCTGGCTTGTTCCTATTATCTGGCTGTTTGCAGCGGTTATTGCAAACCGGAACATTTTTGTAGGCGTTTGTGTNTTGTTGAATCTTTTGGCATCACCGGCATTTTTCTTTACTGATTCAATCCCGTTTAAACATGATGCTTTGCTTGTGTAACCTTCGCTGCTGAGAATTGTCTG
>JGI20214J51088_10000222_pt1 | contig 41418 bp, 37 predicted proteins | sample WetSurMetagenome_FD_51088 | JGI IMG/M metagenome (IMG submission 51088) | reverse complement strand
GCCGCCGGTTCCGATCCCCGGCTCGAGGCGGCCTGCGAGGACGCCCTGGCGGAGGTTCGCAGGATACGGTCCTCCCTCCCCGCCCTCGAGATCATGCTCGGAGACCTTCTGGCGCCGAGGTGAGCCGTCCCTGGTTCGCGCTCGAGATAGAGACTCGCTGCACCCGTTCCTGCGTCTACTGCTACAATTGCTGGAAGTCTCCCGGAGCCAGGCCTTCCGAGCCTCTCCCGCTGAGGGATCTCGCGGCACTGCTCAGAAGGCTCTCCGAGCAGGCCTGCCCCTCGGGCGTTACGCTGACCGGCGGCGAGCCGCTGCTGAGGGATGATCTGGAGGAGATCGCGGCGGAGTGCTCCAGGCTCTTCCCGGTCGTCACACTCTCCACGACCGGCGACGGGCTCGACCGCGCGAGGGCTTCCAGGCTGACGGCGGCTGGAGTGCTCCACTACGAGGCGGCTCTCCCCTCCGCCGACCCCGGAATCTGCGAGGAGTTGTGCGGGACAGACGGCGCGGCCTCCCGCCGGGCCATGGCGACCCTTTCGCGCCTGGGCGCCTTCGTCACCGCCTCGGTCCTCCTCTCCTCCCGCACGGCGCCCGGACTCAGGGAGACCGTCCTGCTCGCCTCGGCCTGCGGAGCCAGGGCGGTCGTCCTGAACCCTTTCCTGCCCACGGGTGCCGGGGCCGGAAGGCCGGATCTGGCGATGGAGCCGGCCGGGCTCTGTTCGGCTGCGCTGACTGCGTCCGAAGCGTCTTCGATGTCGGGGATACCCGTCTATTTCGGAACCGCCATAAGGAGGTGCGAGGTGCCTGCGGGCGCCCTGGAAGGCTGCCCCTCGGGGCCCTGCATCTGCGGGTCGGGCAAGTGGGCGGTGGGGCCCTCCGGCGAACTCAGGCCTTGCGAACAGAGCCCCCGGGAGCTGGGGAACCTGCTCTCCGCCAGCTTCAGGGACCTGGAGCGCTGCGCATCTGCGGTCTCCTTCAGGGCGNTGCCTGCAGCCTGCTCCTCCTGCGTCAGCCTTCCCGGCTGCGGTGGCGGATGCCGCCCAGTGCGCTCCCTCCGATGATGAGGAGGGCGCCGGCGGCAAACGCCGGACCGTGACGCTCGCCGAGCATCAGGGCTGAGAGGCCCGTGGCCACGACCGGCTTGAGGTAGAAGATCAGGGATGCCGTGGTGGCCCTGAAGGCCTTCAGCGTCTGGAAGAAGGTCACGTAACCAAGGCCGCTGACCCCCGCCCCCAGGTAGAGGATCCTGAGCACGGAGCCCGTGTCTCCGGCGCTCCCGGGCATCAGCGGCCTCCCGGTGAGGATCAGGAACAGGGCGAGCGCCGCGACGCCGGCCGCGAAGGAGACGGTGTTGGCGGCGAGCGGGGTGACGGACGAGACCATGCGCTTGCCGAGGACCGTGTAGAGGGCGAAGGTCACCGAGGCGCCCACGGCGTAGAGCACCCCCGCCTCCAGCCGCAGGCCGCCGCCGTCAGAGGCCACCAGGAAGATCCCGGCCACCCCGGCGAGCAGTGCGAGAAGCCTCCCTGCCGAGAACCTCTCCAACCCGAGGAGCGACGCGAAAGCAAGGACGAAGACGGGATTCGAGCTGATCACGGCAGCCGCCGTGGAGGCCCCTGTCGACATCACCGCGAGCTGCAGCATCGACATGCTGAGAAATGTGTTCAGCAGTCCGAGGANTGCGAGGGCCGCGATCGTCCGCCGTCCCAGAGCGGCGAGCCCGGCCCGCTCCGACGGAGAGGCCAGGAGGAACGCAGCGAGGACTGCCAGCCCCGTCGCAAACCTCAGGAACGTCAGGGTGAACGGGTCCACCGCCGCCATCAGCGGCTTCGAGACGACCTCCATGGAGCTGAACAGGAGCAGCGTGACCGCGAATGCGACCGGCGCCCCGGCCCTGCCGGAGCTCCGCGGGGGCTCCGGACGGGCATCCTCAGTCGTCCGCAACCACGCAGTCCACTGTGTAGACGAAGGAGTTGTCCTCCCTGCGCCGGATGCGGGCACCATGGATCTCCCCCTCGAATCCGGGGAAGCGGTTGTGGAACTCCTGAAGGTCCCTCAGGAACTCGACGACCGTATTGGGTCCGTCGTCGAAGACCTCGCCAGGCATGACCAGGGGGATGCCCGGCGGATACGGGACCACCATGACGGCCGAGACGCGCCCGCCCAGCTTGCCGATGGGCACCTCCTCGACCTTGCCTGCCACGAGCCTGCTGTACGCCTCCTCCGGGAGCATTGCCTGCGCCGGCAGATGCACCGAGATCTCCCTCAGGGTCCGGGAGATGTTCTTCTCTCTGAGGAAGTCGTGGATCTCCTGGACGAGCTCCTTCAGACTCCTGCCGTTGTAGAGCTCGGCGTAGCGGTCGATGAGGTCCGGGAACACGCTGGAGAGCGTCGATTCCTCGTCGAAGGCCTTCCTGAAATCGAACAGCTCGGACAGCAGTGTGCCTGACTTCCCCTTGGTGATGCCCAGCGTGAACAGGACCAGGAAGCTGTAGAAGCCGGTCTTCTCGACGACGATGCCGCGTCCCCTGAGGAATCGTGCCGCGACGCAGGCCGGTATCCCGAAGGACTCCATCGATCCGTCAGGCGCGATGCCGGGCGTCTGTATGGTCACCTTCAGGGGATCGAGCATTACGAAGCCGTCGCCGATGTCCTCGAAGCCGTGCCATTTCTGGTCGCTGCTCAGCATCCAGTAGCTGGTGTTTCCGACCAGCTTCTTCTCGGCGAGCGAATCGAAGTCCACCAGCTTGCCGGGGGCGCCGTTCCGGGCCGACCGGGCCTTCACGCTCTCGGGCTCCCAGACCGTGAACCACCAGCTCCCGCCCGGGTCCTTGCCCTCGCGGATCTGCCTCCCGATGTGCTCCATCTTCAGCCTGAAGATGACCGCCTCCTCGGTGGCCTCCTCGACCAGCATCCCTCCGATTCCACCCTGCATCATCTTGGCGGCCACATCGAGGGAGGCGATGATGGGGTAGAGAGGCGATGTGGAGGAGTGCATCATATAGGCCTCGTTGAACCTGTCGTGATCGAAGGGAGCGCTTCCCTCCTTGATGTGGAGCATCGAGCCCTGCGAGAGAGCGGCGAGCACCTTGTGCGAGGACTGGGAGGCGAAGACGGTGGGGCCGACGCGCCCGCCCTTCTCCTCGTACATGCCATAGCGGCCCTTGTAGATCTCGCTGAACCTGGCATAGGCGTACCAGGCCTCGTCGAAGAGGATGTTGTTGCAGACCTTGCCGAGGAGCTTCTTCACCATGACCGTGCTGTAGCACAGGCCGTCGTAGGTGGAGTTGGTGAGCACGGCGAGCTTTATCCTGGGCTTCTTCTCTGCGTCGATGAAGGGCGAGGAGGCGATCTTCTCGCGGATGCTGTCCGTGCTGAACTCGGACAGGGGGACCGGGCCGATGATCCCGTGGGCGTTCCGCGTCGACCTGAGGTAGACGGGGATCGCGCCCGTCATGATGATGGCCTGCATGATCGACTTGTGGCAGTTCCTGTCCACGAGCACGATGTCCCCCCGGGTGACGCAGCCGTGGAACACCATCTTGTTGGCGGTCGAGGTGCCGTTGGTCACGTAGTAGGTGCGGTCAGCCCCGAAGGTCTGCGCCGCGAGCTTCTCCGACTCCCCGCAGACTCCCGAGTGCTCGAGCAGCGATCCCAGGTCGGGCACCGAGGCCGAGATGTCGCTGCGGAAGACGTTTTCCCCGAAGAAGCCATGGAACATCTTCCCTACTGGCGACTTGAGNAACGCCACCCCGCCCATGTGGCCAGGGGTGTGCCATGAGTACCTGTAGCTGAGGACATACGCATACAGGCCCTTGAGGAACGGTGGCATGAGCCCGTCCACGTACCTCCTCAGCGCGGTGAGGATCCTGCCCGCGATGAAGTCGGGAGTGTCCTCCATGGCCCAGATGTATCCGTCGATGCTCTTCATGACCTCGAGAGGCAGCTCCGCGACGGACATCCTGTCGGTGAGGAGGAACAGGGGAACCTCCGCGTTCCTGCGCGCGATCTTCTCGACCATCACGGCGGTGCTCGGGTACTCGGTGTTGCCTGCGCAGTCCAGGTCCCAGTCGAGGAGGACGCAGCCGATCGTGGCCAGCGAGCGCAGGTGGACCTCGGCGTCGGAGGCCGAGGGAGCCTCCAGGACCGAGATGTGAGCTTCCTGCAGCTGCTCCACGATGCTCCTGACGACTCTGGAACCTGCGCTGGAGCCGATCAGGTCGTTGTCGATGAACAGGACCGGGAACTCCCTGTAGAGATCCATGCATCCTCCGGTTGCCGCCCTGGGGCGGCCTCCTGCGGCGGAGCCGCGGGAGCGGCGCTAGGGAACTATGGTTGTGCCCGATTCGCCCTCGAGGGAGGGCAGGATNCTCCCGGGACATGTGATCACGACCCGGTGTCCTCCGGACGACAGGAACTCGAGAGAGGCGATTATCTTGGGCAGCATGGAGCCTGCCGCGAAGTGCCCCTGCCCGACCAGATCCCGGAGTTCGCCGGCAGTTATCCGGCTCACCGGCCTCTGGCCCGGCTTGCCGAAATCGAGATAGACCTGGGGGACCCCCGTCGAGATTACGAAGGTGTCCGCCCCCAGTCCGGAGGCGAGAAGGGCGCTTGCCAGATCCTTGTCGATCACGGCGGCGATGCCTTCGTACCTGGGACCTCTCCGGATTACCGGGACTCCGCCGCCGCCCGCGCATATGACGATCTGGCCCTGGTTCACGAGGGCTCGAATGCACGGGAGCTCCAGTATCTTGAGGGGCTTCGGCGAGGGCACGACCCTGCGCCATCCCCTCCCCGCGTCCTCCTTCATCGCCCAGCCGCGCCCGGCCTGCAGGCCGGCTGCGACTCCGGCCGTGTAGAAGGGTCCCACCGGCTTGGTGGGGTTGCCGAAGCCGGGGTCGGACGGATCCACCTCGACCTGGGTGACGAGGCTGGAGACCGGGATGTCCTGGCCCCTCTCCTCGAGCACGTCGCCCAGGACCTGCTGCAGGAGGTANCCGAGGTATCCCTGCGTGGCTGCGACATTCACGTCCATCCGGTCCGGCGGCACCGTGGAGCATGCCATCTCGTTCCGGATCAGCTCGAAGCCGACCTGCGGACCGTTCCCGTGCGTGACCACGACGCTGCCGAAGAGCCTCGCAAGGGTCGCGACCTCTTCGCAGACCTCGCGGGCGAGGTCATGCGTATCCAGGTTGCCGCGCCCCGAGGACGGGTCGATCATGGAGTTGCCGCCGATGGCTACAACGACTGTCCCGGTGGGTCCTTCACCCATCAGCCCACGGCCTTTCCGCCCTTTCGGCCGAATAGGAGCAGACCGAGCGCGCCGACCACGATGGCGGCGTCGGCCACGTTGTAGGTCGGCCATCTCCAGCCGGCCGTCCCCATGTCGATGAAATCGACGACGAAGCCCGAATGCAGGAGCCTGTCCACCAGGTTGCCCACGGCCCCGCCCATGATGAGGCCGAAAAAGCACGCCTGGAGCCTCGAGGCAGGCGGGCGCGTGGCGAGGAACCAGGCGACGGCGCCTGCGGCGATGCCGGTGAAGATCGAGAGGAACACCGGGCCGGCCCAACGGAGGCTGAAGGCGGCGCCCGAGTTGTATCTGAGCCTCAGCATCAGGTACGGATCGACGAGGCGCAGCACTCCTCCCCCCTCGAGGGAGCGGAGGGCGAGCGCCTTGGTGATCTGGTCGGCCACCAGAACAGAAGCCGCGGAGACGAAGCCGGCGATCCTCGGGCCGGCAGCCATCACAGGCTCCTCACGACGGCGGCGCATCTACCGCAGATATCCACGAACCCGGCGTCGCTGCCGACATCAGGAAGGTGTTTCCAGCACCGGGCGCATTTCGCGTGCGGAGTCGGGACCACTTCGACCGAGATCTCCGGACCGCTTCGCAGGGTGACGCCGGAGACTATCAGGAAGTCCTCCCACGGTTCTCCGAGAGCAGTTCCGCCGAGATCGGGCGGAAGCGTCAGGACGACATCGGCATCGAGCCCGCTCCCTATCACTCCGGCGGCCCTGGCCTCCTCGAGCTTCTTGAGGGCGAGGTCCCGCGCCTCCAGGAATCCGGCCCAGGCCGCCAGCCCGGTCCTGCAGGCCTCGTCGGGGGGCCGGGGGTCGAAAAGGGCGAGGTGCACGCTCGACCGGCCTCCCCTCAGCGACTCGGGCAGCTCGACCCAGGCCTCTTCGGCCGTGAACGGGATCAGGGGTGCCAGGAGCTTGATCAGCTCTGTACAGATCCATCCCAGGAGGGAGACCGTGCCCCGGCGCCTCCCCGAGTCTGCCGAGTCACAGTAGAGACGGTCCTTCCTGACGTCGAGGAAGAGTCCTGACAGGTCGACGGTCGAGAAGTTGCGCAGCTCCCTGCAGACGCGGTGGAACTGGAAGGTGCGATAGGCTTCGAGACAGGCGGCCTGAACCTCGCGGAAGCGCAGGAATATGTAGCGATCGAGTCCGTCAGCCGGCTCCTCCGGCGGAGTCCCGTCCATGCCGGACAGGTTGCCGAGCATGAATCTGAGTGTGTTCCGGATCTTCCTGTAGGCTTCGGTGGCATCCTCCAGCATGGCCTTGTCCGCGCGGAAGTCGGCGGTGTAGTCGACTCCGGCGAACCAGAGGCGCAGTATGTCGGCCCCCCGCCCTTCGACCACCTCCATCGGCGAGATCGCATTGCCGACGGACTTGGACATCTTCTTGCCCTGCTGGTCGAGTACCAGCCCGTGCGTCACGATGTTGCGCGCCGGTATGCCCAGATCGAGCGCCATGCTGGTTATCATGCTGACCCCGAACCATCCGCGATGCTGATCCGTGGCCTCGAGGTAGACATCGCTGGGACGCGCGAGCCCGAACTCCGGGGTGAGGACGCAGTAATGGCTCAGGGAGCTGTCGAACCAGACGTCCAGTATGTCGTCCACCCGGCGAAGGCTCGACCCGCCGCAGCCAGGGCATGCGACCTCCTTCCCGGCGAGGGCGAAGAGCTGGGCGGGCGAATTGCGGAACCAGGCATCGGAGCCCTCGCGTCCCACCAGGTCGGCCGCCGCCGAGATGACCTCCGGATCGAGCACGGCCTCGCCGCAGTCCTCGCAGACGAAGGCAGGCAGGGCGACTCCCCAGGCCCTCTGGCGCGACAGGCACCAGTCGGGCCTGACGGCCATCATGTTCTTCATCCTCTCGTATCCCCACGAGGGATGCCATGCGACCTCGTCGACTGCGGACAGCACCTTCTCCTTGAGCCCCTGCGTGGTGAGGTCCAGGAAGAACTGCCTGGTGGCCCTGAAGATCAGAGGGTTCTTGCAGCGCCAGCAGTGCGGATAGCTGTGCTCGAGCGTCCTGGCGGACAGGAGCCTGCCCGCCTTCGACAGGTCGGCGATGATNACCTCGTCGGCCTTGTGGACATGTAGTCCGGCATACGGCCCGGCCTCCCGGGTGAATACGCCGTGTTCGTCGACCGGGCTGAAGGCGTCGAGCCCGTAGCGCCTGCCGGCGGCGAAGTCCTCGACGCCGTGACCGGGAGCCGTGTGCACGCATCCCGAGCCGTCGTCCATCGTCACATGGTCCCCCAGGATGACGATCGACGAGCGGTCTCCGAACAGGGGATGCTGCAGCGTCAGGCCCTCCAGCTCGGCTCCCTTGAAGTTGGGGCCGGTCGCCACAGGCCCCGGCTCACCGAGTGCCTCCAGGAAGTCCGCAGCCCTGCGCGCCGCCACCAGCAGCCTGCGCCCGGCCACTTCGGCGACCGTGTATTCCTCGAACGGGTTGAGGGCGACGGCGAGGTTGGCCGGGAGCGTCCACGGGGTCGTGGTCCAGATGACCACCTCGGTGCCGGCCGGCACTCCCCTTGCCTCCCAGTCCCCCGGGTTGCGCNGCTCGAATGCGACCCAGATGGAGCTGGAGCGGTGCTTCGCGTACTCGACCTCGGCATCCGCGAGGGCGGTGGAGCAGGTGGTGCACCAGCTTATCGGACGGAGCCCGAGGTAGACGTAACCTCTGCGGACCAGCTCGCCGAATGCCCTCACGATGCCCGATTCGTACGAGCGCGACATCGTGAGGTACGGGGAATGCCACCTGCCGAAGACTCCCAGCCGGCTGAACTCGCCCTTCTGCACTTCGACGAATCTCGCGGCATAGGCCCTGCAGCGGGACCTGACCTCCTCCCTGGAGAGGTTCCTGCCGCCGTCGGGCTCGTCGCCCAGGACCTTGTGCTCGATGGGCATGCCGTGGCAGTCCCATCCCGGCACATATGGCGAGTCAAACCCCATCATGGTGTGCGACTTGACTATGAAGTCCTTGAGTATCTTGTTGAGCGCGGTGCCGAGGTGCACGCTGCCGTTGGCGTAGGGCGGCCCGTCGTGCAGGACGAAGCGCGGCGAGCCCGTCCTGGCGCTTCGGATGCGCTCCTCGAGGCCTTCGGCACTCCAGCGCGCCAGGGTCTCCGGCTCCCTCGCGGGGAGGTTGGCCTTCATGGCGAATCCGGTCCGAGGAAGACGGATCGTATCCCTGTAGTTCAATTCAGACGACCTCCGTCAGCAGCTTCAGGGCCTCCGCCACGGGAGGCGCTCCGGTGTTCTCGCGCCGCCATGCGTGGCAGCGGAGGATAAGCATCACCCGAGCCCCGGCGTGACCGGCCACNATGGCTTCGTCGATGCCTTCGGATGCGAGTGCGTCGGATCCGAGGGCGGCCAACTCGGCGGGCGTCGCCAGGCGCCAGTCGGGAACCCTGCACACCACCCCCGGCTTCCATGGACCCTCGGGGGCCGCGTAAAGGCCCGGGAGCGAGGGGAAGCGGGGGCCGGCATCGTCCCTGTTGGGCCCGACGAGCGGTCCGTCGCCGAACAGGTTAAGATGATCCGTGGCGACGAGAAAGCCTGACCCCCGGGCAGCGGCCTCAGCCCCTATGAGGAACCTTCGGCAGCCTGCGGCTGCCAGCTCCCTCATCCAGTCGAAGTCGGAGGAACCACCCGCCCGGTACCTGAGCTCTACCCCTCCCGGAGGCGAACAGTCCCACCCGGGGGGAAGGATCACACCCGTCATCATCCACCTGTCACGTTCAGGAAGGGCAACTATTAAACGCGGAGGATGTTCCGCGCAACAGCTTCATCGCTGCCCGAACCACTCCGGCATCCCGGTCGCCCCCTCGATGCGGAAAAGCTTCCTGCGACCGGAAAAACCGGAAATCTGCTTCACCGATCCGCGAACGACCCCGAATTCCTTAGCCAGGAACCTCCGGAGCTCGTCGTTCGCCCTTCCATCCACCGGGGGGGCCTTCACCCTTATCCTGAAGAACCCGTCGGTCGAGCGGCCGGCGACCTCCGTCGCCGCAGCCCCCGGGGAGGCCTGGACCCTCAGGGTCAGACCTTCTCCCGTTCCCGTCATCTCTCTTCAGGAAGCGGCGAGGCCTCGTCGATGAGCATGATGGGTATCCCGTCCTCGACCCTGTAGACGAGCCTGCAGGGATGGCAGACCAGAGACTCGGCGGGTTCCGTCCTGTACTCCAGGTCGCCCTTGCACTTCGGGCAGGCAAGTATCTCCAGCAGCCTCTTGTCGAGCATCTCCCGACCTCCGTCCGCTATACGACGAAATACCCGTCCCGGATCACGGCCGTCTCGGCCCCGGTGCCGTCGACTCCGAAGACCGAGACCTGCTCGGAACCTATCATGAAGTCGGTGTGGACCAGGGAGACGTTGCACCCGCGCTCGAGAAGCGCATCCCTGCCCTCGGGAGGGTTCTCCATGCATTCGGTGTAGCCGTTGCCCAGGGCGATGTGACAGGCGGCGTTCTCGTCGAAGAGTATGTTGTGGAAGACGAGGCCGCTCCTGTAGATGGGCGAGTCGCAGCCGACCAGGGCGATCTCGCCGAGGCAGGACGCCCGCTCGTCGGTCTCCAGGTACTGGCCGAGGACGGCGTCGTTCCTGTCGGCGCCGAACTGCACCACACGGCCCTTCTCGAAGCGGAACCAGGCGCCTTCCACGTTGGAGCCCATGACCTGCACAGGGCGCGTGCAGCGGACCGTGCCGTGCGTGAGGTGGTAGTCAGGGGTGCAGAACACCTCCTCGGTGGGGATGTTGGGGAAGAACTGCAGTCCGTCCCTGGCCTCGCACCTCCCGCCGGCGAATATCCTGTCCGGAGCCATTCCGATCGTCAGGTCCGTTCCGGGACCCACGAACCTGAACGACGAGAAGCGCCTGCTGTTGAGGAACGCTGTGCGGCGCTTGAGTTCGGCATCATGCGCCAGCCAGGAGGCGGCGGGGTCGCCGCCGTCGAGGCGGAGGATGGGCATCAGGACGTCCCAGATGCGCGCCTCCCAGTCGCCCTCGGAGCCCAGCACCTTGCGCGTCCAGAGCTCGGTCGGGAACAGGCAGACGTTCCATCTCATCTGGTTGGAGGAGATGGCTGCGAGCCACTCCTCGGAGGCCCTGGAGGCGGCCTTCCTCATGCGACCCAGCCTGGAGGCGTCGGCGCCCTCATAGGCGTCGGGGTCCTCCGAGCAGGAAACCGACAGGCTGGCCCAGTTCTCGGCCACGTAGGCGCGGTTGACGGTCCTGACGAAGGACGGGACGTACTCCAGGGTGTCCGGCCCCGCCTTGCGCAACCTCGCCAGGTCGAGCCTCTGATCGGCATACACCACGTGGACGAAGGCGGAGCCGAGGTCGTATGCCTTCTCCGTCACGATCTCGACGAACGCCCTGGAAGCGATGTCGCTCCTCACCAGGAGGGGCTGCCCCGGCTGCAGAGCAAGGCCGCTCCTGAGGACGGTCTCCGCGTATTTCTCGACGAGTGCCTTGTTCAAGTCCTTCCCTCCTGACGGGACTCAGTAGAGGCCCAGGAAGTCCACGGCGAGCGCCCTGTACGGCTCGCCGCCCGTTTCGAGTATATCCTTGAATTGCAGTGATATACGAACCTGACCGAAACTCTCCCAGAAGAGCTCCATGTTCAGGAATCCGCCCGACTCGTCGAACCTCACCGAGTCGCTCTCGTTGGTGGCCGCATCCCAGTCCGCCGAGATGCCGAAGCCTGCCGGCAGCGATTTGTCCGCACCCAGCCAGAACCCGGCATGGTCGGAATCGTCGAAGGAGACGCAGACGCCTCCGTGGACGCCGAGGTCGCCGGCCGGCGCCATGAAGTTCTTGCTCGCGACGAGGTAGATGCCCCTGGAGAGCCTGGAGTAGTTGCTCCCGGTCCTGAAGGGCTCGCGCTCGTTGTCATAGCCCACCGCCAGCGCGGGAAAGCTGTTGGACTCGTCGAGGAACCTGAAACGGGCCTTGATGCTGACCCTGTCGAACCACTCGGGGTCCTCCAGGCCCGTGATGTTCCATCCGCCGAAGCCCAGCCCGGCGTGCAGCCTGGGGACGATACCCGCCTGCAGGCTGAATCGGAGGCCGTCTGACGGGAACGTGGAGAGCGAGAAATAGTAGGTTCTCGGCGCCACCATCCCCGCCGTCGGCTGCTCGACCGTGCGCATGAGCTCGCCGCCCGCCGCGGCCGCGGCGGCGAGGCACAGCGCCGCAAGTGTCTTCCTCATGATAGAGGCCTTCCCGCCACGAGGCTTATCGATTCCCTGCCCAGGATCTCCCTCAGCCCTCCGAGGAGGACATCGTCGGGATCCACCCTCAACGATCTCGACTCGGCCCTGATCCTGCGCCCCGAGGCATGGCGGATGTCGAGAGTGACCCTCGCGCTCCCGGGATGCGATCTGAGGAGATCGACGGCCATCCCGAGCCTTCCCTCGTCCAGCCCGGACGCGTCTATCCTGATGCGGACGCCTGCTCCGAGCAACTTCCGAGCCCTGTCCATCGGATATACGATGTTCACGGACAACCTGCGCTCGTCCCGCCGCTCGGTGATCTCGCCCTCGAGCAGCACGAAGGACCCGGGCTCGAGCAGGCTGCCGCACCGCAGGAGCGCGTCGCTGAAGACGAGAACCTCGGTCGAGCCCGTCCTGCCCTCCAGGCTGACGAAAGCCATGTTGCCCCTCGGAGACGGTATCTCCCTCCTGGTGAGCACCACGCCAGCCATGCGGACCTGCCTCCTGCCGGCAGGGAGCTCGTCCCCCGGGTCGATGTCGCTGAAGGCGGCGACCTCCTCGCTGAAGTCGTCCAGGGGATGTCCCGAGAAATAGAATCCCAGCAGGGATTTCTCGAGCGTAAGCCTGGCGATCGCGGTCATCTCGCCGGCTTCCTGGAGAACCGGTTCGTCGGGTTCGGACCCGTATGACGCCTCGGTGCAGAAGAGGGACATCTGGCCCGCTTCCCTGATCTGCCTGGCCCTCGCGCCGTACTCCAGCGCGGAGTCGAGGGCCGAGAGGATCTGCGCCCTGGATCCGCCGAGGCAGTCGAGTGCCCCCGCGCCGCCCAGGGACTCCAGCACCCTCCTGTTCAGGGCGCCCGGATCGACCCGCGTGCAGAGGTCGAACAGGCTCGTATATGGCCCGTTCTCGATCCTCTCCGACACTATCGCGGCAGCCGGGCCCTCGCCCACGTTGCGGATGGCGGGGAGGGCGTACGCTATTCTTCCGTCCTCGTCCACGTCGAAGTCCCTGCCCCCGGAATTCACCGATGGCTGGAGCACCTCGACGCCCATCCTCCTGCATTCCTCCACCAGCACGGCGAGGCGCTCTATGTTGCCGATCTCGCTGCTCAGGGTGGCCGCCATGAACTCGGCCGGGAAATGGGCCTTGAGGTAGCCGGTCCTGAAGGCCAGGATCGCGTAGCAGACGGCATGCGACTTGTTGAAGCCGTAGCCGGCGAACTTCTCCACGAGATCGAAGACCTCCGTGGCCACCTTCTTCGCGACTCCCCTGCCCACCGCCCCTTCGATGAACCTCTTGCGCTGCTTCGCCATCACCTCGGGGTTCTTCTTCGACATGGCCTTCCGCAATATGTCAGCCTCTGCCATGTCCATGCCCGCGAAGCGGTTGGCGATAGCCATCACCTGCTCCTGGTAGATCATGATGCCGTAGGTTTCGGAGAGGATGTCCTCGAGTTCGGGGGAGATGCACCGNATCGAGTATCCCGTCTCGTTCTCGATGCCGTGCTTGTTCCTGGCGTAAGGGTCGATCATGTCCATGGAGCCGGGTCTGAAGATCGCNACGGCAGCGGTGATGTCGCGGAAGCTGTTGACGCCTATTCTCCTGAGCGCATCGCGCATCCCCGAGCTCTCGAGCTGGAACACGCCGGTGGTGTCCCCGTTGGCCAGCATCGCGAAAGTTTCGGGATCGGAGAGGGGCAGCGAGCGCACGTCGAGCCCCGGATCCCTCCTCCTGGCCAGCAGCTCGGCCTTCTGCAGGACGGTCACCGTCCTCAGCCCGAGCACGTCGAGCTTCAGGAGGCCGGCCGAGTCGAGGCTCTTCATCTCGTACTGGGTCGTGATGGTCTGGACGTCGTCCTTGACCTTGCACAGCGGGACGAAGTCCTGGAGCTCTCCAGGCGCGATGATCACGCCGGCGGCGTGGACCGAGGTGTTCCTGGCCAGATCCTCGAGGAATTCGCAATGCTCGAAGAGCTTCGCGATCCTCGGATCGGCCTCCGCCCTCGCCTTGACCTCGGGCGCCTTCTCGACGACCTCGCCGATGGAGAGGTCCCCCTCCCCTGCCCTGCCGAGCTGCCTGGAGGCCTGGGAGACCAGCCGCGTGAGGGCATCCACCTCGTCGAGCGGGATGCCCATGACCCTTCCGACATCCCTTATCGAGCTCTTGGCCTTCATCCGGTTGAATGTGACTATCTGGCAGACGCTCCGCCGACCGTACATCGAGACGATGTGATCGATCACCTCGGGCCTGCGCAGGAAGCAGACGTCGAGGTCGATGTCTGGCATCTCGCGCCTGGAGGGGTTCAGGAAGCGCTCGAAGCTGAGACCGTGCTGGAGAGGATTCACGTCCGTGATGCCGGCGGCGAAGGAGACCAGGCTCCCGGCCGCGGAGCCCCTCCCCGGGCCCATGGCGATGCCCTGCGACAGGGCCCACCTCCGCAGCTCCGAGACGATCAGGAAGTATCCGGGGAAGCCCATGTCCCTGATGACCCCCAGCTCGAAGTCCAGCCTGGCGGTCTCCGCAGCGTCGGGTTCCCTGCCCAGCCGCTCCTTCAGACCCGAGTCGGCCACTTCGGCCAGGGCCGAGTCCATGGAGCCTCCCTCGGGGATCGGGAATCGCGGGAGCAGGAGGTCGCCTTTCTCCATCCTGAAATCGCAGGCCTCCGCGATGCGCATCGAGTTGCCGACGCATTCCGGCAGCCATGAGAAGAGCCTCGCCATCTCGTCGGGCGACTTGAGGTAGAACTCGTCCGTGGCGAAGCGCATGTGGTTGGGGTCCTCGAGCCGCTTGCCCGTCTGGACGCAGAGGAGGACCTCGTGGGACGGGGCCTGGCTCCTGTCCAGGTAATGGGCGTCCCCCGTGGCCACCGGCATGGCCCCGGTGCGCGCGCAGAGCGCAGCCAGAGGCTCGAGGATGCGCTTCTCCTCCGGCAGGCCGTGGTCCATGAGCTCGACGAAGAAGCTGTCCCTGCCCGCGAGCTCCATGTAGAAGCCAGCAGCCTCGTCCGCCGCGCGCTCGTTCCCCGCGAGCAGGTGCTGCGCCACCTCCCCGTGGAGGCAGGCCGTGCCTATCGCGAGTCCCCTGCTGTGAGCGGCGAGGACTTCCCGGTCGATCCTGGGGCGGTAGTAGAAGCCCTCCAGATACCCGATGGAGGAGAGCCTGCAGAGATTGCGGTAGCCTTCGGCGTCCTTCGCCAGGAGTGTCAGATGGAAGTACGGGGAGCGGCCGGGAACGGGATCCCTGTCATCGAGCCTGGTCGGGGCCAGGTAGGCTTCCATGCCGATGATGGGCTTGACGCCCTCGGCCGTCAGCTTGTCATAGAACTCGATGGCGCCGAAGAGGCTGCCATGATCCGTGACGGCGGCCGCGGGCATGCCCTGCTCCACGGCGCGCCTGGCCAGGTCCCCCGCCCTGATGGCGCCGTCGAGGAGGCTGTACTCCGAGTGGAGATGCAGATGTACGAATTCCTGGCTGGATGGCATCAGGACCCGGCGGAACCTTCCCGCTCCTCCGCGCAGGCAGCCTGCCCGGACCTCTTCGATTCGTCGGCCGAGCCGTACTTCTTCTCGAATGCGCGCCGGTCTTCATCCTCGGCGCGCTGGAGGAGGTCCTCCCCATCCTTCCTGTGCCTGACCGCCAGGTAGACGAGGGTCCATGCGGAACTGCCCATGGAGAACCAGTAGGAGACCAGCACGAGGGTGACGATGACACCCGAGACGGCCGCCAGGGCGCCGGCCGCCCCCGTCCAGAGAGGAGCGCCGGCAACCAGGCCGAAAGCGTCGGAGAGGCTGCTGAAGGAGCCCACCGCCTCAGGCGCCAGGGTCTGGAGCCCCGCCGCGAGCGTGGAGGCCGGGCTGCCGCCGAGGCCGATGGCCAGGGCGCGCGAGTAGAACAGCATCGCAGCCGAGCTGAAGGCGAGGAACACGGCGAAGCCTAGAACGCGCGTGACCAGGGAGGCCAGGGTGTACAGCGCGAGGCGCCAGGGCTGAGCCGTCAGCGAGCTGAAGAGCTCGAAGATCGTCTCGAACGTGTCGCCCCTGGTGCAGGCGACGATGGGAGGCGTCAGACAGAAGGAGACGGCGAGGGCGATCGCCGCGAGCACTGCCAGGAGCGACGCACCCCAGCATGGCACCGAGAGCAGCGCGACCCCGAACGGGCCGGCGCTGGGTATGCGGCCGATCAGGCCCAGCAGCGCGAAGGCGGCCACGGCGATCAGCAGCCCTGCCAGGATTGCGAGAGGCGTGGCGAAGACCGGTTTGTAGTTGCCGCGGGCGAATTCTGCAGCATCTCTTCCCGAGTAGAAGTCGTCCCCCCTGATCTGCTCGAAGGTGACGCGGCAGACCTTGAGCGATGCGACCATCAGGATGGCGAGGATGAAAAGGCCTGCGAGCGCCAGCAGGGCCACGGCCTGCCAGGACTGCCAGAAGATGCCCGAGGGGAGGGGGAGAAGCCTGCCGGAGCCGATGCGTGAGCCGAGTCCGCCGNGGTCGGCAGCNAGGAAGCCGAGATAGACGAGGAGATCCCAGACCATCCAGGACAGCAGGAGAGCCTTGAAGAAAATCCAGATCTTCCTGGCGCTCAGGCCGAGTCTAGCGCAGGCAGGAATGTCCCTGATGTCGAAATGGAGCTTTTTCATCATCTGGTCGCCCTCCGCTCGGATGACGGTGGAGAAGCCTCGTACTCTGCGATGATAAGATCGGGGCGGAGGCTCCGGTAGGTCATCGTGAACCCGGAAACCGCCCCTGCCCCTGCTCGTCCGAGAGCCGCGGCGGCCTCGGTCAGAGTGGCCCCGGTCGTGATCACGTCGTCCACCAGCCAGATGCCGCCCGACCCGGCCAGGTCATGCTGCGCGGTGAAGGCGCCTGCTAGGTTGCGCCGCCTCTCTCCCCGCGACAGGCCCACCTGGGGCCCTCGCTCGTCCCGGGCGAGAACCTGCCTGCAGCGAGCACCCGTATGCTCGGCGAGAGCCCGGGCCAGGAGGTGCGCCTGGTTGTANCCCCTCTCCCTGGCTCTNCGGGGCGACAGCGGAACCGGGACGAGGAGATCGCCGGGGCCGGGCAGCGACCTGGCGTGCAGGCAGGCGAGGAGGGCGGCCGTCGAGGCGAGGCGCCTCCTGCCCTCGTACTTGAGACCTGTGATCAGCTCGCGGGCGGCCCCGCAGTGGAGGAATACGCTGTGGACGGGTATGCCGTCGCCAGGCACGCCTTCCGAGAACACGGCGCCGTCCCCGCTCCACCTCGGGAAGGGGCTCGGGTAGAGCCTGAGGTCGCACCATCCGCAGATGCCCGCTCTGTGCGAAGCTCTGCCACAGATGGGGCATGCCGGGCTCGCGATGAGACGGGCGATCCTGGCGATGGCGCTTCCGGATGCCGGCGGGCGCATCCCCCCTACCGCCCCGGTCCCCTGCCTCGCGCCTTCGGGGATGAGACCGCCCGCGCACCGGCGCCGACCGCATGCCTGGAATGCAGTATCAAACCCAGGACTATTGCTGCCAGGAACATCAGGAGGCTGATGATCTGGTTGTCGGTGACTCCGTTGCGACCAGCGAAGACGCTCATGCCCAGGATGGAGTTTGTGGAATGGTCGAAGTGCCTGAATTCCTCGAGACCGAATCGCGTCACGCCGTAGAGGCTAATGAAGGCGACGAAGATGAACCCGGGGAAATGCGCCCTCCTGTCCGCCGCGAGAAGGTACAGCAGAAGCAGCAGCCCGCCCAGCGATCCGTATAGCTGGGTCGGGTGGATGGGGGCATATCCGTATGTCTGCCAGGGGAGCGAGCCCGCAGGGAAGACCACGCCCAGCGCCGAGGAGGTCTCGGAGCCGAAGCAGCAGCCGTTGAGGAAGCACCCGATCCTGGTGATGAACAGCCCTAGTGCGAACGAGGGTATGGCCGCATCGGCGAACTGCCAGACAGGCCACTTCTTCGCGGTGATGAAGCTGAAGCCCACAGCGAGCGCCAGGAGGACGCCACCCAGCATGCTGAGCCCGTAGAGGCCCTTCCAGAATGCGATGACGTCGAGCCAGTGCCCCTGGAATTCCTGGATGTGCGTCACCACGTAGAACGCTCTCGATCCCGCAATGGCGGCGAGCATGACCCAGACGCCCAGGTCGGCGATCTCCGCCGGTGCGAGCCCGATGGATGCGGAACGCCTGGTCGCGAGCGAGACTCCGAGGAGGAAGGAGATGGCGAGCGCCACTCCGTAGCTGTTTATCGGGAGCGTGCCTATCTTGAACAGAATGGGGTACATCAGCCCTCCGCCGCTGTTACGGGTATCCGATTATACGGACGGCGCGCCCGGGCGGTCATCGCCGGGCATGTGTCAGATGACTCTCCAGTTCATGCCTGCATTCAGGCCCAGCCCGACGACGAACATGGCTGTTACCATGTGGCTGCCCCCGTAGCTCACGAGAACCAGGGGGATCCCTGTCACCGGCATGATCCCGAGCGTCATGCCCACGTTCACCGCCAGGTGCATGGCGAAATATGCGGCGCAGCCCGAGGCTATCAAGGATGTGAAGGAGTTCTCGCATCGCGATGCGATCCAGACGAGGCGCAGGATCAGAACTCCGAAGGCAGCCAGGAGCAGCAGGCTGCCGGCGAAGCCCATCTCCTCCGCCCAGACCGAGAACACGAAATCGGTGTGTCGGGCCGGGAGGAAGGCCAGACCTTTCTGCGACCCGTGCAGGAATCCCTGGCCCCACAGCCCGCCCGAGCCGATGGCCACCTCCGACTGGATGACGTTCCACCCCGCGCCGTGAGGATCGGCCGCCGGATCGAGGAAGGTCGTGAGGCGCGCCTGCTGGTAGGGCCTCAGGAGCCCCCACACGACCGGGGTGAATGCCGCCACGAGCGTGTTCACCGTCAGCACGACCACCCAGAGCATGGCCGGGGCTTTTCTGCGCAGCAGGAGCAGCACGATCATCGCGGTGAAGGCGAGCCAGTAGATCAGCGATATCGACGACAGGGCTGCGAAGACCGGACTGACGAGCAGGAAGATCCAGCCGGGGCCGTAGCCCGCCCACCACGTCATGAAAAGCAGCATCAGGATGGTGGCGCCTGCAGTCCCGAGATCGGGCTGGAGCCAGGTCAGTACGATTGCGGGGATGATCCCCGCATAGACGAAGAAGACTCCGAACCGCCTGGGCCTGCTCGAGAGGTCTGCGAACGCCCTCGAGGCGGCCGCCAGGATCGCCACCTTGGCGACCTCCGACGCCTGGAATCTTATCGGACCGAGAGCGAGCCATCTCCCTGCCGGCCCAGATCCCGCGAAGTCCGTGACCAGGAGGAGAAGGAGGGCGAGTCCATAGAAGGGGTAGGCGAACTCCTCGATCCATCTCAGGGAAAGCCTCGTGCCCAGGACGAGGAAGAACACCCCGACAGCAGCCCAGGCCAGCTGCTTGAGGAAGACCGGATCGCCCTCCACGGCCTGGGATGCCGAGAAGACAGCCATCAGGCCGATCACGACGATCAGTCCGAGCGCCGAGAGTATGACCGGGTCCGGTCTGTCGGAGGTCATCCCCCTCCTCCGAGGTAGCCCTGGAGGATCCTCGACACGATGGGCGCCGCCACGGCCCCTCCATGGCCTCCGTGTTCGACGACGACCGCTATCGCCAGGGGGCGCGGCTCTCTGACGAACCCGATCACCCACGCATGATCCCCGGCGGAGCTCTCGGCTGTCCCGCTCTTGCCGAAGAACTCCCAGGGAAGCTCCCCGAGGGACCTGAGGGTCCCGTGGTCACCTGCGACAGCCTCCCGCATGCCCTCGGTGACGAGGGCCACGGCCTCGACAGGCAGATCGAGGTCTGCCCACGGGGGCTCGGAGATGTCGGAGTCCTTGACCAGCATCGGCGAGGGCATGGCTCCTCCGGAGGCGATGACTCCCGCGATGCAGGCCATCTGGAGAGGGGTGACCAGCAGCTCGCCCTGGCCGATCGAGACATTCAGCAGGTTGCCGAGCCCCCAGCCCCCATCACCGTAAAGGCTGTCCAGCAGAGCCGAGCTCGGGACCAGGCCCCTGCATTCGCCGGGCAGGATCCCTCCCATGAGCCTGCTGCCCAGCCCGAACCCCCTCGCGAAGGCCGCCAGCCCGTCGAGGGAGCCGAGCTGGATCGTGCGATAGAAGAAGACATCGCAGGACTGCGCGAGCGCTCCGACCACGTCGAGCCGCCCGTGCACGGTCCAGCAGCCGAAGTCCCTGCCTCCGAGATGGTAGGATCCGAAGCACGGATCGGGCCGGTAGGAGCCGTCGATGCTCCCGCTCTGGAGGAGATAGAGGGCTGTGACCGGCTTGAAGACCGAGCCCGGGGGATACCTGGCGGCCCACGCCCTGCTCAGGAGAGGTCTCTGCGGGTCCGAGCAGATGCTGTCCCATTCGGCGCCGGCCACTCCCGATGCGATCCTCCCCATGTCGAAGACCGGGCTGGATGCGAGGCAGAGTATCTCGCCGCTCGAGTAGTCGATCACCACGGCGGCCCCGGGGACCCCTTCGAGGGCCAGGACTTCGGTGGCCAGGCGCTGCAGCCCGAGATCGATGGTCAGCGTTATGTCCTCGCCGGGCCTCGGCGACACCTCGCCTCCGCCCTCGTATTCCTCGACCACCTTCCCCAGCGCATCGACGACCTCCCTGCGGTAGCCGGGCTCCCCCGAGAGCCGCTGATCGAGGCTGAGCTCCAGCCCGGACCTGCCGGAGACCTGTCCCTCGTAGCTCTCCTCCGAGGTCGCGAGGCCGACGTAGCCGATGACATGGCAGAACTCGGGTCCGCAGATGTATCTGCGCTGCGGCACGACATCGATCACCACTCCGCCGAGCCGGTACAGGTTCTCGGCGATGGCGCTGACCTCCTCCACGGAGAGCCCGGTGCGGATCGGGAACGGGCGGTACGGCCTCGAGGACGCGATCTCGATCAGGGATGAGAGGGAGTCGGGCGCCAGCCCGGACAGGCCGGCCACCAGCGGCAGGTCGACCGTGCTGAACTCGGACGGGACTATCGAGATCCTGAACGAGGGCACGTTGTCCACCAGCACCTCGCCGTTCCTGTCGCGGATGAGCCCGCGGGGAGCAGGGTTCATGACGATCCGGATGTGGTTCTGCGCGGAGATCTCCCTGAAGTAGTCGCCCCTCAGTATCTGGAGATGGAAGAGCCTCGCCGCCAGGCCGGCGATGATCAGGACATAGATTATGAAGAAGCCGGCCACGGGCCTGCCGGATGGCTTCCTGGTACCGAAGCGGACCGTCAACTCTCCGCCGCCCTGCGGGCGCGCTCGACGAGTCCGGCGGCGCCTCCGATCATCATCCCGGCTGCGGCCGTAAGCGCGGCTCTGGGTATCACCACCAGCAGGCCGGACCCGAGCGACGAGATGAGCGGTCTCGATGCGGCAATCATGAAGACGAGATCGGACACGAGGGAGACGGCCGCGGCGGATGTCAGGAGGACCGTCCGGCTCTCGCGCGTGGCCGCGCCCAGCATGGACGACCCGGCCAGCATTCCGCAGATGAGACCCAGCGATGACGCCCCCACGGGCTGGTGCATCACCAGGTCGAGGCACAGGCCGGCGGCGAATGCGCCCTCGATGGCCCAGAAATCGCCCGAGTCGGCCGACAGGAACATGAGTGCGAGGGCCACCAGATTGGGCGCATAGAAGACCCTGCCCAGGCTCACTTCGAGCATCACCTGAGCCAGGATGGCCCCCGCCAGGAGCAGCGCGCCTCCTGCCCCAGGCTTCTGCGTCATGAGGTCTCTTCCAATAGGATCAGGACCTCGCTGATCCTGCCGAAGTCCACAGCAGGCTCGACCGTCAGCTCCAGCTCCAGCCCCGGCCGGCCCGATCCATGGGAGACGACCGTGCCTACGAGCAGACCGTCCGGGTACACGCCGCCGAAGCGGCTGGTAACCACCTGGTCGCCTGTCTGGACATCCGAGCCGAGGTCCACGTTGACCAGCCTGAGCTGTCCGCCCTGGGAGGGCTCGAGTATCCCCACCGCACCGGACGGGTAGGTCGCGCAGCTCACGCGGATGCTGGGGGAGGTGAGGGGCAGCACTTCGCAGGTGCGGTCCGATACGCTGCTCACGATTCCCACGAGACCGCCCGAGGTGAGGCAGACAGCCCCCTGTGTCACGCCGTCGCGCGTGCCCCTGTCGATCACCAGGCTCCCCTCCACCAGGCCCTCGGTGCGGTACAGCACCCTGCCGGCCAGGGCGGTACGCCTGGAAGTCCTCGTTATCCCGAGGAGCAGTCTGTAACGCTCGGCCTTCATCACCTGTTCGCGCAGCTGGGCGTTCTCGATCATCAGCTCGGCGACGCAGGTCTGCAGCTCGTCGCGCGACGGATCGTCCGAGCTGCCTGCGACCAGGTCGCTGAAGCGGGCTGCCAGCCAGCTCCCCGCCCCTCCGAGGAGGGATGGTCCGACGATCAGCAGCAGGATGCTGAGGAAGACGTACTTGCCGATCCTCCTGCCTCTGCCCCCGAGGTGCCCGGACCCGAGCATGTCAGTGCGAGATGAGCTTGCGGAAGCGGTATGTGTCCTCGAGGATGATCCCGGCTCCGAGGACCGTGCAGGCCAGGGGATTCTCGGCGACCCTGATCGGAAGCCCCGTCTCGGACATCAGCATGCGGCCCAACCCGTGCAGGAGGGCCCCGCCACCGGTGAGGACGATCCCCCTGTCGACGATGTCGCTCGCCAGCTCGGGCGGCGTCTTCTCCAGCCCGTGGCGGATCGCCTCGATTATCGATCCGACCGGTTCCCGGAGAGCCTCCCGGATGTCCTGCGACTTGATGCGGTAGGTTTTCGGGATGCCGTTGACGAAGTCGAGGCCGCTCACGTCCATACTGTCCTCGTCATCCTCCGACACCGTGCCCAGGCGGATCTTCACGTCCTCGGAGGTGCGCTCGCCGACGTGGAGGCTGAAATGCCGCTTCAGATAATTGGCGATTGCGTCGTTCATCTCGTCGCCGCCGATGCGGATCGAGTTGCTCGCAGCGATGGACGATAGGGAGATGACGGCTATCTCGGTGGTGCCGCCCCCGATGTCCACGATCATGTTGCCCGCGGGACTGCTGACGGGGAGCCCGACACCGACGGCGGCTGCCAGAGGCTCGGGCACCAGGAACACCTCGCGGGCACCCGCCCTTTCCAGAGCGTTCCTCACGGCGGTGGCTTCCACCTCGGTTATCCCGTTCGGGACGCAGACCAGCACCCGGGGTCTCATCGAGAACCTCCTCGGCTGGGAGCGCTCGAAGAAGACCCGGAGCATCGCCATGGTCGCCGTGGCGTTGGTTATCACGCCGTCCTTGAGAGGGCGCAGGGCTTCCAGGCCCGATCCCGTCCTCCCGAGCATCGACTTGGCGTCGTGCCCGACAGCGGTCACCTCGCCCGAGGCTTTCTCGACGGCCACAACGCTGGGTTCCTCGAGGACGATTCCCCGCCCCTGGACATAGATGAGCGTGTTCGCCGTGCCGAGGTCGATAGCCATCGCGCTCGACAGGAAAGCGCCTGATTTCGGAAGAAAACGCGCTGGTGCCATTGACTTCGCCTCCCGGAGCATCCTGCGGCGCGTTCAATAGCACACCACCGGGCCTGCGTCAACTCAGTTCAGGCGACCCAGTTTAGAATGCAATTTCTAATTTGTTGTTGATTATTTAGTTACGATAAGGGACAGTATTGTCTGATCACGGCTGGAATGTTAACATTCCTGAGTTAACTACTCCCGGGGGATATCCCAGGCCGGCACGAGGAGGGGGAGCAGGGGAAGGGTGTCGACAGGCACGGGGACCGCCAGCTGCCAGACAGAGGGCCAGGGTTCGGCGGGCTCGTCGATCGAGGCTATCTCGGCACGCGCAGCCAGCGAGTCGAGATCGAGCCTCCAGAAGTCCGGCCAGGCGCTGTACTCGTCCCCCGGGGTGGTGCCTCCGGCGAGCAGCGCCCCGTCTCCCCATTCGATCGACGACGGGAACAGGTCCTCCGGGGACAGCGTTACGAACATCGTATCGGAAGGTGTGATAAATGCCCACCGCACAACAGAGTTAATCTGGGTCCATCCTGTGGATATCTGCCACTGTTCCAGCTCCATGGGCATTCCGGTGCGCACGAGATAGAGCAGTGATCTCACAGGTATGCGGGCGCCGGCCATCTCGAGCCCTCCGGGGCAGTAGAAGGCCCGGCCCTCGCGCGGGAAGTAGACGGTCACCCCGGCTGAATCGCCGCCGAGGGATATTGCAGGGCGGCCGTCAGGGCCGCACATGTCTCCTCTCACAAGGGAGCGCGCAGGATCCCCCCAGAGTGCGAATCTCCCCTCGGCGAGCAGGTTGCCCCCCTCCAGGCGGGCCTGTCCCCTGACGAGGAAGACCTCTGTCGCCTGCCAACCCGCCGTGGCTCTCGCGGCATATCCCGAGGCGCACTCGATGGCCCGGTCCGGAGCCAGAACGCTGGTGCAGGCGCACCAGGACAGCTGGACCAGGCAGGCGAGAATCAGGCCTTTACGCCGAATTTCTTCTCCAGGGCTTCGAGCCGCTTCTGCATGCTCAGCTCGGCCTGGTACTTGGTCTTGCGGGCCGTGAGCGCCTTGTTGCCGGGCGCCTTCTCGAGCAGAGAGTCGATCATCCGGAGAGCTCTTGCGCGGTCCCCGGACTTGGCGGCCTCGTCTATCTTCTCGACGAGCTCACTGAGCTTTGCCATTCCTGCCTCCCTCGCGCTGCAGCATCGCCTCGAGGAATGGAGCGACCTGCTGCTCCAGGACCTCGAACTGGCCGGGCACGCCGCCCAGGTCGGACGAATCGTCTCCCTGGCCATGGAAATCGGTTCCTCCGGTCACGAACATACTCTCGGATGCGGCGATCGAGCACAACAANGAGCGGACNTCCGCGTCATGCCTGGGATAGAAGGCTTCGACCCCCGCAAGGCCCCTCTGCCTCATGGCCCTGATCAACGCCTTCAGCTCGGAGGGGCTTCGCGAGAGGAGCCCGGGATGCGCCAGCACCGAGCGTCCGCCCTGCTCCCTGATGAGGCCCATGGCCTCGGTTTCCGACAGTCTCTCACGCTCCACGTACGCAGGACGGCCCCTGGCCAGGAATCTGTCGAAGGCCTCCCTCGGGGTCTGGACATAGCCGCGGTCGAGCATGGCCTGGGCGATGTGCGGGCGGCCCACGACGTCGCCGCCGGCGAGGACTTCGACTTCGCGGGGTTCGAGAGGGAAGCCCAGCTCCGAGAGCTTCTCCAGGATGGCGGGATTGCGCCTGTTCCTGGCGTCCCTCACGCGCAGCAGAGCCTTCCCCAGCGGGCTCTCATGCGAACAGAGGGCCGGGATGTCGGAATCGCCCGGGAAGTAGCCCAGCATGTGCGCGGAGCCGCCCGAAACCAGCTCGACGCTCAGCTCCACGGCAGGGATGAATGGCAGCCCCGCCCCCATGGCGGCGGTCGAGGCCTCCGGTATGCCGTCGAGGGTGTCGTGGTCGGAGACGGCAAGCGCCGCCAGACCACGTTCCGAGGCGATGCGTACGAGATCGCCCGGCGCCTTTGCGCCGTCCGAGGCAGTGCTGTGCACATGAAGATCGACTGTGGCCATCAGACCCCCGTCCGGCCGCCAATATCGCAGTACCCGGGGATCGGGGCAACGCCTGGACGCGAAGCTCCGGGGAGAGGATGAATAGGATCATGAACAGGACCGCGCCTCTCCCCGATGTCATGGTGCAGCCCGCGCTCGAGTCGGCGAGGTGTCCCGCGCGCCTTCACGCATCCGTGGACCCGGGCGGTATGGCGGACGAGTCCCTCGTCCCGCTGCTTTCGGAGCCCCATGAAGGCCTCGCAGGACTGGTCCTCGACTCGCGATGGCACATGCAGGAAAGGGTCATCGAACCTGTCTTGCAGGGCTTCCGGAGCGCGGGCGTCCGCGTCTGGGCGTACAAGGGCTTCGACTACGCGCAGACCCTCTACCGCAGGCCGGGGCTGAGGCCGATGCGGGATGTCGACCTGCTCGTGCCGCCCGAAGGACTGGATGAAGCCGCCGCGATCATCGACAGCCTGGGCTGGATGGAGGACCCCAATCCCCGTGCGCTGGTGACGTCCGGCATGACGGCCAGGATCACGTTCCACCGGGGGCCTTTCTGCATAGACCTCCACACCCATCCCCTCTATTTCCCCAGCACGCTCCCCGGGAGGCTGCCGGAGGGCCTTTTCTCCGGCGCGACCGGGCTGAGGTCCGGCCTGCTGTCGCTGGAGCCGGCAGACAGCCTGACGCTGGCTCTTATCCACATGCTTACGCATATGCAGATCAAGCAGATATGGTGGGTGGACGCAGCCCTGCTCTGCGACCGTGTGGCGGCGTCGGGGCAATGGCCGGCATTCTCCGTGAACTGCTCCAGGGCCGGGCTCCCGGCATCCCTGGGATCGTGCGCTCGCATCCTGCGGGATCATCTGGGCTGCCCGGTCCCGGAGGACCTGGTTCGGGATCTCGAGGCCCGCAGGGACAGGGGTCTCGCCTTCGGACTGCTCGCGAGGGGCAGGGGCTGGCCCTCGGTTGCCGCCGTCCTCTCCGCCCCGGGATGGAGGAGGCCGGCACTGGCGGCTGCTCTGGCGGTGGCTTCATTATCGAGGCCTGGAAGGGGCGCCGGGGCCGGCAGATCCGGCCGGGGCGGGAAGGGAGCCTGATGTCCGCCAAGCCGAGAAAAGTGATGTTCGTCAGGGACCCCGTGCTCGGGAGCCTGAAACTCTCGAGCCTCCAGGAGGATCTCCTGAAGACGGTGGAGGTGCAGCGCCTCAGCTTCGTCAGACAGCTGGGGACCACTTTCCAGTGCTACCCCGGAGCTCACGGCATGAGGCTGTCGCATGCAATCGGCGTTTCCTGCCTGGCGGGAAGGATAGCCGCGGCGGTGCTGCCCGCCGAGCCCGCGGCGACCGGCGAGACATCCCTCCTGGAGGCCGCCGGCATGCTCCACGACATCGGGCACACACCTTGGTCCCACACGCTGGAGCCCCTCTACCTCGAACTCACCGGGGGCGATCACATGGACCTGGTGGCCGACCTGGTAACGGGGCGGCAGACGATGCGGATCCCGGGCGCCGGCGCCATACCGGACATCCTGGCCGAGCACGGGCTGGACCCCGAGGACGTCGCCGACCTCATCCTGTGCCGCTTCGGCCGCAAGCGCTACCTCCAGCAGATAATCTTCGGCGAGGTCGACGCGGACATGCTCGACTACCTGCAGAGGGATTTCTACTTCACAGGCGTGGCATTCGGTCATATAGAGACCGACAGGATCATCAGCACGATGATGATCGTCGACGAAGAGCTGGTCTTCCAGATGAAGGGCGTGGACGCGGTCAGGGACTTCCTCATCGCGAGGCTGCAGATGTACTCGAGCGTCTACCTGCACAAGAAGACGCGCATCGTCGACCAGATGCTGCTGAGGGCTGCGAGGCGCAGCGTCCTCGATCTGGGCGAGATCGAGCGATTCTACGAGTGGACCGATGACGAGATCCTGAGCTTCCTCTTCAATTCCTCGGCCGATCCCTGGGTCAGGGACATGGCCTGGAGGGTGAAGTTCCGCCAGAAGCTGTTCGCCCAGGTCTTCAGGATCGACGCGGCAAGCCCCACCACGAACGACGAGAGCTTCCTCAACTCTCTCAGGGAGAGAGGTGGCTCCCCTTCGGAGACGGCCAGCGCCCTGGAGCTGGAGATCTCGTCCGAGGCAGGAGTGCCTGACGGGCTCGTCTTCGTCGATCTCCCCCTCGAGGCCGTGAAAGTGTCGGAGGAGAGGTTCGAGAAGACCGGCATCCTGTTCCAGGATTCCGAGGGGATCCTGCGCACGCTCCAGGAGGTCGATCCCGCCTTCTCGGCCTATCTGGCCTCGGCGAGACCCAACAGGAGCCTCCTGACTGTCTCGTGCTCACCGGAGTGCAGGGAGCAGGTCACGGCGGCCTGCAACAGGATCTTCGACGACGCCGTATCGCCCCTGTTCAGGGATCTGGAAGAGGAGTACTAGGCTTCAGCGCTCTCCATCGAGCACCGGGGCGGGGGATACCCTGCCGCAGCTGCCGCATCTGAAACCGAGATGGTCCCATACGCCGAGGGCCACGAGCCACTCGACCCTGGCGGCGACGGGTCTGTCCACCGCATAGCCGCATCCGGGGCATTTCCACTGCAGGAGCCTGCTGGTCCTGTGCCGGTTCAGAGCGGCCTCCAGGAGAGTGATGTAGCTCTCTCCCCCGCCTGAACGGGCGATGATGGCCGGCGTCTTCCCCTCGCGGTTCCTGGCCCAGACGAGGGCTCCTCTCTCGAGCAGGACTTCCGCCAGCTTCTCGTTGCCGGGACGGGAGACCGCGTAGTGGAGAGGGCTGTTGCCCTCAGCATCCTCGGCGTTGATGTCCGCCCCCGAGTTCAGGAGGAGCTCGCAGAGGCTGAGCGATCCGATGGAGGCCGCCGTATGGAGGGCCGTCGAGCCGCCTCCGCTGGTCGCCACCGCGGAGGCGCCGGCAAGGATGAGGGCTTCTGCGACCGTGGCCTTGCCGCCTGCGGTGCAGAGCTGGAGCGGGGTCTCCCCCCTGGGGCCGACGGGGGAGTTGAGATCGATGCCCGAAGCGGTGAGGTTGCGCAGAACCGCGCCGAACTCGTCGAGGGGGAGGGAATCGGCTTCGCAGGCACGCTGGACGAGGAGGGACAGGACGGTCTTCTCCGAGACGCCCTTGTCGCGGCCGGCCCCATCCGAGAGCTGCCGCAGCTTGTGCCAGTCGGGGTTCGGCTCCCCGAGCGCCGCAATGAGTTTCTTCCCAGCGCCCCCGAAGAGTGACAAGTCAGCCTCCCGTTCTGCAATGATGCCGGTAGAGTATCAAAAAATGTCCCCGGGGGGAAGCCCCCGGAATCAAAGCCGGCCCTGCAGGGCGGACAGGGGGCCGATGGCAGCTTCGTAGCCTGCATTCATAAGGTCTTCCGAGCGGTGGAACTCCGCGGCCGAGAAGTCCGACAGGTCCGGCGTGATCAGCAGGTCGGGCGGCTCCACCGCCGCTCTCAGCGTGGAGATCGAGCCCTGTGCTATGCGCAGGGAGTTCATGATGACAGGCATCAGCGCCGGCTCCGCCGGGCGCTTCGGACGGCTCTGCCTCAGTCCTGCGGCGAGATCGAGGTGGATCTGCCTTCCCAGGCCGGGTCTGGCAGAGCGCGTCTCCGGCTCGGGCAGGCTCCGGTTCAGATCGACTGCGACCACGAACTCGGCTCCCATGGCCCTGACCGGGCCGCAGGGCACCGGGTCGACCAGACCGCCGTCCACGAGCCATCTGCCTTCGCGCTGCCAGGCCGGGAAGATCCCCGGGATGGAGATGCTGGCACGGATGGCGGAAATCAGGGAACCCTCCGCCATGACGACCTCCTCCCCCGTGGAGAGGTCGGCCGCAACCGCGCAGAACGGGATATCCAGATCCCCGATCTCCGCCATGCCGAACCATGCGCGGAGGAGGTGGTAGACCTTCCAGCCGTCGAGCACCGCGGAGCCGGGCATCGAAGGGTCGAGCATCTGCATGTACTTCAGGGGATCGGCCTTCAGGATCTCTTCCAGCGCGGCATCGAGCCTGCCCGCGGCCAGCAGGGCGCCGACGATGGAGCCCATGCTGGTCCCGGACACCATGGATGCATGTATCCCTGACTCCTTCATAGCCTTGAGGACACCCAGATGAGCCCACCCGAGGGCCGCTCCGCCACCCAGCGCCAGTCCCACCGAGAGCCTTGCGGAGGACTTGCCCCCGGCCCTGGCCATGTCAGGTCTCGCTCTTCTGCTCGAGCCAGGAGACCGACGCGACGCCTTCGAGCCGGGAGAGCGCGGATATGGCCTCCGAGCGTCCGAAACGACCCCTGGTGCGGAGATGGAAGACGAGCCTGACCGCCGAGTCGCCGACCGACACCTCGACCTCTACGTCCTGGATCCGTATCCCGATGCCCTCCAATGCCTCGCTGCATCGTGCAGTCAGCTCCCCGGCGCCGACGCCGGAGGCGGTGATGATGGCGTCCCTGTGAGCGGAGGATGGGATCCACTCCTCGGCCAGTCCGAAGACGGTCAGGATCACGAGGACGAGGAGAACCGAGAATCCGCATTCCAGGATCATGCCCAGGCCGCATGCGATTCCCGCTCCCGCCACGAACCACAGGCATGCCGCGGTTGTGAGCCCCCTCACCATGTCCTTCGTCCTGACGATGGCTCCGGCGCCGAGAAAGCCGATGCCCGTCACTATCCCCGCCGCGATCCTGCCGGGATCGTAGTCGAGGTTCGCGATCGAGTCGGTCCCCGCCGCGGATATGCCGGCGAGTGTCATCAGCGCGGCGCCGATGCTGACGAGCATGTGCGTCCTCAGCCCGGCCGGCCGGCCGTGGAACTGCCTCTCCAGGCCTATCAGACCCCCGAAGAGGGCGGCGAGGAGAAGTCTGGGTAGCCAGGTGCCCATGTCCATGATCAACTCCGGTATCCCGGCCGCCGGCGGGACAGGCCACGCCGGACCGCCTTGCGGCCCCGCCTCACCTTCCCAGCGTGCCCAGCAGCCGGATGATCTCGGCCGCCACGGCCTCAGGGAAATACGGCTTCCTGAGGAATCCCGTGCCGGGTTTGAGCGATGGGTCGTCGAGGCCCGAGGGCGTCTCGTACCCGCTCGTGAGGAGGACGGCCATCCCCGGCCATCTGTCCCGGCACATCCTCGCGACTTCCACGGAGGGGGTGCCGAAGGCCCCCATGTCGAGCAGGAGCGCGTCGAAATTCTCCTGGTCGAGGATTGCCAGCGCCTCGTCGCCGGATTCGGCTTCGGCGGCCCTGAACCCGAAGTGCTCCAGTATCTGCCTCGTCGTCTCCCTGACTATGCTCTCCTCCTCGGCGATAAGTACCGAGATGCCGGTTCCGGCGGCACCCGAGGGGGGGATCCTGTCAGGCGCACTCGGCCGGTCAGCAGCCGGGAAGAGCATCCTCAGGACTGTGCCCCTGGTTTCCACGGAGCTCGCGATGCAGCCTTTGAGCGCCCTGACCGCCTGGGATACGGCCGCCATCCCTGCGCCGTAGTTCCTCTCTATCTCGTACGAATCGGCATCGGCGGAGGAGATGAGCCTCAGGAGGCCCTGCGGCAGCACGGTTCCATCGGAGACCGAGATGCAGATGCACTTCGTCCTGCCCGGGTTCCTCGGCACGCCCATGAAGCGCGGGTCCGTTGAAGGATCCGGCACCTCCTCGGCCACGAAGCGGATCCTGCCGGAGCCCTGGAGGGCGCCGCTGGACCTGAGCGCGAGGTTGTACAGGACCTGCCTGAGCAGGGCCCGGTCGGCGATCAGCATCGGCAGTCCCGAGGGCAGGGAGACTTCCAGGGAGATGGTCCTCGGCAGGACGCTCCTGAGCGCCTCGGCGATCTCCTCGAGCTCGAGGGACGGCTCGAGCGGCCTCGCCTGAGCCTCGGTGAGGCTGGCCGTGTGCTGGAGCTCGTCCGACACCGCGGCGGCGCGCTCCGCCGCGGCGAGGATGGCCGAGTAGCGTTGCCGGTCAGGGCTCGATCCCTCGTGCACAGCCTCTCCCAGGGAGGCGGCTCCGATGACCCCGGCGAGGAGGTTGTTGAGGTCGTGGGAGAAGCCCCTGACCATCGTGGCGAGGACCGCGTAGCTGTTGAGCGCCATTTCCCGCTCGAGGAGCTTCTCCCGCTCGGAACGGAGCGTCTCGATCTCCGAGTAGTCGCTCAGCACGATCACGGATCCCCCGCCCGTTCCCGTCGACGAGACATAGGGGCGTACATGCCTCATCCTGCCGTCGGAGCTCACCACGGACAGCAGCTGGTTCCCCGACAGGGTCGACAGCAGATCGTCCTCGAGGCGCCCCCGAGTTGCCGGATCGAAGCACCCGGCCGCCGAGAGCGGCTCTCCCACCAGATCCTCCAGCCGCGTGTCCAGCATGTCTGCGAAAGCCGGGCTCGCGTTCCGGACGATGCCTGCCTCGTCGAGCTCGGCGACCGGGATCGTGCCCTCGAACCGGGACAGGACGATGCCGGGATTGTCTCCATCCATCCGCTCGGGCGGCACGGGATGCTGGGGAGGGTCGATGCCGGGCTCGTCCTCGAAGACCTCGAGCTCGCGCCGCCTCCTCATCCCGGAGAGCCGCAGCAGGATGAAGGCGGGATATGTCACGAGGACAGCGATGGCGAACAGGACTGCCAGACCTCCTCCCCGCAGCCCTTCCAGGATCGAGAGGCTGTTCGGAACAGGAAAGACGAGAAGGGCGGCGGCCCTCCATCCGTCCCGTCCGGGAGGCCATGCAGCGGCAACCCGGAACTCGTGGATTCCGGGCTCGCCCATTCCGGATGTCGCGATCCCCGATTCCGAGTCGATGGCTTCGAGCATCAACGGATCGGCTGCAAGCCCCCACGGGCTCATGGTGGCTCCGGCATCCCTCACGAATACGTTGCCGCTCCCGGCTCCGGCTATCCCGAGAAGGTCGGGCGAAGGCGCGAGGCAGACTCCGCCGTGGATGGGCCTGCTGTCTGTGAAGAGGTAGGAGCAGCCGTCGGCGCCTGCCCTCGCGACCAGGAGGGCGGCCTGGCAGGAGCGGTCCATCATGGACTGCTCCGCCTTGTGCCGGACCGCTCCCAGTCTCACGAACAGAGCTCCCAGGACGAACGCCAGAGCTGCCAGCGAGGCGGCATACGGCAGCAGGTTCCTCGGGGATATCAACTCCGGGAGGATCCGGCGCGCAACCAGAACCTTGTCCGACGACCTCTGCATACGTGGAGAATAAGCAGTTCGAGGCCCTCGGGACAACGGCTTTATGTCTATATGCGCGATAAAATTGACTCGTACAGGATCATTGGCAATATTACATGCGTCTTCGAGGGGAGAACGGGCGGTAGGGGTGCCGTCCGCATCTGGAGGTATGACATGGCCACATTCGATCCGGTGGAGGAGACCAGAAGGCTTCTCCGGCAGGCGGGGCGCAGTCCCAAGACTGCGAACAGCTATCTATCCCATATCCGGAGGTTGGTGAACACCTTCGGCAAGAGGGCGGTATCCCTGGAATCGGAGGAGCTCAGGCAGTACCTCGAGGGTCTGGTCGAGGAGAGCAAGTCCCTCTCGTACATCAACCAGGCACAGAGTGCCATCAGGTTCCTGTACACCAAGGTGCTGGACAAGCCCAACCCGCTGCCGGGCCCGGGAGTGGTCTCCAAGAAGGTCCCGCTGCACGGCATCTTCAGCAGGGAGGAAGTCAGGGCGATCCTGCTCAACGTGCAGGACGTGAAGTACCGGCTGGCCCTGATGCTCGTCTACTCGTCGGGTCTCAGGGTGGGCGAGACGGCCTACCTGAGGCGGAAGAACATCGATTTCGACCGGATGGTCATCCATATCAACGACAGGCCGGGCAAGCACATCCGTGACACCATACTCGCCTCGTCCTGCGCCAGGCTCATCAAGGACTACCTCAACACCCGCACCGACGAGTCCTCCTACCTGTTCCCCGGGAGGGGCAGGTCGTCCTATGTCTCGGCCAGGACGATCCAGCGCGCTTTCGCCGAGTCCATGCTCGCGGCAGGCATCTCCAAGCACTCCACTCTCGGCTGGCTCCGGCACAGCTTCGCAGTTCACCTGCTGGAGGACGGGACGGATCGCAGGATGGTCCAGAGCCTTCTGGGCATCACCACCCCGTCCATGATCACACCCTACCTCAAGCTGGCGAAGAACAGGGATCCCCTGAGGGTGCTGAGCCCTCTCGACAGATTTTTCTCCTGATCATCCGACGGCATGAGCGCCCTCCCCGGCATGGTCGGGGAGGGCGCTCCGCATTCCCGGCCCTGCCTCGGGAGCAGGCGGGATCGCGCCCGGATGTTGCCGCAGGCCCCCTTTGTGTGTAGAAAAGGGCGTCCAACTGCAACCGTTGAAGGGAGGGGCACTTGAAGTTCATTGGTTTCCCCGTGCTGGCTCTGATGGTGTTCGGAGCCGCCATGATCGCCCAGGCTGGCAACATCGACTACATCTCTTCCCGCAGTCCCGGATTCGTCAGGCTCATGAGCAGGAATGCCGCAACCGACGGAGCCGACATAGTCAGCTACAACCCCGCCGGCCTGACGGCCCTCGCCCCGGGATGGCACTTCAGCATAGGCAACCAGGTCCTCCTCAAGGACTACACGGTCGAGGCCACGCCACCCGGCGCCTCCGATGCCGTCCTGTACGAATCCACGGAGCCGACCTTGTTCCTGCCCGATGTCTATGCGGTCTACAGGACGGGCCGCCTGGCCGCCTTCGCCGCCTTCACCGCCCCCGCGGGCGGGGGCACGCTCGATTTCAGCGACGGCCTGACCGTGCTGCCCATGTTCGAGACCGGACTGATGCAGGCTGTCTACGGCAGCCCTTACATCTTCGCGAGCATGACTGACGGCTCGATAAAGGCCTCCTCGGTGTATCTGGCAGGCAGCGCCGGGGCCTCCTATCAGATAACCGACGCCGTCTCGGCCTCTCTCGGAGCCCGCTATACCTCGGCCACCCGCGACTACGATGCCTACGGCGATTTCATCATCATCGACGGGGCCTCGGGCACCCCCGTGGACACCACCCACGGCGAGCTCGATGCCGAGAAGAAGGCCTCCGGCATAGCCGGCCTGATGGGCGTGAGCGTTGCCATATCGCCCTCGGTGACCTTCGCGCTGCGTTACGAAACCGCCACTCGGCTCGAGTTCGAGACCTCCACCGAGGTGAACGACTGGTCGGCCATCCCTGCCCTGGCGTCCTTCAATGACGGCTACAAGCAGAGGCGCGACCTCCCCGCGGTGCTGGGCACCGGCCTCGAAGTGGGGCTCTCCCCCATGATCAGCGCGTCTGCGAGCTTCAACTACTACTTCCTCGAGCAGGCCGATCAGGGCGAGGATGATGGTTACGACGACAATTACGACAACGGCTTCGATGTCGGGCTGGGCATCCAGTACGACGTCTCGCCGCGCACCGCCGTCAGCGCAGGCTACCTGTACTCGAGCCTGGGCGGCAGCGATACGACGTTCAGCGATCTCGAATACAGCATCGACGCCCATTTCATCGGCGCCGGATCCAGGTTCGGGGTCTCCCGCGACATCGACCTCACCGCGGCCGTCGGCCGTCTCTTCTGCGTGGAAGGGACCGGCACGGGGACATACGAGGACCACATCTACAACAAGAACATCTGGTACCTCGCGGCCGGGATGGAGATAGATCTGGGGCACTGAGGGACTGCGCGTCCCCGGCTCGTAATGCCGAGAGGGCGGGGCATGGATGCCCCGCCCTCTCCTGCTTCCGGGGACTCCCGGTATCCGCTCCTAGAGCTCCCTCTCCGTGTAGTGCGTGTGGAGGAGCTCATGGGACTTGTGTCCCAGCGGCTTCTCCAGNAACTCCGCATACAGGAGCTGGACCTCGGGGTTCTCGTGCGACTTGCGCAGAGGAAGCGAGCAGTCCTCTTCATAGATGGCCTGGCAGCGCTTCTGCCTGACTTCGGGGTTGGTCGGGATGGGCTGTCCACCTCCGCCCAGGCATCCGCCGGGGCAGGCCATCACCTCGATGAAGTGATAGTCGGCCTCTCCTGATGCGACCTTCTCCATGAGCTTCCTGGCGTTGACGAGGCCGTGGGCCACCGCCACCCTGACCGGCACGCCCTTGAGGAACTCCCAGCCCGGCGCCATGGCGTCGGGGAGCTGGATGGTGGCTTCCTTGATGCCTTCCATCCCGCGCACGGGGGTGATGTCCAGGTTTCGGAAAGGGACTTCCTTGCCGGTGATTATCTCGTAGGCGGTCCTGAGGGCAGCCTCCATGACGCCTCCGGTTGCGCCGAAGATCACGGCGGCACCCGAGGAGGATCCCATCCAGCGGTCGTACTTCTCCTCCTGGAGGGTCGAGAAGTCGATTCCGGCCTGGCGGATCATCCGGGCGAGCTCACGGGTCGTCAGGACGTAGTCGACATCCTTGTACCCGCTGGAGCGCATCTCGGGCCTGTCCTTCTCATACTTCTTCGCTGTGCAGGGCATGATGGACACGCTGACGACCTTCGAGGGATCGATGCCCTCCTTGGCCGCCAGATAGGTCTTCACGAGCGCGCCGAACATCTGCTGAGGGCTCTTGCAGGAGGAGAGGTTCGGCAGCAGCCCGGGGAAATGGTGCTCGATGAACTTGATCCAGCCCGGCGAGCAGCTGGTGATCATCGGGAGAGCAATGTCCTTCCGGCCGTCGACCAGGGCGGCCTTCAGGCGGGAGAGCAGCTCGTTCCCTTCTTCGACTATCGTCAGATCGGCGGTGAAGTCGGTGTCGAGGATGCGGTCGAATCCGAGCATCCTCATGGCTGCCACCATCTGCCCCGTGTTCCTGCCCGTGGGAAGGCCGAGAGCTTCGGCGATGCCGACGCGAACCGCCGGAGCCGTCTGGGCCACGACGAACTTCTCGGGATCCTCCAGGGCGGCCCAGACCTCCCCGATCTCCGACTTCTCGTAGAGAGCGCCGGTGGGGCAGCGGTTGATGCACTGGCCGCACATCGTGCAGGAGACGTTGGAGAGCCCCTTGTCCTCGAAGGTGGCGATGTGGACGTCGCAGGATCTCTGCATGGGCTTGATCACCGATACGCTCTGCAGCTCGTCGCAGGTGCGCACGCAGCGGGTGCACATGATGCACTTGCTGTTGTCGCGCATGACGCTCGGGCTGGCTTCCACGACGCTGACCGGCCTGGGCGAGGTCAGGAACCTGTTCATGTCGATGCCCATGTCCTCGGCGATCGTCTGGAGCTCGCAGTTACCGTTGCGCTCGCACTCGGGGCAGTTGCTGTCATGAGCGGCGAGCAGCAGCTCCATCGTCGTCCTGCGCGCCTTGCGAACCTTCGGGCTCCCGGTGCGTACGACCATGTTGGGCGACACCGGNGTGGCGCATGCGGGCTGGAGGGTCTTCCAGCCCTCGACCTCGACGACGCATATCCTGCAGTTGCCGGCGATCGTCAGGTCGGGATGGTAGCAGAGCGTGGGGACCGGAATGCCTGCGGCCTGGCAGGCGTCGAGAATGGTCACGCCTTCCCTGACGCTCATCTCCCTGCCGTTGATGGTGATCGTGACGTTAGGCATCGTCAGTTCCCTCCCTGTCCGCCCGAGGGGAGCTCCACGAACTGGCTCACGATGTCCACGAAGCAGTTCGAGGAGGTCTGGCCGAAGCCGCACTTGCTGGCGAGGCGCATGGTCTCGGCCAGGTCGAAGTAGGGCTTCACGTCTTCCCTCGTGCGTATCTCACCGGACTTGATGGCCTTCACGGCGTGCCGCAGGCGGCGGTTGCCCTCCCTGCAGGGAGTGCACTGCCCGCAGGACTCGTGCACGAAGAACTTCATGAAATTGTCCAGGACGTCGAGCATCTTCCTGGACTTGTCGAACACGATGACGCTGCCCCCCGGCGGCAGGTCGCGGAACGAGAGCGATCTTCCGAGCTCCGTGCTCTTGACGGTTCTGCCGCTGGCGCCGCCGACCTGGACCGCCTGGACGTCCCTGGCGCCGGCCAGTTCGAGCAGATCCCCGAGCGGCGAGCCCATAGCGAGCTCATAGACTCCCGGCCTCTCGACGTCACCGGAGATGCTGAACAGCTTGGTTCCGGAATCGCCGCCCTCTCCGAGGCCGAGGAACTTCTCGGCGCCCTGGAGGATGATGTGCGGGACCGCTATGAAGGTCTCGACGTTGTTGATGATGGTGGGGCAGCCCCTGTAGCCGGAGTTCACGGGATATGGGGGCTTGTTGCGCGGTTCGCCGCGCCTGCCCTCCATGCTCTCGAGCAGGGCCGTCTCCTCGCCGCACACGTAGGCTCCGGCGCCGAAACGGATCTCGACGTCGAAGTCGAACCTGCCGCCGAAGAGGCCCTTCCCCAGCATTCCGGCCTCCTTCATGCCGGCCATGGCCTTCTCCAGCACGGGAACGAGATAGGGATACTCGGCCCTCAGATAGATGAGGCCGTATGACGATCCGATGGCGTATCCTGCGATGGCCATGCCTTCGAGCAGCCGGTCGGCGTACTGCTCGATCAGCACCCTGTCCTTGAAAGTCCCGGGCTCGCCTTCATCGGCGTTGCAGACCACGTATTTGACGTCGCCCGACGCACCGCCGGCGAGGACCCACTTCACGCCGGCCGGGAAGCCGGCGCCGCCGCGCCCCTGCAGCTTTGCATTCCTGACCTCGAAGGCCACGTCGGCGGGGGTCATGCCCACCGCCTTGCGGAGTGCGCTTCCTAGCTCGGGCTGGGCGGCCGAAAGGAGCAGTTCCCTCTTCATGCCTGCCTCCCCTACTTGAGCCCGCGAACTATCTCGCAGGCCTGTTCGGGAGTAAGCCTGGAGTGCGGGGTGTTGTCCACGAGCATGGCGGGGCTCTGGTCACAGAGGCCCAGGCAGCTCGTGGTCTCGAGTGTCACCTTGCCATCGGGTGTGGTCTGTCCGGGGGCGATTCCCAGCTCCTTCTCGAGGGCCGCGAGNATCGCCGCGGACCCTTTCATGTCACAGCTGATCGTCTCGCAGAGCCTCACTATGTGGCGNCCCCTGGGCTCGAGGGAGAAGAACGAGTAGAAGGTGGCGACGCTCTGCACCTCTGCGGTGCTCACGCCGGCTGCCTTCGCGACCTCCCTCATGGCCTCCTCCGAGACATGGCCGGATTCGTTGTTGATGTCGGCGAGGAGCTGCATGACGATGCCCTGACCGGACCCGTACCTGCGCACGCCCTCCGCGACTATCTCAGCAGGCTTGCGGTTTGTCACTGCCCGCCTCCCTTGCCGAGCAGCTCGCGGATGCGATTGACCAGGATCGTGGGAGGAACCGGCTTCTCGAGATATGCCTCGACAGGGAAGAAGTCGGGGTGTTCTTCGGGCTTGAAATCGTACCCCGTGACCTTGCCCACAGAGGTGAGCATGATGATGGGGACCTTGCTCTGAAGCTTCCGTCTGATGTCCCTTGCGACCGCGAAGCCCTCGTCGGTGTTCTCCATCATCACGTCGAGAACGACGAGATCGGGATTCTCCTCCCCGACCCTGCGGAGGCCTTCCGCGCCGCTGGACGCCGAGATGACCTCGAACCCGCTCGCCTCCAGCACTATCGTGTTGGCTTCGACGAAGTCCGGATCGTCGTCCACCAGCAGGATCCGCGCCTTTTCTGTCATTCCTCTTCCTCTCTGTCGATGAACCTGATCTCAGGGTGTTCGCGATAGATGAACCCGGGCGGAAACCATGTCAACGCCGAACTCGCGGCTTCCGCCCGGCCGTCCTGCCCGGGACGCGCATGTCCCGGCAGGGCTAGTACCTGTAGTGGTCCGGCTTGTAGGGACCTTCGGCATCGACGCCGATGTATCCGGCCTGCTTCCCGGTCAGGCGGGTGAGCTTCACCCCCAGCTTGCCCAGGTGCAGCCGGGCGACTTCCTCGTCCAGCCTCTTGGGGAGCCTGTACACTCCGACGGGCGGCCTCTCGCGGAGCAGCTCGAGGAGCGCGAGGCACTGGTTGGTGAACGAGCTGGACATGACGAAGCTGGGATGTCCCGTGGCGCAGCCCAGGTTGACGAGCCGGCCCTCTGCCAGGAGGTAGATGCAATGTCCGTCCGGGAAAACGTACCTGTCCACCTGCGGTTTGATGTTCTCGATCCTGATCCCCGGGACAGCCTGCAGCGCATCCACCTGTATCTCGTTGTCGAAGTGGCCGATGTTGCAGACGATCGCCTGGTCCTTCATGGCCGCCATCGCCCCGGTGGTGATCACGTCGCAGTTGCCCGTGGCCGTCACGAATATCGACGCCTCCGGCAGCGCGTCCTCGAGGGTCGTCACCTCGTAGCCTTCCATGGCTGCCTGCAGAGCGCATATGGGGTCGATCTCGGTGACGAGCACCCTCGCTCCGAAGGCTCTCATGCTCTGGCAGCAGCCCTTGCCCACCTCGCCGAATCCGCAGACGAGCACCGTCTTGCCGGCGACCATCACGTCGGTGGCGCGCTTGATCCCGTCAGGGAGGGACTCGCGGCAGCCGTAGGTGTTGTCGAACTTGCTCTTCGTGACGGAGTCGTTGACGTTGTAGGCGGGGAACAGCAGCCTGCCGGCCTCATGCCTCTGATAGAGGCGGTGCACTCCGGTGGTCGTCTCCTCCGAGACTCCGATCATCCCCTCCACCAGCTCGTGCCAGAAGCGCGGAGCGGCTGCGAGGCCGCGCACGAGCTCGGCCGAGAGGGCGATCTCGTCACGGGTGGCACCTGACGGCTCCGGGAGCTTCCCGGTGGCGGCGTATGCCTCCTCCATGTCGAAGCCCTGATGGATCATGAGCGTCGCGTCGCCACCATCGTCCACGATGAGGTCGGGACCCTTCCCGCCGGGGAAGGTCAGGGCGCTCCTGGTGCACTCCCAGTACTCTTCCGGGGTTTCGCCCTTCCAGGCGAAGACCGGGACGCCGGTTGCCGCAATGGCCGCGGCGGCTTCGTCCTGGGTGGAGAATATGTTGCAGCTGGCCCACCTCACGGAGGCTCCGAGCCCGGTGAGGGTCTCGATCAGCACTGCGGTCTCGACGGTCATGTGCAGGGAGCCGCTGACCCTGAAGCCGTCCAGCGGGCGGGAGGGTCCGCGCGTGGCCCGGAGCGAGAGGAGTCCTGGCATCTCGTTCTCCGCTATGGCGATCTTGCGCCTGCCCAGCGGGGCGAGGCTCATGTCCGCAACCCTGAAGTCACCTTCCATCAGCTTTCCTTTCTCCTGCCGCAGATGTAGAAGACCCGCCCGTCGCATACGCGGCGGGCCTCTCCGCACTCGAATCCGCACTCCTGCATCATCCCGGAGATGTCCTCCGGCTCGAATCCCGGCCAGAGGTCGCCGTGCAGCTCCCTCAACGACTGGTCTCCATGGCTTGCCAGCTCCGCCACCACGAGGGATCCGCCAGGTTCCAGCGCCCTCCAGGCCTCGCGGATGCCCTCGGAGGGGTTCCCGAGGTGGTGGAGGACCATGTGGGCGAGGACGCCCTTCACGCTGCCGTCGGCCAGGGGCAGGTGCTCGATCTCTCCCAGACGCAGCTCGACGCGGTCCGACAGGCCGGCGTCATCCGCGGTCCGCCTCGCTCTAGAGAGCATGTCCGGGGAGTCGTCAATCCCGATGACGAGCCTGCCCCCAGACACAAGGAGAGGCAGCAGCATCCCCGTGCCGCAGCCCAGTTCGGCGACAGGGGCGTTCGCAGGAAGGCAGCCGATGACCTCCCCGGCATAGCCGGAAGGGTCGGGCAGCAGCCCGGACAGCTCACCCCAGAGAGGCGCGAACCTGGCGAAGAACTCCCGCGATCCGGCCCGTCTCGACTCATGGCATCGCACGAGGCCGCGCAGATCGTCCTGGACGACCTTGAGTCTCCCGCCGTGAGCTGCCACCAGGGCGCAGGCATCCCTCACGAGCGGGTCGGTCCTCTCGAGGCTGTACCAGGCCCAGCCCGCCATCCCGCGCCGGCTGACCAAGCCAGCTTCGTGGAGCGCCTTGAGATGACGGCTCGCATTGGACTGGGAGAGCCCCAGCACGCTGCAGATCTCGCTGACATTGAGCGGGCCCTTGTGCAGTATCGAAATGATGCGCAACCTGTTCAGATCTGATAATGCAGCGAATACGCGGTTCATGGACGAGACTATATGAGTGTATGCTCATGTAGTCAATACTATCCCGGAGGCTCTTTCCGAGGCGATATACGGGACATGGAAGCCCTGATCATCCCGATGAGAGACATCCTGGCGCTGGAGTGGCGGCTGCATCCTTCGATGACGATCGTGGACCTCGCCAAGCTCGTGTTCCAGGCGAGCTGCGGCGCAGGGCACATGGTGAGGGCCGTCGCGGCCGATCCGGCGGGCATGAGGAATGCCTTTCTGCGCGAGTGGGGAACGGCCGGCGGGCGGACCCTCCCCGGCACTCCCCTGCTCCAGAGGATATCCTTCCCGCGGCCGGCG
>JGI20214J51088_10000221_pt1 | contig 41580 bp, 39 predicted proteins | sample WetSurMetagenome_FD_51088 | JGI IMG/M metagenome (IMG submission 51088) | reverse complement strand
GGGGCCCGCCACAGGGCCGCCGCAGGGATAACCAAAAAGACCGGGGCCGTTGCCGTTGTAGTGTCGGAAAGCACCGGCAAGGTGACGGTATTCGGGAAAGGCAGGGTAATTGCCGAGCTTGTGCCGCTTATAAGCAGAAGGGTGGAATAGAGGACCCCGTATCACATCTGTTCTTTCTTTCCCCTGCTTCCCTCATACAGCTCGTACTCAAGCAGTCTGCATTCGATATTGCTGTTGAAAAAGACGGTCCTTCTTTTTGCGCGCAGGCCTATTTTTTTTGCAAGGTCGGGATTGCCTGTAAATACATATCCGGTGTGCCCCTTGCATTTCTGTTTGAAAAAATCGCCGATCTCCTTATAGATGTTTTCGAGTTGCGAAACCCTGCCCAGCCTCTCTCCATACTCCGGATTCAGGATCACTATACCTCCTTCCGGCATCCGGGTGTCACTGAAGTCACAGACATCGAACTCTATCAGATGTTCCACTCCGGCTGTGGCCGCATTGTTTCTCGCCGCCTGTATTGCGGCCGGATTATTGTCGGTTGCAATAATCTTTGCGTCAAGGGTTTTATGCGCCGCAGCCTTTGTTTTTGTCCTTAACTCCTCCCATCCCGTTTCGTCATAACCCTTGATATGCATGAATCCGAAGTTGGACCTCAATATCCCGGGCGCGCGGTTCAATGCGATCAGGGCGGCCTCTATCGCTATGGTGCCGCTGCCGCACATCGGGTTTACAAGGTTGGTCCTGCCGTCCCATCCCGTAGCGGCTATCACCCCTGCTGCAAGAGTTTCCTGCATCGGCGCCTTCAGCGGTATTTTCCGGTAGCCTCTTCGAGCGAGGGGCTCTCCGGAGGTGTCGAGATATACGCTGCATTTCTCATCCCTCCAGTAAAGGAATACGACCGCGCCCGTCATGTCCGGGCCGGAGTCCGGCCGTTTACCGCGTTTCAGTTTGATCCTGTCGACTATGGCGTCTTTGCATTTGACATTTGCGAACAGGGGATTATTTATCGTAGGAGTGTCCACCGAAGAGTGAACGGAAAGATATTCGTCCTCATCAATATAGCTCTCCCATTCGATCCCCGACAATTCGTTGTAAAGTTCTTCAGGATCGCGCGCCTCAAAGCTCCTGAGCAGCCAAAGTACCCTGTGGGCCGTCCTCAGGGTCAGATTCAGGGCCATGGTGTCATTAAGGTCCCCGCTTGTTGCGATACCTGCAGCAGTTTCTTCGATTATCGGAAGTCCCATGGCGGTTAGTTCTCTGCCGAGATAGGGCGCAAGCCCCTTGGGACATGTTATCAGTATACGGTTACCGTCCATTATTTGCCGACCTCGTGATTGCCGGATTGAGACCGGTCGCAGGATTGCGCATTATTTACCTCCAATATTGTCCGTCTTTATTATTTTAAACCGATTGCCTGTCCTGTTATTATCCGCCAACCGTGGATTTGTTGCAAGGCGGGCTGTTCCCGTCCGCGGCCGGGGCTTTATAAACAGAACCAGTCTGCGTACCCTTATTTAATCTGTTTTAGATTTTAGCTTTGAAATAGGGTATAATACAATTAAGTTTTTTCTAATTGAGCGGCAAAAAGGATGAACGGGTATATGAAGGTTATATACAGCGGCACGTTCAGTTTCAAAGCAGGAACTGCGGCTATGAAATCAGCCAATTACATTTGCGATCTTGAGCTGGTCGAATATGACAACGAGGTCCGCTGTGTAATGTTTTCAGAGAAGGATGACGAAAAGACGATCTCGATAACCAATGTCTGCGACCGGATGGCCTCCCTTGCTTATGTCGAGCACCTGCGCGGCGTCCCCGAGAACAGGATTGTATGGCTTGAGTGTCATCCTTTTTCAGGGAACGGTAAGGCGTATATAGATCTGTTGCAGTTTGATTCCGAGGTCGTGGAGACTGAGGGCACGGGGTATGGAGCTTCAGGCACACTCAGGTTTTACCGTCCGCGCTGGCACCGTCTGTATGAGGCCAATCGCATAGACCGTTTGGGTTTTCTCAAGGGACACGCCAATATGCTCAAGAGTTTGTATAAGGCCCAGGTAATTTTCGAGCTTGAGGACAAGGACGGCTATTACTGGAGGGTGCTGGCCGGGCTCGACGGCCTGTTTATCATCAGCTCAAATCCGGCTGTGGAGATGCCTGACCGGAGTTTTGATGTCCCCGGCCTGACCGCGTTTATCAAAGGGAAAAGCAGTTATTTTGATTCAGGCATCGACCTTGAACAACGTTTCACAGAGGAACTGATAAACGGTTTTCTCAATAAAGGCCTGTAGCCTGAAGACTCCTGATGAGAACCGCCGGCATGTCCGGATTCCCCCCACGACCGAGCAGGAATCCTCAAAGAACCAGCCGGACAATTTTATATCATAATTAATCCATGACAAGGCAGGTTTTTATATAATATAATAGTTATCAAGACAATCCACCGGAGGTCTCGTATGAAAAGTCGTTATGCACAACTGCTTATTGCCGTTATCAGCGCTGTCGCTTTTTTCATGCCGGTCATTGCCGGGGCCGCCGACTTTTCCAACAGGGGTTTCAAAAAATATGTGTCCGGGGAGCTGAAGGAGCGTTTCAGCATGTGTGATGAGTTCCTGGACGTAAAATGGGTCGACAGGAAGAGGCTTACCGGCATTGTCGGGGTTGACGCATACGGCTCCGGCAGGAGCGAACGGCGTTTTTTGATCGTGCGTCTCGAAAAACCGGGATCAAAGGCCTTCAACAACAGGAGAAGCGGTATTTTTTATGAGATCAGAGAAGAAGAATACAACAGCTCCGGGTATGCGAATTTTCTTGCCGGCGCGAGGCAGAGTTTCAGCCGTAATAATGTTTTCATGAATGTCGCCAAAGGCAGGAAGTCCGAACGCTATCCGCAGGAGCCGCTTCCGTTTGAGGCGTTTGCCAATCATCGGCATGAATTCCCAGACAGGTCTTTTTCAGGCTTTACCCGGACGGTATGCGTGGCTTATCCCGACGAGAAGAAGGCCTTTGTCGTAGAGGCGAGAAAGCCGTTTTCAGGCATCTCTTCCGGCAGGGGATCGAAAAAGGAATATGACCGGGTGGCCGGATATGCGAATGAGCGTTGCTCCGAAATCTCCGCCGATAAAACGCATTGCAGTCTTGCAGGCCTCAAGGACGCTTACGCGCTCAACCTGAACGGCGACAGGCGGGACGATTATTTATTTGTCATTTCCGGCGGGAAGGGTTCCGGGGACAAATTCAGGAGATATATGATGATATCTTCCGGAGACCATTATGTTGTAAAGAATATTACCGGCTGTTTCGGACCCCGGAGATTTCTCTATGGATATACCGACGGCAGGGTTTTTCATCCCGGAGGCTGTGTCAGGTAGGGGCCGGCAGTCATATAGCGTTATGTTGCCGGCTGCAAAACCTGAAAGGATCGTTGTTATGGATACGGAAAAGAATGATATATGTCCCGCCCGGGAAAAGATACAGCGGATTACGAGTCTGCCGAGTCTTGCCGTAATCAAGTATCAGCTTGTAAAGATACTCAATAAGGATGACGCCTCGGTTGAGGATATCTCCAACATCATTGAGCATGACCAGGCGCTTGCCTCCAAGATCATAGCAATTGCAAACTCGGCTTTTCTTGGATATCCGGGCAGGATCGGGGCCATCGAGCAGGCCGTCATGCTGCTCGGTTTTGATCTTGTGAGAAGTATAGCCCTTGCCACGTCCATATTCAATGTCCTGGAGAGCCGATATGGGAACCTGAAGCATATATGGGCGCATTCTTATGTTGTGGCCATCATCGCGGGAGCCCTGTGTGAAAAGATACCCGGCAATAATAAGAGCAGCTGTTATCTGGGAGGTCTGCTTCACGACATCGGGCGCCTTGTTCTTTTCAGTGTGGTTGTCGAAGGGGCCCCGGACGGCCGAATGCGCGAGCTTGTCTATTTGAGGGGAGATGAGCTCCTGAAGGAGGAGGAAACAGTCTGCGGGTGCAGCCATCCGCAGGCCGCAAAATGGTTCCTTGAATATCTCTGTTTTCCGGAGGAAATAATAGCCCCGATTGAAACACACCACCGGCAGCCTGTCGACGGCCTGCCGAACAGTTTCTCGAATGTTATATTCCTTGCCGAAGGACTGGCAGGCATTATTTGCCCGAATATGGAACATGATGGAGAATGGGCCGACGGGCATCAGGCGCTGTTCAGTCAATTGGGATTGAAGGACGCGGATATGGACTGCCTGCGCGCTTCCGTGGAAAAAGAACAGACCGCAATATCGGAATTCTTCGATCTGTAACCCCGGATTGTAAACCGTACGGACTCCCGGGGAAAGCGACCGTTAGTTTCTGATCCCTTTTTCTTCGAGCTTTGCCCTGAGCAGTTCTCCGAAGTCGCTGAGGCCGTTCTCCGACTTGGTTTCCTTTGCCTCGGTCTCCCTGAAGCGCCTGAGATCGGCTTCCTCTTCCTTCTGGATTATGGCCTTCCTGCTGAGAGTCACCTTGCCCTGCTCCGTATCTACATCCAGAACGAGCACCTTCATAGGCGTTCCCGGCTGAAAGGTCTTTGAGTGGTCAGTTCCGCGGGGCGTCCCCATTTCGGAATTCGGAACGAGTCCGTTCAGATCATTATTGATCTTGACGAATACGCCGAAAGGCATGACCTTTTCAACTACGCCGTCAATCAGCACATCCGGCGCAGGGAAATTGATCTTTCTGGGGGGAGCTTTCGGTTCGATGGAAAGGGATATCTTATTGGACTGCTGGTCCACCGCAAGCACATAAGCTTCAACCTGGCTGCCTGTTTCCACGACCTCTTTCGGATGATTGATACGTTTGCCTGCTCCGAGGTTCGAGATGTGAATCAGTCCGTCAATGCCCGGCTCGATATTCACAAAGGCGCCGAAGTTGGTCAGCCTTACAACCGGGCCTGTGATTTTACTGCCTACCGGATACTTCTCCATAATATTTTTCCAGGGGTCGGGCTGCATGGCTTTAAGGCTGAGGGTGAGCCTGTTCTTTTCCCAGTCTATCGAGATAAGTTTGACCCTGACCTCTTGTCCGGCTGCGAGCATGTTTTCGGCCCTGTCCGATTTTGACCATGAGAGTTCGCTTGAGGGGATCAGGCCTTCAATACCGCCGATGTCGACAAAGGCGCCGAATTTCTGGATTGAGCTGATCGCGCCCGTAATCTCCATGCCCACCTGGAGGCTTTCCTTCAGCTTCTCGACAACGGCCTTTTTTTCCTCCTGCAGAATGGCCCGCCTCGAAAGCACGATAGTGCGACCGTTTTCCTTGAATTCGAGTATCCTGAAGTCGAAATTGCGTCCTACATAGAGTCCGCCTTCGCGGCCCCTCTTCAGATCTATCTGGGAAAACGGGCAGAAACATCTGATGCCGTCGATGTTGACCTCAAATCCGCCCTTTATCTCTCTCCTCACTTCGCCCGTGACTGCCGCGCCGCTCTCCGAAGCCTCGCGCAGCCTGGTAAGCTTGAGAGTGGAATGCCCATGGACAAGGGTGCTCATCTTCATTGCGCCGTCTACAACAGAGACGAACGCAGCTTCGATCATATCGCCTTCCCTGATCGAGACCGCGCCGTTTTCATCCTTGAATTCGTCGACATCGATAACGCCTTCGCTCTTGCCGCCAAGATCAATATAGACTATCTCGGAAGTTATCCCTACGACCTTTGCCTTTACCCTCTGGCCGGGGAAGAGTCGCGCTTTGCGTGTGGAACTTTTTTCAAGCAATTCGGCAAAGCTTTCCTGCCCCCCTGTTTCAATCTCTTTTGATTCCGGGCTTTCGGAGCCGATTGCATTGTTGGTTTCCATCTGATGACCTCACATATATTTTTTGACACTATTCTTAGATAGCGCAATATTAATCCTTAAAAAGGTAGCCAAAAAGTATAAAGGATTTACCGCCATAGAGTCAAATGACCTTATTCCGCGACGCATATTTGAGCCGCCGGCGGCTGTTTCCCCCGGCCGGAAGGGTGAAGCTCATGAATTATCTGAGCGCCCGGTAAGCGATATCCCTGCGGAGCTGCATGCCGTCAAAATTGATCTTTTCTACGGCCCTGTAAGCCATGTCCCGCGCGCTTTTTATGTCTGCGCCCGTTGCCGTGACGCCGAGCACCCTGCCGCCATTTGTTACGATATCCGAGTCTTTGAACGTAGTCCCGGCATGGAATACCGCTACCCCGTCCATTTTTGCGGCTTCATCAAGCCCTTTTATTACATGGCCTTTCTCATAAGAGCCCGGATATCCCTTTGAGGCAAGGACAACGCATACGGCTGATTCGCGCTTCCACTGGACATCGATCTCGGACAGCTTCTCATCGGTTATCGCAAGACATATATCGAGCAGGTCCGTCGAAAGCCTCGACAGCACGGGCTGGGTCTCGGGATCGCCCAGCCTGCAATTGAATTCCAGGACGGACGGTTTGTCGTCTTTTATCATCAGCCCGGCGTAGAGTACGCCTTTATATTTCATACCTTCAGACCTGAGCCCGTCGATTACAGGTCTCATTATCGTATCAACGATCCTCTTTTCGAATTCAGGGGTTATGATCGGGGCAGGGCTATATGCCCCCATACCTCCGGTGTTCGGGCCGATATCGCCGTCCAGTATCCGCTTGTGGTCCTGCGAGCTGCCCATGGGCACGATGGTCTCACCGTCGGTAAAGACCATGAACGACGCCTCTTCCCCCTCTATGCACTGCTCGACGATCACACGGTCGCCTGCCGCGCCGAATACCCTGTCTTTCATGATACGCCTCAGGGCGTCCGTAGCTTCGTCGACGGTTGACGCAACCACTACCCCCTTGCCGGCCGCCAGCCCGTCGGCCTTGATGACTATCGGCGCGCCCATCATACGCACATAATCTTCCGCATGAATGTAGGATGAAAAGACCTTGTAGCTTGCTGTAGGAATACGGTGGCGCCTCATGAAGTCTTTTGAGAATATCTTGCTCGATTCGAGCCTTGCCGCCGCCTTTGTGGGGCCGAGGATTCGCCTGCCTTCCTTCTCGAATATGTCCACTATGCCCTTTGAGAGCGGGTCTTCAGGTCCGACAATGGTCAGGTCTATCCATTCGTATTTAACAAAGTCGAGCAGGGCGGAAAAGTCGTCCGGGGCCACCTCTATACATTCGGCAATACCGGCGATGCCTGCATTCCCGGGGGTGCAATATATCTTGTCGACCTTCTGCGACTGCGCGAGTTTCCATGCAATCGCATGTTCCCTCCCGCCGCCTCCCACAACCAGAACTTTCATAAACAACCTCCGAAAAAAAAGTAAAATATAAAATTATAAATATATGATCAATATAAAAAAGAAAGTGTAAAGTCGTCATAACGGGAAAAAGAAAAAGACCAACTTTACACTTTTCTTTTTTTTATTTTATCTGTTATTAGTGCCTGAAGTGCCTGGCCCCGGTAAGTATCATCGCAATGTCATGCTCATCGCAGGCCGCGATAACCTCAGGGTCCCTGACCGAGCCTCCGGGCTGCACAACGGCCGTGACCCCTGCGTCATGAAGCGCGTCCACCCCGTCCCTGAAAGGGAAGAAGCCGTCTGATGCGGCTACACAACCTTTAAGCGATTCACAGGCGTTCAGTGCGCCGATCCGGGCCGAAAATACCCTCTTTGTCTGTCCTATGCCTATGCCGAGGGTGCGGTCGTTCAGCGCATAAACTATCGCGTTCGATTTTACATGTTTGCAGACCTTCCATGAGAAGGCAAGGGCCTTTCTCTCTTCGGTCGTCGGCTTGCGTTTTGTGACTGCCTCAACGGCCATTACATCTTCGGCGGAATAGTCCCATTCCTGGACGAGCAGGCCGCCTGCTATGCGCTTCATGTCCCATCCTCCCGGCCTGTCCTTTCCATTGATCAGTATCCCCGGCAGTTCGAGCAGCCTTACATTCTTTTTCCTCGCCAGTATCTCGAAAGCGTCTTTTGTAAATGATGGCGCTATAACAACCTCAAGAAAGATATTTGTGAGCAGGGCTGCGGCTTCAGCGTCCACTTCGATGTTGAAGGCGACGACCCCGCCGAAGGCGGATTCCTGATCGGTCTTCAGCGCCTTTGAGTATGCGTCTGCCGCGCTGGAGCCTATTGCTGCTCCACAGGGGTTGTTGTGCTTTATGATGGCGCAGGCTTTTTCGCTGAACTCCCTTGCAAGCATCAAGGCTGCATGGGTATCCAGATAGTTGTTGAAGGACATCTCTTTTCCGTGCAGGACCTTTGCATTGGGCAGGGAAAGACAGCAGGTCTTTTCCTTGTACAGGGCGGCCTTTTGCTGGGGGTTTTCGCCATACCTGAGCACGGACACTTTCTGCAGCGAGGTTGTCAGATAGTCGGGGAAAGCCGGCTCCCTGTCGATCACGGACGCCAGATATCCGGCAATCAGCGTATCGTAACGGGCGGTATGTTCAAAGACCTTTCTTGCGAGGCTGAGTTTCTTTTCCCTGTCGACCCCTCCGGTCTTTTTCATCTCTTCAATTATCATTGAATAGTCGGCAGGATCTACCACTACGGCCACATCTCCGAAATTCTTCGACGCCGCCCTCAGCATCGTGGGCCCTCCGATATCGATATTCTCTATGGCCGTCTCAAAGGCGACATTGGGGTCCGCCACCGTCTTTTCAAAGGGATAGAGGTTGACCACTACGAGGTCGATGGTCCCGATCCCATGCTTCTTTATGTCTTCCATATCCTGCGCGCTTCCCCTGCGGGAAAGCAGGCCGCCATGTATCATGGGATGCAGGGTCTTCAGCCTGCCGTCGAGCATCTCCGGGAATCCGGTGTAGTCGGAAACCTCTATGACTGCGATCCCGGCTTCACGCAATGCCTTTGCCGTGCCGCCGGTGGAAAGGATTTCCACTCCCATGGATGACAGCTCTCTCGAAAACTCAACGATCCCTGATTTGTCCGATACGCTTATAAGCGCCCTTTTGATCATAAAACGCCTCCCTGAACTTATATGCAATTTCTTCAGCCTTATATTGTATCACAAGCGGCCTTTTTCTTTAAGGCTGCAGTATGTACCCTCTCCGATGATAATATGGTCGAGCATCGGTATGCCCACGATTTCGCCGGTCTGCTTCAGCCTTTCCGTGACCGCTATGTCGTCGCGGCTCGGAGCCGGATCGCCGCTTGGATGGTTGTGTATGAATATTACGGCGGCTGCGGATTCCTTTATGGCCTCCTTGAATGCCTCCCTTGGGTGTATAAGCGAGTTGGTCAGGGTGCCTTCCGATATCCTGACTTCCTTTATAAGCCTGTTTTTTGCGTCGAGAAGAAGGCAAAGGAAGAGCTCTTTCTTCATATTTTTGAACAGGGGAGCAAGGCTGGAATAGACCGCGGTAGCGGATGAAAAAACAGGTCTGTTGCTGCCGGATTCGGCCATAAGCCGCCTGCCGAGTTCAAAGGCCGCCTTTATCTGGGCTATCTTTGCGGGGCCTATGCCCTTGATGGACGAAAGCGCGGAAATAGACGCGCTTTCTATATTACCAAGGTTTTTAAAGGTATCGATGAGAGATATGGCAAGTTCCATAACGCCGTGATCTCCGTTACCGGTCCTGAGCAGAATGGCGAGCAGCTGAGCGTCGGAAAGGGCCGCGCCTCCGTGCCTTATGAGACGTTCACGCGGACGCTCATTCTCGGGCCACTCCCTGACCTTGCCGAGGGGTTTTGTCCTTTCGTCGGGATTGTCGGCGTCCATTCGGCTTCTGCTCCGGATTTGGGTTGATAATGACTATTTCAGCAAGGCGCTGCGACCCGCTGCAGCTTCTATCTTATCCCGGCCCCCTGCTTGAGGTCCCTGTCTACCGTGAGTACGGAGAGTATGCCTTCACTGTCGGTTGCGGCCAGCAGCATGCCCTGAGACTCCACTCCCATGAGCATTGCGGGCTTCAGGTTTGCTATTACCACTATCTTTTTGCCGACCAGGTCTTCAGGCGTGTACGCCTTGCCTATGCCTGCGACTATTTGGCGAACTTCACCCGTGTCGACCTTCATCTTTATCAGCTTAGCGGACTTCTCGACCCTCTCGGCCTCGAGCACCACTCCCACCTTCAGCTGTACCTTTGCAAAATCTTCAATGCCGATAAGGTTATCGGCAGCCTGTTCGGTCATCTTTCGTGTCTCCTTTTCAGTCTCCTGCTTTTCCGGTTTCTTTTCCTTTTCGATGCGCGGAAAGAGCTGGGCGCCCTTTGCAACCTTTATCTCATGGGCAGGCAGCCATTCCCATTTTATGATATCCATGTCCGCCTGCGCGGTAGTGACAATCGTGCCGGCCAAGCCGAGCTGTTTCCAGATGGCCTCAGAGGTCGAGGGCATGAACGGATAAAGGGATATGGCCGCAACCCTGAGCGCGTTCCATAAATCGAATATGACCGCTTTCAGCGCCTCCATGTCGCTTTTGGCGAGCTTCCACGGCTCCGTTGCCGCTATATGGTTGTTGGCGGAGCTGATGATGGCCCATATGTCTTCCATGATGGCGTTGAATTTAAGGTGCGCCCAGTTGGCGTTGGCGGTTTCATTGAATATCCGGTTGAGCCTGTCCGCGCATTCTTCTCCGAAGCCGTTCATGATGTACGGAGAAGGGCTTGAGATCACCCCGTCGAAATATTTCTCAGCCATGGTCAGGAAGCGGCTCAACAGGTTGCCGAGGTCGTTGGCAAGCTCTGTGTTTATCCGGCGTATCAGCGCGTCTTCAGAAAAATCCCCGTCAAGTCCGAAGGTGACCTCCCTGAAGAGAAAGTATCTGAATGCGTCGGCTCCGTACCTCGCGGCCATCTCATTCGGATCGACCACATTGCCGAGGGACTTCGACATCTTGGCTCCGCTTATGGTCCACCAGCCATGAGCAAAGATATTTCGCGGCAGGGGCATTCCGAGAGCCATGAGCATCGCAGACCAGTAAACAGAGTGAGTGGTCAGGATATCTTTGCCTATCAGGTGATGGTCCGACGGCCACCAGTCATCCCGCACGGATGGGGCCAGATAAGTTGTAGCCGAATAGTAGTTTACCAGCGCGTCGAACCAGACGTATGTCGTATATTTTTCGTCAAAGGGCAGGGTGATGCCCCAGGCGAGCCTGCTCTTGGGCCTCGATATGCAGAGGTCTCCGAGAGGCCTTGCCCTGAGAAACCCGAGCACCTCATTTTTGCGTGTTTCCGGCAATACGTAATCGGGGTTCTGTTCTATATGATCAATGAGCCTCTGTTGGTATTTGGACATGAGAAAGAAATAGTTTTCTTCTTCAATATTATCGACCGGTCTGCCGCAGTCGGGGCATTTTGCGTCCGTGAGGTCCTTATCGGTCCAGAACCTCTCGCAGGGTGTGCAGTACATCCCGGTGTACGAGCGTTTTTCTATCTCGCCCTTATCGTATAATTTCTGCAACAGTTCCTTCACGCATTTCTTGTGCTCTTCGTCGGTAGTCCTGATAAAGGCGTCATTGCTGATATCGAGGTTCTTCCAGCTCTTCCTGAAATTGGACACCATCAAATCAGCGTGCTCTTTCGGTGAACGGCCGTTCTCTTTGGCCGCCTTTTCGACCTTCTGGCCATGTTCGTCAGTGCCTGTAAGGAAGAAGACATCGCGCCCCATAAGCCTGTTGTGCCTCGAAAGTATATCGGCCGCGATGGTTGTGTAGGCATGCCCGATATGGGGTATATCGTTTACATAATAGATCGGTGTGGTTACATAAAACCTATTGCTCTTTTTTGGGTTGCTCATTTTTCCTGAAGCGTCTCCTTTTAAAGCGCCTGCGGCTTTTCTTTTTTTGTTCGTCTTCTTTTTGGTCCGGCTGTCCTTCACCCCCGGCCTTCGGCCCCTCGGCAGTTACGGATGGGGAGGGGGCCTGCTGTTCGGGGCAGGTCTGTTTTCCCGGGGCAGGAGAGGGTTTGTCGTCAATGACTTCATCAGACAGCAATGCGCCTATGGTTATCTCTTTAACAGCGGGAACAGGGGCCTCCGGAGGGGCCTCGTCATCCGTGGAGATGGCAGCGAGATCGCCGTCGTATTCGTATCTGAGGCAGCACATAAGCCTGCTGCAGAGGCCCGAAAGCTTGCCTATATTCAGGGCCATCTCCTGTTTTTTTGCCATCCTGATGGACACGGGTTCGAATGACGTCAGGAACGTGTTGCAGCAAAGCGTCCTTCCGCACACGCCGAACCCGCCGACGAGTTTTGCCTCATCGCGCACACCGATCTGGCGCATCTCTATCCTCGTCTTGAATCTGGAGGCGAGGTCCTTTACGAGTTCACGGAAATCTATGCGCCCTTCAGCCGTGAAATAAAAGACTATCCTCTTCCTGTCGAGGGTGGTCTCCGTTGCGACAAGCTTCATCGGTAGGCCGCGCGCCATGATCCTTTCCATGCAGAAGTCGCGGGCCTCTTTTTCGAGCAGCTTGTTCTGTTCCTTTGCCCGGAAATCCTCTTCCGTCGCGCTCCTTACGACCCGTCTTAATTCCCTTTCGCTTTTCTCTATGGTTCTGGTTTCCCTGACAACCCTGCCGAGGCTGAGGCCGAAATCCGACTCGACGATGACATGATCGCCTTCCTTTGCCTCGGTCCCGTTTACCTCAAAGTCGTAAACCTTGCCGCAGCATTTGAATCTTATACCAAGGACATCCGGCATTTATAAAAGACCTCCCATAGAGAATCAAAAAAAGTCAAAAATATTAAAATCAACGTCGGAGATGAAAAAAAGAAATCACCCTTTTAAAGCTATTTACCGGAATTATTGTTTTCCTTCACTCTAAACTTTTAGTCTCCTGCCCGGCTGTGCAGCTATCTCCTGTATTATACCCGATACGACGTTCCAGGTGATTGCCTTGCTCAGGTTCATGTCGGCATCCGAGCGTATTCTCTGGAGCTTTTCTCCTGCGTTCAGCAGGGGGGTCGGGGCCTGCGAAGGCCGCCTGTCCGACAAAAAAAGATCGGTCTCCCTGCCTGTAGTTCCGAAGACCGCCATATCCCTGAGCCACACCACACAGAGGTCAAGCCAGCGTTTTATATCGGCCTTGTCCGCCCAGGCGCACTTTGATTCACCCCTTAGCATGGAGTTGAGGATGTCCATAAACCATTTTTCGGCCTCATCAAGATTGTCGGCAACAGCGGTCCCCGGACGTCCCATAAACAGCCCGGAAACAGCCCCTGGTTTATTGTCTGCAAATATTTTGGCCAGCGCCTGTTTATATGCGTCTGCGGCAAGGGGGCGGAAGCGCACATGCATGCAGCGCGAGCGTATGGTGGCGGGCAGCCTGTCGGGATCGGAAGAGATCAGGATGATGACACTCCCCTGTGGCGGTTCTTCAAGGGTTTTGAGAAAGGCGTTGGCCGCGCTGATATTCATCATCTCCGCGTCATCGACCATCAATATCTTCTTCCTGCCTTCGTACGGCTTCAGCCAAAGGGTTTCTTCCGCCTGCCTGACGGCTTCTATCTTGATCTCGGCATTCTCCGGGCATATGGTTGTGACATCCGGATGGGAAGCGTTGTCTGTCTTCAGGCATGACGGGCATTTGTCACAGGCATCATGATCCTGCGGGGCAAGACAGTTCAGGGCCTTGGCGTAATTCAGCGCGGTCAGCATCTTGCCGACACCCGAATCGCCTGAAAAAAGGATGGAGGACGGGACGCGGTCCCTCTTTATTCCGCCCAGAAGTATACGTATGGGTTTGTCATGCCCGATGATTGTCCTGAGCGCCATATCAATATTCCCTTCTCACAGGAGGCCTCTTTTTTTTATCGCGGCGCCCACGATTTTCCATGCCTCTTCGCTCACTACCTCTATCGGCATGGAAGCGTCTATTGTCCTGAAGCGCGCCGGGTCTTTTTTTGCAATCGACTTGAAGCCATCCCTGACCCTTTTATGAAAATCAATCGTCTCGAGCTCCAGCCTGTCCACCTTGTTGATGTCCCTGTTCCTGCAAAGGCCTGTTTCAGCGTCGAGATCGAACAACAGGGTCAAATCGGGCCTTACACCTCCGGCGGCGATGGCATCGATCTCGGAGATGAGGGCAATATCTATGCCGCGGCCATAACCCTGATATGCCATTGTGGAGTCGGAAAACCTGTCTGTAATCACAATCAGGCCTTCTTCGAGGGCCGGGATTATCTTTTCAGCGAGATGCTGCGCGCGGTCGGCGTAATAAAGCAGTAGTTCAGCCGTAAAAGACATCTCACCATGCTCCGGCATCAACAGGATTTCGCGTATTTTTTGCCCGATGGCCGTGCCGCCAGGTTCCTGCGTCACGATGACATCGAGTCCGGTTTTTATTAAACGTTCAGCGAGCAGTTTTGCCTGGGTCGTCTTGCCTGTGCCTTCTATCCCTTCAAGGGTGATAAAAAATCCAGGTCTTGTTTTTTGGGAGATATTCATGGGAAGAGATGATGCGTCAGCCCGTAACGGATTCTTTAACAAGGCCGACCAGTCTGAATATCTTTTCGGCCTCGGCTATGGTCCTTGAACCCACGCCGCATGAGGGCGTGATCAGGGCTTGCTTGTACACCAGATCGGATTTTGTCAGGCCCTGCAGTCTCGACAACCGTTCCTTGAAAGAGGCGATGACCCCCTCATCTTTTACTGATGCGATGATGTCGGATGTCGGCACAATGCCCCACGCGAGATATCCGCCTGCGTCGAGAAAACCGCGCACATCGTCGCTGTACAGCGCAAGCGTATCGAAATAGTCGAAGGCATCGAAATTCAGTATCTTTACCCCGCTCTTTATTACCAGCTGCCAGTCGGCCTTGCCGCAGCAATGTATGCCTGGAATACCTCCCGCGTCTTCGATGGCCGCCACAGAATCGCCCAGCAGCCTTAATATCTCATCGTTCTCGACCCCGAGATAAGAAGAGCTGCCTATGGCTGAAAATATCGGTTCGTCGATGAAGATGATGACATCATCCGCAATCTTTTTAAGGGTTTCAATCTGCCAGCGGATCTTTGACTGAAGCAGCATGGAGCCGATCTCCCGGAGTTCCTCATCGAAGTAGATGGATGAGCCCGATGCGTCTTTCAGCCCGAGGGTAAAGGTCAGAGGCCCTGTGATATGCCCCTTGACCATCCCGAACCGCTTCTGCCCAAAGGTCTTCAGAAAGGCGTGAATGCCCGCCGAATAGTCTTCGGATATAGCAATTGCAGGCTGTTCGGCATGGGCTTCGTAGAAACGGTCCGGATCGTCGCTTTCATCCCTTTCAACGGATATCTTTTCTGCGGAATCGTCGATCCTGAGAAAGGGCATGCCTTCGGCATATTGCGCGACCATGGACTCCCTGAATGAACGGAGAGGCAGCTGCGGCCAGAAAGGAATGTCGAAAGAGGCCGCGATAAGTTCGCAGACCTCCTGCGCATTATTATGCGGCGCGCTTCCTATGCCGGTAGTCGAAAAAGGGGCAATGATACTTGACATGGAGTATATTATAGCACACTGCTTGTATGTTACCTATGGTTATCGATTCAACGTCAAGGACGCCGGACAGGGGTATTTTGCCGAAGTAATGTGAGCTCTTTTTGAGCCTCACCATAGTCCGGCTGGAGTTTCAGCGCCGTTTCCAATTCTTCTGCGGCTTTTTGGGGCTGTTTCTGCTGTTTGTAAACAAGGCCAAGACTGTAATGCAAAAGAGCCATGTCCGGCTGGAGCCTTATTGCATTCCGAATCGCTTCAGCGGCCTCAGGGAGTCGATTTTGCTTCATGTAAGCAAACCCAAGGTTATAGAGCGCCTGTGCATGATCAGGTCTGATTTTTATGACAATCCCAAACTTGTTGATGGCCGACTTATAGTCCCCTTTATTAATGAAACCAACACCAAGATAATAGTGGATATCAATAATTCCGGGATTGTGTTGTGAAACATATAGATACTCTTGAGCAGCTTTGTCCATATCTCCCTCGGTTTCAAACAGAAGCCCGAGATTCAAATGAGCTATCAGGTATTCAGGGTTGGTTTTAATAGCCTGCTCTAAATAGTATTTGGCAAAGTCAAATCTCTTCTGCCTCATATAAGCTATCCCGAGGTTGGTAGTCACCTTGGGATTACTCTGATTTAACTTAAGGGCTACGCTGAATTCCCTGATTGCGTCATCGAATCTGGATGCCTTGTAATAGGCTAATCCAAGGTTATTGAACGCGTCAGAATCATCAGGCTTCAGTCTTATGGCAATTTGAAGTTCTTTTATGGCTTCATCAATAAGGTTTTGTTGGAGGTATGCAAAACCAAGGCTGCGGTGAGCGCGGGGTTTGAGGGGGCTTTTGTCGGCAACGTCTTTAAAGAGCGTTATATTACTATTCCAGACGGCATTCCTCGCATATGCGGCTCCGGACAGGGAAACTATGATGAGAATAAATAGGCTTACAAATAAATTCATATATAACTTTCTCATTAATAACCTGTTTATCAGGAGATAAAAGGTCATTACCACGGCTATAAAGCAGCCGACCGACGGCAGGTACATGCGATGCTCAAAGATCAGATCGTCAATCGGGATAATACTGGATTCAACAGACAAGGTAATGAAAAACCAGAATATGCCGAAAGCGGCAAATCTCAAATATACGGCGTCATCATTTTCGACTCGCGACCGGTGGAGAAATAACAGGGCCAACCCCAGAATAAGGATAAGGCAGATTAGAGAAAGAAAAACGGTGGGGTCAAATAACGAGTGAAAGAGCGGATAGTCGTAGTCGAGATTTTGATTTGCCGGGACAAACAGGAGTCTCAGATAAACCATCAAAACCGTAAACTGGGTGAAGAGATATTCAAGTCTCGACATCGTGCCTGCGCTTGCCAGTCGCGTCGAATCAAATGAATCAAAGATTGTTGATAACAGCAAGGGGATTATCGTCATGGTAAGGAATAACGGAATAAGGGGGACGATTCTCGACCGAATTTTCCCTTCGAAAAACATAAATTCATACATGGCAATAACAACAGGCAAGGTGAAAGATATCTCTTTGGTCAACATTCCGGCTACGGCGGAGCTTACCGCGAGAATATATACGGCATATTTAGTCCACCCTTCCGGATGCAGTCTGTAATTTATATACAAAACGAGGGCCAGCAGGTAAAACATGGTTGCAAGAGAAGCAAATCTTTGCACTATGTATGTGACTGCTCCTGTCTGTAAGGGATGGCAGACGAACAGGAGAGCTGTAAGAAAAGCCAATATAGCGCAATTGGAACCGGCATCCCTGTATCGGGACATGAAAGGGGTTCTGAAGGTTAAAATGATGAGCCAATATACGAGTAAGGCATTGATAATATGGGTTGCCAGATTGAATATGTGGTATCCGGCAACATCGAGACCATTAAGCCTGTAATTCAGGGCAAATGTGAAATAACCGATAATGCGTGTTTTGAAAAGGGATAAAACTGTTGGCGGTATGTGGGCGGAAGAGGGTAATGATATATTATGGAATGCATCGAAACTCTTTATAATCGGATTGTGAACAATATTTACATCATCGTCAAGGACAAAAGGCGCACTAAAGGTGTTGGAATACACCAAAAAACCGAGCAGGGCAATCAACAACACATGAATGAGAGGCCTGGAAAACGCATCCCGGAAATTCCCGGCTGGAGATTTTCCGTTGGGCGTGTGCCCGGGAAAAATATTATTCATTTTTATGAGCTCCTTTTATTTGACCATGTCAAAATCTGACGCACGAGACTGATGCCTCCCCTGAGATAGTTTGTAAACTCGTAAGGCGTTCTTATATGACGCAGGAGATTCAATATCCTTAATGGATGCAAATAATAACCGGTATTGGCGTGGGCAATCATGGTCTGCAAATCTTTCGCGGGTATGGCGGAGCGCTCCAGGACGCAATGCTCGCCGACGGCAACGAAGTTGTCCCATTCTATTTTCTCAGGAGGAATGCCGGAGAAATAATGATCAAATTCCTTTGTGCCGGGGTAGGGGGTCAGCATGTTATAAAAGGTGAGTACGGCATTCACTTCGCGGGAAAATTCTATGGTCTTTTCCATTTGGGCACTTGTCTCCCCGGGCGAACCGAGTATATAAAAGGCTTGTGTCTTGAGGCCGAGTTTATTTGCCGTCCTGACGGTTTCTTTTGCCTTTTCGGGTGTTATCGGCTTCCCCATTTTTTTTAATATCTCCTCATCCGCCGACTCGATGCCGAAACCAATGCTGTAACAGCCCGCCGCCTTCATCAGCTCCAATATTTCCTTGTTGACCGTAGTTACCTGGGAAAAGCAGAACCATGCCAGATTTAGCTTCCTGTCTATCATGCCCCTGCATATTTTTTCGAGTCGGTCATGATTGATCGTGAAGGTATCGTCTGTTATGATGAGTTGCCTTGCGCTGTAATCTTTTTTCAGCATTTCCATTTCCGCCAGCACATATTCGGAGGAATGCATCCTGTACTTTCGTCCGGAAACGATTCTGGCTGCGCAAAAGGAGCAGTTAAAGGGGCAGCCTCGGCTTGTCAGAATCGTCATGCAATTCCGATAACGGGCATTATGCATGTTGGGTGTAAAAAGATCCTGGGGAATAAGCTCTCTGGCCGGAAACGGCAAAGAGTCCAGATCTTCCATAAAAGCTCTTTTGCCGGTGCGAATAACATGATTGTCTTTCATGTATACAAGGCCGTTCACATGTTCCAATAATGTGCCCTGTTCATAGCTCGACACAAGGTCGAGCATGGTTTTTTCCCCTTCACCAACAATAACAAAATCTATGCAGTCGGAATATTTGTCAATAATGAATTCAGGGATTGCCGACGCATGCACTCCTCCGATAACGACTTTTGCGCTGGAAACGGCTTTGCACGCCTTGGCAAGATCTATGGCCCTGATGAAATTCGGGGTCGAGCAGGTAATGCCTATTATATCCGGAGCGAATTCCGCAATAAGCTTGAGTATATCTCCCCCTGACAATCTTTGCGCTTCAGGTTCATACATCCTGACCTCATGCCCGCCGTATTTTTTAAGGTAAGAGGCAATATATCCGAGGCCGAGGGGGAAATATCTTCCGGCCGCTGCTTTCAGTTTGCCGTAAAGATCGAGATATGGCGGCGACAGGAGAAGTACCCGGGCCATATCAGGGGCGTTTTCTCGGGATGGAATGAATGTCTATATCCACGGCCTGCAGCAGCATCTGGAATGAAACGATTATCGGCAGGGCTATAAGCATAATGGTGCCGGCTGTTTTGGCGGTTCCGTACACTATGGAATCCATCCATTCAATGATTCCATATACTGTTCCAAAGAGGAACATGGGAGCTCCGAGAATAATATATACGGATGCCATATTGAAGTCATAAATGAAATATTTAAGAAAAATACGTTTGAAAAGGCCCTTAAGCAGTTTTGGAGGGAATTGGAAGATAATCCTGGTAATATTGAGAGAACTTTTCTCGTTTCCGTACCTGGCGGGGATAGCAATGTCATGTACCACTGCTTTTATGATATTAAGGTTAATCAGCATGTCCGATTCAAAAAAATACCTTCTGGAAATGCCGTCAAGATTCAGCTTGTCGAGGACACGCCGGTGTATGGCAGTGTACCCGTTTGTCGGATCAATTATATTCCAGTAGCCGGATGCGATCTTGAGAAGAAAGGACAAAACACTGTTACCGAAAAGCCTAAGCTTAGGCATTGCTTTCAAGGATTTAAAATCCATGAAACGGTTGCCTTTTGTATAGTCCGCCTCATTGCCGAGAAGTGGTTCTATCAATGCGGGAATATAGCGGGGATCCATTTGACCGTCCCCATCAATTTTGACAATTATGTCACAATCGAGTTCGAGCGCCTTTTTATACCCGGCTATAACAGCGCCGCCGACACCCAGATTTATTTTGTTGTATATGACAAGAATACGGTCATCGTCCACTTTTTCCGCTTCTTTTCCAGAAAGCTCCGGGCATGCATCATCCACCACGATTATATGATCAATATTTTGAGGGATACCTGTCAAAACAGCCCTCAAGTGGTTAGTGACCAAATAAGCAGGCACAACAACCGCAATTTTCATAATTGTAGTTTACAATGCCTGAGCGGAAAAGATAAATACTATTGCCTAACTATAACGTAATACATTCCATGCGCTGAGCGGTTATCAATCCCCGAAAGAAAGGTGTGGACCTGCGACCGGAAAGAAATATCGAAAGAGGCCGCGACACTATCGCAGACCTCCTGCGCATTATTATGCGGCGCGCTTCCTATGCCGGTAGTCGAAAAAGGGGCAATGATACTTGACATGGAGTATATTATAGCACACTGCTTGTATGTTACCCGACCGGGGCCGGGAACGGTATGTTATTTTCTCCTCTGGGCCCTGGTGGCCCGGCAGAGCTTCTTGTGCTTATGCTTGCGCATCTTCTTTTTACGCCATTTAACAACGCTACCCACGACCTCACCTCCTCCATAAGGATAACTTTAGTGAAGACTATCATAATAGCAGACATGCCGTATTTAATCAAGGAGCAATAGAGGAACGCAAAAAATAATAACTGGAACTACATTGTTCTCTTTGTGAATCCGATTGTTTCCGAAATAATGAAAGGTGGCCTTTTTCGTGATTCATCAAAGGTTCTCCATAGGTACTCCCCTAAAACGCCCAGCATTAAAAGTTGAATACCTGAAACGAGCAATAAAACTACCATCAGTGATGACCAACCTTCTATTGCCTCAGACAAAAAAAGTCTGTTATATATGACAACAATAGCATACAAAAAACCACTCATGGCGACTATTATTCCGACTACTGAAATTACTCGAATGGGAAAAAACGAAAAGGAAACAAAAGTATCGATAAATAATTTTATTTTCTTCCCAAAGGTCCACTTCGATATGCCTTTTTGCCGCCTTTCTCTTTTATACTGCACAAATACTTGCCGAAAACCACTCCACAATATTAACCCGAAAATAGATGTATTTCTTTCATGCATACCGGTTATTGAGTCAACAACCTTTCTATCGATCAGGAATACGTCAGTTCCCCTTTCCGGCATATTGCTTAGTGCAAACTTTCTTACCAGAAAATAGTACAATGCGACTAACGGGCTCGACGGTGTATTGTCACTTTCTCGAACACCGATAACGACTTCATAACCATTCTGCCATTGTTTTAAGAAATTGCCGATTAAATCGGGAGGTTCCTGCATATCCGCTGATATGAATACGCATGCATCACCGGATGAATTCATAAGTCCTGCAAGACAAGCGGCATGACTGCCGAAATTTCTTGAAAAACGAATCACCCTGACCCTTGCGTCTTTGACGACAATCTGTTTAAGGCAGGTGAGTGTGTTATCAAAAGAACAATCATCTATAAAAATAAATTCAAAATCGTGCGGTGATAATTTTGAAATCGCATCTAATCTCTCAATTAGAGGATATATGTTCTCCTCTTCATTGAATACCGGTATGATGACCGAAATAAGTGACATTAATCCCTCGTCCTTATTATCTTTGCCGGTATCCCAGCTGCTATGGAATAGGGCTCAATGTCCATTGTAACCACTGCCCCGGCGCCAATGATCGAGCCTTCGCCAATTGTAACCCCTGGTAAAATAATGGCATTCACGCCTATATCGCAATTTTTACAGATTACTACGGGCTTAATAATTAGATCAGTGTTGATTATCGGCTCTGTAGCGGGAATTCCAGAATGTTGCGAGCCTAACGCTTTTGCGCCTGGTCCCCATCCAACATTATCCTCAATGATCAGATTCCGAGCGTCGAAATAGCTTTGAGGACCTATCCAAACTTTGTTGCCGATCCGGCACATGCCATCCGTTCTTCCTTGCAGTATGGTTTGAGCTCCGATAAATACACCATCTCCAATTTCAATGGATTCAGGGTGAATAAAAGATACTCCTGAGGAAATCTTCACGTCGTGACCGATTTTCTTGAGTATGGACTTTATCGCTATGCGGCGCATTAAATAATCGAACTTGGTCTCACCGTATTTAAAACGATCGTATATTAAGAGACGTTCCTCCATGGAATAATGGTCGGACAGGTAAGCAGCAAAATGAAGTTGATGATCCGGATCATTCTGTATTTCGAGGGAACTGAAATAAGCTTTGACTATTTTCTCCACGATATCATTTCCTTATTAGTACGGCAACCAGTTCATACGGGAAAATCTTAAAATAGGTCCATTTAATATTTTTTTTATTTGGTATAAATGAATCGATCATTTCGCTGAATTTAGCCGCATGTATCTTAAACCGCCCTCTGTCAAATTTGGCAAGGACATATCCTAATAAATTCAAACGGTTTGAAGGAACAAGCCCGTCAATGATCAGCAGATGCCCGCCGGTCTTGCATATTCGCCACATCTCATTGAGCATTTTGGTCCTCGCAGACTTGTTTAAATGGTGCAGTACTCCAAGTGTAAAGACCAGAGATAATTGTTCCGGCTTGAATGGAAGAAAGGCTGCATCCGAAACCAAATAAGTACATTGATCATTAGAAGGCGCTTTCTCGAGATAAGATGGGTTGATATCGACTCCAATATAGAAACCTTTGAAACAGTCGGAGAAGTGGCCGGTACCGCAACCGACATCAAGAACATTTGTATAAGCTATTTGCTCGATTTCAGCAAAGACAATGTTTCTTATTTTGCTGAATAATCTTTTGCCTCCCAATAATTTTTGGACCGCATTGTAAATATTGGGATTTTCGAGTAGTTGATAAATATACTTCAACATAAAAGTCTACCGACCTCGCTGATGACATACTGCACCTCTTCTTCGGTCATCGACGGATAAAGTGGTATAATCAAGGTTTGTGATGTCAGCCGTTCCGTAATGGGGAGCTCTCTATTGTCGGCGACATAACAAGGCTCAAGGTGAATCGCCATTATTCCACGTTTTGTTGAAATGCCTTGGTCGAGCAATTTTTGCATCAGAGTATCCCTGTCAATGGACATGTTTTCTGCGATTTCAATCCAATACGACTGGAAGTTATGTTTTGTTACATAGGCCGGCAATTGCGGAATGCGTATCTTCGGAATATTTGAAAAAGCTTTCGAATATTTTGCCGCAATCCTGTTCCTCTTACTCAGAATATCCGGGAGTTTTTGCAATTGCACAATTCCTATGGCGGCCTGTATGTCAGTCATTCTGTAATTATAGCCAATTTCCGGATAGCTTTCTAACATGATATTTATTGCCTGATGTCTTTCAATATCGGATATGGACATCCCATGCTGTCTGAATCTCCTCAGCTTTTCGGCAATATCGCGGTTGTTGGTTGTAATCATCCCGCCTTCCCCGGTAGTAATTATTTTGCGCGGATGCAGGCTGAAGCAGGCAATATTCCCGTGGCCTCCTATTTTCTTGCCCTTGTATTCAGAACCAACAGCACACGCCGCGTCCTCGATTATCGTTAGCCCATTTAGTTGAGATAATTCAATAATAGGATCCAAGTCTGCCGGTAGTCCCATCTGGTGCACCACTATTATGGCTTTTGTCTTGGAAGAGATATACTGCCGAATTGCCTTGACATCGATATTACATGTTGAGGGTTCGACATCGACGAAAACCGGTTTTGCGCCACAATAGGTGATAGTGTTTGCAGATGCTATGAACGAGAGCGACGGCACTAAAACTTCATCTCCCGGGCCAATGCCTGAAATTGCAAGGGCAGAATGAAGAGCCGTTGTGCATGAGGTGGTTGCAATGGCATATTTTACGCCGATATATTCTGCAAATGCCTCCTCGAATTCCCGGACTTTTGGTCCTTGTGAGACCCATCCGCTTTCAATTACGCGCGCTACGGCTTCCTGTTCTTTCTCGTCGAAGTATGGTCTTGCAACATTTATCTTCATGCCTATTCCCAATTGATGACGCGATCCAGTTTCAAGAGGGTTTTATAATCGTAACCTTGTGATAAAAACCAGTGGATATATTTTCTGATCCCGTCTTCAATATCCGTATCGGCAGTAAAACCGAACATTTTGTTTGCCTTCGTTGCAGCGGCATAATGGCGTGTTACGTCGCCGGGTCTTGCCGCTTGATATGAGGGCCTGATCTCGGACTTTCCGAGTTCTTTTGCTATAATTTCAGCAAGCATATTTATGCTGACTTCCCGTCCTCTGGCAATATTGACCGCCTGGCCGATCATCTCATCACACTCTGATGCCAAAAGCATACCCTTTACGATATCAGTAACGAATATAAAATCCCGGGTTTGTTCTCCATTTCCGAATATCACAGGCGGCAAATTATTCAATAATCTAAGGACGAATTTGGGAATGACCTCTCCGTAAGCTCCTTCAAAATGTGAACGCGGTCCGTAAGAATTGAAAGGTCTTATGACCATGCTGTTTAAACCGTATGTCTTATGATAGGCAAGTGTATACAGTTCGCCGGCTGCCTTACTTGCGCCATAAACAGTCATAGGCCTGAGAGGATGATCTTCCGACATCGGTATTGTAATGGCTGTGCCATAAACCTCGGAAGATGAAACGTAAATGAAACGATTAACATTATTTTCAAGACAGGCCATGCAAAGATTCAGTGTGCCCGTAGCATTGACCTCATGATTTATTTCCGGATTATTTATTGAAACCCGTAGGCACTGGACCGCCAAATGATAAGCTATATCAATAGATTTTGTGAGGGTAATAAGCAGTTTCCTGTCCCTCACGTCCCCTTCAACGAAAGTAAGATTCTTATTCTCAAGGTGGTTTTTTAAATTGTCTTTTGTTCCGGAAGACAAATTGTCGAGAACCGTTACACGATTGCCAGCTGCAATCAGCCGACCAACCAGGTGGCTGCCAATAAAACCAGCCCCTCCCGTTACCAGTATATTGCGACTGGAGATTGTCATGCTTTTGCAAAGAATTCTTTTATCGAGTCGGTTATAAATTGAATTTTCTCATCGGCTAATTCCGGATACATCGGCAGTGAGAGGATTTCGGAACAAACAACTTCTGTTTTTGGGAAACAGCCTTCTTTATAGCCGAGAAGCTTGCAGGCCGGCTGCAAATGTACGGGATTTTTATAGTGAATGCCGGTGCCTATCCCGGCATTTTCGAGGTGTTTTTGAAGTGCGTCTCTTTCTTTTGTTCTGACAACGTAGAGGTGGTATATATGCTTTCTTCCCGGAGTCTGGGCAGGCAGGGTAAGAGGTGTGCCTCTTAAAAGGTCATTATATTTTTGTGCTATGGATGATCTTGCTTCGTTATAGGCGTCAAGATTTTTGAGCCTGACTCTCAAGATGGCTGCCTGAATCTCATCAAGCCTGCTGTTATATCCCATGACTGCATGCTCAAATTTTGAAGTGTGGCCGTGACTTCGATAACATCCGGCCATTTCGGCAATATCCGCTTTGTTTGTCGTTATTATGCCACCCTCTCCGTAAGCTCCGAGATTCTTTGTAAAGTAGAAGCTAAAGCAGCCGGCATCGCCCATACTCCCGCACTTTTGTCCTGAGTACTCCGCCCCGTGGGCCTGGCAAGAATCTTCAATTATGCTCAGCCCATAACGTTGGGCAATTGATATGACAGGCGCCATGTCTGCTGCTTGGCCATAAATATGCACCGGAACGATCGCCCTGGTTTTTTTTGTGATTCTTTTTTCGATCAATTGTGGGTCCATATTGAAGGAGTCATCTATATCAACAAAAACCGGGACTGCGCCTATATTTACAATTGCCTCAGTAGTTGCAAAAAAAGTATGCGGGGTTGTGATCACCTCATCACCTGCCTTGATATTCGCCGCCCGCAATGCTATAAGTATCGCATCCGTTCCTGAGCCGACTCCTACGGCATATTTTGTTCCGATATAAGAAGCAAATTCTTTTTCCAGGGAAGCAACATTCGGCCCGAGATAAAGATTCATGCCATCCAGCGCATCTGAAATTGCACAAAGAATATCGTCTTTTAATGGACGGTACCCTGCCTTAAGATCAACAAATGGTATTTTCATTTTTGTTCTCCATATGGGGGCCAAGTATACGGTTTTTCAAAAAATCCGCAGTAGCAATCCAGTTCAGCAACAGTTTTTATAACCCTTGCAGGGTTGCCGACAGCAACACTGCCGGCAGGGATGTCTTTAGTGACAACCGATCCTGCTCCTATTAGCGCATTATTGCCGATCTTGACTCCAGGCAGAATCGTGGAATTGGCTCCGATTCTGGCATAATCCCCGACTATGGCTCCCCCTTTACATTCTTTGTATCTCGGGCACCCCATCGGATGAGGGTCATCTGTAAATACCACATTGGGGCCAATAAATACATACCTGCCTATAGTTGTCATTTCCATAAAGCAGCCGCTGTGGATCCTGCTGTGGTCCCCGATTTTATTGCCGAACTCAAGCACGGAATTTGTGCCTACGCTAACGTTGTCCCCGATTAGATTATCTTCTCTGATTGAGGCCCCCTGGCCGGTCTGGAAATTATCGCCGATAGTATTGCCGGCATAAATCGTTGTAAATGGACGCACATGGCAGTTTGAGCCTATTGTGAGAGTTCTCTCTCCGGGTTCTGCGCCTCTTGGCGGCTTGCCGATAATGCACGGTTCTTCGATAACTGTTCCGGAGCCTATCATGACATTGTCGTAAATTTTATTTATCATATTTTTACGCAAGCGCTGCCCTTGCATAGGGACCTATGCGCAGCGTCAAGCAGCTTTACCACTCTCAGGCCCGCTTCCCCATCGGTTGTCGGTTTTTTATTGTGCTTTATGCAATCGATAAGGTGGGCAATTTCGGTTTTTAATGCCTCGCTGCTTTCTATCTTCGGGGAATACATGTCCCCAATTCGATACTGGATAATTTTTTTGTATACTTCGTCTTTTGACTTCTTTTTGAGATCAAGCAACAGACCCTTGTCATAAATTTTAATTTTTTCATCGGGTATGAGATCGTCAAAGACCACCATTTTCTTGCTGCCGCCTATCATTAACCTCCTGATTTTTACCGGGGACATCCAATTGACATTGAAATGAGCTATCAGACCGCTTACGAATCGGACGGTAATATAGGCAATCTCTTCCACTTCTCCCAGTACGCAGGCCGAGCCTATGGCCGAAACAGAGACAGGTTTCTCTGAAATAAAATAGTCCATAATGGAAAAGTCATGGGGGGCAAGGTCCCAAATTACATTTACGTCGTGCTGGAAGAGACCAAGATTTACCCGTACAGAATCGAAATAATAAATATCTCCCAAATGGCCGGCGGCGATAAGATCCCTAATATGCCTGACAGCTCCGGTATAAATAAAAGTATGGTCTACAAACAGAATGAGATTTTTTTTCGCAGCAAGATCAATAAGCTTTTCAGCCTCGGATATCCTGACGGTCATAGGTTTCTCCAGGAGAACATGTTTCCCTGCGTTCAAGGCATCCTTTGCGATCCGGTAATGAGTGGATACGGGTGTGGCTATGGCAACAAGCTGCACAGAATCGTCATGGAGAATATCTTTGTAATTTGTCGTTGTCTTTATCTGCGGATACCTGATCTTTAGATTCTTGACTCTTGCTTCATCAAGATCGCACACATATAAGAGATTTGAATCGGGATTATCGATGAAATTCCTTACGAGATTTGGGCCCCAGTAGCCATATCCTATGACTGCCGCATTAATCATTTGACGTCTATTCCCGAAAAGCCCAGTCGTGAATGATTCATGTTTAACCCCCTTTTGTTATTGACGGGATTTGTCATTATTATACAATAATTTATCCAATTAGTGAATGTCTGTTAGAAGCTCTGTTTGGGCATTGGATATCTCGTTGTTATTACAAAATCCATTGTTGCCAGCGTTCTTTTTTTCAAAAAATAATAATCAGAAACGTTATTGCTATAAATATTGCGAATAGTCGTCATTTCTCGCGGGGAAGCCATACGATTGTACATATTAAAAATATTTAGAAGCGCGCTTGGGTCGCTAATGTCCCTGAAGCGCTCAGAGCCCAAGTCCACTGAATCGAAGGTCTCTTTATCCGACTTGGCTATATTAGTCCTGATAAAAACCGCAGCATTTATATCGAAATAAACGAGTTTCCAGTCAGGGGAGTCGATAAATCTTTTTATCATGAGATCCAGGCCCAATTCAAGAAAAACAGTGTTGAATCCATATTTAGAAACTATGCGATCACGATTGGCAATTGTGGGTGAATACATAAAATCAAACCAATCGGCGCGCACTTCGGTTGTATATGGACCATATCGCGGATCGATGAAGACCTTATATTCGGGATACATGCTCCAGATCATATACCCCCCGCTCAAATAGTCGTTGAATATAGGGCCCGGCAGCTTATGTTTTTTTATAAAAGCAGCCTCTTTTACGGGAACCCACGAATTCGCAAAGCCGCTGCCGAACCAGGAATTACGATTATTTAGAAGCATACAATTCTCAATGTAAGTCAGAGTAAATAAGATAAATAAAACAAATGAAACCACAGTCAATTTCTTTCGTGGCAGATGCGCCTCAAAAGGATAAAGGATGAAGGCGATGGAGAAAAGCCAGATGATGGGGAAAAACTTGGCTGTACGACCGGTCATCATGGATATAAAGAAAAAAATGATATTCACCGAAACAATCGTAATGTCTATTTTTTTATTCTTGGAGTAAGCATAGGCGCAAGCCAGCAGAAAAATAGTCATCGCTAAAATCAGCCTCCAGCCTTCAATGGTAAAGCTAATGAACCCGCTATCAGGCGAAAGCTGCTTCCAAAAACTTAAATAAGCCAACAAATATTCTGAGTGGTCCATGTAATCCGAAAAGAATAAATCTTTGGAAAGCGAAATAAGATATTCGGGTCCGTATGGATTGATTAACAGCACAACATATGACAGAAATACGCTTAATGCAAAATCTCTGATAAGATTCTTGGGTAGCACAGCTGATTTAATTAAATAGAAGTTAATCAATTCCATGGCAAGTGCAAGACTCATGAAAAAAAGCCCAATAATAAAGCCTCCATGAGTGTTGACCCATATCAGATAAAGCGGAATATTTAAGAAAAAAATGGATTTTGAAGTTGTCTTGGAGTAGAAATAAATAAATACAGACAATGCAAAAAAAAGGGTTGTGAAAGTGTCGGGCTTTATATAGATGGAGTTGGAGGTTACTGCTACAAGAAGCATGCAAAAGATATCAGGGACATCAAGTTTTTTATTTATGAGTTTTATGTATAGAAGATATGTGCATAAAGTCAGAATGAAAACTAATGAATGCAGGATAAATACCCCGGGGAAGCCTCCGGCTTGATATGCGAGATAGAGCAGGGAACTGCCAATCCATGTGACATATTTCCAGTCAGGGGAGGCTGGGGTCCAGGAGAATGCAGAGTGGTCAATATACGGGGTCAGGTTATTTACAAAGTGCTCTCCATAGGTCAAGTGCCACCAGATATCATTATCACCACCGCAAGGGGGTGTTAAAACCACAATAGTAACCAGAAGCAACGCGAGGCAGAAGCTGATGAGTATATTTTTTTTACAAAAAGCAAAGTTCATTTCTCATCCTACCCTTATATCTAAAGTTGCAAAATAATAGTCAGATGCTCATCCATTAGAAACATGTGTTTATAGAGTGTTTTTGCCTCTGCTGCAGATGCGCTATATAGAGTTGTGAAACTTTTCTTAAAATAAACCGGTTGAAAAAAAAAGGGCATTTTCATGCCCCTTTTTATGAATATCTGAAATGTTGATTATTACGGACAGGCGAATTTGCCTGTGGCAGCAGTATATGTGCAAGTGGTTAAAGCAGCACAATCATTGGCCTCGGTAATGCCGCTAAACTCTCCATTAGCATTGATGTCAACAGAGGTTCCATTAACTGTACCCGTGGATGCATTACCGGTATTTGCCCAGTTAGCGGCAGCTACAGTGCCGGCATTGCTTACATCTGACAGACAATTGGCTTTTTGTGCCTGGATTCTATAAGCCTGGTAGTTCGGTATCGCTATTGCCGCCAATATGGCTATAATGGCGATAACGATCAGTAGTTCAATGAGAGTAAAACCTTTCTGTTCCCCTGTCTGCATCTTGTGGAGTATTTTAATCATTTTGTACCTCCTTTGAATCAGATCCCGCCAAGGGCGGAATTACTTATTAATAATAACAATAAATTCCCGACTTCACTATAGTATCAAGCAAAAACAGCGCCATAATATTGCCTTATGAACTATATTTATATGATATCATATAGTTAAGGGGATTGATGGTAATTTTTTGTAAATTTAATGCGCATATAAAACCGGGTTTATGACACTATCAGTCATGCCGTTGACAAAAAACGTCACTTAAGTATTAAACTTAGATATGATATCGTCAACATCTGTCTATTTTGGGTATTACCGAACCGGCAGGTTCTTTTTGGCGATCTCGCTTTTGATTGCCTTTCAAATGGCAGGACTGCTTGATGTTGCGCCCCGTCTTTTCTATATACTGGCTGTTTACAGTATGGTTGCGCTGATCAGGCTGATAATGTCCGAGCATTCAGTCGGGCACTTCGATTTCATGCTCGATATAGTGTTCATATCCGCAATGGCCTATGTAAGCGCAGGGAGTTATTCATACATAACACTTTTCTATTTATTCCCTGTTTTTTTCTCTTCACTCCAGATCAGTAAAAGTCTTATCTTCCTTTATCCATTGATAGCTACCTTGTTATATGCCGTAGTGTTCGGACTTAAAGGGGATATCTGGATAAGAGAAGGGGCTCTGAATATCGTGCTGCATGCGCTCTCTTTTCTCATTATGTCTGTTGCAGCAAGCTATCTGAACCAGAAGATAGAGAGGCAGGAAGAATATATAAGACGGCTTGAAGAAGACAAGATCAGGATGCAGGGATACAAGAGACTTTACAGGGTGAGCGCGGACCTTGCGCATGAATTGAGGAATCCCCTGGCCTCCATATCGGCTGCAGTGCAATTCATGAGGGAAGGCAAGGACAGCAGGGATTTTGTGGATATGCTTGGCGATGAGACAACCCGATTGACGAATCTTGTCAACGATTTTCTTATGTTCTCGAGGCCTGCCGACGCGCCGCAGGAAGATATAGATATAGGAGAGATGCTGAGGACTCTGGCGGAGAAATATGGGCAGGGGGTCAGGATAGCGACCGATATCGAAGAAAATATCCATGTAATGGGCAACAGGGTGTATCTTGACGCGGCCCTCGGCAATATTGTCGGGAATGCCGCTGAAGCGGCAGGGTCTTCTATTCTTATAGTGGCCGGGATATCGGGGAAATCCGGTCTTGAGGGCAGAGAGATTCTGATTGTGATCGAGGACGACGGTCCGGGGATACCGGAATCCCTCGGGGACAGGATATTCGAGCCTTTTGTGACCACAAAAAAGACGGGCACAGGACTCGGGCTTGCGCTGGCTTATCGCATTATAACGAGTCTCGGCGGCAACATAGTCGCCGGCAAATCACAACTTGGAGGCGCAAGAATGGCGGTTACGCTGCCTGTTGCAGACGGAATAAACAAGACTAAGGGAGCCGATAAATGAGGGCGCTCGTACTTGACGACGAACAGGGGATAAGAAAGACCCTGAGGGTAATATTGGCCGAGGGTGGAATCGAGGTCTATGAAGCAGGCTCCCTGGCCGAGGCGCAGGCTCTTGTTAAGGATTACTATTTTGATTTGGCGGTGGTCGATATCCGCCTGCCTGACGGTTCCGGCATTGATGTGCTCAGAAATATCAAGGAGATCAGTCCCGAGACTGTGGTGCTTGTAATTACCGCCTTTGCCTCAACAGAGACCGCAATAGAAACCATGAAGGCAGGCGCTTATGATTATGTGACAAAGCCGTTCAATCTCGATGAGATCCGGATTGTCTTCAAAAATATAAGCGAAAAGATCCGGCTTGAAAACAGGGTAAGGGAACTGCAGCAATATGCCGACGCATACCAGAATATAATCGGGAAGTCCGACGCGATGCGCCGTCTCTTCGGGATAATCGACAAGGTGGCCCCGTTTGATTCTCATGTGCTTATCATCGGTGAAAGCGGCGCGGGCAAGGAGCTTGTCGCAAAGGCCCTGCACGACAAGAGCCGCAGGGCTCAGAAACGACTGATTGCCGTCAACTGCGCAAGCCTGCCTTCCGAACTCCTCGAAAGTGAGCTCTTCGGTTATTCAAAGGGCGCGTTCACAGGCGCCTATACATCAAAAAGAGGGTTGATAGAGGACGCTGACGGCGGCACGCTTTTCCTGGATGAGATAGGCGAGATGCCTATGCCGCTGCAGGCAAAACTGCTCAGATTCCTTGAAGATAAAAAGATCAGGCCCCTCGGCAGCGGAAAAGAGATCGAGGTCGATGTCAGGATCATAGCCGCCACCAACAGGACATTCAAAGAGCTGCTCGAAAGGTCCGAATTCAGGGAGGACCTCTATTATCGGCTCTGCACCTTTGAGCTGAGGGTGCCTTCGCTGAGGGAGAGACGGGAAGATATACCTGTACTTGTGGAACACTTTGTCAGGCTATATTCGGAGAAATTCGGCAAGAAGATCGACAGGGTCGATCCTGTGTTTATGGATTATATGATGCAGCATGAGCTGAGGGGCAATGTCAGGGAACTCAAGAATATAATCGAACGGGAGGTAATACTTTCGGACGATGGCTGCATAAGACTAACCAGGGGCTCCGGACCTGCGGATATCGGCAGGGCTGTAGCCGAAATCCCGGACACTGGGATCGATATCAACGCCTATCTTGCGGATATAGAGAGTAAACTGCTGCAAAAAGCCCTGGAAAAGAGCAACGGGGTCAAAACAAAGGCGGCTGAACTGCTCGGACTGACATTCCGCGAATTCAGATACAGGCTTGCCAAACATAATAATCCGGCGGACAATGGATGATCTCTTGCCTGCCGGATTATGAGAAAAAATCAGCTAACTGCCAACTACCGCGCCCAGCTTAAAGATAGGCATATACAACGCGACAACTATAAAGCCGATAACCACACCGAGAAATATCATGAGCATGGGTTCCAGCAGGGTGGTGAGATTAGCAACGCTGTTGTCTACCTCATCATCATAGAAATCTGCCACCTTGGAGAGCATCTGATCAAGAGACCCGGTTGATTCCCCGACGCTGATCATCTGTACAACCATTGGAGGGAATATCGAATATTTATTCATGGGTTCCGACAAGGTCTTTCCCGCAGTCACCTCTTTTCTCACATCGAATATAACCTTCTCGACTACTTTGTTGCCTGAGGACTTGGCGCAGATTTCGAGGCCGTCGAGTATTGGCACGCCGCTGCTGATGAGTGTGCCGAGTGTCCTTGTAAATCTTGCGACTGCAACCTTATTGATCAGGATGCCGATTATCGGGAGTTTCAGGAGCAGTCTGTCCGTCTCCATGTGGCCGCTTGCGGTCTTTCTATACATGCGAAACCCGACAAACGCGGCGATCATTAAACCAAAGATAATCAAGCCGCCAATCCCGGCGATAAAGTTACTGAAAGAGATAACAAGTTGGGTGGGCAACGGTAACTTAACGCCCATATCAGTGAACACCTTGGCGAATACCGGTATGACGAATATCATGATAATCGCCACAACGAGCACGGCTATCCCCAATACAACAATCGGATAGATCATGGCTCCTTTGATCTTGCTTTTCAGTCTCATTGCCTTTTCTATATAGATGGTAAGACGCTGCAGGACCGTGTCGAGCACACCTCCTGCCTCGCCGGCGGCAACGAGGTTCACATACAGGTCATCAAAAACCTGTGGATGTTTTTTCAGCGACTCGGCAAAAGTCATACCGGATTCGACGTCTCCCTTGATCTCACCAACTACATTTCTCAAAGAAGGATTTTCGGTCTGTTTGGTCAGGATATCGAGGGCCTGCACAATTGGTATGCCTGCGCCGTACATATTCCCAAACTGGCGGGTGAATACGATTACGTCTTTATCCTTTATCTTTTTCTTGCCTTTTTTGAAGAGGTCAACCTGGAAGCCGACAGCTTTTTTCTCGTTAACTATTGTCGGGGTCATGTCCTGATTGCGGAGCGATGTAATGACCTCTTCGCGGGTCGCCGCAGTCATTTCACCCTGCTGAATAGTCCCGCCTTTGGTCTTTGCGGTCCATTTGAAGGTCGTAGCCATTATATCTCTACCTCCCGCCTGAATTGTCCTGCCATACCATAAAGAGGCGAATTGATTTCCTCAGAAAATTTACCATATCTTTGTTATTTAATACAAATCCGGCTTTTCTGAACTGATTTAATGATTAATATAAATATAACAATAAAAGAGATTATCTATTGGTGACGGCCGTCACAAAGGCCGGGGGGCGCTCATTTCCCGGCCTGCATCTTTGCCGCCTTAACGGTATTGAACATAAGCATTGCAATGGTCATGGGGCCGACACCTCCGGGCACAGGGGTTATATATGCGGCCCTCTCTATTGCTGCCCCGAAATCCACATCGCCGACGGTCTTTCCTTCAGGCGAAATATTAATGCCGATGTCGATTACAACCGCGCCTGTTTTTATCATATCTCCGGTTATCATCCCTGCCCTGCCGACAGCAGCGCAGAGGATATCGGCAGAGGCGCATATGGCCCTGAGATTGGCCGTCTTGCTGTGACAGATGGTGACTGTAGCGTTTTTTCTGAGCAGCAATAGCGATAGCGGTTTGCCGACTATTACGGACCTCCCGACCACTACCGCATGTTTGCCTGCGGGATCGATGTTGTACGCCTCCAGCATCCTTATCACACCATGAGGGGTGCAGGACAGGAAGCCCGGCGCATCCATGACGAGTTTTCCGAGCGCAGAAGGCCCCAATCCGTCAACGTCCTTTTCAGGGGAGATCGCTGCCATGGCCTCCCTTTCATTCAGACCTTCGGGCAACGGCAGCTGCAGCAGTATGCCGTTTACCCTTTTGTCTGCGTTGAGTGTATTGATGAGTTCCATCAGCTCTTTTTGTGATGTTGCAGCGGGCAGATCATAGTGAAAGCTTGTAATGCCGATGTTTGCGCAGGTCATTTCCTTTGACGCCACATATTTCTTTGACGCCGGATTTTCACCGACAAGGATTACCGCCAGGCCCGGATTAATGCCTTCCGATTCAAGCGCCGCGATCTCTTTTTTGAGTTTTTCTTTAAGGTCGTTTGCCGTTTTTTTCCCGTCTATTATCTGTGCCGCCAATATAGTCCCCTATTGTTGTTTTTTCAGCAGTTCGAGCATCTCTTCACGTGTGCTCTGTTTGCTCCTGAAAGTGCCCCTCACTGCCGAGGTTATAGTGCGTGTTCCGGGTTTCTTTATGCCCCGCATGCTGATACAGAGGTGTTCGGCGTCTATCACCACCATGCAGCCCTTTGGCCTGAGTTTTTCCATAATGATGTCCGCAAGCTGGGTCGTAAGCCGTTCCTGCACCTGCGGCCTGGCCGCGAGATGTTCGAGCGCCTTGATGATCTCGCTGAGTCCGGTTATCGCCCCGTGCGGTATATAGGCGATGCTTGCCTTGCCGATAAACGGCAGGAGGTGATGCTCGCAGATGGAGTAAAAAGGTATGTCTTTGAGTAGCACCATTTCGTCATGGCATTCGCCGGCCATGGACCTGAGCAGATCGTTCGTCGAACCACTGAGTCCTCTGAAAAGGTCGGCATACATGCGCGCCACGCGCTCGGGTGTTTCCGCCAGTCCGGGGCGATCAGGGTCTTCCCCGATGCCTTCGAGTATCAGCCGCACCCCTTTTTTAATCTTTTTATGATCCATGCTTAAAGATGGTCCTTTTGTCCGTAATCACAGCATCCATATTTATATCATAAGGCCCGCAATAAATGGAAGAAACTATCTGCTCTTCATAGGCGAGGGCCGCGAAAAACGGCCTCTGCGCGACAATTGCCGCCTGTCGCAGTCCGGCTGCCGGACCGAGCAATTTATCATAATATCCCTTGCCGTATCCGACCCTGTTGAGAGATTCGTCAAACGCCACACCGGGGACGACAACAATATCGATATCATCAATCAGGATTTTCTCTTCCCTGCGGGCCGGAGGCTCAGGGATGCCGCGATAGCCCGGGGCGAGATCAGCCAAATCGGAGATCCTGTAAAGATCGAGGCCGTCATTTTCCGTATTGACCTTCGGCAATGCTACAATTATTCCCCCCGAAAGACAATGCTCAATAATATTCCGTGTGTCGACCTCACTTCCGAAAGAGGCATACAGCAATACCGATCCCGACATCAAAAATTCGGGCAAACCGAGAAGTCTCTCCCCAATCGCCATGTCTTTCCGTCTTCTGATTTCGGGGGGTATGGATTTGCGGAGGCGGAGGATTTCCCTTCTCGTCTCAACTTTATCGGACGGATTTTGCGGACACATATTGCGGATATTCACTCTCTGAAAACACTGTTATTTTCCCCATACTATAGCACACCTCTTTAAAGATATGTTATCATTTCAAATGGAAACTCGAAAGATAGTCGAAGAGGCAGACCAATATCTGATGCCGACCTACAGCCGTTTTCCCGTAGCTCTAAGGAAGGGCAGGGGGGCCAGGGTCTGGGACATACACGGCAGGGAATACCTCGATTTTCTTGGTGGAATTGCGGTAAATGTTCTCGGACATTGTCATCCGAGGGTGGTTGTCGCCCTGCAGAAACAGGCCCAGAGACTTCTGCATGTCTCAAACCTCTATTATATCGAACAGCAGGTTAGACTTGCCAAACTGCTTGTAACGAATTCCTTTGCCGACAAGGCGTTTTTCTGTAATTCCGGCGCCGAGGCCAACGAAGCGGCCATTAAGATCGCAAGGAGATATTCCTGGGAAAGGTATGGAGCCGGACGCAGCGAAATAATCTCGGCCATAGACTCTTTTCACGGCAGGACCATGGCCACGCTTACGGCCACCGGACAGACAAAGTTCCAGAAGGGCTTTGAGCCTATGCTTCCAGGGTTCAAATATTGCGCCTTTGATGACATCGAGTCGTTGCGTTCTGCGGTGACATCCGAAACATGCGCCGTGATGCTTGAACCCATACAGGCGGAAGGCGGGGTGCATATCCCTGCAGCGGATTATTTGCGGCATGTGCGTGAGCTGTGCGATGAGAAGAATCTGCTGATGATACTGGACGAGGTGCAGACCGGCATGGGCAGGACCGGCAAACTCTTTGCTTATGAGCATTCCGGTATTCAGCCCGACATTATGTCGCTTGCAAAGGGGTTGGGCGGCGGGGCGCCTATCGGCGCAATGGTTGCCGTCGACAAGGTGGCAGCGGTGTTTCAGCCCAAGACGCATGCTTCCACCTTCGGCGGGAATCCGCTGGTATGCGCTGCGGCCATAGCGACCATAGAGACATTGCTCGAAGACGGTTACATACTTGATCAATGCAACAGGATGTCGGCGTATCTGATGGAAAGGCTGGGCCGGCTGAAAGAGGATTACGAGGGAAAGGTCATTGACGTAAGGGGCAGCGGACTGCTGATAGGTATAGAGCTTATGCGCGACGGGCTGCCGTATGTGAATGCCTGTCTGGAGCGGGGGGTCCTGATAGGGCTTGCCGGGAACGGCAGTGTGCTCAGGCTAACACCGCCGCTAATAATTGAAGAAAGGGATATAGATCATTTGATCGACGTGCTTGAAGACGTGCTGGATAAGGTGCCATGAAAAGAGATCTGCTGACTATTTTTGATCTGTCCGCAAATGAAATAGAAGCGTTGCTGAAGAGGTCCGTTGCGCTGAAGGCCGGGGTTGATTCCTCAAGGTGTCCGCTTATTGGAAAGAGTATTGGGCTGTTTTTCGAAAAGCCGTCCACACGCACAAGGGTATCTTTTGAGGTGGGTGTGTATCAGCTCGGTGGCCAGCCCATATACCTGAGCGACAGGGACATGCAGCTGAGCCGCGGCGAGACGATTGCAGACACTGCGCGCACGCTTTCCCGCTATCTGAGCGGCATGGTCATGCGTGTGCTGAAGCAGACGACTGTTGATGAATTTGCGCGACATGCGACCATCCCGGTCATCAACGGGCTGTCCGATATGCATCATCCCTGTCAGGCCCTTGCGGACCTGATGACAATATATGAGCGCAAGGGACATCTTGAGGGTGTTCGCCTTGCCTTTATCGGCGACGGCAATAATGTAGCCAATTCCCTTATCGAGGCCGCCGCGCTAACAGGCATGGATTTCGTTATCGCGTCTCCGGAAGGATACGGGCCTGAAGCTTCCATTGTAGAGAAGGCGCGCAAACAGGGCAAGGGTAGTATAACGGTTACCACTGATGTGAAAGAGGCGGTTGCAGGCGCAGACGCGCTCTATACCGATGTCTGGGTCAGCATGGGGCAGGAGTCCGCCGCCGGGGAAAAAGAGGCCAGGTTCAGGGCCTATCAGATCAATTCCGGACTGATGAAACTCGCCCGGCCCGACGCCATAGCCCTTCATTGCCTGCCCGCTATCAGGGGCAAGGAGATCACCGACGAGGTGATGGACGGGCCGCAGAGCGCGATATTCGATCAGGCGGAAAACAGGATGCATACCGAAAAGGCCGTGCTCGAATTTCTTGTCGTGTAATGCTGAACGGGCAGGGCGTCATAGCCGGCCGGTTTCTTGACTTGCTTTCCGTGTCTTGGATAACATAAACAGTTTTGCATTGAGACCGGCGACGCCGGGTCTGTTTTTGGGAGGAGATATAGCAGTATGTTGGTGGCAGTCGGTTCCGATCACGCCGGTTTTGATCTCAAGGAAGAAGTCGTTGCGCTTCTCTCCGAACTGAAATATGACATGGTCGATTACGGCACGAGCGATCCGGAATCCGTAGACTATCCGGATTTTGGAGAAAAGGTTGCGGACGCCGTCTCTTCCGGCAAGGCCGACAGGGGCATACTCGTATGCGGCACCGGCATCGGCATGTCCATAGTTGCGAACAAATTCCCGCATATCAGGGCCGCCCTCTGCAATGATCTCTTCTCTGCAAGAATGAGCAGGATGCATAATGACGCCAACATACTTGTTTTGGCGGGCAGGATAATCGGCAGGGACCTTGCCAAAGAGATTGTCCGCACATGGCTCGAAACAGCGTTTGAGGGCGGCAGGCATCAGCGCAGGCTCGACAAGATATCGGCAATCGAAGATAAATTCTCCGGAAGAAACAAACAGGGCAAATTGTCCTGAATTATTAAAGGAAACCTGGACCACAAAAAAATGAATGTAGAAAATCTTGAGACAGTCGACCCCGAAATTTACACGGCATTGAAAGGCGAGGAATGCCGCGAACGAAAAAATATCCTCATGATCGCCTCTGAGAATTACGCGAGCAGGGCTGTAATGGAGGCGCAGGGTTCCGTATTTACGAACAAGTATGCGGAAGGCTATCCTGCAAAGCGCTATTACGGAGGATGCGAATTTGTCGACACAATCGAAAAGCTCGCCATAGACCGCGCCACTGAAATATTCGGGGCAGAGCATGTAAATGTGCAGCCGCATTCGGGCAGTCAGGCCAACATGACTGTATATTTTTCCGTGCTGAAGCCCGGCGACACCATACTCGGCATGGACCTGAAACACGGAGGGCATCTCAGTCACGGGGCATCGGTCAACTTTACCGGTATGCTTTACAATGTAGTGTCCTATGGCGTCAAACGCGAGACCGGCCTCATTGATATGGATGAGGTGCGGGACATTGCCCTTAATAACAGGCCCAAACTGATCGTTGTCGGGGCCAGCGCATATTCCAGGATACTCGATTTTAAGGCCTTTTCGGAAATAGCGAAGGAGATTGGGGCGTATCTCATGGCTGACATTGCCCATATCGCCGGCCTGATCGCGGCGGGGCAGCATCCCTCTCCTGTTCCATACGCCGATTTTGTGACCACTACAACCCACAAGACACTCAGGGGCCCTCGCGGGGGGTTGGTCATGTGCAGGTCCGAACATGCAAAAGCAGTGGACAAGATAATATTCCCCGGCATTCAGGGCGGTCCGCTGGCGCATGTGATGGCCGCAAAGGCCGTCGCGTTCAAAGAGGCCATGTCCCCTGAGTTCAGGGATTATCAAAAGGCCGTAATAGCCAACGCCAAAAAATTGTCGCTGTCCCTTATGGAAAAGGGTTTCAATATCGTGTCCGGCGGCACGGACAATCACCTGATGCTCGTCGACCTTACCAACATGAATGTGACCGGTAAAGAGGCGAGTGAGGCCCTCGAAAAGGCCGGTATAACGGTGAACAAAAACGGGGTGCCCTTTGATCAGAAACCGGCCACAATCACAAGTGGTATCAGGATAGGGACCCCCTGCGTGACGACAAGGGGCATGGGTATCAGGGAAATGGAAGAAATAGCCTTCATCATCTCCAATGTAATCCGCAATATCAACGACGGAGCGGTCTCGGATGACATGGCCCGCAGGGTCGGGGAGCTGTGCGACAGGTTCCCGGTATATGAACCCTGAAAATGCTTAGACAACCATGAAGTGCCCTTTCTGCGGGAGCATCGAAGACAAGGTCATTGACTCAAGGATGGCCAAAGACGGTGATGTCATCAGACGCAGAAGACAGTGCCTTAAGTGCGACCAGAGGTTCACCTCTTACGAGCGGGTCGAAGAGCCGTTCCCCATGGTAATCAAAAAGGACGGCAGCCGCGAGTTTTTCGATCCTTACAAGATTGTTAGCGGACTAAAAAAGGCCTGCGAAAAAAGGCCCATACCCATAAGCAGCCTCGAAGAGATAGAGAAGAACATAGAAAAGAAACTCATGGGCCTGGGAGTAAAAGAGATACAGAGTTCATGGGTGGGGGAAGAGATTATGTCGGCCCTCAAGGACCTTGACAAGGTAGCATACGTAAGATTCGCCTCAGTCTACAGGCAGTTCAAGGACATAAACGACCTTATAAAAGAGGTCAAAAACCTGTTTGACGACAAGGGTTTAAAGCTCAACGGTTGACAGTAACAGGCTTTTTTATTTATTGTATTAGTCTAAATTTTGGGGGATCGTTCAACGGCAGGACTGCAGACTCTGACTCTGCCTATAGAGGTTCGAATCCTCTTCCCCCAGCCATAAAGATTTAAGCGCCGGGTAATAAGAAGTAAGTTTTCATTTTTTGCTTTTATTATAAGCTGCCGGCTGATTGTTGTTATTCATTATGGTCCCATCGTCTAGAGGCCTAGGACATAGCCCTCTCAAGGCTAAGACACGGGTTCGACTCCCGTTGGGACTACCAATTTTTTCTTGTTAATCAAACAGTTAGCAAGAAGGCGCGAGGCCGCTATATGTGAGTGTGCCCCTTTTTGTGCCCCTTTTCTTTGATTAAGTACTGACACTGCATCACGAAGGTTGTCGACACACAAATGCGCATAACGTTGCGTCATTCTGCCATCTTTATGACCTAATAATTTTTGGATTGTATGCAGGTCAACGCCGCGCTGTCTCAGATAAGAAGCAAACGTATGTCTTAGATCATGGAAATGAAAGTTATCTATCTGCGCAAGCTCACAGGCCTTATTGAATGCACGCTGCAACTTTTTCTGATAAATCACTTTCCCGTTGTCGTGAAAGACTAAGTTTGTATCACTGCCGGAAAAGAGGGTCAGGTCTATTTAGTTGACATAGCGTGTAAGAGTTGATAAACTAACTCTATGGCAAGACCATTAAGAATAGAATACAGTGGAGCGATATATC